>Ga0207641_10003094_pt1 | contig 14981 bp, 10 predicted proteins | sample KBSSwiS62_FD_184306 | JGI IMG/M metagenome (GOLD analysis project Ga0207641, IMG submission 184306) | Switchgrass rhizosphere microbial communities from Kellogg Biological Station, Michigan, USA - KBS Switchgrass S6-2 (SPAdes) (version 2) | ecosystem: Host-associated > Plants > Roots >... | reverse complement strand
AAGCGAGACCCAGAAACTTGCTGAAGTCGAGGATATGTTCGGCGGCGGGACCGTCTCACCCGATGGCTCACAAATTGCTTATCAAAGGCTGCGGAGTGCCATCGGAGCCCACGAGCTTTGGTTGATGGGTTCGCACGGAGAGTCTCCTCACAAAATTCTTACAGCCGAAAACCGGGCGACGATCGGCGGCATCGCATGGTCACCCACAGGAAAGCGGATTGCATACCTTTCCAGATATGTTACAGGAGATCGCACACAGATTATGGTTGAGAGTTGTGACCTCGGTGGTGCAGCTAGAACGACCGTGCTCCTGGACAATCACTTGAGGGCATTCACGTGGACGCCGTCGAGACGATTCATTTATTCAAGGAATACGGATCGAGGCTCTTCCGAATCCGATAATTTGTGGGAATTACAAGTCAATGCCGAGAACGGAACTCCGCAGGGCAAAGCGCGCCAGCTAACGGATTGGTCGGGATTTTCCGTTCAGGGCTTCAGCGCAACGACAGACGCCAAGCAACTGGCTTTTCTAAGAGGCAATAGTCACGCTTCTGTTTTTGTAGGGGACCTTGCCGGCAATGATACCCGTCTCCAGAACCCCCGGCGGTTGACGCTCGACGATAATTACAATATTCCTTCCGCATGGATGCCAGACTCTCGCGAAGTCCTCTTTTCATCGGAACGTACCTCAAACCGAGTGATGTATCGGCAGGCGATAGATCCGGGCAGTGCGGCTCACCTTGTCACGCCCGCAGTGAACACAAATTTCTATTTGGCCGGGCTCAGCCCGGACAGAAGCGGAATCCTTCTGGAAGGTGAACCCATTGATTCGCGCAAGATGGGTCTATATCGCGTTGACTCGAAGGGCGGCGAGGGTCGGCTGTTATTTAATACGGGAGGGTTTGTACTGTTCTCGTGTTCTGACAAGACCGCCAACCTTTGTGTGTTTGGGAGGCCCACAAAGGAAAACGAACTGGTGGTCTTGGCATTTGACCCGCTCGGCAGTCCGGGAAAGGAACTGTTACGGATTCCGCTTGAGAATGGCCGCAACGCCGACATCGGATTCGATTACTGGTGGCAACTCTCCCCCGATGGCTCGAGGATCGGAATTGTGAAAAAGCACGGAAATCAAATTAGGCTTGTGCCGCTGTCGGGAGGGCCGACGAGAACTGTTACGATAAATGGTTATTCCGATCTCATGGAATTTTTTTGGGCTATTGACTCTCAAAGTATATTTGTCTCAACACTCGCACCGGGTGGCGCAATCTTGTTGCATGTTTCGCTCAACGGGGAGGCGCAGCCCATCTGGCATCGGCCGGAGTCAACCCACACTTGGGGTTTTCCTTCTCCCGACGGAAGGCATCTCGCCATCTTAAACTCGAATTCGGAATCCAACGTCTGGATGATCGGCAACTTCTGATACAGAACTGGCAAAGCTGGTTGAACTGGCTGACAAAAATTTGCTCTGCGGATTTCTTTTGTGGAAATTGCAGCCCTGTGCCCGCTGCGTGCAATATTCTCTCGAATGACCTCTGGGGCACGTTCCCGTTGGCACGTTCCCGTTGATTGTTCTGTGTCGCAATATCGGCTCTGAGTTGGATTTGGCGCGCGGTAGGTGATTAACGCATTAGGAAAAGGCGCCCGTTTGAAGTAGGTTTTGATCGTTCGCATCAACGCCTACAACAAGGAGCGCCCTCATGAATGAAGCTAAGTATATGGCAGTTTGCGCGTGAGCTTCGAGGAAGGAACGTGTGCCTGTTGGTTGCACGATCTTTTGAAACCCCACGTTACCGAAGTGTTGGTTTGTGACGGCGCGTAGTGAGAGTTGGGAAGGCTCACATGCTGAAGTTTGGCGATGTCCACCAGTTGCTCTGTTCGGTTAGTCAAAAGTTAGGGAAAAGCCTGAAAAGTAACTCTCATCAGTTAATCGATTTATTACTTACTTGGAAGGTGCAAAACAAGTAGAGTCCTTACCTCGCGCCCGCTGCTTTTGTCTCTCTTTTGACTCGGGTCCGTTTGGAGGTCATTTGCCCTGTCAAGTATGCCAATCGAGCAATCAGGCAGAACTCGGTATGGAGATGGTCATCCATTTCCCCTGCTTCAAAAATCTAGACAAACCAGGTGTTTGGGTATTCTCGAAGCTTTTGGTCTGCTTGGATTGCGGCGGCTCCCACTTAAAGATTCCTGCGCAGGAATTGGCGGCGGTAGCGAAAAACACTCTGGCAAATACATCCGCGACGTTTGAGTAGAGTACTAGCGATGTCGCACTCTCCGCAGGAGAGCTGTGTCTCGACGCGAAAACGCCGTAGAAACGTCGTTTAAAAACGTTGTTCCTGACCGCCACTTCCTAAAGATCTACTTTTGTGCGGCTGGAACCTAGTCTCTAGAACTAGACTAGAACTAGGCCGCAAAGCGTGGCTAAAACCTAGTAGCCACGAAGTTAAAACGTTGTTCCGCGTGAAGCCCTAGAAACTAGGCTAGAACGCATTTACGCATTTCTAGATGATCAGGCGTATCGTTTTCGACTTTGTTGCCCTTCGTCTTGCTGGCTGCGCCGAGTTTGGAAATCGTTATCCTTGTGGGACATCGCCACCAAACCAGATAAAAACGGCATCGGCAACCGGGCGTACCGCGTGCTGAACGAAGTAGACAACCATGTACAACCGTCTGGACTACTCTTTGCGGTGTCCCTGCGTTGCCTAGCCTTTAGGCGGGCTAAAGTCTCTATTTTCAACATTGCTTACTGAATAGTGTGCAGTCGCTCCGACTATGCTCCTCTTTATATTTACCCTGATTCGTCTCTCATAGTGAGTAGGCGGCTTCACAGTTCGGGCTGGCAGGCGGAAGTTCCATGCTCTACCGTGACTCTTGGGCTGAAGTCTCAATTGGCGGGGATTTTCGCTTGTCTGAATGGCCGCATCGCGGGGGTGGTAGTGGTTCAGTTTCCGGGTGGAATCTCTGTTACATCAGTGTTCACAATGGAACAGACGCGAATCTTCACCGCGTCCACCATCGTATTGAGGTGCTCGCATGACAACCTCAACTGAAAAAAAAGTGGCCCGAGCACATAGAATTGAGGGATTTTTAGTTCTGTATCCCTGTGCAGCGAGAAGTCTGTTCACGGCGGAAAGAGCGCCCCTGCATTCGGAGCCGTGGTGGAGCATGGTCTTCGGTGTCCCGCTCTTTCTGAGGACTCTGCTTCGTCTTGTTCTTGTCTGTCCCCATCTACATAAGGGTCCTCCGATAGGCGAGTCAATCCCATCCAACCTTCACGGATGCCGATTTGTCTATGGCCGACGGTCCTACATCACTTGCCTGGATTGCGGTAAAAAGTTCGCTTATAACCACAAGACCGGTCGGCTGGTAGACTTCTGGGGCGTCCATGACGCACAAGCAATGGCCGGAGTTCGCCGGAGAGTTGTTGAGTTCTTTTCGCCTCTTCGACGTCTCGCTGCACTGGTTGGCAGGCTGAACATGACGATTCCGAAGAGTAAGCCTGTCAGCTCCCTGGACCCCCTCGGAATTTTGACGAAGAGCCGATAGACTAAGTCTCGACGCGTGATTGGTGCAGATACGCGATGAGACGGCGACATCAGGATCAATTCCGTGGAGTTTGTTTGGCGCTGCCAACAATTGCGTAGCCCATTGGCCCATTTGAAAGGGTAACGTTTTTCTGTGATTCGCTCGTAGGTAACGGACGATAAAGTACTTAGAGTTGTGCTCCCAAAACTCCGAAGCACAAGCTCGGGCGTTCGACTCTCCCCGAGCGCGCCGTCTTCCTCCCACAAACTTCTTCCAGTCGGCCCCTGCGCTTCCTTTATCTTCACTGATACAATCTCACGTTCACGGAGCCATAGCGCATGCAGCTGATTCGATGGGGAATAGCCGGTGCCGAAAAGCCGGGAGTACTCGCGAGTGACGGTTCTCGCTTAGATATCTCTGGTTTTGGTTCCGACTTCGATGAAAATTTCTTTGCGTCGGGCGGCTTGCAAAAATTGCAAGGCTGGCTGGCAGCCAACTCGACTGCTGCGCCGCGCGTTCCCGATTCCGCGCGCCTGGGTCCACCCATTTGCCGTCCCAGCAAGATCGTCTGCATCGGCCTGAACTTCCGCGATCACGCCGCAGAAAGCAAAATGGAGCCGCCGAAAGAGCCTGTCCTCTTTTTCAAGTCCACTACATCGTTGGTCGGCCCAAACGACGCTCTGAAAATTCCGCGCAACGCCGAGAAAGTGGATTGGGAAGTCGAACTGGCCGTTGTCATGGCGAAGAGAGCCTCTTACGTTTCTGAAGCGGACGCACTCGACCACGTCGCTGGCTTCGCTCTGCACAACGACTATTCCGAGCGTGCTTTTCAACTCGAGCGCGGCGGCCAGTGGGTCAAAGGCAAAAGTGCTGACACTTTCGCGCCTCTCGGTCCTTTCCTCGCCACCCGCGATGAGCTTCCCAATTTTGCTCATCTCAAAATGTGGCTCAAGGTCAATGGCATCGTCCGTCAAAACAGCTCCACTTCCAAAATGATCTTCGGCGTACCGTACCTCGTCTCCTACATCAGCCAGTTCATGACGTTGCTTCCCGGCGACGTCATCAGCACCGGCACTCCGGCTGGCGTTGGCCTCGGCATGAAGCCGCCGCAGTATCTTGTGCCCGGCGACGTCGTCGAACTCGGCATCGAAGGTCTAGGCCAATCCCACCAGCAGGTCATCGCCTAGCTTGTAATACAATTGAATTCTCCGATGAATCCTAAAGTCCTCCAACTCAATCCGCGCGACAACGTTGTTGTCGCCCTGCAGAATCTTTCTCCGGGCGAATCGCTCTCCTTCGGTGCCGCGTCCTGCACGCTGGGTTCGCCAGTCTCTGCCAAACACAAGTTTGCCACCCGCGATCTTGCCCCGGGCGATCCCATCCTCATGTACGGCGTGATCGTCGGCAAAGCGGTTGAGCCAATCGCCAAAGGCCAGGCACTAACGACCCGCAATGTGCGCCACCAAGCTTCGCCTTTCAGCGAGAAATGCGAAGACTACCGCTGGACGCCGCCCGATATTTCCCGCTGGGCCAGCAAAACTTTTCGCGGCTACCACCGCTCCGACGGCCAAGTCGGCACGCGGAACTTCTGGCTGGTCGTCCCGCTGGTCTTTTGCGAAAACCGCAACATCGGCGTCCTCAAACAAGCCTTTGAAGAAGAACTCGGCTTCGCCGCTCCACAAATTTATCGTCGTCAGGTCGCCGAACTCGCGCGCCTATATAAGGAAGGGAAGTCTTCCGAAATTTCCTCAGCCGCCCTCTCGAACACGACCGCGGCTCCCGCACGCTCCAAACTTTTCGAAAACGTCGACGGCATTCGCTTCCTCATGCACGAAGGTGGCTGCGGCGGCACGCGCGAAGACTCCAACAATCTTTGCGGCCTCATCGCCGGTTACATCCATCATCCCAATGTCGCCGGAGCCACCATTCTCAGCCTCGGCTGCCAGCACGCGCAAATCCCCATCCTTCGCGAAGAAATCCGCAAACGCAATCCAAAATTCGATAAGCCGCTGGTCATTTTCGAGCAGCAGCAAACCGGCTCCGAAGAAACCATGCTCACCGAGGCCATCCGCAAGACTTTTCTCGGCCTGATACAAGCCAACCAAACCGGCCGCGCCGACGCGCCGCTCTCTCAACTTTGCGTCGGACTCAAGTGCGGCGGCTCCGACGGTTTTTCCGGCATCTCCGCGAATCCCGCCATCGGCCACACTGCCGACCTGCTCGCCGCGCTTGGCGGCCGCACCATCCTCTCTGAATTCCCCGAACTTTGCGGCGTCGAGCAGGAACTCATCAATCGCTGCACCACCAAGGAAATCGCCGACCGTTTTATCCATCTCATGCGCAGCTACAATTCGCGCGCCAAAGCCGTAGGCTCCGGCTTCGAGATGAACCCCAGTCCCGGCAACATTCGTGACGGCCTGCTCACCGACGCCATGAAGTCCGCCGGCGCTGCAAGAAAAGGCGGCACCAGCCCAGTCAGCGGCGTCCTCGACTATCCCGAATATTCTTCCGGCGAAGGTCTCAAGCTCCAGTGCACGCCCGGCAACGACGTCGAATGCGTCACTGCACAAGTCGGCGCCGGCGCCAACGTCGTTCTTTTCACGACCGGTCTCGGTACTCCCACCGGCAATCCCATCACCCCGGTCGTTAAACTCTCCACCAACTCCGACCTCGCCAAAAAAATGGCCGACAGCATAGATATTGATACCGGCTCGATCGTCTCCGGCGAATCCACCATCGAAAAGATGGGCGAAGACATTCTCGATCTCGTGATTCGCACCGCCAGCGGCGAAGTCTTCACTCGCGCCGAATCCAAAGGCCAGTCCGATTTCATTCCCTGGAAGCGCGGAGTTTCCCTGTGACCGATCCCCGATCAGCCAAATCTCCATTTACTCTTGAGGGCAAAATCTCCGCAGTCACCGGTGCAGGCAGCGGCATTGGTCGCGCCATAGCTGTGCGCTTCGCTTCTGCCGGCTCGAGCGTCCGCATCCTCGATCTCAACCTCGCTGAAGCCGAAAAAGTCGCCGCCGAAATTCAGCAAGCCGGCGGCATCGCGTCGGCGTTCGCTTGCGACGTCACCGATCAATCCGCCGTCCACCAAACTTTCGACAGAATTTTCCAGAAAGATCGTGTCCACATCCTCGTCAACAACGCTGGCGTTTCCCACATTGGTAACGTCGAATCCACCACTGAATCTGACTTCGACCGCATCATGCGCGTCAACGTCAAGGGTTACTACAACTGCATACACGCTTGTGCCGGCCACATGAAATCCAGCGGCGGCGGCGTAATCCTGAACATAGCCTCCATCGCCGGCACCAACGGACTCGGCGACCGCTTCGCTTACGGCACCAGTAAAGGCGCCGTCATCGCCATGACCCTCTCCGTCGCCAAGGACTACGTCGCCCACAACATTCGCTGCAACTGCATTTCGCCCGCCCGCGTCCACACGCCGTTCGTCGACAACTATCTCGCCAAAAATTATCCCGGCCGCGAAGCCGAAATGTACGAAAAGCTCGCCAAAACTCAGCCCATGGGCCGCATGGGCGAACCCCACGAAGTCGCCGCCCTCGCCCACTTTCTCTGCTCCGACGAAGCCGCCTTCATCACCGGCTCCGACTACCCGCTCGACGGCGGCTTCCTCCGCCTCCACGGCTGACAGATGGACCTCCACCTCCGAAACAAAATTATCCTCGTCACCGGCGGCGCCAAAGGCATCGGCTCCGCCATAGTCCGCGCCTGCGCCCAGGAAGGCGCTATCCCCATAATCGCCGATCATGACAGTACGGCCGCCGCCCAACTCCAATCCGCTCTCCAGCATTCCGTCAACGCCCGCGCAGAATTCATCCAAACCGAACTCACCAACCCGCAAGCCTGCAAATCCGCCATAGATTTCACCCTGCAAAAATTCAATCGCCTCGACGCCCTCGTCAACAACGCCGGCATTAACGACGGCATCGGTCTCGCCTCCGGCTCTCCCGAAAAGTTCCTCGCCTCCCTCGAACGCAACCTCCTCCACATCTACAACCTCACACACTACGCGCTCCCCGCGCTCAAAAATTCCCGCGGCGCCATCGTCAATATCAGTTCCAAGACCGCCGTCACCGGACAGGGCGACACTTCCGGCTACGTCGCCGCTAAAGCCGCCATCCTCGGCCTCACTCGCGAATGGGCCGTCGAACTTCTTCCCGACGGCATCCGCGTCAACGCCGTCCTCCCCGCCGAAGTCATGACGCCTCTTTACGAATCTTGGCTCGCCAAATTTCCCGATCCGCAACAAGCCCGCGCCCGCATCGAATCCAAAATCCCTCTCGGCCATCGCATGACCACCGCCGAAGAAATCGCCGCCACCGTCATCTTCCTCCTCTCCGAAAAATCCAGCCATACCACCGGTCAGCATCTTTACGTCGACGGCGGCTACGTTCACCTCGACCGCTCTCTCAGTTGAGTTTTGGAGTGCGGCGGCTCGCGGGCGCCTCACTTGGGTTGGTGGGAAGTCTGCCACCCTTTTTAGCCTGAGCCGGGCGAGGTTCAGGTGGTCTCTTCGCGGCTTGTTCCTTTTTGTTTGTCCTCCCAACCGAAGCAGCCCGATTTTTTTCCCTTCACGCGGAGCGAAGGGCAGCGCAGCGGAGGAACCGCGGCATGATCATTGCGTCTTGGCAGCCCCGCGGTGACCGGCTCGGCGCTTTTTCTGTTTTCCACTCTCCACTTTCCAATCTAAACTTCCCACCATGCCCCAACGCCACTGCCTTACCCTCGATCTCAAAAACGACGCCGCCCTGATCGCCGAATACAAGCGCTACCACCAAAACGTCTGGCCCGAAGTCAAACAAAGCCTCCGCGACTCCGGCATCCTCGATATGGAAATCTATCTCTTCGACAACCGCATGTTCATGATCATCGAAACCACCGACGCGTTTTCCTTCGCCAAAAAAGCCGAACTCGACCGCAATAATCCCAAAGTCATGGAGTGGGAAGCCCTCATGGGCAAATTCCAGCAGCCTTTCAGCGCCGACGCCCGTCCCGAAGCTCGCTGGCTCCCCATGCACCGCGTCTTTAAATTTTCCGCCTGACCCTAAGCGAAAGAATCGCCAGCAGTCCCCGACTCCGCCCCGCGCCGAATTGTAGCGGCCACCTTTGGGTGGCCTCTTCGCCGTCAGTTTTCTACTGCAGGTGCCCCACTCTCGGTTTGTGAAGGTGGGTCTTGGAGTTAAATCTTTTCAGCCGTCTGCCCGCCCCGCTCCCAAAACGTTAGCTTTGGCCTCGACCATCCGTATATCTTTTGGTTGCGCCCTCAACGCTAAACCCAGCTTCCCGCGAGCCTACTCACACAGGAGCAAACCTCCATGCCACCCAAAGTCGACCGCCGCACCGTAGACCTCTCCGCCTATCCCGACCTGGTCGTCATCTACCTGGGCATGCGCGTCAACCGCCTCACCGGCATCAAAATGCTCCTCGGCATTGGCCCGCAGATCTCTAGTTCCGCCGCCGCTCGACCTGACGGCCTCCTCCGCCATGAAATGCTTCTCTATTCGCTCTTTCCCTTGCATCTGGGCATGCGCCAATACTGGCGCGATCTCGACTCTCTCATGAAGTGGACCCGCTCCGAACCTCATGGCATCTGGTGGAAAAGCTTCCTTAAGGACTCCGGCGGCACCGGCTTCTGGCACGAATCCTATTCTCGCAATGGCGGCATGGAAGCCATCTACGACGACATCCCCAAGCCCATCGGCTTCGCCGCCTTCGCACCGCTAGTCCCCGCCCGCGGCCCCATGTTCGGCGCCGCCTCCCGCTCCGGCTCCGCCTCTCCATCCCACCCGCCCGTCCTCTCCGAATCCGACCTCTACCCTCCCGACAAAACGCCCTAACCGGTGGGGCCGCCGGGGAGTCGATGTCTCGGCGCCAGTCCGTGCTGTCTGGCTTCTGTCTTTCGGAGGCGGGGGCTTTAGCCGCTGAAGCGACTCAGGCGGTGCGGGTATCCCAGCTCGGTGTACGAGGATGGGCCTTGGCGTTCTCTCTTTGTGGCATCTAGAAAATTAGACAGACGAGGGTCGCACTTTAGCTTGCCGGCCGCGGGCAGGTTCCGACTTTCGTGCTTGGCTACCAATCGGGCCTTAGCCCCTGAGGAACTGGTTTTGTGGTCTCCTACGAACTCGGCCATCCCATTCCTCCGCCAATCCAACTTTTCCTGGAAGGACTGTAGAATACGCCCGTGCCTCTCTCGCTCGACAGCGTCATATTCCTCTTGCGATCCGAACTTCGCTGGGAATTCTTCAATCTCGCCGTCGGCATCGCGCTTCTGGCGGTCGCCCTTTCCGCCCTCGCCCTTTTCTTCTTTCGGCGCCGCATGCGCGAATTCACGCTGCTCTACTTCGGTCTGTTCGCCATGCTTTTCGCCCTTCGCTTGTTGGCCGTGCGGCCCTCGGTCCGGTCTCTGTTCGACGAATCACGAGAATTCTGGGCGTATTTCGATTGGATGATTACCTGCACCATCGCCCTTCCACTTAGCCTTTTCCTGTTGCAAGTAGTCGGCGAAGATTTCAAAGCGTTCTTCCGCTGGCTGGTGGCTGCACAATGTGGCTTCGCGCTTTTCGGAATCCTCGCGCCCGCCTTTGGAGCCACTCTGTTCAGGCTCAACATTCTGAACAGCGTCATGGTTCTCGCAACGCTCGGAACCGCTGCCGTATTTTCTGCCGTTCTCAGTTACTCTGGTCGTCCCCGTCCGCCCTTGAGTCGCGAAGTCCGCATCTTCATTGCGGGCTTTGTCGTTTGGCTTTTGTTCGTCGTCCACGCAAATCTTTTGGGCCTGGGCATTCTGCAGGGCCACAACGTGGAATTCCTCGGGCTCACAATCTTTGTCGCGGCTCTCGGTTACATCTCGGCGCACCGCATCTTCGCCAACGAAGAGCGCCTTCTGATCATCAGTAAAGAGTTGGAGATCGCCCGGCAGATTCAATCTTCCATCCTTCCCCAACGCGTGCCGATGGTCAGAGGCCTTGAAATTGCCGCGCGCTACCTGCCCATGAGCGCGGTCGCTGGCGACTTCTACGACTTCCTCGAAATCGATGAAAAGCGGATCGGCGTATTGATAGCCGATGTCACCGGACATGGCGTCCCCGCTGCCTTGATCGCTTCGATGCTCAAGGTAGCCTTTGCCGGCCAGATTGCCAATGCTCAGGATCCAGCGCGCGTTCTCACCGGCTTGAACGCCGCTCTTTGCGGAAAATTTGAAGAGCACTTCGTCACCGCAGCCTATGTTTACCTCGATCTGGAGCAAAATCTGCTTCGCTACTCCGGCGCTGGCCACCCACCGGTCCTCCGCAGCTACAACACCGGCGTTGTTGAAGCGAGAGGAATTAAAGTGAAAGGAGTTGAAGCTACGCGAGTCGAACTGCGAGACGTTGAGGTGAGCGGGGTTAACCTGCGATTGTCCGAGGAACTCGAACAAAACGGCTTGATGCTGGGCCTCTTTCCTGAGGCAACTTACACCTCCCTGGAAATCGCTGTCAGCTCAGGTGACCGCTTCCTCCTCTACACCGACGGCGTTTCCGAAGCAAAAAACGCCGGCCAGGAAGAATTCGGCAGCGCACGCCTCCGCAAATTCCTGGAAATACATCAGAACAGTTCGGTAGACCAAGCCGGCGACGACCTGCTGGCCGAAATCGCGAATTGGTCAAGCATCTCTCAAAATTCCGCCAAGCTCGTTCAGGACGACGATATAACCCTTTTGCTCCTGCACGTCTCCGCGACCCCCTAGCCTCCGATTGACTGGACGCCTGCCGCCCCGTGATCTTGAAGGCTGTTCAGCAAAGGCAGTAGACTTCCTCCGCCCAGTCGGGAAGGGGAGCGAGGGGGAGCCCTACCGGTTCGCTTCCGCCTGCACGGCCGACCACAGTGGAAACCCGTTGTCCGCATTCTTCCACAGCCTGCGAAAGTTGTCGTACGCAGCCTTGGCCTCCGCCGTCTGCCCGTTCATCTTTCGCGCCCGCGCCAGTTGCAAATGAGCCAGCGCACCGATCGGTTCGTTGACCACCACTCCCGGCCAGTTCAAGATCTTCTGAAACTCCGCAGCCGCTGCATCGCCCTGCTTGGCTTCCAGATACGCCAACCCACGCAGGTATACCGGGTACATGTACGTGGAATAGCTCGTGCCGCCCGCCAATCCTAGCTCGTCCGGCGATGCCGCTTTCAAAAACTCAATCGCCCGCGCCGAGTCGCGGTCATCCAGAGCGATGGCCGCATAAATGGTTGGCAAGTAATTGAACTTCGCGACGGTATCTTCCGGATAACGGCTCTTGAGCAGGTCGGCCACTTCGGCTGCCTTTTCCTTTTCTCCCACCAGCGCGTACGTCAGGCCCACCACGAATTGCACGTCGCGCGCGTTGGAATGCGCCAAAGCCGCCGCCGCGAAGTTTCTCGCATCGGCGCCATTTCCAAACAACGCTTCGCGCAATGCTTCCGCGCCTTCGCATCCTGCGGCCCGTTCCCTCCGCCCGGCGATTTGTGCCGCAGCAATACATTGGTGCGACAATTCACGCGCCTTTCCGAGTTGGCCGGAATAAGCCGCCGTGTCCGCCAGGTAATACAGCATCAAGCTCAGGTCGTCGGGGCGTTCCGTCGCCCACACTACGGTTTTCTGCATCGCTTCTTCGTCACTCTGCAGAAACGCCATCAGGTACATAGCGGTGCGCAGATCTGTGGAATCGAGTTTTTTCGCCAGTGCTTCGTGCGAAGCCGCCTCCGCTTCCTTCAAGCGGTTCAAGTTGACCAGCACGCCGACCAAATTTCCGTAGGACAAAACGTCATTCGGATTCAGCTTCAAAGCCTGTTTGAACTGCGCCAGCGCTTTTTCGTATTGCCCCAGATTCTGATATAGCACACCAAGATTCAGCGGCGGAATCTGTTCGCGCGGATACATCTGCGTCCACGTCTCATAAACCTGGCGCGACTTTTCCAAATCGCCGGTGACGAAGTCGAAGTAGTGTGATTCGATGTAGTACTTTTCCCGCTCGCTCACTTTGGCGCGCAGTTCATACGCCCGCCGCGTATTTTGCGAAGCCAGTTCCTTCTCGCCCATGTTGTGATACACGGTGCCAAGCGATGCGTAGGCGATTGCCAGATTCGGATCCAGCTTGATCGCTTGCTGAAACAGCGGCACCGCACCTGCGTTATCACCGTGCACCAGCAAAGTGTTGCGTCCCATCGAATACGCCTGCAACGCTTCCAGCGACGGCGTCGTCGCCTGATCGATTGGCGTCGAAAAATTGTTGACCGTCTTCAGCGATTCGCCGAGCCGTTCGCGCAACTTGCCGGACGCTTGTCCGAGCGCGCCGAGCACACGCTCCTTGCTGTCGGCGGTTACTTGCTCTTGTGTCAGAGATTCGCCGGTCTGGCAATTGATGGCGCTCAAGCCAATCACGTACTGGCTGCCAAGATTGGAGATGGTACCTGTCAGATAAGCTTTGCTGCCAAGCCGTTGACACACATCGCGCGCTAGCTCCGGAGTCAATTTCTCATTTACGGGCTTGCCCATCAGCTGTAGCGTTTGCCGCATGCGCTGATCGGAAATCAGGCTCAAGAAAGGGGACTGCTCGAGTTGTACCGTCAGCCCTTGGCGCAGCGTGTCGTCAAAAACCGCGTCGCCGGTCTTGTTGGTGAAGTCCGCCAGCACCACAGTGTCGGTTTCGCTCAGTGCGTGCGTTTTCTTCGTGTAGTAAAGCCATCCGCCCACAGCGATCGTCGCCACCGCCGCCACGCCAATCGCTGGAATCGCCCATTTGTTTCGCTTGAGCACCGAGGGTTGCGGCATTCCGGCGGTGGCCAGCAACTGCGTCGCGGTGTGGCCGGACTCAAATCCGCGCCGCAGCACCTGTAAATCCGCGCGCAGTTCCGCCGCGCTCTGGTATCTCTTTCCTTTGTCTTTTTCGATGGCCTTATTAATGATGGCTTCTAGTTCCACCGCCAATTCCGGGTTCAAACTGCGCACCGGCGCGGGCGAGCGGCTCAGGATCGCTTCGATAATGACCCCGCCCGTGCTGCCGCCAAACGCTTTCTGGCCGGTCGACATTTCGTACAGCAGCAAGCCCAGAGAAAACACATCGGCGCGAACGTCCAGATCGTCACCGCGGATCTGCTCGGGCGACATGTAGGAAGGTGTACCACTGATAATTCCGACAATGGAAACCGGTTCTTCCGGCGCCTGCGAAACCTCCGTGGCATCGCGCACCGCAGCACCCCGGGCTATCAGTTTGGCCAAGCCGAAATCCAACACTTTGGCTTGTCCGCGTTTGGTGACGAAGATATTTCCCGGCTTGATGTCGCGGTGAATGATGCCCTGGCTGTGCGCCGCGTCCAGCGCGTCGGCAATCTGAATGCCCAGGTTCAGAATTTCTTCGATGGCCAGCGGCTTTCCGCCGATGTGCTGGCGCAACGTCTCGCCGTCCACAAACTCCATCGCCAGAAACGGGCGACCGTCCTGTTCGCCAATGTCGTGTACGGTGCAGATGTTGGCGTGGTTGAGGGCGGAGGTGGCCAGCGCCTCGCGTCGGAAGCGTTCGAGTGCCTGCGGATTGTGAGAAAGATCGTCGGGAAGGAACTTCAGTGCAACCGGGCGTTCGAGGCGCAAATCGTGGGCCTTATAGACCACACCCATCCCGCCCGCGCCGAGTTTTTCAATAATTCGATAGTGCGAGATGGTCTGGCCGATCATCGCTTCGCCGCACTCTCAAAAAAGCCAAACCTAAAGAGTTTGATCCTCGGAGCCCGGACTGCCAAAAGCATCACTGGCCTTGCGCCGGTCGGTCTTTGGCGGCTTGGGCGTGCCCACCACAGTCAGCATCCGCGTTCCTTCGCCGTAGGCGCCCTCTGGCGGCAACGATTCCTGCTCCAGGACAATGTTCTTATTGCAGACGGTGCAGACCATCGAGCCGAATGCTTCGCCGTCCGCTTTCAAGAAGCGGTTGAAACGCATCACCCGCCCGCAACAAATGGGAATCCAGACTTTCTGGGAACTGTCCGCACCCATAGGCCGTGTTCACCTTTCAAGTGCGCAAAGTATATACCGGAATCCCGTCCCTCCGCGAATAGCTTCCGTTCGGCCGCGCTCCCGTCGGGAAGGCGCGATGGTGACCTCTTATAGCGGACGATGTGTGAATTTCTTGCCGGATTTGTAGTCGGCTACGGTTTGGCCGGAGCCGCGCAGCTTGTATTTGTAAGTGGTTAAGCCGTCCATGCCCATTGGGCCGCGAGCGTGCAGTTTGCCGTTGCTGATGCCGACCTCCGCTCCCAATCCGTAGCGATAACCGTCGGCGAAGCGCGTGGAGGCGTTGTGATAGACGCCGGCCGCATCGATCTCATTCAGGAAACGCTCCGCGGCGGAAGAATCCTCGGTGAGGATCGCTTCAGTATGGTTGCTGCCGTACTGATGGATGTGGGCGATTGCCTCGTCCAGGCCGTTGACG
>Ga0207641_10003093_pt1 | contig 14982 bp, 29 predicted proteins | sample KBSSwiS62_FD_184306 | JGI IMG/M metagenome (GOLD analysis project Ga0207641, IMG submission 184306) | Switchgrass rhizosphere microbial communities from Kellogg Biological Station, Michigan, USA - KBS Switchgrass S6-2 (SPAdes) (version 2) | ecosystem: Host-associated > Plants > Roots >... | reverse complement strand
CTGGAGAATCAACTCCAGGGCTTTTCCGTTACAGCCGCCACCTACAATGCTTCTACACAGATTAAGGTTATGGCGGGTTGTTATGGCTGGTTGGCTATCAACTACGGTGATATTATCGCAACCGTAGAACAGTTCCCGTTATTGCCGCGCGTTGCTGCAGGTTTGATCGGGGGCGCTTTCGGGTTCATGGACAATGGCAGGATCTATAAGAAAAAACAAATTGAGTTGAACATTACTGCAGGCGGTACGGATCCACGCGTAGTTGTCTGTCAGATATACCTGGTGTAATATGTCAAACACTTTTATAATCGGAGGTGGCTTTTCCCTGCAGGGACCGCAGCAAGCCGGATCGCCCATATCAGGGTTACACAATGGGACTTCCATCGATGGTGGAGGTCTTGGTGTATTAGGGCAGGACGTAGGAGCTGCAGGTAATCCGGCAATATTGCTGAACGACCGGGAGATCCCCATGCAGTCCCATTTTATATTTATGACCGGCGTAGGTTTTACTGGAGGCCTGGTAATAGGGGCAAGTGTAGATCAGGCGCTCGGAGTCCTGCAGGTTGCTGATACTGCCAGTGTGTTTGACAGCTCGGATCCGCAAAATATCAGGGTAACCATATCACCAGGCAGTAGCGGTGTAACGGTGGTAGGGACAAATACACCGACCAGGAAGGGCCTGCACGTTGCTATTAATGGCCTCGCCAACTCAGGTGATTTTGCAATGTCCAGGGTAAACGGAGCTGCTGTATGGGCATTGCTTATGGATGTAGGAGGTTTTGGCGCAATGGGCCTATTTAATATCGGGGGTAATGCTTTTATTGCTGCAGCTTCTACAGCTCTAACGGATAATGGTAACCAGCTCCAGGTAAAGGGAAAGGGAACGGCTCACGTTGCCACCTCCCTGGGTATCGGTTCCGCTGCTGCTGCAGTAACTCAGACAGCCCTGGTGTCTATTTCACCTGGTACTGCAGCGGCCGGTACAGCACCATTAAAGATTGCTCCTGGAGTAATACTGGCAACCCCTGAAGTGGGAGCAGTAGAATCGGATGGTGATCAATTACGGTTTACCCTCCAGACTGCTACGGAGCGCCGTATTATCCTAACGCTGCAGGGGGCATTGACCAATACACGCGTGTTGTTCATGTCGGCTACAGGTGTCACACAATCCAGTAACCTGGTCTTTGAAAGTGCAGGGGGTGGAACTCTTGCTATTGGTACTGCTATCGTGGCCGGTGCATATCTGCAGGTCGCTGCTGGTACTACGGTAAAAGCTCCTTTCCGGTATGTGGCCGGCACGAACGTGACTACCATTGTCAATGGTAATAAAGAGTTTGATGGTACAAATGAATTTCTTTCGGCGGGAGGTGTGCGTTATACAATGGCTAAAACGCTGGTTGCAACCGCTTCGCTTAACTTTCCATCCACGGCTGCGGGTACGTCTTCAGATCTTACTATCGCGGTTACAGGCGCTGCGGATGGGGACGTTGTGAGCTTGGGAGTGCCTATAGCATCACAGGTGGTAAACGGTGTTTTCTCTGCTTTTGTATCAGCGGCTAATACGGTCACTGTTCGGTTTTCCAACAATGACCTGGTAGCTGCTATAGATCCTGCTGCTGGTACTTTCAGGGTATCAATACAGAAAGTGTAGTTGTCAATTGTTAATCCTAAATAAAATTTTATGTCTATCGGAATTAGAAATGTTGTTCGTCTTGCTGCTGACGTTGCTATAACCAGCAGTGTTACTCCTGTATCAACCGGCCTTACTGCTCCTATGACGGGCGCACAGACTATTGTAGGTCGGGCTGTCTTCCTGCTTAGTGTAGGTGCTACTGGTGGTATAAGGATCAACCCTTTTATGGATGTATTAGGAACCGGGGTTTTTAATTGGTTCCTCGCAAATACAGTGGCCCCGTCTACTGCAGTGGCGCGTACTGTATTGGGTACACCGTTTACCAACGCCCTTGCCAATGCAGGCCTGCAGTGGGCCAGCTGTGATTTCACAGTAACCGGTGGATCTGCTACCGTGTTGCCATTCATTTTCCAGTTTGCGCAAAATACCTCAGATGCTCTTACGGGTACTCTGCAGGCTGGATCGTTCATGGAGTATACGTACCTGTAGCCCTAACCCTATCACTTTTACCTTTAAAATTCCAATATCATGGGCCTTTTTGACAACCTGGTGAAGTATGGTGATCAAGTAAAAAGTGTACAGGATCATCTTCAGTTAGCCTCCAGCGATCCCATTGTAACGGGTGTAAAGACTGCTATCTCTCTGCTGCCAGATGGTGGATTGAAGGATTGGTTAAGTGCTAACCCTGGTAGCTTCTGGAAAAAGGTACTGCAGATCTTTACCGGGAAAAAATGGCAGGTCGGTAACTACCGGGTAGGGGAACGATACCTTGACCAGGTGATTGATAACGGTAACCCGGACTATGCAACATCGTACGGTAAGGTTCCCGATGAAGTGGTGCCAGAAGCGCAAACGTTCATGACTATGGCTTTTGGTGTACGTATAACCAATCAGGAAGACCTGGACGCACTGGAGCAGGGCTTTGATGCTTACAAGGCAAGGCCTGATAAAGCTGATATACCAGATGCGGCCATACGCAGGGCTGTACGATTAAAACAGATGTACTACCCTGATTCTACCTACAACAAGACAAAGTGGGATCTTTCCTGGTTTGAGAAAAATCCCCTGGTTGCTCCTATACCTGGTCTTGTTCCCAATACCTTGTATACGGGTGAGCTACCAGGTGGAGCAGTTGCAAAGGATGGTGTGATCAGCGGGGATTCTATTATCAAACAGGTTTTGAATGGTACGCCTGTTCCTGTACCTGGTACGCCTGAAGGGGCAGAACCTGGTCATAGCTCTGCTCTGCTATGGCTCATAGGTGGAGGCATGCTGTTATATTTGGTAAGCAGAAAAAAAAGAACACGATGAAAAAGCAAAACATTCCCTGGATCCTGGTAATTGCTGCAGCCCTGGTCGGGCTGTACCTGTATAAGCACATGGGTAAATCTGTGGAAGATAAAAAGGCTTACCTGTTAGCTGCTGGAGTTCCTGGTGATATTGTTTCCCGCATGACAGCGCAGGAACTTTCCGATAGTTATGAATGGCTGGCGGATTACAAAGCGCAAAACAAACCATTGTCTTCTGCAGATCCTTTGTTCGTTCGTCTGACCGCTATAGTTGCGAAGTATAATATTTTCTCCTAATGCCAAAGAGTTTTTTAAATACTCCAGGCCTTCCCCGTGGGTTGCGTAATAACAATCCTGGTAATCTTCGCCCTGGTGATGATTGGCAGGGGATGGTGGGAACTTCGGGCGGGTTCATTGTATTCCAGGATATTTATTACGGTATCCGTGCAATGGCTACCGATGTGGGTAATGATATACGTATCGATGGAAAGAATACAATCCGGAAACTGGTTACGGAGTATGCCCCGCCATCTGAGAATGATACGGCCGCTTATATTGACGCAATGGTTAGGTCTACGGGGTTCGCTGCAGACCAGGCGTTACCTGGTACGAGGGATGCCCTTACAAAGCTCCTACGTGGGTTTATGGACAGGGAGTTGGGAAGGGAGTACAGCTCCCTGATTACAGATGCCGATATTGCTAAGGGGGTGAGTATGGTCAATCCTTCTCTGCTGGAGTTTTTTAGGATCCACCAGGTAGCGACCATTGGGATAGGGACGGTGGTGCTTATCGGTGTTGTTGGGTGGTTATTTTTCAGTTCTTCAAAAAAGTAATTTATGGCTCAAACAATCGTACTTTTACGGCATCAATACGCAATACATAGAGCGTAAGAATATTGTTGACCGGCCTTGGTTTCTACCAGGGCCTTTTTTTATTGTTTGCTTCGTATTGGCTTTTTTATATCTTTAACCTATCAACAAATTCTTATGGCCGGAAAATCGGGCGTATTGCACACCTGCTATTTTAGCTTTCAATTTATAGGGCGTCCCCTGTATAGTAGATTTACGACGTATTTCTACCTTGCAGGGGCCTTTTTTTTGTTCTACCTTGTACTTCTAAATCCTAAACCATGAGCTACAAAGTTGACCCTCAACAAGCTATCCTGTTTACTCAGAAGCGTATCCTGCATTACAAATCCCTCTGTGACCAGCTTGTTTCAATGTGGAACAATCCAACTGAAATTTTCATTATTACCCAACGTGCTGCAGGTGGCGCTTTGCACACTGTTAACCTGGATACCCACGATACCGTCAAAATGGGGAAAGATCTGCTCCAGAATCTTCTGAATTATAACCGCTCCAGGTTGGCCGCTATGGAGCATTCACTTACACAGTTGCTCTCAGACCCTCTAAATAGCGCCGACAATGAATGATTTGTTTGCTGAAAGATCTTTATCCGTGCCCGACAATGGAGGCGCTAATAGGTCTGTAATGGCCTATAGTGCGATTTGCTGCCCGGCTCCCCTGTTAATCCAGGGGGCCGGGTTTTTTCTTAGGTGGGTTACCCACCTGGTATTCCACTTTGCAAAGCTTCCGTTCTGTAACAATCGCTATGAATATCCATTTTTTGATGCCACCGGCTCGTTTTTAAGCCCGTACCTATTTGGATATTCATAGCGATTGTTACAGAACGGAAGCTTTGCAAAGTGTTGAAAGTCAACAAAAACTTAACAATATGGATCCGGTATTATTCAAAATAGAACGCATTGCCGAAGATCTGGCCGAAGTATACACGGTCGGGGAGCCTTCCGATATTTCGTATGCCATCGCTCAGGCAATGGAACAAAATGCAGATGTGGCCGCAATCATCATAAATGCCACGCTGGAATACTGCGAAAAAAAGAAACTTGACCTGCCAGGGCTGTATTCACATTACAAAAAAATGACAACGTGAAAGCAAACGATATACGCATGGTAATGCGTGCCTGGACAGAACAGGCAGTAGAATGGGAAGGCAAACCACTGGTATTGATTGGCATTAAAGGAGCTAAACCGTGGATACTCGCGCAACCAATGGGGCAGGAACTATTGATAAAGCTCCTGAGAAATATAGCTGAAGATCTGGAAAATGGGAAGGGGACAATTGAACGTACATCAACAACATTTATAGAATGACACCACTATACGACCAGCTCAAGGAAGCTGAAGAATACTACTACGAAGTCCGGGAAATACCAGAACGCGGGATCTGTGGACTGCAGAGAATGCTGTATACGGTAGGCCTGTTCTACGATATTAAGGAACCAACGGTAGGGGGGAGGTACTGTTATAAAAACAGGGCCGACGCCGTACAGGCTATCCGGGAGTGGAACGGTATAGGAGATCCACCAGGCCCCTGGATCAAACACAAGGGCAGAGCTGGTGAATACAGTAACCCAAACAACAATGACCATGACTAAAGACCAGGAAGTAACACTGCAGAGAATGGCCCTGTGGGCTACAGAATTAAATAAGCGTGGATTAAAGCCGCTACTCCTAATTGCTGGAAACCCGAAAGATCCCGCCACCATGACAGTGTTAGCGGCTAATATAGACCAGGAACTCGCAAAGGTGATCCTTGCATCAGTTACCAAAACCATTGAAAATCCCGAAAACGTCATTGAGCAAATTGTTCACTTTTAAAACAATACACCACATGCCAAAAGAAAGCAACACCTACAGAGATGAGATCCAGGCACTGCAGCGCCAATTATGGAGTATCTATGAACGGTTCGGAGTACTGCGGGACTATGCAACAGGGGAGGAAAAAGAAGCCTGGAATACTGCGCGGAGCAGAGTATATGAAGTGGTATACCCACTCGAACAATTGGATAACAGCCTGCTCGATGACAGGGCAAAAATGCAGGTAACTCCCGCAAAGAAAGAAAGCGATTACTAAACCATCATACCATGTCAAAAGCCAAAGTGAAAAAAGAGGAAGAACAGCAAGATCTGCAATCCACGAAGGATATACCCTGCGAAGGGAATGCCTACGATGCAGAGCGACCTGCAGAGCTGCAGGATCCTGGAAAAGAGCAAAAGCCCGATAAGGATCCTAATCAGCTCGAAATGCCGATTTAACAGGGGGCAGCCGCTCCGTGAATTAGAACGGCAAAGGTTGTGAGACCTCCCTACGGAGCAGGGCGGGGGATCGGATCCCGCCCCTTGTTCAGATGAGATTTACTACTACCCATTACATTCAACCAGGAACATGTCAGGGACAATTCCGATAATCCAAATCCGTGAAGGATCAGTCGTGGTGTACCACGAGCCGATATTCACCAGGCGGCACTGTAATAACATACAGAGCCGTCACAGGATGAAGCATGCCCGGAAAAAAACGTACACCGGTGAAATGACCGGTGGCGCAAGGAAGCGCCTGTCTAAGACGGTAACGCTAATGTGCCAGGCAACAAAACCCAAATGGATCAAAAACGAGGTAACGGGACAGTGGCAGTACCATCGTATGAGCTTCATCACGCTCACCGTCTCCAGTACAAAAAGGATGCTAACGGCAAAAGAGGCGTACCCTATATTGCTGAAGCCGTTCATACGATGGATGAGGGAAAGACCAGGGGCCAGTAAAATGTACGTATGGAAGGCAGAACTGCAGCAGCGTGGACAGATCCACTATCACATTACTACTCCAGACTGGATCCATTACCTGGAGATCCGCAACAAGTGGAATGCCCTGCAGAGGGAAGCGGGCCTATTAGATGAGTATGCCGCGCAACATATGCACTTCAACGCGAACAGCACCGATGTACATGAGACCAGGCACATCAGAAACATGTCGAACTACCTGGTAAAAGAACTTGCAAAAACAGTGGACGCCCGAAAGCTGAAAGCGAAAAAGAAGGTAGATATAGAAATCGCTACAGGGCAAATAAAGGAGGAAGACAGGCAAAAGTATATCGATCTGTACACCGGTGAAGAAATGAAGACAGAGGGCAAAATATGGGGCTGCAGTGAGAACCTGGAGGGAGCGCAGTACTTCAGCGTACCGATGCGGGCAGAGATTGGTGAGCTGCTAATGGCGTGGAGTAAAGCGGGTGAAGTGCGGGAGATAAAAGGGGATTGGTGGAGCCTGATATATTTGTCCGACAAAGCGCCTCCGGATCTGCTCAACGCTGCAGAACAAAAGATCTTCGAACAACATCTATCAGCCATACGCGACAATAAGGACACCGATGATATAACAACACTGGTGCCTGCGGAAATGGTATCTGACAAGGCTGATAAAATGCAGTCAATGGACTGGTCACAGCTATCGTTTTATTTTAACTAAAAAATACATCATGGACAGCAGTACGATCACAATCACCATTACCTATCCGGAAGGGGCCAGAAACCCTATCGAATTAATGAACCAAATTCGTGTCAACAAATTGCCAACGGATCTGAAAATAAATGCACGCGACCCTGATACCATAATTGACAATGAAGCGGGAAAGGAGCAATTGTTGCAGTTGATAGCACACGCGGTATGCTTGCATTCTATGCAGGCCTCGAAAGAAACTACAGCGGAGCTAATGAAGGAATTAATGCAAGCTCACCCGCAATGGACAGGTTGGCTATAGCTATCACTTTTACCTTTAATATTTTCTTTTTCATCACTCTAAAAATATCAGCAATGCCAACAATCAGTAAAACAAGCCTGTCATTTACATTGACGGTTCTACGTAGCTGTGATGTACAAGTGGCATGTATGCGCAGTAGCCTTGACAGGCACGAACCACTGGAATGCCTATTGGATCATATTGCAACAATGAAAAGAAATCTGGATCTCCTGGAGGGAACGATCAAAGTGGAAATTGCAGATAGGAACGAAGCGACACAAAAGCTAATGGAACAATATCCCCTATGGAGTGGCGTTACCGGTGGTTCCTGGTTTAAACGATTATTCACCCACAAAAAAAAGGCATAATGAGAATTGAGATAGAAAATGCTTACGTAAGTAGCTTTGAACAATTCTGCGAAGCACAAAGCATTTATTACAAAGAAAAGGAGATAGGGACAAAGTACACGGCCTATACCATTGGAGATCTGCCAGCGCCTTATTTTTCTACACTTTATTCCTTGTTTGGGCCTGTAATTCGTAGGGGTGCAAAAAATATCATTCAGGTTAATACCGTTTATGCTGCCAATACCTACGACCTTATGATCCAGGTTAACAAGATTTTGATGGATATTGATGCTGAAGATTTTGTCGATCTGAGATACTCCACCCTTACAAATATGGGTGAGCTATTCCCTATATCGCATTATGCCGTTATTATTTACAAACAAAAAAAAGAAATCGATGCAGCACACACTGTTTGAGATTGCAGAGGGCAATAGCCCTGCGGAGGCTGTGAAGGCCTTAGCTACCATCATCAACTCGAAGTACACCAACAAAAAGTGCAGGGTACAGCAATTCGATATTATCCAGGAAGTCCGTCAAAACCCACTGGCAGCTAATCAGGCACGCCTGGTATATGTGATAGTGGTTGCCCTGGTTGATGATGAAATGATCGAAGAAAAGCTAACTACTATCACAAGGGGGATCACGGCGCTCCTGGATCTGCTGGTGGAGCCTGCTGACAAAGTAGAAGAACTAAAGCGGAAAATGCGACAGGCTGCATTGGGGGTGCGGGATGAGGGCTAAAAAAGATAAGGCCCCCCGGTCATGGCTCTCGCTCAATGCAGGGGGGCTCTTTATCACTTCTGAATCAAAAATACACTTTTATGACAAATTGGACAATATGGCAAATTGGTGACCTTATTTTATGGGTAGTAATTACCTGCATCACTTTCCAGTACAGGCGTATGTGGCTGCAGGAAAAAAAGAAACATAAGGAGCTGCGGGAGCTTACCAGGTCATTAATGAATAATCTTGGTGAGATAGGAAGGGCAATGGAACTTTTTAAACAATTAGCTGCCCACGATAAGATGCTCCTGGAGCAATTGATAAAAATGGTGTCAGATCTAAAAAAGTAAGTAATGGCAAGCAGGGCATACCAGCGGAAAAAGTTCGGGTATAAGATCCAGGCAAAAAAGGAAATGATTGCTATCGTTGTCCTGGACAATGGGGGCCATAAGCAATTTTTGCGGTATCACACGCAAGATATATTGCATATTTTAAACGCCTTCGAATTGTTCGTTCGCAAGGAATTGCCAGAAGCTTTGTACATCAATTACTACAGCAAGGGGGTATACCTGCGCAGGTCGTATGTAAACAGGCCATTTATTGCAAATTCACTAAATTGCCCACGGGCAATTGAAAAAAGGCCCACTCTCCCATACCCGGATCGCCACGCCGATGTAATGCGGATAGTTCAGTTTTATTCCTTACATTAGTAAAATCAAAATCCAATGTCCGAATCTTCAGCCGACAATACGCGGTACATCCTGCCAGCAATGCTCATTGTTGGCGGGATTGTTTTTTTTAATAAGCTCATGGAAGCCCTGGGCCTCTCAAAAGATAAAGACGAAACTGCAGTGGATGAGAACCGGGATAAAACCCTCGCGGAAGCACTGGCAGCAGCGGAGAAAATTGCACCCTCAACAAAAACGGCTGCGGAGTGGGTGGTGATCGCTGACCAGATCTACGCGGATCTCAAGCACTCCAGTATCGATGATGATAAAGACGATGCTGGTTACCAGCTCGCCCGCGTAAAGAATGACACCGATGTTTACAAGCTCATAATGGCTTTTGGCACCAGGACAGAATACGGTTTCGGTCTGCCCATTGGAAAAGGGCCGCTGTCCTACTTTGTGGTCGGTAATCTCTCCGATACTGCTATCAACGTGGTTAATGACAACTACAGGCGCAAGGGGATAAAATTCCAGTGGTAGGTAAAAAATACTATATTGCTTCCGGTTTAGGATTGTAAGTTAATAGGATACTTACATTATGGGTTTTAGGCCGACGTGTCTACGTGACTGGCATACAATTAATCAAAGTTGTGATCCCCTCTGTCTCCAAGCAGGGGGATTTTTGTTTATATTGCTGTAGGGTTTATGTGGTGTATTCCCTATAGTTAAGTTTCCCGGAATGAGGCCCCTGGTGTAAAAACCGGGGGTTTTGTGTAATTGGGACATTATATCACTTTTACCTTTAATTCCCTACCTTCGGACTTCCAATGTCCTGTATGAAGCCACTCACTACTACATTATTAGTTGCTGGAGGTGTACTGCTCCTGCTATCGATTAGTAAGGTCGGATTAGCCGTAAAATCTCTGACGGCCAAAATAATTGACCTGGATCTCTCATGCGGGGGCATCCTTTGCACTTCTCCCGAAATCAATTTAAAGCTCCAGATTCGCAACCCCTCAGGGGAGGCCTTCGATATTCGGTCTCTATCGGGGGATTTCTTTTTTAATGGCTCCAGGTTGGGGGATGCCAGCTCCCTAACACAGTTGACAATACCAGGTTATTCTGAAGTCATTTACCCTGTCCTGGTATCGGTCAATGCTGCCAATGTAGTAGACACGGTTAAGAGCCTTTTTAATGGGGGGTTAAAGGGAGAATTAGGCCTACAGGGGACGTTGAACGTGGCCGGGGTTCCTGTGCCTGTAAATACCACATACAGGCTTATATGACGGTACGGGGCCTTATAAACCGGTTGCCTGTCTATCGTAGGAATGTACAATACATTGTACGCGGGGATCAGACCGCCCGCGATTTGATCAGGGAAGTTAAAGATGCTCACCGGGAGTTTGCAGCAGACTACGACTGCATCGCTGATAAGTTTGAAGGAGGGGGAACGGATGCTGTGTGTAAGCGATTGTACAAATTCTGTGAACAGAATCTGCCCTACCAGGTAGAGCCAAAAGAGCTGCAGACCAGCAGATCTCCAGGTGCGATCCTGACGAAAGCAGACCAGGGGGAAACGTGCGATTGTAAGCATTACGCGGGCTTCATAGCGGGCATTTTGGATGCTCTGAATAGGGAAGGGTATTGTTTTGACTGGGCCTATCGATTCGCCTCGTATGATGAGGAAGACAGTACTCCAGAACATGTATTTGTAGTCGTGAGAAAGGGAGATAGGGAGATCTGGATAGATCCCACTCCGCTGGATATAGCGGGGTTTTTTGTAAGCAGAACATACGACGATCGGCTATTGGTGCCTAAGTCGTTTACCGATAAACAGCTAAAACCTGAAAGTATGAGTATTGCAAGGTTAAGCGGTATAAAGAAAATGGGCCTGGTACTCCAGGCCTTTACTCCATACCAGGGGACAGATCAGGAATTTGTGAGCTGGGGCAATCAGGGACTTATCCTGGAAGATTCGCCTGCGCAGCCTATAGCAGATCCGCCAGCGCCTACGTCCCCGATCTATGACCCTGCGCCCGTTGCGGAGGCTCCCCTTCCTGAAGTAGTGTATGCTCCTGCTGTAGTACCTGGAAGAACGGATACTATCGCGGTTGGTGAACAGTATCCCACACAAGCGCCTGTGCTAACGGCGGTGCCTGTGCCTGATACTGCAGCAGTGAAAAAGCCGTTCCCCTGGTGGTTGGTGCTGGTAGCAGTAGGAGGTATTTATGTACTGTCAAAAAATAAATCATGACACGCAAAAAAAAGAAATCACCCGCGAAGAAAAAGCGGTCAAATCGTTCTTTGAAAAACCCAACAACGCCGGTGCAGCGTAAGACCCAGGCCCCTCGATCCCAGGCTCCGCGTAAGCCTCGAAAAAAGGACACACCTGCTTCTCACATGAAAGCTGCCCGGTCGTTGCTTGAAAGCGAATTGGGAGAATTGTCGGTGAAGCATTTTAAGACCAAAGGGGTAACGAAGCGAAAGAAGGTTGCAAAAGAGATTGCAGCAGTGAAAAGACAGATACACAAGCTCCAGCCAGAAAAGTAGTCTCTTATTATTCATCATAAAAAAGTAATGTATGGCACGTAGAAGAAAAGCCAAAAAGAGATCACCAGGACACGGGCGCCGTGGTGGTCGTAGTATGGGAGCGGCTAAGGATGACCTTATGCCAGGCCTCATAGCAGTAGGTGCTGCAGTGGCCGCAAAGTTCATTGCAAAGCGCCTTCCTACGGATTATCAAAAGTATACTCCTGTAGGCACTGCAGCAGTGGGTGTATTGGCTCTTATGTTTGGTAAGGAATCAATGATCAAAGCTGCAGGCCTTGGCCTCCTGGTGGGCGGTGGTATAGATCTGGCTGTTAACAACATTCCAGGCCTCTCAGGGGTGCCAATGCGTAGAATGGGTTATGCTGCTCCAGGATCCATAGGAGCGCCGGGTAATGGATGGCCGGTGCCTGCTACAGTAGGCGGTTATCGCAAGCCTGGAAGCCTTGGTACTTTGGGGGCTATAAGCAAGATGCACTACGGTGTATTCGGTAAGTAAGAGTAAGCAACCAGGTTGTGCAGCGCCTGGTTTATTTGTTCAATGCTGCAGGTGATCCAATATCACTTTTACCTTTAAAAAACCATTGTTTAAAATCCAAAATTCCTCACATGTACAACTCCGTTGGAGCGCGCATGGACTTTGAGACAGCCGTCGAAATGTTCGCCAGCGCCTATAATAAAAGCCCTGAATGGGTAAAGCAACAATTTCGTCCCACACAGTCCAGGTTGCGACTGGAGCAGGCCTGCTCCACTACGACTACCCAGATAAATTTTCCGGTCATCATCAACCAGGGGACACCCTTCAATACAGAAGTAAGGTTGAACCTGCAGGACATTTTTGTGCCGACCCACGTAGGTATACGGTTTGGTAACCCAACGGGCGCGACAGATGCGTCTTTCAAAATGTTCAGTTACCTCAATCCGTTTGTCTTCAACGTCGCAATGCAGGCATACTACAACGGTACACTGTCCACCCTGGTGAACAATGTGCAGTATGTAAACAAATGGCCCGTTGACTGGCATTACGATTCGCCTGAGACTCAGCAGACCGCTGTAGCTGGTGCGGGATCGCCGGTGGATGAGTACAACGGTAGCGAAAGTGGGAAGGTTGCTATGCAGCCCTATGTAACCCTGAATGGTCAACAAAACATACAGGTATCTATTAACCTGCCCGTAGCTCCTACAGCGGTAACGGCCAATAGCCGGATCATCTTGCTGTATGATGGTATACTATTCCAAAACGCTACAGTAGTATCGTAGTATACCGGGTTATTATTGGTTAATCAGAAAGGGGCTGCCAGTACATTGTATTGGCTGCCTTTCTCTATAAATACACTGTTATGTTTGTATCAGAAAGATCGCAGATGGTAGAGGTGATCATCACTGCTACCGGTAACAATCAACGCACGTACTTCCAGGATCAACCGCAGCTCCAGTCATACAGGGGTAACCAAACTGTATATATTAAGGCTGTGGAAACTTTTTCCAATACTACAATTGTACAGTCCCCCCTGACTTCAGGCAGTACAACCGCCACTCCTGCAGATATTCAAAATGCAACCCTCACCCTGGTAAACGCAGGTACAGAGCTGCAGCAGCTTGTCCCGCTTGCGGTGATGAACCGGATATGGGCAGATCCTGGTGGTTATACTCCTTACACATGGCAACCGTACTTGCTGAAGGATGTATTTGAAGTTGACTGGACAAAGAGTTATGTAACTACCCTGACAGCTCCAGCCGCGCAGCCTTTCAGTTATCTTTTCCTTTTCCATTATTCCTACATGCCATAAACCATGAAGCAAGCAATAAGCATAGGTAAAACTGTGCAGTTTCATACTGCAGAGGATGTCATTGCAGCGTATGAGGCTATGGATATACCGGCTTATGCGTTGATCAATGGAAAGCAGCTCTTACATGCCTATGAGGAAGATAGCATGGAGGAAGGATCTCAGCAGCTCACTACCTTCCTGGACTGGCTAAAAAAGAGTGCCGGAAAATATACCCTGGTGGTTTATAAGCATGTCCCGCCCGATGGTATTACCATCAGTACTCCCTATAGCCGGTCTTTTAATTTTATGCTTAATGAGGCCCCTGCAACTTATGGCGGTGATAACTACGAGCGCGGAGGCGGTAATTATTCCTATATCTTAAAAGAGCTGGAAGCGTCACGGGCAAAGTGTGAAAAGCTGCAGGTAGAGCTGGATGAGCTGGAGGCTGAATATGAAGAACTGGAAAATGAGCTGGAACAAAAGGGAAAGGGTGTCATGGGTTCGGTTACAAAAATGCTAAATAACCCGTCCACGCAGGAAATGATTTTAGGCCGGTTATTGGGGTTGCTTTCGCCTAGTGCGGATCCTGTCAGGTCGGCGGCATTGGGGGCAATACCTGGAACCTGGAGGGATGTAGTAACGGCTGAAGATCTTGCGTTGATAGATCAATCTCTCACTGTCCTGGTTACTTCACGGACGGATACTGCAGAGCTTGTCAGCAAGCTGGCTAAACTATGGCAGGTACAACCGGATACATTCGATCAGTACATGGGCCTGTTTAAGTCAATGCCTTTATAGGCCTATCACTTTTACCTTTAAAATATCCTGTTTATGGATACTGCTAAAATGCCGACTTTTCTGAATCCTGTAGAGACCAGGACTATTACTGGTCAAGTGATCGATGCGGTAAGCGGTGAAGGCCTGCAGCTCGCTACCATTGAAGTGGTGAACGATAAGGGGGAGTATTTGGGATCTGGTACGTCTGCAGGTAAGGATGGATACTTTTTGTTGTATAGCCCTCTTATCGCTAATAACCTGGTGCGCGTTTCTTATGCGGATTATAAGCCTATAACGGTTAATCCAGACGAAGTTCCCTATAACAATACATTCGCTTTACAGCGCAATGATATGCTCGATCCGGTTGTAGTCACTCCAGGGAAAAAGGGAAATAATACAATGTTGTGGTTAGGCGGTGGCTTAATGCTGCTGCTATTAATGGGAACGAAAAAAAGAAAGTAAGATGCAAACAAAGCCCGCGACATATTTTACTAACCTGGAAGACCTGGAGAATCAACTCCAGGGCTTTTCCGTTACAGCCGCCACCTACAATGCTTCTACACAGATTAAGGTTATGGCGGGTTGTTATGGCTGGTTGGCTATCAACTACGGTGATATTATCGCAACCGTAG
>Ga0207641_10003089_pt1 | contig 14998 bp, 10 predicted proteins | sample KBSSwiS62_FD_184306 | JGI IMG/M metagenome (GOLD analysis project Ga0207641, IMG submission 184306) | Switchgrass rhizosphere microbial communities from Kellogg Biological Station, Michigan, USA - KBS Switchgrass S6-2 (SPAdes) (version 2) | ecosystem: Host-associated > Plants > Roots >... | reverse complement strand
GATGAAGCCGCCAATGCTGATGAAGGGATCACTAAGATCGATACCCTGCAACCTGATCTTGTTTTTTTAGATATTCAAATGCCGGGTAAAACTGGTTTTGATATGCTGGCCGAATTAGAAAGAGCACCACATGTGATCTTTACAACTGCTTATGATGAATATGCATTAAAGGCCTTTGAAGTAAATGCACTGGATTATTTGTTGAAGCCGATAGAACCAAAGCGTCTTGCTGATGCAATGCAAAAACTGCATATTGCTGAAACAAAAGAAAATCATATTCTACCTGAGAATTTCAACCAATCAATATTAACGGAAGCCGACCAGGTATTTGTAAAAGATGGCGAGCGGTGCTGGTTTGTAAAATTGTCCGATATAAGATTGTTTGAAAGTGTTGGCAACTATGCCAAAGTTTTTTTTGGCGGCAACAAACCACTAATACTTAAATCACTGAATGCATTGGAAGAAAGGCTTGATCAAAAAACATTTTTCCGTGCAAACAGGAAACATATTGTGAACCTTCGCATGATCGACAAAATTGAGCCATATTTCAATGGCGGCTTATTGCTTGAATTAAAAGGCGGTGAAAAAATTGAAGTGAGTCGCAGGCAGACAGTGAAGTTTAAAGAGATGATGAGCCTCTAATTTTCAATTTCCAATTTTAAATCTTAAATCAAAAGATGAAATACATTTTAATGACAGGGTTGTTCATTGCAACAACCTTATTTGTTTTTGGGCAGAATGCTGATGCGATCATCAATGCTAAAGAAGCGGAAAGAATTGAAAGAGTTCTTTCATCAGATGATATGCGGGGTCGTAAAACATTTAGTCCTGAAATAGATAAAGCTGCAGATTTTATTGCTGATGAATTTAAGAAAGCCGGTTTGCAAACCTTCAATGGTGCAAACGGTTACAGACAAGACTTCTCCATGGTTAGTCCAAAGTTTTTGAGTGGTTCTGCCACTTTTGATAATGACCAGGTTGATTTTAAAAACGTGGTAGTTATTACTTGTCAACCAGTGTTTAATATAAATGAGAAATCAGGTTACGAAAAGGTAAAAATAGAAGCGGGAAAAAATTTCCAAAGTGAAGTAATGAAGTATGTTCGTTCCGGTAAAAACTATTTTGTACTTGTTGATACGAGCTATTCAAAAAATTTCAGTCGTCTCACAGGCTTGAAAAGGGCAATGTTTAAAATGGATAATAGTGTTGTGTTCGCATTAACAACAACAGATCCAAAAACATTTACTGTTGAATCCCGTCATGATATAACGGAACAAAAGCTGGCAAACGTGGTGGGCATTTTACCGGGCAAGTCAAAAAAAGATGAATATGTGATCTTCTCCGGTCATTATGATCATTTGGGGATAAGTAAACCTGTTGATGGTGACTCGATCTATAATGGAGCCAATGATGATGCAGCAGGAACAACAGCAGTTATTATGCTCGCAAAGTATTTTAAAGCTCTTGGCAATAATGAAAGAACAATTGTGTTTGCAGGTTTTACTGCAGAAGAAGTTGGGGGCTTTGGTTCGCAATACTTTTCAAGACAGTTTGATCCTGCAAAGGTTGTTGCGATGTTCAATATTGAAATGATCGGAACAGATAGCAAGTGGGGAAATAATTCAGCATATATCACCGGTTATGAAAAAACCGATATGGGCGCCATTTTGCAAAAGAATCTTGAGGGAACTGGTTTTACTTTTTATCCTGACCCGTATACTACGCAAAATCTTTTTTATCGTTCTGATAACGCAACGCTGGCAAGATTAGGAGTTCCTGCACATACAATTTCTACTTCAAAAATGGATAGTGAACCCAACTATCATAAAGTAAGTGATCATATTGAAACACTCGACATGGAAAATATGTCGATGATCATTAAATCAATTGCATTGGCTTCAAGAAGTATTATTGCGGGAAAGGATACTCCAAGTAGGGTGAAGGTTGAGGAATTGAGATAAGAGTTTAAGATTTAAGTGTAATCATTAATGGATGTTTTACAATTAGATAAAACAAGATCAAAAGGTTTCAATAGAATAATATCCAACCAAAAAAACAGCTACGATTAACTGGAAGAAAAGAGATTGCTTTTATCCTAATCAATTTAAAGTATTTGAAAGTTGTTGTTACAGTTTAGAGCGATCTCCGAATCAAACTATACAAGAATCGAACATGAAATAATCTGGAATAGACTTCTGCAGTTCCATTTTTGTTAAAATTTGCCAAGCCATGTTTATAAGTTAGGTCAATGCCAACTTTTTTGAACATAAAAGTAGCACCGCCAGTCAGCCGGAAATCATTTATCTCCGGATTATCCCCTGATCCGCCAATGCTGTAATTCTTTCCATTCTGCTCATTTTGGTATTCATTGCGAAAACCCATGGAGATATTGACGACATAATCCAATCCGCCATGAAGAATAAGTTTCGAAGAGGAATTTTGAAAGAGGACGTTTCCAAGTCCGGGGTTAATTGAAACCAAGTCATAATAGCGGGTGTATACGCCATTTGCATTGATCGATGTCGTTGGTGTAATAACACTATCGATCGTCAACCTAGCACCTGTATGTTCATACTGAGAGTTTAATTGTAATATCCATTTTGATGAAAACTGCACATCTGCGTGCAACCCTGCAACAAAATTGGCAAAAGGTTTTTTGCCATAGGGATTGGTTATAATTCCCGGATCCCAATTGGGAGGGTTTGATGGAACAAGATCAGATCGATAGTATATCGAACTGTTTACCGCTCCCGGTCCTCTAAAAGAAGATGTGCCCAAACCAATAAAAGCTGATACAGATAATTTTTTTTGAGACAAGGCAGAAAAATTAAATGTAAGGCCGGCAATAAGTAGGAAAGTTATTTTATTCATAACTGAAGGTTTTGGCTTTCCGGATGGCGGTGGTTTATGCAGGATATGATCTAATAGAACTTAAAGCAGAAAACTTCAAAACGGGGTTCAATTATAGTTATTGTGTTGTAGAAAACAAATGATGTAAACAGTCGGAATGGAAAAATTTATATTTTAACAGGCACAGAATGTATCGCAGCAGCCATCTCCTTAATTAAGGAAGCATCTTTTTCAATTGCATTACCAACTACAATCAGATCAGCGCCGGCTTTGCAATTCAAATAAGCTTTTTCAGGACTTGTGATTCCACCACCAACTATCAATGGTACTTCAATATTTTTTGCGACGGATTCGATCATGCTTTCACTAATAGCTCTTTTGGCTCCGCTGCCACTGTCCATATAAATAAGTTTCATTCCAAGCATTTCACCAGCCATTGCCGTACACATGGCAATTTCATTTTTGTCAGAAGGAATTGGAGAGGCATTGCTGATATAGGAGACAGTTGTTGGGGCACCACCATCAACAACCATATAGCCCGTTGGCATAATTTCCAGGCCACTCATTTTTACAAATGGCGCAGATACCACATGTTGCCCGATCAATAACTCTGCATTTCTTCCTGATATTAATGAGAGATAAAGTAAAGCGTCTGCAAACTTGCTTACCTGGTTAGGGCTGCCGGGGAAAAGTATCACAGGTATTTTGCAATTGGCTTTAATGTATTGAACAACATCATCAAGATGATTGCTGATAACCAGGCTGCCGCCAACAAGAAAATAATCTACTTTGGCAGCAAGTGACAGATCGATCAATTCATCGAGCATGGAAGTATTCACCTTGTCCGGATCAATAAGAACGGCAAAAGATTTTTTTCCTTCCTTTTTTCTTAGCTGCAGCGATTGGTAAATTCCTTGCTTCATTCGGGCTTATTACAAATGCAAAAATGCAAAAACTTTTTGTCTTTTTATGCTTTTTAATAATAATAGATTTACGAGGAAAACAACAATAAATGGCTTAACAGTAGTTGAAAAACTGATCTTTTCATTGGAGAATCATGATCATTTATTTTTTGAAATGTATAAAAATTATTGTTTTCATAGGAGAAACTAATTGCTACATATCTTATGTTGATTTACCAAAAAAAATTTTGGTATAAATTTTATGTCTATTGTGCAAAAATCCTGAAACGTGCTTCTACGCTGCATTAGAAAAATTTCCACTTCGCTTTTCCACATTGTGTTGATATTTGAACGTTTGAAATACAAGATGATAAAAATATTTTCGTAATCACCTTCCCCTCCGGAAGGTTTTCAACCAAGGACCGACAAAATCTTTACTTACTATGCCCATTAAAAAACAAGCTTCCGCTAAAAGCGGTTTGCAGTTCCCTCGTCGCTTCACTCGTGAAGATGTAAGCGTATTTGATCTATTCGAATATGATTACCGTACTTCAGTAATTCGCAATCCAAGCGGTGAAGTGGTATTTGAAATGACGAACGTTGAAGTGCCAAAACAATGGAGCCAGATTGCTACAGATATTCTTGCCCAAAAATATTTTCGAAAGGCCGGCGTACCTCAAACCGACGGAAGTCTTGGTCGTGAAACTTCAGCGAAGCAAGTTGCACATCGCATGGCCAATTGTTGGAGAGTGTGGGGTGAACGTTATGGATACTTTGCTTCAGAAAAAGATGCGCAAGTTTTTTATGAAGAGTTGGTGTACTCCATACTCGATCAAATGTGTGTACCTAACAGTCCGCAATGGTTCAATACCGGCTTATATGAAAGCTATGGTATTAAAGGAAAACCACAGGGGCATTATTATGTTGATCAAAATGATGGCGAGTTAAAAAAATCTACATCGGCTTATGAACGTCCTCAGCCGCATGCATGCTTTATATTAAGTGTGAGTGATGACTTAGTGAACGAAGGTGGCATTATGGATCTCTGGGTTCGTGAAGCAAGAATATTTAAGTATGGTTCTGGTGTAGGCACAAACTTTTCTCATTTGAGAGGCGAAGGTGAAAAACTAAGCGGAGGTGGTACATCATCTGGTTTGATGAGTTTCTTAAAAATAGGAGACCGTGCTGCCGGTGCTATTAAAAGCGGTGGTACAACACGTCGTGCTGCAAAAATGGTTTGTCTCGATCTTGATCATCCGGAGATCGTTGAGTTTGTTAATTGGAAAGTTGAGGAAGAGAAGAAGGTTGGTGCGTTGATCTCTGCAGGTTATGCAAGCGATTATGAAGGGGAAGCATACAAAACAGTAAGTGGTCAAAATTCAAATAACTCAGTTCGTATTCCCAATGAGTTTTTTAAAGTATTGCAGGAAGATGGTGAATGGGAGCTAAAAGGAAGAATGGATGGAAGAGTGATGAAAAAAATTCCTGCAAGAGAGTTATGGAACCAGATCTCTTATGCTGCATGGCGCTGTGCTGACCCGGGTACACAATACGACACTACTATTAATGAGTGGCATACTTGTCCTAAAGGTGGCCGCATCAATGCATCTAATCCTTGCAGTGAATATATGTTCCTGGATAACACAGCCTGTAACCTGGCATCAGCCAACCTGATGAAGTTTTTTGATACTGAGAAGAACATATTTGATGTAGAAGGTTATGAATATAATTGCCGACTTTGGACAGTTGTTTTGGAAGTTTCTGTTTTAATGGCGCAGTTTCCAAGTAAAGATGTGGCTCAACTCAGTTATGAATACAGAACACTTGGACTAGGTTATGCTAACCTTGGTACACTATTGATGGTGAGTGGTATTTCTTATGACAGTGAAGAAGCAAGAGGAATTGCAGGAGCAATTACTGCTATCATGACTGGTATTTCATATAAAACATCTGCAGAGATGGCATCGGTGCTTGGTACTTTCCCAAGATATGAAGAGAATCGTGAGGATATGCTGCGTGTAATGCGCAATCATCGTCTTGCTGCTTACGATGCTGATAAATATGAAGGATTAAGTTTGAAACCACAAGGCATCAAAGCACAATATTGTCCTGCTTATTTATTAACTGCTGCATGCAAAGCATGGGATGATGCTGTTGAGATGGGTGAAAAATATGGTTACCGCAATGCACAGGCGACTGTTATTGCACCAACAGGGACGATCGGCCTGGTAATGGATTGTGATACTACAGGAGTTGAACCTGATTTTGCATTGGTAAAATTCAAAAAACTTTCTGGCGGTGGTTATTTTAAAATAATCAACCAATCAGTTCCTGCTGCATTAAGAAATCTTGGATATAATGAAAAAGAAACTGACTCAATTATTAAATATGCAGTTGGTACAGCATCATTTGCCGGGGCGCCATTTATCAATCATCAATCGCTAAGTGAAAAAGGATTTATTGCTGATGAGATAAAAAGATTGGATGCCGCCGTTATTGCTGCATTTGAAATTGGATTTGTTTTCAATAAATATTCTTTGGGCGAAGAGTGCCTGCAACGTTTAGGTTTTACACCTGAACAATACAATGACTTTGAATGGAGCCTGTTGGAAGCTCTTGGTTTCAGCGAAGAAGAAATAGATGCTGCTAACGATTATGTATGCGGCACCGGGATGCTGGAAGGAGCTCCACACCTGGAAAAAGAACATTTGCCCGTTTTTGACTGTGCCAACAAATGTGGAAAGAAAGGCCAGCGGTATATACATGCCAATGGTCATATCCGCATGATGGGCGCCACACAACCTTTTATTAGTGGCGCTATTTCCAAAACCATTAACCTGCCTAATGAAGCTTCTGTTGAGGAGATCGCAGCCGCTTACCTGCTTAGCTGGCAATTAGGATTAAAAGCAAATGCTTTGTATCGTGATGGTTCTAAGTTGTCGCAGCCCCTCAGCAACAAGTCTGATAAAAAGAAGAAGACAGAAGGCAGTCAGGAGTCGGTAGTCAGTAGTCAGGAGTCAGCAATTAGCAGTCAACAGCAAGAATCAAATATTGTTGACTTAAGCAAACTTACCGTTGAAGAATTATTTGAAGAGGTACAAAAAAGAGTACAGGCTTCACCTGACACAAAATTGAAACGCAAGCTTGCTACAATTGTTGAGCGTCGTACGTTGCCTGCAAAAAGAAGAGGCTTTACACAAAAAGCAAAGATCAATGGACAAGCTATCTTCCTTCGTACCGGTGAGTACAACGACGGTACATTAGGTGAAATTTTTATTGACATGGCAAAAGAAGGGGCTACTATGCGCAGCATGTCAAACTGTTTTGCTATAGCTATCTCGATCGGTTTACAATATGGTGTGCCTTTAGAAGAGTACGTAGAAAAATTTGTTTTCACGAAATTTGATCCCGCAGGATTTGTTGAGCACCCGAATATCAAATCAACAACATCTATTGTTGACTTTATCTTCCGTGCATTAGGTTATGAATATTTGGGAAGAACTGATCTTGTACATGTATTGGATAAACCAGAAGTTTTAAATTCTGGTGCAGATGATTGGGATGATATTCCTACCAGCCTTGAATATGAGAAGGCACCTGAACTATCAAGTGTAAGAGTAGTGGGAACAGTTAGTAACGGAGTTCAGCCGGTAAAAGCGCAGAAGTCAGTTGCAAGAGCTGAAAACAGTATGGAGGCAATGAGTGCAGCTAACAAAGGAATGCAAAGTGATGCACCGGCTTGTAACGTATGCGGGCATATTACAGTGCGCAGTGGCACATGCTACAAATGTTTGAATTGCGGTAATAGTCTTGGCTGCAGCTAAATATTATTTTGGATGGGTGAGGACTATGTTCCTTTAATGGGACTTAGTCTGATCTGGAAAACCAAAAGTACCCTTTTACTAACCCCGATTAATTCGGGGTTTTTTATTTTGAAAGATCATAAGAAATAATGCCAGTAAGTACTTAAAAAAATTATTACTGATAAAATGAATATATTGTCATTCATTTAATAAACTGTTTATGAGAAAATTGATACTTGCCATTCTTTCTGTTGTCTGCTTTATTGCAACCAATGCACAGCTAACAAAAGCCGACGAACAAAAGTTGAATGATCTGCTGAAACAAATGACCATTGAAGAAAAAGTAGGTCAAATGACACAAGTAACCTTTGCTGTTATTGCTAAAGGAGGTTGGGGTGATACCGAAGGAAATATCGATCCTGCTGCATTAAAAAAAGCAATAGCGGATTATCATTTAGGTTCTGTTCTGAATGTAAATGCACATGGCTTTACAGTAGATAAATGGAATGAGATAATCACACAAATACAGGATGAGGCAAAAAACACAAGATTGAAAATTCCTATAGTTTATGGCCTGGATGGTATGCATGGACAAACGTATACGTTGAATTCAACTTTATTTCCTCAAAACATTGGAATGGCAGCTACAAGAAACCCTGAATATGTAAAAGCAGCTGCAAAGGTTACTGGCAATGAATTACGAGCATCAGGCATAAGATGGAATTTTGCACCTGTGCTTGATATTGGTCGTCAGCCTTTATGGAGCAGATTTCCAGAGACATATGGGGAAGATGTTTATATAGCAAAAACGATGGGCGCATTAGCAGTCAAAACTTATGAAGAAGATGGGTTAAAAAATCCAACGGCTGTAGCAAGTTGTTTGAAACATTATATTGGTTATTCTGGGCCACGAAATGGAAAGGACCGCACACCTGCATACATTCCGGACATTGAATTAAGGGAATACTATTTACCCTCATTTCGTGAAGCGGTAAAGTCAGGTGCCTCTACTGTAATGATCAATTCGGGTGAGATCAATGGGGAACCGGTTCATGCCAGTAAATTTTTGTTAACTAATCTTTTAAGAAAGGAATTAGGATTTCAAGGTGTTGTTGTTTCAGATTGGGAAGATATAAAGAGACTTCATGACAGACATAATGTAGCCGCTACGCCAAGGGAAGCCGTTGTAATGGCTGTAAACGCAGGAATCGATATGAGTATGGTACCAACAGATTTTTCTTTTTATGATCTTTTACTCGAAGCAGTAAAACTGAAAGAAGTTCCCGTCAGCCGTATTGATGAAGCAGTCAGGAGAATTCTTACATTAAAATATAAACTTGGTTTGTTTGATAATCCCTACCCTGAAGCAGCTGCCAAAGCAAATTTTGGCAAGCCCGAATATCAACAAGTTGCATTGGATGCTGCACATGAAGCAATGACATTGCTAAAAAACAAAAACAACATTTTACCTCTTTCAAAAAGTATGAAGGTTTTGGTAGCGGGTCCATCTGCGCAAAGCATTACCGCACTTAATGGATGCTGGAGTTATACATGGCAGGGTAATAATGAACAATGGTACCCCGCAGACAGTAAAACAATTTTGGAAACGATCAAAGATAAAGTGGGAGAGAAAAATGTGGTCACTACAACAGTGAAAGGATTTAATAACGCGGCGAACTATGATGTGTTTTCATTAAAAAGGGCATCAGCTAATGCAGATGTAATAATATTATGCATCGGCGAAGATGCATATGCTGAAAGCCCCGGAAATATAAGAGACCTGGCCTTACCTGATGAACAAGCGGAATTAGTAAAGGCTGCTGCTATGACCGGCAAACCGGTAATACTAGTGTTGACTGAAGGAAGACCAAGATTTATAACAAACATAGAACCTGTTGCAAGCGGCATCCTTATGGCATATTGGAGCGGGAAAAAATCTGCCGAAGCTATTGCAGATGTCTTATTTGGCGATTATAATCCTGATGGCCGTTTGCCTTTCAGTTATCCGAAAAGTATGGGTGAGTTTGTTATGTATGACAGGAAACCAACAGAAGAAGTACGTGAAGTATTTAATGATAATGCCGGCGGAGGTTACGATCCTTTATTTCCATTCGGATCTGGGTTGAGTTATACAACATTTGAATACAGCGATCTTCAATTAAGCAGCAATACTCTTAAAGGTGATGGCAAGCTCAACATAACCGTTACAGTAAAAAATACAGGCAGTCGTGCCGGCAAACATGCTGTGGAATTATACACGCATGATCTATACGCAAGTATAACTCCCAGTATGAAACGGCTGCGTGCATTTCAGAAGATCAGTTTAAATGCAGGGGAGAGCAAGCAGGTAACATTTACAATCGATAAAAATGACCTGGCATTTGTAAATGCTCAATTAAAAACAATAACTGAACCGGGTGATTTTGAAGTGATGATAGGGGATAAAAAAGTAAAATTTAATTATAGTTATTGATAATACATGTTAGTGTTGCTCACTTGATCTTTAATAGCCCCGGGAAGCCGGGGTTTTTATTTGAGCGGTTTTGTAACGATAACAAATCATGTTAAATTCATTATCCCATTTAACCAACGAGTATATGCCTATTGTGTGCCATGAAAAAGTGAAATGCCTGTCTATTTTTTTCCTAATAGCTTTTAACCTAAGCTATCAAAATCTAAAGAGCCAGTTACCCGTAAATTCTGTCGCAGTTGACTGTATTGAAAGCAACAGTTTTCGTTTTGAGGAGAATGGTGATCCTAAGAATTTCAATTTTCTTAAAAGTAGTATTGGTACTAAACGAATCGTGATACTATCAGAGGCAGACTACGGTGATGGAACATCTTACCAGGTGATGTCACAAATGATGGAATTCTTGATTGATAGTATGGGGTTTAAAGTGGTGGCGTTTGATAATAGTAATGTAGATATAAATTATTTTCAAAACAAAATAGGTACAACAGGTAGCATCAACGCTTTCGACACCTATTTCGGTCCAAATATCCTCAATGCGAGTTATGGCTTCAACATTATTCATTTTTTACAAACAAGAGTTAAAGAAAAAAAATTAGAATTGTTTGGGCTGGATTTTCAGATGCGACTGGATAGTGCGGTCAATGGTCTTCTCAAAGAAACTTGTAATTTTCTCCAATGTGATGACAGCGTTCTTGATAAAACTTTTGTTTCGTTATTGAGCAATTTGCAACACTTTGGGTACAAAGGATTTCTAATTGACTCTTATGCCAGGATATTATCAGAAAAAATAGATCTCTTAATTGCTGCAGCAACTAAAACCCAATCGCAAAATGAAAAGAAGGCCCAGGCAATAATACGGCAGTGGACGAACGTGAAATATTTTGTAACATGGCTAAATCGGAGATTTAGTTTTGCAAACGAAGCAGATGATGTAAAAGTAACTGCTAGTTATTTGGCTGCAAGAGATAGTACAATGGCCGAAAACCTGGTCTGGATGTTAAATTTTCTTTACCCAAGGGAAAAAATAATTATCAATGTTTCGGCTTACCATGCATCCAGGTTTTGTTATAAAATAGAAGAGTTTAATGAATGTTGTAAGCCAATAGATGTAAAAACATTTGGTGAACTAATGGCCGTAACCCAATTTAAGGACGATATCTATTCGATCGCTTTCATATCGTCTGGTGGATTCAGAGGTATTGAGCAAAATGAAATAAAAAAACTTCCTGTTCCAAAAAGGAACAGCATTGAGTATGCTTTTTCAAAAACTAAATTCGATTATGCCTTTCTTGATTTTGAAAGGAATAAATGTGACTGGCTAAACCAGGGGATCTTTATGGCGCCTTTTTTTGATCGTTATTTTCTTGCCAACTGGTCGGATATTTTTAGCGGGATCATTTACATAAGAGATATGAAGCCTAATTATTCTTTTAGATAGTTTATTGATGGGCATATTTCATCGTAAATAGATTATCCATCCAGAAAATCATCCTCATCCCTCGGCTTATATTTATCAAACATCTTTTCAATAGCCCCGGCAAAAACAGGAAATTTTTCTTTCGCGAAGTCTTTTACAACTTCTATTGCTTTTAATGCTTGTTGTTCAGTTAATCCCTGTGCCATCAAACGGTCTAATAATTCTTTCATAAAATAAGTTAAATAAAAAAGGTCAGATCTCTCTGACCCAAATATCATCAATATCCTTAAAAATCCAATTAATCGTGGTTCTGACTATGCCACTTTCAATAAACTGATCTTACTTGTTTCAAACTTCCTTCTCGCATATTCAATATCCAGTAAAAAAGACTTTTCATTGGTACTTGGCAGTTCAAACATGGCATCAGTCAAAATACTTTCACAGATGCTGCGAAGGCCACGGGCCCCCAATTTATACTCAACCGCTTTTTCAACCATGAAATCCAATACAGGATTATCAATACTAAGATTAATGCCTTCAAGCTCAAACAATTTCTTATACTGTTTTATCAATGCATTCTTTGGTTCTGTAAGAATAGCACGAAGTGTGGGAGCATCTAATGGATCAAGATGAGTAACGACTGGTAAACGACCCAGCAATTCAGGGATCAATCCAAAGGTTTTAAGGTCAGGCGCATTTACATAACGCAGCAAATTTTTCTTCATGTTATCCTGGAGCTCTTTATCTACATTGAAACCGATCGTATTTGTTTGCACTCTGCGGGCAATCACTTTATCAATACCATCAAAAGCCCCGCCACAGATAAAGAGAATATTCTGTGTGTTGATCTTGATAAGTTTTTGTTCCGGGTGTTTGCGGCCGCCCTGTGGTGGAACCAGCACATCTGTACCTTCCAATAATTTCAACATTCCCTGCTGCACACCTTCACCACTAACATCACGGGTTATAGAAGGATTATCACCTTTACGGGCAATTTTATCTATTTCATCAATGTATACAATGCCGCGTTCAGCAGCAGGCACATCATAATTACAAACCTGTAATAATCTCGTGAGAATGCTTTCAACGTCTTCACCTACATAACCAGCTTCAGTAAATACTGTAGCATCAACGATCGCAAAAGGAACATTCAACAAGCGGGCAATAGTTTTTGCAAGTAATGTTTTACCAGTACCTGTTTCACCCACCATAATGATATTGCTCTTTTCTATTTCAACATCACTTGTTGATTCACTTGTCTTTTGCTGTAATCTTTTATAATGATTATAAACGGCAACAGCCAACACTCTTTTGGCTTCATCTTGCCCGATCACATATTCATCAAGAAACTTTTTTATCTCTACAGGTTTCTTTACAGTAAGTTTAAAAGAAGAAGGAGTCCGATCATCCTTGGTCATAAGCTCCTGCTCGATGATCTCTCGGGCATGCTCCACACAGTTTTCACAAATATGTCCTTCCTGGCCTGCGATCAGGATCTTCACCTCATCACGGTTACGGCCGCAGAAAGAACAGTGTAAAGGATTTTTTGCCATTTTATTTCAATATGGGGTTTAACGCAATGTGAATTGCAAAATTATAAATCCACCCCGAGAGAGGCGGATTTATTTTATAACTGAATGTTAAGGTATTGCCAGAGAACTGTTTAGATCTTTTCCATTATCCCATCCACGATGCCATAATCGATCGCCTCTTTTGCGTCCATCCAATAGTCACGGTCAAAGTCTTTCATGATCTGCTCGATCGTTTTGCCACAATTCTGGGCCAGTATTTTAGCTCCGATCTCTTTTACTTTTCTGGTTTGCACAGCCTGTATTTCCAGGTCTGCACTTACGCCCCGCATAGAACCTCCCAACGAGGGTTGATGGATCATCACTTCGCCGTGCGGGTAAATGAAACGCCTTCCTTTAACGCCACCACTCAACAAAATACTTCCCATTGATGCAGCAAGTCCCATACAAATTGTACTTACCGGCGATTTCATCATTCGCATCGTATCATACATTACCATTCCACTTGTAACCACGCCACCAGGGCTATTGATATAAAATTTAATTTCCTCACCAGGTTTATCAGCCTCCAGTAAAAGAAATTTCGATACTACTTCCTTTGCAGATTTATCATCCACTACACCCCACAGGTATACTTCTCTTCTGTCAAAGAAGTAACGTTCTAATTTTTTATTCAGCATCTGGAGCTCATCTCTCTTATCTTCTCTTTCCTTTTCATCTTCTTCCGGTTCATCATCCATCTTCCAGTCTTTGTATTGAAAATTCTTTCTATTCATAATTTATTATTTATATAGTCAGCTATTAAATTTCTATTTAGCTTCTGTTGCGTCGCACACTTGTGCGACAGTAATTCTATTCATCCTAAGTCTCCTTTTTAGGGGGACAGGGGGTTTAATCTTTCTTCACCTTTCTAGGATTGATCAGCAACACTTCATCTACTAACCCATATTCTTTTGCTTCAGGAGCAGTCATCCAGCGATCACGATCAAAATCTGCTTCGATCTGTTTGACGTCTTTTCCTGAATGATAATTGATCACAGCATACAATTCTGATTTCAGTTTCCTGATCTCATTAACTGTAATTTCAATATCGCTTGCCTGCCCGCCAATTGCACCGCTAGGCTGGTGCATCATGACTCTTGCATGTTTCAATGCAGCCCTTTTCCCTTTTGTTCCTGCAGCTAACAATACTGAAGCCATCGAGGCAGCCACACCAATACATATGGTAGCAACATCAGGAGTTACGTATTGCATCGTATCATATACGCCTAATCCGCTGTATACACTACCGCCGGGGCTATTTATATACATATTAATATCTCTTGTTCTATCAGTAGAATCAAGAAACAATAGCTGCGCTGTAACAATATTTGCCACTTCATCATTTATAGGATAACCAAGAAAAATGATCCGGTCCATCATTAGTCGGCTGTACACATCCATTACTGCTACATTCATGGGGCGTTCTTCAATGATGTTAGGAGTAAGACCTGTTACCAGTTGGCTTGCATAGCCATGAAGGGTATTGCTTGAAATACCGCGGTGTTTTACCGCATACTTTTCAAATTCAGAATTAAAACTCATTTCGTTTTGTTTGCAGATTAAGGCAATGATCGCCAATTGGTCTGATTCATCAAATATCCGTCCAAATGGCAAAACCACAAAATCAGTGACACGAATTACTAGAATTGAGACGAATTGACACGAAATAAAAAAGGCCTCGGATACCCGAAGCCTTTTTACTTTTAAATTTTGACTTTTGAATTTAGTGGTGATGATGCTGATGCTCCTCCTGCATTTTCACAAAATCTTCCATCGCAATTTCTTTTTCAGTCGGCTTCACTTGTGATTCGGCCCACTCAAAGATCTTCTGTCCTTGTATGCGGTTATAAGCATCCTCAATATACTTGCGGTCCTGCATCATTTTGTCAACATAATTATCTACCCAGGGTTGGTCATCGCCACCCATCGGCATATTCATATAGCCGAATAATTGTTGCTTCGCAAAAGCCTTGAGTTCTTCA
>Ga0207641_10003087_pt1 | contig 15010 bp, 6 predicted proteins | sample KBSSwiS62_FD_184306 | JGI IMG/M metagenome (GOLD analysis project Ga0207641, IMG submission 184306) | Switchgrass rhizosphere microbial communities from Kellogg Biological Station, Michigan, USA - KBS Switchgrass S6-2 (SPAdes) (version 2) | ecosystem: Host-associated > Plants > Roots >... | reverse complement strand
TTCTCATTGCCGCAGTAGGCGCGCTTGCGGGTTGTCGCAAATCTCAAAACGATTTGAAGCTGGCGCGGCAAGCGGAAAACCTTCAAGATTTCGACGCCGCCGTGAACTATTACGAGAGCGCACAAAAGGCTCATCCAACCGATTCCCACATCAAAATCCGATTGGCATCAGCGCGATTCGCGGCCGGCACCCGACATATCACGCAGGGGCGCAGAATGCGCACGCAGGAAAACCTCGAAGGTGCGGCCGTCGAATTCCGGCAGGCACTTTCATTGAATCCCGGAGACGGCACCGCCCGGCAGGAACTGGCGGTCACCCTCGAAGCCATTTCATCGCGAAGTCGTTTGAGCAGCGACGCAAACGACAGCTCCCAACCAAGCCGATCGGCTTACGCTGAGCAGCCGCCCCAATTGAAGCCGCTCGCGCGCTCGCCCATCAGCTTGAAAATGGTCAACGACACCAAGATCATGTTCGAGACCATAGGCAAGCAGGCCGGGTTGACCGTGATCTTTGATCCCGACCTTCCGGCACGGCGCATCTCGGTGGAGCTCGATAATGTTTCTCTACTTCAAGCGCTGGATATCGTCGCACTCGAAAGCAAAACATTTTGGAAACCGCTCGCCGAGAACGTCATTTTGGTCCTTCCGGACCAGCAGCAGAAAAGGAAGGATTACGACGATTTAGTCATTCAAACGTTTTACCTGTCCAATGCCGTCCAATCGCAGGACTTGACTGAGGTTGTAAACGGGCTCAGGCAGCTGCTGGATCTCAGAAAGATAAACCAGATCAATTCCATGAACGCCGTCGTCATTCGGGACACTCCGGCCAAGCTGGCGATCGCAAAACGATTTATCGAAGACATGGATCGCGCAAAACCCGAGGTTCTGGTGCAGGTCCAGGTGTTGCAGGCACGATCGGACGTGGTCAAGAATCTGGGAATCAGCCCAGGTACGTCCGCGTCTCTGACCTTCTGCGGCAGCTCCAGCAGCAACTGCAGCTCCAGCAGTTCAAGCAGCTCCAGCTCCTCAAGCACCAGTTCAGATACCATCAGCCTCAAACAACTGGGACACTTGAGCTCCGCCGACTACAGCGTGACCCTCCCGGGAGCGAGCCTGACAGCTCTCTTGACCAACAGCTCCACCAAAATCATTCAGGACCCCGAAATTCGCTCGGTCGACGGCCAAGTCGCAAAACTCAAAATAGGAGATCGGGTTCCCGTCGCAACCGGCAGCTACACCAGCGGCAGCACGACTTCGACCAGCGCACTGGTTCAAACGCAATATCAATATATCGATGTCGGTGTGAACGTGGATGTGACGCCACGAATTCATCTGAACCGGGAAATCAGCTTAAAAGTAGCCGTGGAAGTTTCCTCCGTGACCGGTTATTCGACCATCGGAAGCCTGCAAGAGCCAATCATCAGCCAGCGCAGAATTGAGCATGACGTCCGGCTGAAAGAAGGAGAAGTCAGCATCCTGGGCGGTCTGTTCGAGCGCACGGAGACCAGGTCGATTAGCGGCTGGCCCGGACTCGCCAACGTCCCCATCCTGAACTATCTTTTCTCCCAGAAGAATCGCGAGACTGTCGACAACGAGGTCTTAATCGTCCTAACTCCGCGTATCGTCCGTCTGCCTGCCTTCGAGACCACTAGCCTGCCTCCTTTGTATACCGGCTCAGAAACGAACGTGCAGATTCGGCCCGCCGAGGGAATCGAACCCATAGCGTCACCTCCTGCAACGCCCGCGAAAGCAAATTCGTCAGAAAATGCGGGGCCGTCGAGCGGAATAAAAGGGCCTGATAATATCGAGCGGCCTATGGCCCGCCTTCGCTTCGAACCAAAGCAGACCAGCATTAAAGTCGGCGAGAGCCTCGTCATCAAACTATTTGCGGACAATGTGACGGATCTCTCCACTTTGCCGGTGATCGTCGAATACGATCCGAACGTTGTGACCATCCAGGAGGTACGTCAGGGTGACTTCCTCTCGGGAGGCGGTGAACCAATTGCAGTTGTTCAGCGCAACGATGAACAACAAGGTCGCTCTATTATCTCTGCTACGCGTCCGCCGAACATCTCTGGCGTTAGTGGAAGCGGCCCGGTTCTCGAGATCGTCGTTCGCGGGGTCGCGTCTGGAACCTCACACCTCTCCATCGGCGCCGCGAATGCGACGACTTCACGGCATGCCAGAATAGGACTTCTCGCAGACCCCGCAACGATTGAAGTCTCTCGTCAGTCTCAAAGCCTGCCAACAGCTCACCGATCTCAATAAGAAAGCGGCGAGCCGCAGACACTTCCGGACGATGGTGCCTGCGGCCCTACGTGGTCCCTGCCGTGCGACAGGGCCACGGTCTCGAAGTACCTGTCTTGAGCTCTAGGTTGCGACCGATCTGTAGTCTTTGAGATTAATTTTAGTGAAGTCTTGTAAAGGCTTTCTGGCTCGGAAAGGAAAGGCTTTGCTCAACGGTTGCTTGACGTTCGAGATCGGGCTGAGCAACTGCGTGCCGCTCGGCCCGAACCCGAAGCGGGACGGAAAGAACTCGTCTCTCGAATGCGCGTGCGCACATCGTCGATCGCCGCGGGAATGGATGTATGCGCCGTGCCGCGTTGAACATAAACAACAATCGCCGCCTCGCCCGGATTGTCGGCGCTTCGAGCGATGCCCACACCTTGAACTCCAGAGAGGCGAAGCAGTTCCGCAGCGTGCAACGCGTGGACGGACTGGGCCTTGGTTAGCTCCGCGCTGGCCATTCTCAAATTGGGGGACTTTTCTTGCGCGGCTAGTTGAAGCGCGTTGCTCTCTTCCGAGGAAAGCACTCGGTGTTCCAAATCCTGATCGGTTGCAATGACCCGCGTACGAATCCCGCGCAGTTCCTTCGGAAAACTTCCGCTCTCGCCGTTTGTGCCGGTAACGAGAAGAAGAGCAGGCTCCCTTGGATCGTCGAGGCTCGAAGCGAGACCGACAGCCCTAACGCCGGCTGCACTCAGCAATTGAGCCGCAAATTCATCTCTCACTACGGTTGCGGCCCTTACACGGTTGTCGTCGACACCTGCACCAGAGGTTGCCGTCGCGGCACTCGCCTGCGGGCCCGGTAGGGTGCAAGCGGCGACGGAGTGGGCGTTGGCATCCCCGACAAATACCGGAGTTTCTCCGCTGTTAGGATCCGCCAAAGCCGACAGCACTCCCGCTACGGGGCTGCCCAGTGTGGCGCTGTCGGAACTCGCCACCAGCAGCGCGAGCGGATCGGCACTGCCTTCTGTCACAATCAGCGCTCCCGAATCTCCTTGCGCGCTGAAATCCCCGCCTTCCACGACGACGAGATTTGCGAAAGTTTGCTGAAATTCTGGGCCTTCACATCCTTTCTGATAGGTGACACTCGCCGTCACGTTGATCGCGCCAATGGAGGAGCAGGTCAGGCCCGTTGCCCGGCCGCTCTTTGCGACTTTAAGCGGCGTTACGCCGTCCGCCTCGAACAGGTTCGGCGCCACGCCCGCACCGGCGTGAGGCGCGCCGTCTGTTGGTTGGCCTTCGCTCGTGTTGCCGCCCAGTTGCGAAATCGCTCCCGACGGTACCACCTTCCCCGCCGATACTTGAGCCACGGCCGCATCTTGTAACGACGCGCCAGCGGTAGATTCAAGATTCACAAATTGCGCCAGCGTAGCCACCGTGTTCGTGCCGGTCAGCGAGCAGCTCGAATCGGGCAATCCTGGCTGAATGATCGCGTCGCCCACACTGCCTGTGTCCGTACGGGCTAGAACGTGGCTGGTCGAAAGAATGAATTGTTTGCCTCCGCGGGAAACCAAAGCGCCCAGCGTTCCTCCGCAACAACTCGCTCCATTCAGGTCGCTGGCATTCCCTCCGGAAACGCCCAACACGGTCGGCAAATTCTGCGCCTTCTGGTTGCGGCTAGTGACCGTCACCGTGCCGACCGCTGAGAAATAGGAGTCCGCTGAATAAATGGCGGTAATCGTTACCGGCACGGTCTTTGCACCACCGTTGGCCAGGTTCGCTCCCGAAGCAACTCCCGTTGTGGGAACGTGGTTCGGCGCCGTGTAAAGTCCATAGTGTGCGCCTGTGGAGTCTGTTATGTCGGCGATTGCGCCGTACGTTTGGTTCCCACCCGCAATTCCGTTGACCTGCCATGCGAAAGTCGCGTTGGCGTCTCCGGTAACGGAGGCGGTAAATTTCTGCTGCCCGAAAGTTTCGACGGACGCAGAGCCAGGAGCGAGACTTATGCTGACGCTCTTGTGAAGGGTGACCGTGGCCTGCGCGGTTTTTGTCGCATCCACGGCCGCAGTGGCGGTGATGGCGATTCCCTCGGGTGCGGTGGTGACGGTAGCGGGTGCCGTATAAAGACCCTGGGAATCGATCGTGCCCACGGTCGAGTTCCCGCCTGTAATTCCAGCAACCGCCCAACTGACGCCAGTGTTCGAATTTCCAGTGATGGTCGAAGTAAACTTCTGTTGCTTGCCGGGCAACACGTCGGCGGTTGTCGGAGAGACGCGAATGGTAATGCCCGACACGATGATCACTCCGACGTTGGCGGTATTATTGGTATTCGCTTGCGAAATCGCAGTCACCGTAACTTGAGCGGGATTGGGAACAGTTATTGGCGGCGTGTACAAACCGTTGTCGTTGATCGTTCCAACCGTCGAGTTGCCATTATCGTGACCGTTCACTTGCCAAGTGAGTTTAGTGTTCGAGTAACCCGACACGTCCGCGGTGAACTGCAGCGTGCTGCCCAGCATCACCTCGGTCGTGGTATCAGGATGAAGCGTGATGGTCACCGTTGCACTGGTCGTCGAGCAGCTGTTGGTCGAACCGGAACTGGTGCTACAGCTGCTTCCACACCCATACGACCAGATCGTTACGGCGACCGAAACGAGCAATAAGAGCGCGCGGTGCATGCCTGATCTCTCCGTAGCTATCGTGGCAACGGCACGATCAAGATGCGGTTGTTGTTCTGATCAACGACCACCGCACGGTTGGTGGAAGGAATAATCGCCACTCCGAACTGTTGCGAGACGGAAAGCGGAATGACGGCCTTTACTTTTCCGGTTAGGAAATCCACAACGGAAAGGGTCTGACTCAGGGTATTCGCCGTGACCAACGTGCTGGTCCGGTAGTTGTAATCGAGCGATGTAGGGTTGAACCCAACCGAGTAACCCTTGGGTGTTGCATAAATTCCGGCGGTCGGGTCCACGTGAAACGAATAGACGTTGTTGGTGGTACTCGAGGCGACCATGAAGGTATCGGAGTCCGGGTCGTAAAGCGCTCCTGTCGGAAATGCGATACCGGTGATCCTGGCCAAGATCTGCTGGCTGGCCAGATCGATGATTACCACCTTGTCCGATCCTCCCTCCGCTATTGCCGCGACGTTTCTGGTGGGATCGATTGCCGGCGCGTTGGGTCCAACATCGACATCGAGCGTTGAGGGCGTCGCCGGCGAACCGATGTCGAAAAAGCTGACCTGAGACGCGTTGCTCCCAGCGACCACTACCTGGCCGGTTGCCGGGTGCACGGCCAGGCCCACAGGCTTTGTGCCTTTCGATGAATTGTTCGAACTCACCGCTATGCTGACGGTACTGGCCAAGGTTCCGGTATCCAGACTGATGATCGAAACAGTATCGTCATCGGTGTTGGCAACGGCAGCCCGGCCGGCAAGCGATGAGAGCGCTACTCCTTGAGGCGATTTCCCGACGGTGATTCGGTATTTTTCTGTGAACGAACCAAGATCCACGACGGAAACGCTCCCGAGAGTTCCGTCCCCGCCAGCACCACTGGTATTCGTGACCACCGCGACATTACGCTCTCGATCGATGGCTACGCCCCTCGGGGCTGTACCCACGTTGACTGCTTTCATCACGTAAAAGTCATTTACGTTGGAGACATTTCCGTCAGGATTTTGCACGTCAACCACGAAGTGCGCAGGCGATGCCAACTTTGATGAAGGCAGATTTGCCGTGAGGACGCGGGAACTGACGAATTGAGTGACCAGTGGCGTGTCATTCACGCGTACCACCGCCCCCGAAACGAAACCTCCTCCCACCAACGTGATCGTTTCATCGGAAGTGCTGGTCAGCGTCTTGAGCGGACTGAGCTGGGTGACCTGAGGTTGCGGCCTGGCTAGCGAGGACCGGATGTTCCCCAACGGAATAATGGTCACGGTTGCATCGGTCGAATTCACAGCAACAGCCAGGTTTAACGAAGCGTCGATGGCAACCGCGGAAGGATTTCGGCCAATCAGAAACTGGCTCTGAATAAAGCTATTTTGGATATCGATGATGGAGAATGTGTTGTTTTGCGAGTTCACGGTTACCGCAACGTCCGTCAGTGGATTCACCGCACAATCCGAAGCCGGGATGGTCGCCCCATTCGCGCCGGATATCAGGCTGGTCGTTTGATCGAGCAGGCTCATTAGCGTCTGGGACACGCTGTTCGGATTACACAGCAGCGCCATTTCCGTTTGCGTGTTGATCCCGATTCCTCTCACGTCTTTATCGATATTGATCGTGGCCAGTGGGGCCGCAGCGCTCACCGAACCGTTGCCGCTGGGGTTGGTATCGTTGTCAGGTCCAGACTGCGAGAATGTGAAGGAGTTGGAGGATGGAACGGTCGCGATCTGGAAGTAGCCGTCGAATGACGTATCGTTCACTCCGCTGATGGTCACGTATTCCCCGACCGTTAGGTTATGGCTGCCCGTGGTGGTGATGGTGACCGTGCCACTCTTGCGTATCGCGCCGCTGGACGAGGGCGCGGCGATGAGTGAAACGATCTGCTGGCCGTTCGCGCCCAAATCCACCACCGCTCCGTTGCCGTCGCCTCCGGGCGTCACAAACGCCCAGTTCAAGCGAGGCTCAACCGCAATCCGCGGAAACGTGCCCCGGGTTGGGATCTGTCCCCTTACGACCTTGATCTTGGTCACGTCCGGGGTCGCTGCATTGGCCACAAAATTCGAATAATCGATCACGTCGACGTACGAGGAACCTTGGAACACAACCAACGCCTTCCCCGTCAAGGGATTTACTCCTACGGAGTACGGTTGAACCGCATCCAAGACTGGGGACGACGACGACCCGGACGATCCTTGCGTTCCAAAGCTAATCGTGGCCACGGTCTTTGCAGAGGCGGGCAGGGCTGCCGACAAACACGTTTCTTGCTGGCGGCTCGCGCAAAGATCCAGTATCTGCAAGGAGTTGTCGCCCGAGTTCGTCACAAATACCAGATTTCGGAGATAATCGACAGCCACTCCCGTGGGCGTTTTTCCGACGGAATAAGGTCCGATCGCGGTGGGTATGGCCGCCGTCAAATCAAAGAGCGTGACGTTATTCGATCCGCTGTTGGTGATAACCGCCAGCCCAGTCGCGGGGTTAATCGCAATCGCGTTGGGGCTGGTGCCTTTGACCGGTTGCGTGGTCAACGGCGTCGGCGACGTGCTTTGACTGATATCCGGCCGAACCGCCAAGTTTGTCGCCGCAATCTGCGGTTGCGTGCTCGTCCGGACTGCAATTGGATAGAGCCCTGAGGTTCCAAAATTCGATGAATCGATCGAAACCAGCAGCTGGCGCGAGTTCGCGACGCTAGAAGACTGTGGTATTCCGTTAAAGTCCGCGCTGGTTGCCGAAGTGAAAAAGCCGCCGTCGAACGCCACGCTCAGCGCGCCTCCTCCTTGCACCACACTGTCCGGAGTCGAAGCGATCAGCGTCGGTGGTACCCGCGATACCGGAACATCGATGGCCTGGGACACATCTGACCCGGAAGGCCCGTACTGCGTCACGTCGATAAACAGAGTGCCGGTCCCCGAAGATGTGTCGGCCTTGGCCAGATCGTGGGCGGTTAACCGAGCCCGCAAGACATTCGTGGAAATGAAACTGGTTTCGATCGGAGTGGAATTCGCGCGAACCGAACTGCTCGATCTAAAATTGCTGCCGTACAAATAGATGTCTTCAAACAGCGCCCCTTGCGGTAAGGAGCAACTGTAGAGTTGGCTCGAACTGCTGTCGCACGGGTATACGTCCGTCACGCTCGCGCCCTCGGGAGAGACCACACTGACATTGGTTTGTCCGTAGCTGGAGCTGTCGGATTGCAGCACGGCCTTGATTACATGGGTTCCGACACTGGCTGGAGCTGTGTACAGGCCGCTGGAGGTAATTGTGCCGTTAGCATTCGTACCGCCGTTCGTGCCGTCGACGAACCAATCCACCGTCGTCGGACTGTTCGCATTCACCAAGTTCGTGACCGTATCGGTAAATTGGTAGGTCTCGCCCTCGGCAATCGTAACGGTAGAGGTCGGAAAGACGGTTACCGTGGCTCCTGTGCTCACCGTAAGCGTCGCTGTGTCGTATTTTGATGTGTCGGTGTTGCTGATGGCTTTGATCGTTACCGTGAAGGAGGTGCTGCTGCTCGACGGGGCGGTGTATTTGCCGGTGGTATCGATAGTCCCGATGGTGCTGTTCCCGCTCAACGTATCGTTTACATACCACTTCACGCCGGCCGTGTCGGAGCTGGGCGTAATCGAAAAGGCGAATTGCTGTGTGCTTTGCAGCTTTACCGTCGCCGTTTTCGGACTGACCGTCACACTGACGGTCGTGCTGCTCCCGCAACCGACCCCAAGCATTGCGGCGAGAATTGCGCCGACAAGCGCTGCGCCGCCCAGTTGCTTTCCTACAGACCTCATCACAACAAACCCTCCCATGTTCACGTTCCTTTCCCACTTTTCTCAATTGCTCAAGCACACCGGCACTAAAACGTTCTGCTCACGGAAAATCGGAATGTCGAGCGCCGTTCGTGAAAGTAGACTTTCTGCGGGTCTTTCAAGAGGTCGTCCATTTGCGGCACGATGTATTGTTCGTAGACCAGCGGCGGAAGCGAGTTGATGTAATCGGCGGGAAGCTGATACGTGCTCTGGGGAGCCGTAACCGTATGTGCGTACAGGGTCGGATTCACTGCCCAATAGATTCGGAAGGGCGCCTGTACGATGGGGAGCTGCACCACAAATTCAACTCCGGTCGACGTACGCGGCGCGAAATTGGAACCCGGTGCCAGCTCGAGAGAATCGGAGAGCGTCGCGTTTGGAAATTGCCTGCGGAGTTGCTCTGAGCCCGTGGGATCCAGCTTCAATTGACTACGTCGCAAGATCCCGTTCACGCCCCCGTCCGCAAACAGCGTCATGGACACGGGACCAGCAAGAGGTATCCGATACTCCAGATTCCCCACAACTTGCGTATCTCCTCCCGGGTACACGATGGTGTAGGTCAAAAGCGGTACGTTCACTGTCTGCGTGCCCGCCTGACCGTTGCTTGCCCATTGGTTCGGGACGTTGAAGCTCACCGACCGCGCGGTCGACACCGGCACGAAAGCAATGGGCGAAATGCTGCGAATGTCAAAACCCCTAATGCTGTCGTCTCCGCCGGTGAAGAACCGGCTGTTTGGTGCAACTGCTGTCCCTGCGTAACCGGTCGTAAAGGCTGTTTGCAGGCGGAGTCCCAGGACATTTCTCTTGTTGTTCATCGGACGGAAGTACTTGGCTTCGAACGTTTGCATGACGGATCGCGCGTTACCTCCCGCCCCTTCCCATCCGATTCCGTAGTAGAAGCTTTTTCCGTGCGTCGGATTCATTGGATTGTCGATCGTGTTGTACATGATCGTCGGCGTGATCTTGCTCGACCGGATCCCTTTTAGGGCGGAAGGTCCAGCAATGCTTCTGTATTGCAGCGTTTCGAACAGAATTAAGGCGGCGTTGCTCGATGCCCGAATGTCGCTGACGGTGTACCCGTACGTCACGCCGATCCGGGTGAAAGAAAAGCGCCGGGGCAGAAAACTGGCGAAGGCCGTGGCGCCTAGACTGTTTTGCGAATAGTTCTGCGCCGTCGCCGGATTGATACTGACCTGTTGGTTGTTGAGGATGGATAATTCCTGTTGCTGATCGTAGCGATATTTCGAACGGAAAACGGTGAAACCCGTAGAGATCGGCCGGTCACGGAGATACGGCTCTGTAAAGCCAAACATGAAGCTGGTCTGCCGGCTTCCCGTCTGTGCGGAGAAAGTCAGCGTTTCGCCGAGACCGAGAAAATTATTCGTTTGGTAGGTCAGGCCCAGAAAGCCTCCTGCCAGCCCGCTGACCCCGCCCTGGAAACCGATCGATTGCTTGCCTTTTTCGTGAACCTTGAGGTTCAGGTCCAATGTCCCTTCTCTTTCGTTACGCTTGATCTCCACGGCCTTCTCGGGCTCGAGACGCTCGAAATAGTCAAGCTGGTTCAAGCGCAGAATGCTTAATTCCCAGGCTCGGCGGTTGAAAAGCTGCCCTTCGTCCAAAAGCAGCTCGCGGCGAATCACTTTGTCGCGCGTGGTCGTGTTTCCCGAAAAGTCGATTCGCCGGACGTAGTATTGTTTCTGCTCGTCGAATTTGAGCGTGAGGTTAATGATCTTGTTTGCATCGTCGGTGTCGAACTCTGGTTCCGGCGTAAAGTCGATGAATCCGTATTCGCCGTAGAGGTTGGTGTAGTCCTTCAAAGCTTTGCGAAGCTTTGAAACGTTTAGGATGTCACCGTGTTTTAGGGGGAAAATGTTTTTGAGCGCATCGACTTTAAGTGACAGTGCTTTGTCCGGATCCGCGCTGACGATCTTCAGCACGCCCATCGCGTAGCGCGGTCCCTCTTCAATGGGAATCGTGATGTTTGCCGCCTTGCCGTAGCTCTTCCCTGTCAGGGGAACACCCAGACGGCGACCAACGGTGTCTACGTTTTGCACTACGGGTTCCTTCACCAACACTCGGAAGTAGCCGTTATCCTGGTACAAACCCCGAATGCCAACTTCCAGGTCCTCATTCAGCTTGTCGCGGTCGTAAGTTTTGGAAAGGACGTTCAGTTCGGTGAAGTAAAGTGGGATGGCGTAAGGCCGGTCGTGGCGCATGGCCCGAAGTAGCTTTCGATCACTGAAGACGTGATTGCCGATAAACGTGAGTTTTCCAACTTTGACTCGCGGCCCTTCCTCGACTTTGAAAATCAAGAGCACCGCATTGCTAGAAGCAATGCGCGCGTACTGCGGTGTCACTTTCGCAAATTGACGACCGTGTTCGCCTAACAGTTCCTTCAGCGCATTCTGGGCTTTTTTGATTCTGGTGGGATCTAACTGGCTTTCGACGGTGAGACCGACCTTGCGCTCTTTAAACCGGTCCAAAATATCTGATTCGGAAACTGAATGAAGTCCCTGGTATACGATTCGTCGGATGAGCGGCCGCTCACGCAGCTCGAAAACAATCACTTTTCGCCTCTCCCCATTCGGTCCCATGGGCGCATCTTCCACGACCAACTTCACGTCCTCGAAAAACTGCGTATTCCAAAGCGCCAGGAAGTCTCGCCGCAGCCCTTCTTCATTGAAAATGTCGCCTTCCCTAGTGAAAACGCGCGCTTTTAGAGTTTCCTTTCGAACACGACGATTTCCGTAAAACTCAATTCGCACAATGACGACACGTTCCGGACCCTCGCTGCGCGACTTCCCGGAAGGATTCTGCGAATAAAGTGAGTGTGCTGCGGCGAGCAATAAAACCAGGAGCAACGATGTGCGAACGGCCGGGATCCTGAAGAATTCATTCCCGGCGCGACGGCGCCCCCGCTTGCCTCTAGGCTCGATCTGCAGCTTGCCCCGACTTCCCCAGTACCGCCGAACACGACTCGACATTCCGCCCAAGCTTTCACGAGGACACGCTCAACCACAAAAGGGGAGGCTACACGCGAAAGTGGGAAGTGAAACTGAAGATGCGTAAAGTTCTGCAAACGGATATTTACAAAGTGCGCGTCCCGTGCACGACGCACCGCAACGTCCTAAGCAGCTCTAAGCCACCTCGACTGCACCGTCGGCATCTCAAGTCCTATCGACAGGTCAACAAAGGAGGTGGCCCTCCTTCTATGGCACGCGTATTGCTCGTCGAAGACGATAAGGACCTTTGCCATCTGGTGAAGGAATATCTCGTGAAGGAAGGCATGGAAGTCACGCTTTCGCATGATGCAAGGGACGTTTTAAACCTAGTTCTCTCGGACAACTATGACGTACTCGTTTTGGACGTAGTGCTGCCCGGAGGCAACGGCCTGCACCTGTTGCGAAAGGTCAGAATCATGTCGTCGATCGGCATCATTATGCTCACGGCTCGAGGCGAGGAGATCGATCGAGTGATTGGACTCGAACACGGAGCGGATGACTACATCGCGAAGCCGTGCAGCCCTCGAGAACTAGCTGCCAGGATACGAGCTGTGCTTCGCCGCTTAAAACCTTCGTCGGAACAGAACCTCTTCCATGATCCAAAACGCGTCGAAATCGGAGACGTGACGCTCGACAAGGGGGCTCGCCGCTGCAGCTTGCAGGGCGAGTCGATCCGTCTCACCGATATCGAGTTTCAACTCCTAGAGGTTTTATTTCGCTCCCGCGGAAATGTCGTCACTCGCAAAGAACTCATGCAAAAAGTCTTCGACCGTCAATTGTCGCCGCTCGACAGGAGCGTCGACGTCCACATCAGCAACCTCAGAAGAAAACTGGGATCTCATGCTGACGGAAGCGAACGCATCCGCGGCATTCGGAACGTCGGATACCTGTACACGTTGCCTCCGAAGGCTAATATCTCTCGTCGGTAAGCTGGTGGTTATACTTTTTATCCGTCGCCGTAGTTGCTGCATCTCGCGTTAAAAACGAAAGACGATCCCAGTCGAATAGCGAATGTTGTTTTGAATGAGCATTCCGTCGTTCTGTTCATTGAAACGCGTTCGCAGATAATCAATTGCTATGGGCCGGACTGCGATGTGCTCTTTCACTCGGAAGTCGATCCCTCCGCCCGCACTCAAGGCGAACCGATTTTGGGAACTCGTTGTTGCGAATATCCCTGGTCCGGCGTGTGCGACCCCAAAAAGCACTTGTCCAAAAGGCGTGAACCTGGACCAACGGCGGTAGCTGATACGAGGGCCGAACAAATACGACATCGCCGTCCCGTGGATGTCTATGCCGATCGTACTGCTAGCTTGGTGCCCAGTCGCGTACACTCCAAAGTCCGCAACCCCACTGAACCACTTTGACAGCCTAAGCGCGCCCTGAACGTCTCCGCCATTCAAGCTGAAATTACCGAGGCCTGTGTCCACCGGACGAACACCGACATACGAATATCCGACAAAGGCTTCCAAAGTTGGCGCATCTTGACTCTTACATCCCGGGGAGAAAACCCCCAGGAAAACAATCCCAACGACAACCATTCGAAGGTTCATGCCGACTCCCGAATTTGCTTCTTGCGACGAACAAAGCAAACAGATGCCGCTCTGATCAGGAGCGTTGACCAAAGGAGTCTTAAGAACTGTTAAGGTTAGTCAAGGAACGCGAACAATCGCTTACGCGTTTACAAAGCGACGCTGTAGAACGCGAGCGTCATCACCTGTATTTCGCCTTGTAACGCTGCGGTTGTTAACTGCGGGTGGGCGATGTCCACAGCCCGCTTTCTTTTCTTCGACATTTTCTTATGTCCCAGTCAACAACCGCAACAATACTTGCTGAGGAATTCCGACGCTTCAAAAAAAATTACAAGAACAATAAGAATTCCCGTTCATGACTTTCTGACTCTGCGCGGCTTTGGCGTCCGTTGTGTTCCTCCTAAGTGCTTGGATTTCTAGGTCAAGGTGCCTTGTCATGAGGGCGCGCCCAGAATGCGGCCGCTGGAAACTTGAGTCTATTTGGGTCCATTACGGGCCGAAAACCGCGCAAAACCATGGTGCAAAAGGAACCCAGAGCCACGACGAATCGACGAGATATCAAATCAGAGTTTAACTACGAACCATATTTTCTTCTTACTCTTGCCCTTTGCGCCGTCAGAACTGACGTTGGGTAAAACCCGCGAGCACGTGGTCTTTATTGATACCGACGAAAAATGCGGAATCCGTGTCGATAATGAACACATCAAATCCATTCGCCTTCGACGAGTCCGCTGTCGCGGTGATCGAGAAGGCGTTTTTTTCGGTTCCGTCGCCTGAAACACCCAATGTTCCGGTGAAGGTTAGGTTCGGGTTCAGGTTCCCCGAGTCGTTAGAGTCCATTGTTCCACTTGCATTGCTTGAACTTGTCGACAGCAGTTTTACCTGTCCGGACAGGCCAAAATCTCCCGTATACGTCTCTCGCCAAGACATCGCATAGCTGCCAGCAAGGGTGTTGTTCGAAATGGTTGAATTGATTTGCGTCAGGAAAAGGCCGTCTGCCGAAAATCCCTTGTTCGTGTCTTGAAAAACTGCCTGGCCGCTCGATGCCAAATAGAAAACGTATTTATAGGTGCCTTTGTCTTTGTCCGTGAAAGTTAGGGTCCCACGACCAGAACCGCTCGAATCAAGCGTATAACTTCCAGAGTCCGTTCCGCTCGATGGCACGAGAATGGCGGTCCCGCTGCTGTTTTCGACCATGACAACCGAACTCAAATTCCCATTCCCGTCGGCAGTAAACCTGCCGCCTCGAACCAGGTTTGGCCCACTGACTAGGAAGGCATAGCTGCCCGTCAAAGCAGTCAGCGAACTGGAAGTGGCCTGCTGACCATACGCCTCTCCGACGGACACCGCCGGATAGTCCGTCTGGAGAAACTCCGCCCGGGAACGATCCACCAGATAAACGACGAAGCTCCACCCGTTTATGCTCGCAATACAGCGCCCATAGGAGAAACCGTAGGTAGCATCCAATTGATACGACGAAGCACCGAACGACACGGCACTCGATAGCGTGTAATCTTCGTTTTGGTCGAGCACGCCGTTGCTAAGGTGGCCGTTACCGTCGGAGGTAAATCGTCCAACAATCGAGAATGGATCATTGCTGCTGTCAACTCCGGATACGCCAAATACGTAGCCTCCCGAGAATGCCGACGCAGCGAACGCACTCGTGTCCTGCTTATAGATGTCGCCGCTGGTTTCGGCACTTGAATCGGACTCCACCAGAAAACCTCGCGTGTTTGAAGCCAAAGCAAGGTAGAAGGTGCTCGTCCCTGAGGTGTTGTTGGTCAAACT
>Ga0207641_10003083_pt1 | contig 15021 bp, 14 predicted proteins | sample KBSSwiS62_FD_184306 | JGI IMG/M metagenome (GOLD analysis project Ga0207641, IMG submission 184306) | Switchgrass rhizosphere microbial communities from Kellogg Biological Station, Michigan, USA - KBS Switchgrass S6-2 (SPAdes) (version 2) | ecosystem: Host-associated > Plants > Roots >... | reverse complement strand
GCGGTGGTCGACGACAAGCCGAGTTTCCAGGCCACCAACCCCGCCACCGAGCGTGCCCCGGTGGCACCCCACAACCCGTCGCGGTCGATCTCCGCGACGATCTCCACGACGCGCCCGTCGATGGCGTTGCGCTGCCCCGCCAACTCCGCCAACTCCCCAAACAGCACCTCAAGGCGCTCTTTCGGGCTCGTCGCGATCGCCGCCAAGGACATAACGCCATCATCACAAACCGGTCCGACAAGTTACCGTCGACGCCAACGATCTTTCGCCAGGCTGGGTGAAAGCTCTGGATTTACCATTGATTCCCGGTGTGGGGGCCATTCGCTAGTAACGCCGACACCGTGAGACAAGATGGAATACCGATAGGGTTTCATCGAGACGGAGTGACATGTCTGACGGGGTAGGGCTGTCGGTTGGCGCCACCAACCTGACGGCCGTCGTAGTGGGGCGGACCGCGGTGACGCGGTCCCCAGTGGTGACGCTGTATCCGCACAGGCCGCCCGAGGTGGGCGTGCCCAGCGAAAACCCCAACCTGACCGAACGCGGCCTGATCATCACGGATTTCGTCGACCGGGTCGGTGACCCCGTCGGGATTGTCGCTGCCGACGGCTCCTCGCATCTGGCCGACAAGGTGCTCGCCGACGCGCTGCGCGCCATGCTCTACATCGTCGGCAAGCCGGCTGCGGGTCCTGTCGCCGTCACGTACCCCGCGCATTGGCGACCTGCGGCCGTCGACGCGTTGCGCAACGCCCTGACCGCGGTGCCGGAGCTCAAGCAGGCGCCGTTGGTATCCGATGCGTCGGCAGCGCTCACGGCATTGCAGGACGATCCCGGGGTGCCGACTCGCGGCGTGATCGCGCTTTGCGATTTCGGCGGCACCGGCACCAGCATCACGCTCGTCGATGCCACGAACCGTTTCGCGCCCGTCGGTCCGACGGTTCGTCACACCGACCTGTCCGGCGACCTGGTCGATCAGGCGTTGCTGACCCACGTCATCAATGACTTGTCGGCCGCGGGCACCATCGATCTGTCCGGCACCTCGGCCATCGGCTCACTGAGCCGGCTGCGGGCGCAGTGTCGCGGAGCCAAGGAGCGGCTGTCCACTGCCGCCGTCACCTCACTGGTGGCCGAGCTGCCCGGGCATCGCAGCGACGTGCGACTGACCCGCAATGAACTCGACGAGGCGATCCGCGCGCCACTCGCCGACTTCGTAGGTGTCGTTCAGGATTCACTGGAGCGCAACGGAATTCGGGGCGCCGACCTCGTCGCCGTGGCGACTGTCGGCGGTGGGGCGCGCATCCCGATCGTCACCACCACGTTGTCCGAACACTTCCGGGTACCCGTCATCACCGCCGGGCAGCCGGAGTTGGCCGCCGCGATCGGGGCAGGCCTGCGGGCGGTGCGCGGCACAGTCGACGAGGGCGCGACGTCGATGGCGGCGGCAGCCGGTGTCGCCGCCGCGGCGGGCGCAGCCACCGCGATGGCACCCGAAGTCGGACCGCAGGACGCTCCGCAGTCGAGCACATTTCACGCGCTGGCGTGGTCGGACGCCGACGACGTCCCCGATGTCACGGCCGGTGACCCATACGAGTACGCCGCACCGGCAGACGCCGGCTATGACCCGCGTCCTCAAATGCAGTTCGATCGCGACCCCTTTGAGGAGGAGGCGGCGCCGCTGCCGTGGTACCGCAAGCCCGCGCTGGTGCTGCTCGCAGGCGTGCTGGCCGTCCTGGCCGCGCTGACCGCCGCCGTGCTGTACGTGATGCGCGACGACTCCACGCCGGCGCCTGCCTCGACCACCGGCCCCGTCACCACCACCACGACGCCGGCCCCGACGACCACCGCGGCCGCACCACCGCCAGAGACTCAGGCGCCTGCGCCCCAGACGCGCGCACCACAGACCCGCACGGTGACCCAGCAAGCGCCGCCTCCGCAGACCGCGACCGAAGCTCCACCGCCTCCGCCGGAGACCACGGAGGCCCCTCCACCGCCGCCGCCCACTTCGGAGGCGCCCCCGCCGACCACGGAAGCTCCGCCGACGTCGCAGCCGCCGCCGTGGAGTCCGACCGCCCCGTATCCGACGATCCCCGGTCTGCCGTGGGTTCCTGCACCCCAGATACCGGCGCAGCCCTAGGCTCGCCTGCATGACCGACGGCTTGCTCTTCGATCCGAACACCTACGACCCACAGCAGTTCGACGAGGAGACGCGGCGACTGCTGCGCGCCACCATCGACTGGTTCGAGGGCCAGGGCAAAAAGCGCATCCTCGACGCCGACCTGGCGGCGCAGTGGCCCGCGGATTTCGTCGACTTCGTCAAGCGCGAGAAACTGTTCGCGACGTTTCTGACACCGTCGGAGTTTGGCGCCGGCGACCCGAATAAGCGCTGGGACGCCGCGCGCAACGCCGCACTGTCGGAGATCCTCGGGTTCTACGGGCTGACCTACTGGTACACCGAGCAGGTCACGATCCTCGGCCTCGGACCGATCTGGCAGAGCGAGAACAAGGACGCCAAGCTCAAGGCCGCCGACGACCTGGACGCCGGCGAGGTGATGGCCTTCGGGCTCTCGGAGCGCGAACACGGCGCCGACGTCTACAACACCGACATGGTGCTCACGCCTGCCAGCGAACAGGACCGCGCCGAGGGGATCCTGTACCGGGCGTCGGGGGAGAAGTACTACATCGGCAACGGCAACGTCGCCAGCATGGTGTCGGTGTTCGGGCGACGCGGCGACATCGAAGGTCAGGATGCGTACGTCTTCTTCGCCGTCGACAGTCAGCACGAGAACTACCACCTGGTCGACAACGTCGTGCACATGCAGATTTACGTGAGCACGTTTCGGCTGGAGAACTATCCGGTGCGGGAATCCGACATCCTGCACACCGGCGTGGAAGCCTTTGCCGCAGCACTGAATACGGTCAACGTCGGCAAGTTCAACTTGTGCACCTGCACGATCGGCATGACCGAACACGCCTTCTACGAGGCGATCACGCACGCGCAGAACCGCATCCTCTACGGCAGCCCGGTCACCGACTTCTCCCACGTGCGAGCCAATTTCGTCGACGCGTACGCACGGCTGGTCGCGATGAAGCTGTTCAGTCAGCGCTCCGTCGACTACTTCCGCAGCGCCAGCCTCGACGACCGGCGCTATCTGCTGTTCAACCCGATGACCAAGGCGAAGGTCACCATGGAGGGCGAGACCGTAATGCGTGCCCTGCACGACGTGATCGCCGCCAAGGGATATGAGAAAAACACGATGTTCCGTGAGGTTTCGCAGTTGATCGGCACGCTGCCGCGACTGGAGGGCACCGTGCATGTCAACGTCGGCTTGGTGCTGAAGTTCATGCCGAACTACATGTTCAATCCCGCTGAGTATCCGGAGATCCCGACCCGCAACGATCCTGCCGACGACGTGTTCTTCTGGAACCAAGGACCGACGCGTGGCGCGGCCAAGGTGCAGTTCGCGGACTGGAAGCCCGTTTACGAGAGGAACGCAGGAATCGCGAATGTCGCGCGGTTCTACGAACAGGCTCAGGCGTTTTCGACGCTGCTGGCGACCGCAGCACCCGATGCGGATCAGCAGAAGGATCTCGACTTCATGCTCAACGTCGGGCACTTGTTCTCGCTGATCGTCTATGGCCAGCTCATTCTGGAGCAGGCTGCGCTGACCGGGCTCGATGACGACATCGTGGATCAGATCTTCGACTTCCAGATCCGCGACTTCTCCACGTATGCCGTTGCGCTGCACGGCAAGCCGAGTTCGACGCAGGCTCAACAGGACTGGGCCGTCGGTGCAATTCGCAAACCCGTGACCGATGAAGACCGATTCAACCGGGTGTGGGAGCGCGTCAAGGCCTACGACGGCGCCTACGCGATGCGACCCTGATGGCGCACACCCGTCACGGCTGACCGCGGCAGCCGCCCCGCCTTGGAGTGACCGGCCAGTCGGTCGCCATCGACTATGACGTCGAATTCGAGGTTCAGCCGCATCGGCTTGGTCACCGATTGACGCCAGGTAACCCGTTGTCCCGCAACGACGATATCGCGCAGCGGCACGGTCTCGCCCTTGGCGGTCGCGGTGCCTGTGACCCCGTCGTCGGCGAATGTGTACACCACTGCCAGTGATCCGATCGGCGTCTTGATCGTCACGTCCCAATGTCCGGTCAGCTCCATACCGTTCCTCTGCGCTCGTAGGCGAACAACGATTCGACAGCCAGCGCAACCCGCGGTCCATAGCTTCGCTGCAGGAGATGCAGTGCGAGATCGAGGCCGGACGTCACCCCACCCGCGGTGATCAGATCACCGTCGTCGACGACCCGGGCGTGGACGACGTGGACGCCGGTGGCGTCCAGCACGTCCATGCCGAGGTGATGCGTGACGGCGTGTCTGCCCTCGAGCAGCCCCGCCATGGCGAGTGCGAGTGATCCACCGCAGACGGTCGCGACAGTGATGTCGGGATTCTCCATCGCCTTCTGTATCAACGGGACCGCTGCCGTCTCGCCGAACCGGGCCAGAAGAACGGGGATCGTGTCGACCTCATCGGGATCGCCGTCGATGGGACCGCTGGCACCCGGCACGATCACGTAGCCGGGCTTCGCCGGGTCAAGTTGGGCCGTCGCGTTCAACACCATGCCGCGGGTGCCGCTGACCACCGGCCGCGGCCCTTCGGCGGAAACGAATTCCACGTCCAATTCACCGCCGACTTCTTGGCTGCCCGCGGCCAGTACCTCGAACGGCGCGATGGCATCGAGCGGGTCGAACCCGTCGAACAACACAATCTGTGCGTGCACGTGCTCATCGTGCGGCGGACGGACGGCGAGCGACTAGCGGTTAGACGGCCATTGCTCGCCGAGATGTTGCCACGACTCGTTCACCTCGGCGGGCAGGGAGATCGATGGATCGATCGCTGCGGCGGTCCGCAACGTGGCCATCAGCGCGGCAGCAGCCAATTCGACGAGGACTTCGGCCTCGACGTCGCGGTGGGTGATCCGATCGATCATCATCTCGTCGAGATAGCCGACCCAGCCACGCATCGCTGTGCGCAACGCCGCCGGGATGGGCTCGGTTATCCCCAGCGCCAACAGGATTCGTTCGGCACCCAGCCACCGCAAGCGGTCGATGGCGGCCTGATGTTCCACGTCGGCGCCGAGGGCGCCGCGCAGCAATGCAACGAAGCTGTCGGAGTATGAGTCGATGTACGCGATGTGGTTGCGCAGCGCGTGCCGCAACTGGTCAACCAGCGACGCGCCCTCGGGCGGCGGGGTGAGCTGAACCGCGGCGATCTCGACAGCGATCTCGTTCATCACCGCCAGGTACAGGCCGCGCTTGTTCTCGAAATGATGCGCAATGAGTCCGTACGCCACCCCGGCGTGCTTCGCGATCTCAGACGTAGTCACCTGGTCGTACGGCCGCGCGGCGAACAACTTTCGCGCCGCGTCGATGATGAGCTGGCGTTTGGCCTGCATCACGCAGGCCGATCAAGCGCGTCGCGCGTGTTGACGCGACGACCACCGATCTTGGCGACCAGGCGCCCGACCGCGGGTAGCTCCAGCGGAACGAGCGAGTACGACGGGTACACGAGCCTGGTAGAACCTCGTTGCAAAGCCCGAATGACAGCCGCTGCAGTCGATTTGGGTGACACCGCAGGTAGCGTGCGCGGCGGCGCCGACTTCCAGGGCAGCTCATCGATGTCGCGCAGAGCCGTGTCTGTCGAGCCGGGTACGACCTCGAGAACTCGGATCGGGGTCTCGGCCAGCTCCAATCGTAGTGACCGAGTCGCCTGTGCCAGTGCCGCTTTCGATGCGGCGTAGTAGCCCAGCAGGGGCAGAGGCACCGCCTGAACTGTGGATGTGACGTTGACGATGACACCCGAGCCGGTGGCCATCATCGACGGCAGCAGTGCCGCCGTCAGTGCCAGCGGCGACCAGACGTTGACCTCGAACACCGCACGCGCCCGTGCCGAATCGCCGATGAGTGACTGAGCGCCGGTGATGTTGGCGCCCGCGTTGTTGATCACGACATCGACGGTGCCGCCCATGTCGTCGAGGGCGAGTTGCCCCAGTGCGTCGGCAGCGCCTGGTACGGACAAATCGGTGTCGACGACGACAGGTCTTGTGTGTCCCGACGCCTCGATATCGTCTGCGACCTCATCGAGGAGTTGACGTCGACGGGCCGCGAGTACCAGCAGCGCGCCTTTGTCAGCGAGTGCGATCGCTATTTCGCGGCCGATACCGCTGGAAGCGCCCGTCAACACGATGCGCTTGCCGTTGAGGTCAACCCGGCGGGTTCGCATGCAGTCACCGTCGCATATTGACTGATAATCAGTCAACTCTGGTGATCTGGTGCCCTCGGACGGCGATGGCCAAGATGAGTGGGTGACTACGGGCGCGCATGTTGTGATCGAGCGACTGACTGCCGGGGGAGTCGATGTCTGTTTCGCCAATCCCGGTACATCGGAGATGCATTTCGTCGCCGCATTGGACTCCGCGCCGCAGATGCGCGCGGTCCTGTGCCTGTTCGAGGGAGTGGTGACGGGTGCTGCCGACGGCTACGCCCGCATCGCGGGTAAGCCCGCCGCCACGCTGCTGCATCTGGGACCCGGGATGGCGAATGGGTTGGCGAACCTACACAACGCCCGCCGTGCGCACAGCCCGGTCGTCAACGTCGTCGGTGACCACGCCACCTATCACCAAAAGCTCGACGCGCCATTGCAATCCGACATCGACGCGCTAGGGCACTGGCTGACGGGAACAGTCCATCGGCCCGTTTCGTCGGCCGAACTCGAAGCCACCGTCGACCTGGCGATCGCCTCAGCGAGTCTCGGCCGCATCGCCACGCTCGTCCTGCCCGCCGACTTGTCGTGGAGCGAGACGCAATCCGGCGCTTCTACGCCGGCGCCACTGACCGATCGCGAGCGCGAGATCGTTCGGTTGATTTCGCAGGGGTACTCCACTCGCGAGATCGCCGAGAAGCTGACCGTATCGACCAGAACGGTCGAAGGACACGTGTACCGCGTCATCCAGGAGCTCGGCCCTGCCAGCGAGTGGGCGACCGGAATTCGCGAGTCAGCCGACGTCGACGTAGCCGGTGCCGCGGAATTGCTAAAAACGTATGGAGAGAAAGCAGTTCTGCTGCTGGGCGGACCTGCCAACGCCGCCATCGGGCTGCGTGCCGCGGCGAGGATCTCGGCGGCCACGGGCTCTCGTGTGCTCGTCGAGACGTTTCCCGCCCGACTGGCGCGCGGCCGAGGTGTACCGGATATCGCACGACTCGGCTATTTCGCCGAAATGGCGCAGGAACAGCTCAGGGGCGCAAAGCATTTGATCCTGGCAGGCGCGCGGTCACCGGTAGCGTTCTTTGCGTATCCGAACCTGCCTGGTGACTTGGTCCCTAGCGGTGCCAAGGTGCACACCCTCACGCCTGCGCGGCTCGACGACATCGCTGAGGACCTCGGTGCTCCTGACTTCGTCGAGTCAGCAGTCAACGCGCCCGAATTGCCAAGGGGGCCATTGCGATCCGACAACTGGGCCTCCGTCATCGGCGCGCTGTTGCCTGACAACGCGATCATCTCCGACGAGGCCAACACCAGTGGTCTGTTGCTGCCCGATGCCACGGCCGCGTCGGCCCCGCACGATGTGCTGACGCTGACTGGCGGTGCGATCGGTCAAGGACTGCCGGTCGCGGTCGGCGCTGCCATCGCCGCGCCGCACCGACCGGTCATCGCGCTGCAGTCCGATGGCAGCGCCATGTACACGATTTCGGCGTTGTGGACCATGGCCCGCGAACAACTCGACATCACCGTCGTCATCCTCAACAACCGCGCCTACGCGATCCTGCAACTCGAGTTGCAGCGCGTCGGTGCAACTGCCGGCGGCCCGAAGGCGCAGTCGTTGCTCGACCTGTCCAATCCGAACCTCGACTTCGTCGCCATCGCCGACGGGTTCGGCGTTCCTGCCACGCGGGCCACCACGGCCGAAGAACTCGCTACCCAATTCAGCGCCGCGATCGCGGAGCCAGGACCGCACCTAATCGACGCCGTGTTGGCCAGATAGGGCCCAGCCGCCGTGATATTGCCACCGCGGCTGCTACTGTCGGGCTGTGCACACCATCGCAGTACTGGCCTTGCCGGACACGATCGCGTTCGACTTGAGCACCGCCGTCGAAACGTTCGGTCGGGCTGTACTGCCGATCGGCGAACCGGCCTACCGCGTACTGGTGTGCGGCGCGGAACCCGTCGTCACCGCGGGCCCCATGCGCATCGCCACCGACCACGGCATCGACGCCACGGCTGAGGCCGACACGATCATCGTGCCCGGCCGCAACGACGTCACCGTTGCCACGCCCGATCACGTGCTGCGCGCACTCAAGGCCGCGTATGCGAACGGGACCAGGATCGCGTCGATCTGTTCGGGCGCGTTCAGCCTTGCCGAAGCGGGGCTGCTGGACGGAAGACGCGCGACCACCCACTGGCTGGCCGCGGACCTGTTCCGTGCCACCTACCCAGCCGTGTACCTCGATCCCGACGTCCTCTACGTCGACGACGGCCAGGTGCTGACCTCCGCGGGCGCATCGGCAGGCCTGGATCTGTGCCTGCACATGGTGGCCCGTGATCACGGCGCCTCGGTAGCGGCCCACGCCGCACGCCTTGCCGTCGCGCCGTTGCATCGCAGCGGGGGACAGGCGCAGTTCATCTTGCGAAATGTGGCCCCCGCCAAGCACATTGCCGAGCGTACCGAACTCGACGATGTGCTGGCATGGATCGAGCAGCAGGCGCATCGCGAGCTGACGCTCGGCGACATCGCCAGGCGGGCCGCCATGAGCGTGCGCACACTGAACCGCCGCTTCCAGGCCGAGACGGGTCAGACACCGATGCAGTGGGTGACCGGCGTGCGCATCCGGCATGCTCAGCAGCTACTGGAGAGCACCGCCCTCGGCATCGAAAAGATCGGCCGCGACGTCGGATTCAGCTCGCCAGCCAATTTCCGGGAGCAGTTCCGGCGGCTCACCGGAGTACCGCCGCAGAGCTATCGCAACACGTTTCGCGACCGAATGGCCGGCTGATCATCTGGGCTTGGGCCGCTTCCACAGCACGACCTGAGCCAGCGGAATCTGCATCTCCTCCGGCTCTGCGGCCATCCGCGCCGCGACACCGGCCTCCAGTCGCTCCATGAACTCACCGCACCGCGGATCGGTTCGTCCGCCGTCGAGCGCGCTGGCCAGCGTTGGGAACACCGATGCCCTCGCGAACGCCGCCCACTGCACGCCGAAAGCCGTGGCGTCATGGTCGACTCGGTACTGGGACCAGAACCGGTCCTCGGCATCGAACACCTCGAGGTGCTCGATTTCGAGTTGCTCGAATCGACCCTTCGGCGCGAACGGCGACAGGAAATCCGCGGCCCGACGGGACACCATCGGAATGCACATGCGGTAGTGCTCGTCCTCGGTGAGCAGACCCTGCGCCACGAGGTCGGCCAGTTCGGCGACCATGCCGCGGAACAACGGCCGGTGGCCGAACTCGCCGTCGTCGCCAACCGCCGTTGTCAGTACGACAAGACGTCCGCCCGGGCACAGTTCCCGACCGCGAAACGCGACGAACTCATGCCAGTCGATCGCCGCCTGCCTGGCATAGGCCGCCTTCACACTCTCGTCGGCACTGTAGGACACCTGTAGGTGGTCGGGCACCGGTGCGGGCACCTTGCCGAGCCACTGGATCGCCCACGACGACCAACCCAGGTGCACGCTGTTGGACGGCAAAATCTGGTGGTAGAACGACCGGCCGATCGCCGATGCGAAGCTCGCCGCATCCTTCTTCAAGTACGAGTCGGGGTCCTCGTCGAGCGTCTGGAACAGCACGGTGAAGTCGTTCTCGGCCACGTCTGTGTGCGCCACCAAGATCGAGTGTTCGGGCCGGGTCCGCTTGCGCAGCACCGCAATTGCCGCGCAGATCGGCAGCAGAGAATTGTGTCCGGTCGACGCGCCGTAATCGGCGATCACGACCGGTTGCGGTGGCTTGGGAAGGGGGACGGTGTCGGCCGCGTCTTCGAAAAGCTTTATCGCTACCGGTAATCCGGCCGCTCGCAGCCGTGAGCTGGCCGTATAGGAGCCGCTGTCCATCGGCTCCGGCCGCACGACGATGCTGGATTCGGGCACCTCTAAACGGTAGCCTTCGCGCGGCTACGCCGGATACGTAACCCCGCTCAGCTGTTCGGAGATATTCCACAGTCTGCGGGCATCGGCTTCGTTGGACGCATGGCTGGGTGTGTCGGCTTCGGTGACGCCGCCCCCCGCGAGTCCCATGACGCCGCGCGGGCCGTAGAACCCGCCGTTCTGAGCATCGGCGGCCGTCGCTGCGTACAGCGCCGGCAGGATGCCCTCGTCGACCTCCTGCCACATGAACGGCAGAAACCGCCAGCTGAACTTGTAGAACCGTTCCATCCCCGACGGTTTGGCTCGGCCCTGTGACGGCCCGCTGATCTGCAGGTTTGTCTTGGTCAACCCGGGGTGGGCGGCGGTAGACGTCACGCCCCAAGCCCCTTCGCGACTGCGCCGGGCCAGTTCGCGGGCGAAGATCAGGTTTGAGAGCTTGGACTGCCCGTAGGCCTGCATCGGCGCGTAGCTCTTCTCGAACTGTAGGTCGTCGAAGTGCATCCGCCCGGTCCGGGCGGCAATGCTGCTCAAACTGACCACACGCGGTGCTTCGGCCGCCCGCAGAAGGTCAAGTACCTTGCCGGTAAGTGCGAAGTGCCCGAGATGGTTGGCCCCGAACTGCAATTCGAAGCCATCGGCGGTGGTGTCGCGTTCAGGTGGCGTCATGACACCTGCGTTGTTGATCAGGATGTCGATGGGTCTGCCTTCGGCGATGAGTTCGTCGCCGAGCGCCTTGACGCTGGCCAGCGAGGACAGGTCGAGGTTCTTGATCGTCAGCTTCGCGTTGGGCACGGTTGCGCGGATCTGATCGGCGGCAGCTTCACCCTTGGCGCGGTTGCGGATGGCCATGATGACGTCGGCGCCTGACGCGGACAACCGGGTGGTCAACCCCAGGCCAAGCCCGGAGTTGGCGCCGGTGACGACGGCCAGCTTGCCGGACAGGTCGGGGACGGTGACGCCGTGATCGTTGCGGGCCACAGATTTTCTCCTTGCATCGGTGGGATAACCGAACCATAACGAACCAGCGGTCTGATAACAAGAGCCCATTGGTCTGATAACTTCTGCTCGTGACGTTCCAGCGGGCTCGGCGGCCCGAACAGATGGCGGCCCGCCGCACGGCGATCTTGACCAGCGCGCGCGAGATGCTGGCCGAGAAGAATGTGGCCGACATCAGCCTGCGCGAACTCTCCGACCGAATCGGGCTGGCCAAGTCCAACGTGCTGCGCTACTTCGACAGCCGGGAAGCGATCTTCCTCGAAATCCTCGACGAGGAATTTGACGGCTGGCTGGCGGACCTCGAGGCGGAACTCGGCAGGCCACGAGCCAGGAAACCCAACTACGCCAACGAAATTCGCGTTGCAACGGTGATCGCTGACTCCATGACGGAGAGACAGTCGCTGTGCGAGTTGGTCGCGTCGATGGCGGTCGTGCTCGAGCGCAACATCTCCTATGACTTCGCGCGCGACTTCAAGGCCCGTGCGACGGCGCGAATCGCAGAGTTGGTCCAACTGGTCGCGGCCCACCTGCCGTGGTTGCCGCGCGACTTCGCGGACTTCTTCGCCGAGGGCGCGCTGACCCTGCTCGCGGGGATGTATCCGTTCTCGGTGCCCACCGAACCGGTCCGGGCGGCGATAGCCGAGTTGGGCATTCCCGAACCTGAGGAGCGGTTCCGCGACGGCCTTCGTTTGGGGTTGACGACGTGGCTGATAGGCGCGGCGGCGCAAACCGGGGCGTGACAGACTTTCGCGCATGCGCAAACGGGTCGGGCCTCGGATCGCGATTCTCTCCGCTGTCGTGGCGTTGGTTGTCGGAGGCGTCGGCCTTGTCGCCATGCTGATCCTCAATGCCTTCGTGCTCGACGAGTTCGACGCCTACGGCGAGGTGGCGGTCCCCGGTTCGACCAGCCTGCATCTGCCGGCCGGTGAGGTGACCGTCAGCTTTCACACGATGGTCACGGGCAGCCCCTCGAGCGGGTTTCCCATTCCGGACCTGAAGTTCTCGATCACGCCGCAGCACGGCGGCGCCAAACCCCAAGTGACCGAAAGTGTCGGCGGCACAACGACGGTGAACAGCGACATGCATGTACAGGTGTGGCAGCTGCAGGTCCCGCAAGAGGGCACCTACGACGTCGTCACGGACGGAAATGTCAACGGCTACATCGATCCTCGGCTCGCGTTCGGCCACGGCAGTTCCTACGGATGGTTGACGTGGTTGTTCGGCGGGATTCTTGCTCTCGGCGTGGTAGAGCTCGTCGTGGGATTGTTCTGGTCGGCCCGCTCCGCGAAGGCGGCCAGGCCGCTCACTCCTGAGGAGGCCGTGCACCTCGACCAGCCGTCGTGGAGCGACGGGTCGGTGCCGAGCTACACACCCAGCGATCAGGGCGTGCGACTGGAGCAGCTGCGACAGCTTGCGGCACTGCGCGATTCGGGCGCGTTGACCGAAGCCGAATTCGAGAACGAGAAGCGCCGAATTCTCGAGCGCTGAACTTCTCGCGAGCGACCCCGTTTGTACACAGGTTTGCGGCGCGTTGCCGTACAGACACGGTCGCTCGCGGAGGGGTTAGGTCAGTGGCCGCGGGCCACCCATTCGTCGTAGTGCACGATCTCGTCGCCGATGGTGGTGGAGTCGCCGTGGCCGGTGTAGACCACAGTCTCACCCGGCAGCGTCCCGAGTCGGCCCGAGATCGATTCGAGGATGGTGGGGAAGTCGGAATAGGACCGGCCCGTCGCACCCGGCCCACCCTGGAACAGCGTGTCGCCGGAGAACACCGCGTTGAGTTCAGGGGCATGCCAGCACACCGACCCAGGAGAGTGTCCCGGCGTGTGGATGGCGCGCAGTTCATGACCTGCGACGCGCAGCGTGTCGCCGTCGTTGACGGTTCGGAAGTCCTTGTCGGGGTGGGTCATTCGCCAGAGCACATCGTCGGCAGCATGCAGGAACACAGGGGCATCGAGGGCCTCGGCCAGCTGCGGCGCCACGGTCACGTGATCGTTGTGCCCATGCGTGCACACCACCGCGACGACGTGGCGACCGCCGACGGCCATCACGATCGGTCCTGCGTCGTGCGCGGCGTCGAAGACCACCACCTCGGAGTCGTCGCCAACGATCCAGATGTTGTTGTCGACTTCCCAACTGCCGCCGTCGAGTTCGAACGTGCCGTGGGTGACGACTCGCTGGATTGGACCGCCGTTCACTTCAGAACCACCACGCTGCGCAGTACCTCGCCTGCGTGCATCTTGTGGAAGGCGTCTTCGATGTCGCCGAGCCCGATGCGCTCGGAGACGAACTTCTCCAGCGGCAGCCTGCCCTGCAGATACAAACTGATCAGGGTGGGGAAGTCGCGCTCGGGCAGGCAATCGCCATACCAGGATGACTTCAGCGATCCGCCGCGGGAGAAGAAGTCGATCAGCGGCATTTCCAGCTTCATATCCGGCGTCGGAACACCAACCAGCACAACAGTTCCCGCTAGATCCCGGGCGTAGAACGCCTGCTTCCACGTCTCGGGTCGACCGACAGCGTCGATGACGACGTCGGCGCCGTTGCCGTCGGTCAGATCCTGGATGGTCTCGACCGGATCCAGCTCGCGGGCGTTGATGGTGTGCGTGGCGCCAAATCCGCGGGCCCAGTTCAGCTTCGTGTTGTCGGTGTCGACCGCGATGATCCGCTTGGCGCCGACCAAGGCCGCACCCGCGATCGCCGCGTCACCGACACCGCCGCACCCGATCACCGCGACGGTGTCGTCGCGGCCCACCGCGCCGGTGTTGACCGCAGCGCCCAGCCCGGCCATCACGCCGCAGCCCAGCAGCCCGGCCACCGCGGGGTCGGCGGCGGGATCGACCTTGGTGCACTGCAACTCATGCACCAGCGTCTTGTCGGCGAACGCGCCGATACCCAATGCCGGGGTCAGCTCGGTGCCGTCGGTCAGTGTCATCGGAGCACTGGCGTTGAACGTGTTGAAGCAGTACCACGGTCTGCCGCGCTTACAGGCCCGGCATTCACCACACACCGCGCGCCAGTTCAGGATCACGAAGTCGCCGGGCTCGACATGGGTCACGCCATCGCCGACCGCCTCGACGGTGCCCGCGGCTTCATGTCCGAGCAGGAACGGGAACTCGTCGTTGATGCCGCCGTCGCGGTACGTCAGGTCGGTGTGGCAAACCCCACACGCAAGGATGTCGACCACCACGTCGCCGGGTCCTGGGTCGGGGATGACCACATCCACCAACTCCACCGGATCGCCCTTCTTCCGCGAAATCACACCGCGCACCGTCTGAGTCATGCGTACAACCTAATGGCAGCGGTGGCAGGCTAAAGGGGTGATCGCGGCTCTGTATCTGTCCCATGGCGCACCACCACTGGTCGACGACGCACTGTGGGTTTCGCAGCTGAAGAAGTGGGCGCACGATCTGCCGACGCCACGCGCGATCCTCGTCGTGTCTGCCCACTGGGAGGCCGCTCCGCTGACCATCGGGTCGACCACGGCCGAGACCCCGTTGACCTATGACTTCTGGGGTTTCCCGCAGCGCTATTACGAAGTCACCTACGACGCGCCAGGCGCATCCGACCTCGCCGCCCGAGTCGAAGCGCTGATGCCCGACGACGAGCCCGTCGCCCACGATCCCGACCGCAGGCTCGACCACGGCGCCTACGTGCCGCTGACTGTCATGTATCCCGACGCCAGCATCCCGGTGCTGCAGATCTCGATGCCCACGCTGGACCCGCAGCGCCTCCTTGCGCTGGGCCAACGGCTGCGACCGCTGCGCGACGAAGGCGTGCTGATCATCGGATCCGGGTTCACCACGCACGGTCTGCCATTCCTCGATGACCCGTCGCCCGGCGCCACTCCGCCGGGGTGGTCGACCGAATTCGACGCGTGG
>Ga0207641_10003080_pt1 | contig 15024 bp, 9 predicted proteins | sample KBSSwiS62_FD_184306 | JGI IMG/M metagenome (GOLD analysis project Ga0207641, IMG submission 184306) | Switchgrass rhizosphere microbial communities from Kellogg Biological Station, Michigan, USA - KBS Switchgrass S6-2 (SPAdes) (version 2) | ecosystem: Host-associated > Plants > Roots >... | reverse complement strand
AGCCGTCCGCCGTGCCCGACCGACGTCCACGGCGCGCCGTCTAACGGTGGGGTCGCAGGGCTACCAGCAGGTTCCGGTCGCCGAAGGCGGTGAGGGCCGGGTCGTCGAAGCCGGTCCTCTCCCACAGCGCGAGCAGCGCCGGGCCGGCGGGGCCGCGTAGCCCGGCGTCGCCCTTCTGGTGCCCCTCGCTTACCTCGACGCGGTCGCCGGTCAGCGCGACTATCCACTCTCCCGGCGTGTCCAGCAGGTGGATGTGCGCGGTGCCGTCGCCGGGGGCGGAGTCGCCGATCGCGCGGGCGACCGGTAGCAGGGCGCGCAGCACCTCGTCGATGCCGTCCGCGGCGAACGCCGGGTCGAGCGGGTGGGTCTCGCCGACGGCGTTCGCCGCGTCCCAGGCGTGGATCTGCAGTTCGTGCGCCAGCCGGCGGTGCCAGAACCCGGCGACCTTCGGCTCGTTCAGGAAGTTCCAGGCCGGCGTCGCCGGGTCGACGTCCCGGAACGCGGCGAGCGTCGCCGCCAGGGACTGCTGGTAGTGCTCGACGAGCGCGGTGTCCTCGGCCGGCGGCCGGGGGGTGAACGGCGGCGGGTCGAGGACGCCGCGAGGCAGGTGTGCCGCCGTCGACGCGAGCAGCCGCGCGACATGGCTGAGCAGCCTGCGGTTGTCCCAGCCAGGGCAGGACGGCACAGCGGCGTCGAGGTCCTTCGTCGCCGCGGCGAGCAGCGCCTCGGCCTCCGCCTGGAACAGAGCCGGATAGTCCACGCGCGTCTCCTTGGTCGATCTGGCGGACGATGATCCGCGGACGTCGATCTCGGGAACGTCGACGCGGCGGGCGTACCCCGTCTGCCCGTTCTACCGCCGCCGCCCGCGCGGCGCCTGGTTTGGGTGGCGACGGGTCACGCGCGGCGGGCGGTTCGAGGGGCCGAGGGTTGTGGACCTCCTCGAGGGGGGACGGAGCCCGACGCGGTCGGTTACGGAGAGTGAGAACTGTGCCGACCTGACTCGCGGCCACCAGAGACCGGGAGCGACCCGAGGGAAGCCGAGGTCCCGTGAACCAGCCAAGGCGTCACCAGCGAGGTAGGCAGCACAGGCGCGTGGCGGCCGGCGGCCCAGCCCGCGAGCGACGGTCCCTGCGGCCCGCGGCCTCGGCCGTGGCGCTGGCGATCGTCGCGGCGGGGGCCACCGGGCCGGCACCGGCGGACGCGGCGGTCCCGCCACCCGGCCTCGGCCGGCTGTCGGCGGGGTTCGGCGTCGGGCGGCTGTCGGCCTGGACGGCCTGCGGCGTCGGGCTGCAGTGCGCGACCCTGCCGGTGCCGCTCGACCACGCCCACCCGGCGGCCGGGACGATCAGCCTGGCGGTGATCCGCCGCCCGGCCCGCGACCCGGCCCACCGGATCGGCTCGCTGGTCTACCTGGAGGGCGGGCCCGGGGTGTCCGGGGTGAATTCGATCCGGACCTATCCGCAGCTGTTCGACCGGGTCATCCGCGACCGGTTCGACATCGTCGGGTTCGACCAGCGCGGCGTCGGGGCGAGCGCGCCGGTTCGCTGCCTCACCGACGCACAGAAGGACACCCAGTTGAGCGACGCCGTGACGGGCACCGCGGCCCGCGCGGCCACGCCAGGATCCGCGATCGGTGGGCGCGTCCCGCGGGCGCCGGGCAGCGGCGCCGGCAGCGGGGCGGGCCGGCGGGTCGACGGTGGCACCGGCAGCGAGGCTGACGGCGAGGCTCGGACCGGCACCGAGGCCGGCGGAAAGGCGGGCGGCGGGGCCGGTAGCGGAGCTGGCAGTGGGGCGGGCAGTGGGAACATCAGCGCGGGCACCTCGACGGCCGTGCCGACGGGCTTCGCGGGGACGGTCGCGTCCGACAAGCTGGTCGTCGCGGGCTGCGAACGCTGGAGCGGCAGGATGCTGCCGTACCTGTCGACCAAGGCGGCCGCCCAGGATCTCGACATCCTGCGCGCTGCGCTCGGCGAGCACAGGCTCACCGCGTTCGGCGCCTCCTACGGCTCCGAGCTGGGCGCCACGTATGCCGCGCTGTTCCCGACCCGGCTGCGCGCCCTGGCGCTCGACGCGGTCGTCGACCCTAGGCTGTCGATGACCCAGCCGCTGGAGGAGATCCGCCTGCAGGCCCTGGCGTTCGAGGCGGCGCTCGACGCCTTCCTCGCGGCCTGCGCTAAGGACACGACCTGCCCGTTTGGTCACGGCGACCCAGCCGGCCACTACGACCGCCTCGCCGCCCGGCTCGCTCGCCACCCGATCTACGCCAAGGGCAAGGACGCGGACAAGAGCCGTCCGGTCGACCTCGGCGTGCTGACCTCCGCCGTGCTGCAGCTGCTATACAGCCAGCAGCAGTGGCCGATCCTGGCGCTGGCGCTGGCGCTGGCCGACGAGAAGGACGACGGCTCCGTGCTGCTCGCGCTCGCCGACCTGGCGTCCGGCCGGCGCGCGGACGGCACCTACGACAACTCGTTCGACGCCAACGTGGCGATCAACTGCGCCGATCAGCGTTTCCCGACCGATCTCGCGGTCTATCGCCGCTTCGCCGCCGAGCTGACCCGGGAGACGCCCCGGATCGGCTCGACTCTGGCCCTGGGCGGGATGAGCTGCGCGTTCTGGAACGTACCGGTGGCGTCCCGCTTCACCGGGCCGTTCCGGGCCGTGGGCGCCCCGCCGATCCTGCTCGTCGGGACCACCGGCGACCCGGCCACGCCCTACCCGGAGGCGCGGTCGCTGGCCGCCCAGCTGGCCAGTGGCGTGCTGCTCACCTGGCGCTCGTACACCCACGGCGCCTACGAGGGCTCGAGCACCTGCGTCGACGACGCCGTCGACGACTACCTGGTCCGCCTCACCCTCCCGAAGCCCGGCACAGTCTGTCCCTGACACGCAGGAGGCGGAGTGGCAGCGGTGGTACTGAGCCGCCCCGCACGAGGAGCGCGCAATGAGGGCGCACGAGTCGCGCGGTGGCCATCACATCGACGTGGGTGGGGGCGGGTCCGGGCCCTCGGCCGCGGCTGGCCCGGCTAGACTCGGACGGGAGTCGCGACTGGCGTGCTGGGGTGGAATCGACCACCGGGAAGCGACCGATCGGCATCGCACCGTGCGCCTGGGTGCCGCCGAAGGCGGTATCGGACGGCTGGTGCGGCCGAAACGGCACCGGCCTTCCCGGTGCCGCCGCCGGACCATCTGCCCCGCAGCGCGGACTGTCCGTCGGCGGCGCGCGCGAGCACACCGGTCGGCCAGGTACGGCTGGCGGACCTGTGGCCCGCGTGTGGGCGTGGACGGGCCGGGCAGCCACATCCTGGAGGTCTTCCCATGCACCAGCCACCGATCCGTGACCTCGCCAGCTCCGACCCGGAGATCGCGAACCTCGTCGAGTCCGAGGCTCGCCGACAGTACGAGAAGATCCGCCTCATCGCGTCGGAGAACTACGTCTCCAACGCGGTCCTCGAGGCGTCCGGCACGGTCCTGACGAACAAGTACTCCGAGGGCTACGTCGGCAAGCGCTACTACGAGGGCCAGCAGTTCATCGACCCGATCGAGACGCTCGCGGTCGAGCGGGCCAAGGCGCTGTTCGGCGTCGAGCACGCCAACGTGCAGCCTTACTCGGGCTCGCCGGCGAACCTGGCCGTCTACCTGGCCTTCCTGCAGCCCGGCGACACGGTGATGGGTATGGCGCTGCCGATGGGCGGCCACCTCACCCACGGCTGGTCGGTCTCCGCGACTGGCAAGTGGTTCCGCTCCGTGCGCTACGGCGTCCGCCAGGACACCGGCCGGGTCGACCTGGACGAGGTCCGCGAGATCGCGCTCGCCGAGCGCCCCAAGGTCATCTTCTGCGGCGGCACCGCGATCCCGCGGACGATCGACTACGCCGGGTTCGCCGCGATCGCCGCCGAGGTCGACGCGGTGCTCGTCGCAGACATCGCGCACATCGCCGGCCTGATCGCCGGTGGCGCGCACCCGTCGCCCGTCGGGCACGCCCCGGTCATCTCGACGACGACGCACAAGACGCTGCGCGGCCCGCGCGGCGCGATGCTGATGTCCGACGCCGCGCACGCGACCGCGCTGGACAAGGCGGTCTTCCCCGGCCTGCAGGGCGGCCCGCACAACCACACCACCGCCGCCATCGCCGTCGCGCTGCGTGAGGCCGCGACCGCCGAGTTCGGCGCCTACGCCCACCAGATCGTCACGAACGCGAAGGCGCTTGCCGCCGCACTCGCCGATCGTGGCTTCGACCTGGTCTCCGGCGGCACCGACAACCACCTGATCCTCGTCGACCTGACCAGCAAGGGCATCGGCGGCAAGCCCGCCGCCCAGGCGCTGGACCGGGCTGGCATCGAGCTGAACTACAACACCGTCCCATACGACACCCGCAAGCCCTTCGACCCGTCGGGCCTGCGGCTGGGCACCGCCGCCGTCACGACCCGCGGCATGGGCCCGGAGCAGATGACCCAGATCGCCGCCTGGATGGACCAGGCCGTCAAGGCCGCCGCCGACGGCGACGAGGCCGCGCTGGCCCAGATCGCCGGCGAGGTCCGCGACCTCACCGCCACGTACCCGATGCCGGGCTGGTCCTAAGATCCCCGGGCCCGACGGCCCACACACGGCCCGGCCACCGGAACCACCCGGTGGCCGGGCCGCTGCGCGTCCAAGGCGACCACCTTAGTGGAAGTACACTTACTGTAAGTATGCTTCCACTGTATTGGGCGGGCGTGCATGGAACGACCAGCGGACATGTTCGACCGGGCCGAGGAATGGTCCGCGCTCGAGACCTTCTGCGAGGACCCCACGCCGGGCGCCACCCTGGGAGTCGTCACGGGACGGCGCCGGCAGGGCAAGTCCTTCCTGCTGGAGGCCGCTTGCGAACAGGCGGGCGGGCTCTACCATCAGGCGCTGGAAGGGACTGCCACCGAGTCGCTGCGGCTGTTCGGCGAGCGGTTCGCCGCGCATACTGGTGCCGCGGCACCGCTGGCCTTTGCCTCCTGGCCCGACGCGATCGACGCGCTGCTGGCACTTGGCGCCGAGCGTCCGACGACAGTGGTCATCGACGAATTCCCCTACCTCATGAAGGCGGCCCCGGAGCTTCCCTCCGCGGTCCAGGCCGCACTGGGTCCGCGCCGCCCGCAGCGGACCGCTTCGCGAACCCGGCTCATCCTGTGCGGCTCAGCTCTGAGCGTCATGGGCCGGCTACTGGCGGGATCGGCACCGCTGCGTGGCCGCGCGGCCCTGGAACTCGTCGTTCCGTCCCTGGACTTTCGCCTGGCTCGAGAGTTCTGGGGGGTGGACGACCTCCTGCTCGCGGCGCGGCTGCATGCCGTCGTCGGCGGGACACCCGCCTATCGGGACTTCGCGCGCGGCGATGCGCCGCGGGACCTTGACGACTTTGACGCCTGGGTCGCCCGGACGGTGCTCAACCGCAACTCGCCGCTCTTTCGCGAGCCCCGCTACCTGCTCGCTGAGGAGCCGGACCTGCGTGATCCCGGCCTGTACAGCTCCGTGCTCGCCGCCGTCGCCACGGGCGCGGTCACCCGAGGCGCGATCGCGAACGCGATCGGCCGGTCGAGTGGCGAGCTTGGCCATCCGCTGAGCGTTCTGACGGACGCGGGTTTCCTGGTCAAGTCGGATGATCTCCTGCGTGACCGGCGGCCGGTCTGGCGGATCGCGGAACCCCTGATCGCCTTCTACCACGCCGTCGTCCGCCCGGTGTTCGGCCAGCTCGAAGCCCGGGGACGGGCGTCGAGGATCTGGTCGGGGCGCCAGGCTGTGTTCGCCTCCCAGGTCCTCGGGCCCAGCTTCGAGGAGATCTGTCGGACCTGGACCTCGCTGTATGCCAGCACGGGAACCCTCGGCGCCGAGGATCTCGCCGAGATCGGACACGCGACGATCCATGACCACGCCGCGCGCGCGGCGATGGAGTTCGACGTCGTCGGTCTCGGCCCCGCCGACGGCGGGCGGCGCCGCCTGATCGTCGTCGGCGAGGCGAAGTGGGGCATCCAGATGGGAGTCGAACACCTGCACCGGCTCCGCCGGGGTGTCGGGCTCATCGAGCGGACCCACAACCTCGACGTGACCGGAACCCGGCTACTGCTCTTCTCCGCGACGGGCTTCACCGACGACCTGCGCAGACTCGCCTCTGCTGATCCGACGGTGGCCCTCGTCGGTCTCGACCGCCTCTACCAGGGCGACTAACCCGAACCGCCGGAAAGCCGCCCGGACCCGGCGGGATCCCGGGTTGACGACCGGGCCGGCGGTCAGGCTCGGGCCACCGCCTTGGTCCGCATCAGGAACTCGCCCAGGTAGCCGTCATGTGGGATGTCCGGTCGCATCCAGTAGGTCGGGCGGTCCCCGAGATACACGTTTCTGATCGACGGGTCGTCGACAAGCCGATCCACCAGCGCGGTGTCGGCCGTGATCGCGGTGAGTACCAGCGTGTCCCGCAGCGGCCCCGCTCCGTCCGCTGGCGACCACGGCGCCACCCACACGCACGGGAAGCCCAGCTCGATGCCGGTCTGCGGAGCGTCGGCCCGGTCGACCTGGAACACGGCGGGGCGCAGCGCCGCGCCGCCGGCAGGCAGCGGGTCGACGATCCCGCCGCCGCCGAGGCGCGGGATGGCGCCGCCGGCATGGTCGAGCAGGTACTTCTCGATGGCTCGGGCCTGCGCGAGCGGCTGCGTCGGCAGCACCGCCCGTTCGTCCAGCGGCGACAGGCTCGGCAGCTGACCGAGGCGTTCCGCGAGCGCTTCGGCCAGCGGCGTCGGGTCGCCGTCGACGTAGACGGCGGTCGCGTTCACGCAGGCCGTGCCGCCCTCGGCGGACACGGAGTCGACGATCAGGTCGAGGTGCGCGCGCCAGTCGCCGTCGGCGACCAGGATCTTCGACCGGCCTGGGCCCTGCGGCAGGATTTTGCCGTCGCCGCTGTACTTGCGCACGACCTCGTCACCGCCGTAGACAAGCCCGAGGTCGGCCTCGCGCAGGATGTCGTCGGCGACGGAGTGGTCGGTCGGTAGCAGCACCACCTGGTCGGGGCCGAACCCGGCCTCGCGCAGCGCGCTGACCAGCCGGAACGGCGTCAGCGGCTCGCGGCGCGACGGCCGGACGGCGACCCGGTAGCCGAGCGCCAGCGCCTCCGGCCACAGCGCGTGTACGCCGGGGTGGTTGCCCGCGGCGAGCACCCCGAACACCTCGCCCCGCCGCGTCCAGACCGCGCGGCCGTCCCTGGTCGCCGGATTCCGCCAGTTCGCGACGGCGGCGTTCGGCCGGGCGTGATCGGCGTCCGGGCCCGCGCCGGTGAGGCTGCGGGCGATGGTGCCGACGGCCGACCGGACGACCGAGATGGGCAGGCCAGAGACCCGACTGACCAGCCGGGTGTAGTCGTCGGTCGGTAGCCCGCCGGGCGAACCGAGCTCGAACGCCTCGCTTGCCCGAGCGAGGACCGCGAGGCGGTCGTCTACGGGCATCGGGTCGGCGCGGCGCAGCGCGGCCATGGCCCGGTGGACGAACACCCGGGGCACCAGGCTCAGCTCGGCGACCGGCGTCCCGCCGATGTCCCCGACAGCCAACGGTTCCCGTGACCGGAACGGGCCGCTCGGCCCGAGCGCGTCGAGCTGGAGCAGCCCCGCGGTGACCATCAGTACACCCCCTCGACGACGGTCTCGCCGCCGAACAGCTGGACGGGTGCGACGTCGGCGACGGAGTCGCCCACCTGGGACGAGCCGGGCGGCGGTTCGACCCGGGTCGCGACGTCACGTTCCAGGTTGTTCGGCAGCAGCGCGGACCGGCTGACGTGGTTCATCACCACCTGGCCACGGGCGCCGTACTCGACCGGCCGGCCCGTTTCCGGATCGAGCACCGAGAAGGTGATGTATGGCGACGGCGGGTCGAACACGCACGGGTCGCCGGCCGTCAGCCCTGGTCGCTCGAGGGCCATGCCGAGGATCATCGTGCTGCCGTAGCGGCCGCAGAGCGTTACACCAGGAAAAATCTCGGTCAGGTACAGGTACCGCGTGTCGGGGTCGAGATGCGCCCCGCCCCACTCGATGGCCCTGACCTTGGCGTTCACGAGCTCGACCAGGTCGTCGTGGCGGGTCAGCCGTTCCAGCAGCGGCGGCGTGATGACCAGGACGCGGACGTCCTGCGTCGTCAGCACCTGGCGCGCCTGGTCGATGAGATGGTCGGCGTACCGGTCGGCCTCGTCGGCGCGGCCTTCGGCGATGCACCGCTTCACCCAGCGTGGATCCAGGTCGATGGTGAACTTCAGCCGCCCGATCCGGCGCACGACCTGGTCGATGAAGGTGCCGAACATGTGCGGCCCGCTCGGGGCGACCGCCAGCCAGTCGACGCCGGTGGGGCAGCCGCGGGCAACCAGGTCGGCCGTGTCGAAGTCGATCATCCAGGTCAGCCAGTCGTCCAGGAAGACGACCCGCTTGGGCTGGCCCGTCGTGCCGCCGCTGTCGAAGACCCCGCCGATCCCCGGGTCGGCGCCGTAGCCGCGGGGGATCAGGTCCTGGGCCGGCACGCGGCGCAGCTCGTCGACGACGTTGGGGAACTTCGCGAGGTCCGCCACGGTGTGCACGTCCCGGCGGGGGTCGAAGCCCAGCTCGTCCGCGGCCCGTAGCCAGAAGGGCGAGCCGGTCGCGGGGTCGAAGTGCCAGCGCATCGCGGCCTCGATGAACTCGGTCTCCGGTACCTCCACGCCGGGCGCGTGGTCGAGTGCGGCCTCGGGCAGCCGCAGGCCCAGGTCGGTGAGAGGAACCATCAGGTTTCGCCTCCGTTCGCCATACCCGCGCGTCCTGTTCGGCGGGCTGGTCGGGACCCCGCGCGCCAGTCTGGGTCGGCCGGGACCTCCACCACCAGCAACGCGGCGTCATCATGCAGGCCCGAGCCCGTCCAGCGGCGGACCGCCCGCGTCAGTCGGCCGAGGTTCTGCTCCAGCGAGCCCTCCCGGCCGAGCGCGCGCTCCACGGCCGGCAGCAGCGGGAAGAAGGCGCCGGTCCGGGGCTCGCGCGCCTCCGCGATGCCGTCGGTGTAGAAGAGCACCTGGTCACCGGCCCGCAGCCCGGCGGTCCGCGTGTTGTCGGCGCCGGCCCCCAGCCCGAGGGGTGGCTGGCGCCCCGGCGGGGTGAGCAGCGTGGCGTGGCCGTCCCGGACCAGTACCGGGTCGGGGTGGCCCGCATTGACCAGAGTGAGCCCGTCAGGGCCGAACTGGGCGACGACGCAGGTCACGAAGTCGTCCAGGTCGGCCACCGAGGCGACCTCGCGGTCCAGGTCCGGCAGGACCTCGCGGACGTCGGGCCGGGCGCGGGCGACGACCCGGAAACAGCCGAGCACCCGGCTCGCCAGCCTGACCGCGTCCAGTCCCTTGCCACGGGCGTCGCCGAGCAGGAACCTCGCCCCCCAGGGGCTGTCGACCATCTCGTACAGGTCACCGCCGACCATCGCCTCGGTCGCGGCGCTTTCGTACCGGACGGCGATCCGCAGGCCGGCGGCGGACGTGGCGGGCAGGTCAGAGAGAATCGCGCGCTGGGCGGCCTCGGCGACCTGGGTCATGTTCGCGAGCTTCGTCTCGCGGCCGGCGGTGTAGCGGCTGGCGAGGATCGCCATCGCCCCGCCGAGGACTATCCCGGCGAGCCGCGCGGACAGCGCGGGCGCTCCGCCGTGCGCCGCATCCCACAGCCGCTCCCACCAGACGGAGAATCCGCCCGCGGCGAGCGCGAGCCCGGTGAAGACGGCGGTCAGCCGCGGCCCGGCGAGGGTCGCGGCCACCATCGGGACCAGCACGGTGTACCCGATGTAGGTCCAGGTCCTGGTGCTGACCTCGACGCCCATCACGGCGACGAGTGTGAGCAGTGGGAGGACGATGGCCCGCCACCGCTGCCAGGCCGACGGGCCCTTCCCCCGCCGCGACCAGTCGGCTGGGGTCCGCGGCAGTGGGTGTTTGGGCCCGCCCGCTAGCCGCGCGCCGTTCCCGCGAGTCTCGATCCAGGCCTGACCGGCCCGCGCCTCGGGAGGTGCAGCGGTCTTGGGTGTCTCAACGGTCTCGGGAGGCGCGGACCGCGGCTGGCCGGCGCGCGTTCGGGCCGTGGGTCGCGGGCCGGCCGGCCGGGCGGTCCGCGCCGCGGCGGCGGTCGGACTGGCCCGATGGGTCATGGCGGCCGCGAGTGGGTCCGGCGGATGGGTCGGCCATGCTGGCTCGCCGGCCGTTCCGTAACGGTGCGTGACTGCCCGTCGGCCGCCCCGCCCGCTCCTCGAAAGGGGACGCCGACGCATTCTCCGCCCCTACCCGACTCGCGATTCGGTAACCGAAAGTAGTCGTGAGGCAGCGAACGCGCCGCGGCTCGGGTCGACAGGACCCGACGGGGGAGGCGCCGGACTCGTACGGCGACTGCCAGTCCGCGAAGGGCGCAGGCGCGGAAATCCTGCCGAGGCGTATCCGAAAACGGCGGTGCGAGAAGATGGTCCCCCCCGGGGCCATACTTCGTCGAGGCGCCGTCCGTGGCCAGGCCGACGTTCGGACCCCCGGCGTGGATGGTCGGCCACGGCTCGCAGCCGTCAGGGGGACGCATGCCGGGACCGCGGCGTCGGGGGGCCTTGACGCGCCCGAGGCCGATGGGATCGTGCTGCCCAGCGGGCTGACCGGCCCGGTCGACATCCCCGAGCCGCCGCCACCGCCCCGGCTGCCCCGCCGGGAGCGAGTCCGCGCGGGGGCGAAGAGCGCCGTGGCGACCGCCGCCGGCCTGCCCCGGGTGCTTCGGCTGTGCTGGCGGGCCAGTGCCTGGGCGACGGTGACGCTCGCGCTGCTCACCGTCGTGGTCGGCCTGTTCCCGGCGCTCACCGCGTCGACGGCGCGGCTGCTCGTCGACGCGGTGGTGGCGGCCGTCCAGGCTCGCGCGTCGCACCGGCCGGATCGCGCGGCCCTCGTGCTGCCACTGCCGGGCAGCCCGCGGCTTGGGACGATGACCACCACCAGGGTCGTCTTCTGGCTGGCGGTCTTCCAGTTCGCCGTCTACACGGTCAGCGAGGTGCTGGCGGCGGCCCGCTCAATCGTGCAGAACGTCCTGTCCGACCAGCTGTCCCTGACCGTCTCGACGATGGTCGTGTCCAAGGCGAGCCAGCTCGAGCTCAGCTTCTTTGAACCGTCCGAGTCCTACGACCTGCTGCAGCGCGCCGCCAACCAGGGCACCCGGACGTTCAACACGCTGACCACCTTCTTCGGGCTCATGCAGACGCTGGTGACGTTCGCCAGCATGATCGGGCTGTTGATCGGCCTGAACCCGTGGCTCGGGCTCATCGTGCTGGTGGCGCCGATCCCGGCCTTCATCGTCGACACGCGGTACGGCCGGCGGTCCTACCTGCGCAGCCGCTGGACCTCACCGGTGAACCGGCGCATCAACTACCTGCAGCGGCTGTTGACGACCGACTACGAGGCGAAGGAGATCAAGCTCTTCGATCTCGGGCCGTACCTGGTGGAACGATTCCGGCTGCTGTCGCTGAACTACAACAGGCGCCTGCGCGAGCTGTCCATCCGCCGCCAGCTCGCCGAGCTGGGCTGGAGCCTGCTCAGCGAGATCGCGCGGTCCGGCAGCTACCTCTACGTCGCCCTCCAGGCCGCCGCGGGTACGCTGGCCCTCGGTGACCTGACGCTCTACGGGACCGCTGCCTCCAGCGTGCAGGGCAACGTGTCGAGCATCTTGAACTCGCTGACCCAGATGTACGAGAACAACCTCTACGTCGATGACCTGTACCGCCTGCTCGCGACCCCCACCGAAGCGGAGCTCCAGGCGGCCCGGCAGGCCGCCCGCAAGGCCGTCGCCGCGGGGGAGGTCGCGCCACCGACGGCCACGGGTCCGCGCGCCGCGGCGTCGGACGCGACGGCGTTGGAAGCCGGGGTGGTGGCGCCGCGGTCGTCCGTGGAGTCGCTTCGGTCCGCGGTGTCCGGTGGGGCGAAGCGGCGGGCGCGGGCCGGGGGTACCGGGGAGCGGGCCGGTGGCCAGGCGCCGGCCGCGGCCGTGAGCCCGTGGACGGCCGGCGGGCCGGCGCCCGAGCCGGTCCCGGCGGCCGTGCTGGCGGCGTTCGCGCCGGTGGCGCTGCCAGTCCCGCTGCGTGGTGACGTCGTCTTCGACCATGTCTCGTTCAGCTATCCAGGCACCGACGTCAACGCGCTCGTCGACGTCAGCTTCGAGGTCGCCGCAGGGGAGACGATCGCGATCGTCGGACGCAACGGCGCCGGGAAGTCGACGCTCATCAAGCTGCTGTGCCGGCTCTACTCACCCGATGAGGGCCGGATCCTGATCGACGGCGTCGACATCGCCGACGTGGACGCCGACGTGCTGCGCTCCCAGTTCGGCGCCGTCTTCCAGGATCACGTGTCGTTCCAGGCGAGCGTCGCCGAGAACATCGGCCTGGGCCAGCTCGACGAGCTGGACGACCGGCCCCGCATCGAGAACGCGGGCGTGGCCGGGGGCGCCGACGAGTTCGTCCGCGCTCTGGCGCTCGGCTACGACACGTCGCTCGGCCGCTGGTTCGGCAACGGGGTGAACCCCTCCGGCGTGCCAGTGGCAGAAGGTCGCGCTGTCCAGGGGCTTCATGCGCGACGCCCGGATCCTCGTCCTGGACGAGCCGAGCGCCGCGCTCGACGCCCGCGCCGAGCACGACCTGTTCACCGGCTGCGCGCGCTCGCGACCGACCGCACGGCCTTCTACATCTCGCACCGCTTCTCGACGGTCCGCCAGGCCGACCGAATCCTCTTCTTCGACGACGGCCGCATCACCGAGTCCGGCACCCATCACGAGCTGATGGCCAGCGCCGGTCAGTACGCCGAGCTGTTCACCCTTCAAGCCGCCGCCTACCTCGACGACCCAGCATCCCCTCCTGTGCCGCCGGACCAGCGTCGCCCGCCGCCGGGTCCCGGAACCCGGCGCGGCGCCCGTCCGGCGGGCGGTCACTAAGGTCAGCCCATCACCTTGATCGGCGCTTGTGCCCCCAAGTGGTCGCGAAACAGGCTTAGTCACGACCATCGGAAGGCAGAAATGGGATCATGGAGACGCCGACGCCGGACGAATGACGTGGCTCGAGATCTGCGCGACGACAGGCGATGTCATAACTATCGGTTCTGGCCGGCGGGCGGGTCCGACGCAGACAGTGAACTGGCGCATGGAACAGCAAAGCCGAGCTCGATCATGCGGCGGGCAATCTGCGCCGGAGTCCAGCGAAATCGGAACGACGCTGCCAGCACCTCGGCGCGGGAAATCGGCCGGTCGACATAGGCGTTGGTCGAGTCCGTCAGCAGGTCCGTGAACATGCGGTCCACTCCGTCCACGAAGACGTTGAGCGCAGGGTCCACCAGCCTGGGCACGGCGCAGCCCAGCTCCGTGAGCCGGTCCATGACGTGACGTGGGGACCGCCGGAGGTAACCGGCCGCGGCGATGACGTGCGCGACCGGCGCGGGGCTCCCGCTCAGCCATGGATCTCGCCCGTCGAGATGGGCGCTCAGCAGGATGACGTCCCGGGGTGTCACCGCACTGACCGGGAAGTCGGGGAACGCGCCTGGCTCTGGCACGGAAAGTCCGAGATCAGTGAACGTCGCCCGGATGGTCTCGATACCGCGTCCGGTGAACTGGGCCACTGCCAGGATCTGGGCAACCGACAGCCGATCGGCATCCGGCGTGGTGGTGTCCGTAGCATGAAAGACGACTGTCACATGCTCGCGAGCCACTCGGTCGAACTCCGTGGGCATGCCCGCCACCTTGAGGCCGAGTCGTTCATACCGGTCTTGGACCTCGGCCACGTCGCAGCAAAGGACGCATGCCGCGTGGTAAACGTGGGCCAGCGCAACCCTCCTGTCCGTCAGGCGGGGCGCTTTCCCGTCCAGGTACTTGCTGAGCAGGATGACGTCGAGCGCGTCCACGTCGTCCGGGTCTGGCCAGGAAGATTGGCAACGGTGAACCCGAGGGTCCGCAGCCGGTCGGCTATGTCGTGCGGCGACCGGCCGGTGATCCCCGCCGCGGCGAGGACGTGCCCCAAGCCGATCTCGTCGGACGCCAACCACGGCGGTTCTCCGTCGAGCACCCAGCTCAGCAGATCGACGTCGTCAAAACATAGATCGTCTGGAAAGCTTGCTCGCGCGTAGGTGTCAAGGCCCGCGCCCAGCCCGCCGATCCAGGCCGCCAGCTCCGCCGGGTCACCCGGTTGGCGCCGGGCGCCATTGCGGTACGCGGTGGCGAGGATGCTGGCCCGGCTCAGCCCCGCCCAACCTGGCTTCGCCAACGGGTCGTCAGCGACGTCGAGTAGATCGACGACCGTCCGCTCCTCGTCCGCGTTCAGCTCGTCGGATGTCACTATCTCGGCGCTAAAGCCAAGCTCACCGAGCCTCCTGGCTGCAGCGCTCGGATTCTGTCCTGTCTGCGCCGCCGCGCGAAGGACATGAGCCGCGGGCACTGGTAGATCAGAAAGGAACACCTCTTGCTCGTCGAAATCCCGCGAGAGCAAGGTGATGTCGGACGGGCGGACGGGCGTCGCGGTGAGCCCCGCGGTATCGGCCGCCGCCAGCCCGAGATGGCGAAGCCGGGATACGATCTCTCTCGGCTCTCGACGCAGACGAGTCGCAGCCGCGTGTACCTGCGCCGTGGGAACGAAGCTGCTCATCAACAAAAGATCTGCTGGGCCCCGTAGGTTGGAGCTCAACATGACGGAATCGTCATGCGTAATCTCCAGGGCGCCGATCTCCGGGAAAGCGACGCCAGTCTCAGCGAGCAGCGCGACGATCTCGGTAATGGGGGTGCCATCGATGCCGGAAATAGATACGAGGTCGCCGATTTCGCAACGGCCCCGTTGGGACACCCTCTCGAGAATGAAAGAACTAGTCTCGGCGATTTGCGTGACTTTTGGTGCACGCGGCTCAATGTGGGCGGTAGTGTAACCTTCGGTTCGCAGAAGTGAGATCAATGTCGAATAGGCGAGCTTCGTAACGGCGGACAGGTGTAGAAGATGGTTTCGATCGACCGCACGCCCGGTGGTCCATAGCGAGTGTTC
>Ga0207641_10003079_pt1 | contig 15029 bp, 12 predicted proteins | sample KBSSwiS62_FD_184306 | JGI IMG/M metagenome (GOLD analysis project Ga0207641, IMG submission 184306) | Switchgrass rhizosphere microbial communities from Kellogg Biological Station, Michigan, USA - KBS Switchgrass S6-2 (SPAdes) (version 2) | ecosystem: Host-associated > Plants > Roots >... | reverse complement strand
TAGCCGAGCACGTCGACCATCAGCTTGCGCCACATGGTGGCAACCTGGCTGATCCCGATCGGCTGCGCCGGCTTCCCCGACCAGCCGAAGCCCGGCAGCGAAGGCACCACCAGGCTGAACCCCGCCGCCGACAGCAGTGGGATGACGTCCAGGAATTCCACGACCGAGCCTGGCCAGCCGTGCGTCAGCACGATCGGCACCGGGTGGTTGCCCTTCTGGGTGACGTGATAGAACTGAACGTCAATGCCGTCGATGTTGGCGCGGAACTGTGGCCATTGGTTGAGCCTGGCCTCCTCGGCCCGCCAGTCGTAGAGATCGCGCCAGTAGGCGACCAGTTCGCCGAGATAGTGGGCGTCGGTCCCATATTTCCATCCCGTATCGTCGTCCGGTGCATAGCCAATGCGCGTTTCCGCGAGTCGGCGCTCAATGCGACTGAGGGTGGCCTGAGCAACATCTATGCGGATTGTTTCTGGTCCCATATTCTATCTCTCCCCGGGGCGGCGTCGCAGTTCCTGCGGGCTGTGGGCGCCAAGCTTGAGAAACTTCTAGAAGGTCGGTGCGCAACTTCGCAAGCTCGGCCTCCGCCATCGCCGCTGGCGCTACTTTGGCAGAATTGTAATTTTTGGGATTGAACCAACCCGCTGACGCGGGGGAGAGGCTGGATTTGGCCGGACTGGCCTCCTGATGAGAAGCTTTGGTTGCTCGACCAACCCTCGTACCATCGCCGACCTTGCCGCCGCCGAGAGCGCCGCCCGCGTCCACATCGCCGGGGCGCTCAGCTGCCGGCGGCCAGCGGCGGTGCATCGAGGGGGTGAGACCTTAGCTCACCAGATCGAACAGCAGATCCTCCGCAAACTTGGCGGTCGCTGCATATTCGAGGTGATGGTCGCTGCCCCGTGTCTCCGGGACATAGCGCGGATCCAGCATGGCGCCTTTCAGCAGCGGCGTGAACACGTCTATGAAGCGGAGGCCTGCCGCATCGCAGCCTTCCGCCACCCGCTCGTTGAAATAGCGATGTATCTGCGTCCGCTGCTGCTGGCTGGGAATCTCAAGCCGCGCGATCGCATCTCTCATGGCATCCGCGTCACCGCCGCCTTCGAGGCCCATCACATGGGCATTCACATAGCCGCTCGCCCAGCAGCCGTCGGATAAGGCCGGGGGAAAGATGGCGAGCACGCTAACCTGGTCAAGTTCGCCGAACACCCGAGCGAGGAAGCCCGTATAGGCAGCTGCCGCACGGTCGCAGAACCCATGGTAGAAATCCATGTCCAGCCGATGCCGACCATCGCGGACACGCTGGAAGCTGCTGACAAACTCGACATCGACCTGGCCGAACTGGACAAGAATCGGAGGGGGATCGCGAAGTTGCGCGAGATGCGTGGCCTGGGCGGCGACGGCGCCCCCATAGCCTGACCGCGACGCCGGATTGGCCAAGCTGCCGGCCGAACCAGCGCTGCACAACAGGTGCAAAGGGGTCAGCCAGAGGTCGCCGCGACAGGTGGAGCGCCTGAAGACATGCGAATGGCTGTCACCGATCAGCACGAAGGGCCGGCAACCGGATGGGCGGAGAGGAGACAGGCGGGCGCTGGCCGAAGCGAGGCAGCCGGCATCGCCCGGCGGAAGGCCCTGCCCATAGGCTTGGCAAAGCGCCGCCTTCAATTCGGTGAGAAAGGGACGGCTCGCAACCGCCCGATCGAGCTCGCGCACGGGGCGGACATCGAGATCGATCGGAAAATTTCGCCGCTCCCGCACTCCATGGGCGAGGAAATGAGCAATGGCGCCGTCATCGGTCGGAAGGTCCGCCAGGTCCGGGAACGCTCGGCGATATGCCTCCGGGTCGAAGCCGGCCTCATGGAGAAGCGCTTCGACCAGCCGGGGCGTACCGGTACCGCATATTCGCTCGATCTCGCGAAATACCGGCGAGCGGTCCACCGGCAGGTGCCCCTTTGGAAAATGTGCCTGTCGGCTCATCCACATCCCCTTCCCATTTGCCTAGCGCCGCGAACCATCAGATACTAGGACCGGCTTGTGGTCGAGGGTCGGCCAGGGCGACACGGGGGCTCATGGCAGAGCAGAACGACGCGGGCTTCGACGAGCGTTGGTATCTGGAGCGCTATCCCGATGCCGCTGCCGCCGTTACCGAAGGGCTCATCCCGTCGGGCCGTGCCCATTATCAGCGCATCGGCCGCGCGCAGGGAAGGCTGCCGCGCCCTCTGGATGAGGAATTCTATCGGTCGCGATATCCATTGGTCGCAGCGGAGATCGGCTCCGGGCTAGTCCCATCGCTACAGGACCATTATCGAATATTGGGCCATGCGCGCGGCTATCTGGCCGCTGCCGAGGTAGCCCGCCCCAGCGACGCGCACGCGGCCCGATCACGGTTCGGGGGTCTCTGGATCGATGCGCCCAACGCCTATGACCTCGTCCTCGGGAAATATGAGATTGGTCTGATCACCGAACAGGAAGCGCGGCGGCTGCTGCGTTTCATCGAAGAGGGCTATGTCGTCCTGCCGGGCGCCGCGCCCGATTCGCTGGTAGCCGCGGCCGAGGCCGCAGTGGACCGCGCCTATGAGGGGCGCGAAGCCGAGTTGCTGTTCGAATGCCATGCGCTTTCGACGTCCCCCATCGCTTGGCAAGCAGGAGTAACTGAACATGCCGCCAAGGCGCTCGACTATCATGTCCGTTCGGCGGCCATCCGGGATCTGATCTTCTGCACTGCCGTGGTGCGCTTCCTGGGCCTGCTGTTCGAGTGCGGCCCGCTCGCCTCGCAGACCCTCAGCTTCCTCCGGGGCTCGGGCCAGCCCGCGCATCAGGATTCGGCCTATGTTCCCTATTCGCTGCCGCACCAGTTCGCGGCGTCCTGGATCGCGCTCGAGGATGTTACGCCCGGCGCGGGCGAGATATTCTACATCCGCGCAGCCACCGCTTCCCCGAATTCACCTATGGCGGCTTCAAGAGCGTGTCCGAGGCGCGGCGGGCCGGTTTGGACGAGGCGGAACTGCAGCGCCTCGCGGACCAGCATGTCCGGCAAATCGAAGCATTGGCCCGGACCCGAAAGATCGAACGAACCATCTTCTCCGGACGCCGGGGAGACATACTCGTCTGGCACCCCGACCTGGCACACGGCGGGATGCCAATCTCGTCGACGCACAGCCGCAAGAGCGTGGTGACGCATTATTGCCCGCGCTTCAACGTGCCCCTGTACGCCGAACAACAGCCACGCCCGCTGATGCGCCACGGCAACGGCTATTATATGAGCAACGTTTACTGAGCGGCTGCGCCCTGCCGCGCGAGCCCGCCGCGGAGCGATAGCGATGCGACGCATCCAAAGCACGGCTCGCCGACGTTATCCTCGACCAAGGCGCTCTTCGAACACCGGCGAGATTGACCATCTGACCCGCAAGATGTTCGCTGCACGCGACGAGTCGGGGGTGATGCGGGGCGTCGATCCGGTGATCGAGCGCTCCGGCTCCAGCCATCTTCGAGATCGTCTGCGCGGCAGGGGCGGTGCCTTCGCCGCGTCGGGGCGTCAGCCCTGAGCAGGGGGATACCGGCACGCCGGGATCCGGACAATTCGGCTGCTGATCGCCACTCGGCAGGGCTTGGGCATCGCGCATGGAAGCATCGCGCGGCGCCCGGCGTTGATGTGCTGGGGAATGAACATGCGGCATGGGGTGGTCTTTTCGTCTTTGCTGGTGGCAAGCCTCGCACAGGCTGCGCCCGCCGTCGTCGCGCGCGCAGCGCGGCCGGTGAGGGTGGCGACACCGAAAGTGGAGGCGGGTCCGCCCGCCCTCGCCACGCCGAACGGGCAGGTGATGGATCGGGCGCGCGAGCTGGCCGAAGCCGACCTGGCCCCCGCCCCCGCCGAGGAGCAGCAGCCGGTGCGGATCGAGATCGGTGCGTCGCGCCGGAGCGCGGGCGGCGCCCGCAGACCCGCGGCGACGATGGCGAACCGCCAGGGAACGGTAACCGCTCGCGCCGCTTCCGCGCGCATGGCCCCGACGAGCAGGGCTTCGGCCACGATCGCCCGCTCCACACAGACGATCATCCCTGCTGCGACGCGGCCCCAGCTGGCTGAGGCCAAGCCCAGCCCGGTGCAAGCCGTCGCCGGCCGCGCGGCCGATCCTGCCGCGCAGGCGAGCCCGACCCCCGCACCCTCGCCCCGCTCGGCGGAGCCTGTCCCCGTGCTGGCCGCAGCCACGCCGGCTCATGCCGCGGCCGCATTAGCGGAGCATGCCTCGGCCGGCGACGACGGGCCTCGGCCCGACTATGCACTGGCCGAAAGGATCGTCCGCGAGTCCACAACGCAAACCGAAGCAACAGCCGGGCCCGCGGCCGCTGAAACGGCGGCGCCCGTCGAAACCGCATCCATCGAACGAGGAGCGGACGCGTCGCAAGAGCACAGTCGGCTCGCCGAAGCCCAGCCGACGCCCACAGCGCCGGAACCCGCGACGGAGACCATGGCGACAGGCAGAGAGGCGACTGCGTCGGTATCCCCGGCGGACATCGGGGTGCCCGAGCAGTTGGCATCCCGGGACACAGAAGAGTCGGCCGAGGGTCCCCCTGCGTCGGCCAGCGACATGGGCGAGGATCGCCAGAGGCTCGCCGATGCCGATGATCTACCGGACAGCCCCGCCGATCGCCGCGATATCGACAGCGAGATGCCGCCGGTTCCTGACGATCCTTATGACCGCGCCGCCGGTCGCGGATACCGCCGCGCGCCCGACTATGGCGAACGCTGGGCGGCGCGCGATGACGGCGGCTCGTGCGACGGCGGCCGGTTCGCCGGCCTCGCCCGCGCAGTGCGCCGTGCCGCCCAGCTGGGCGCCATCGATCCGCGTACCGCCGATGACATGGAGGACGAGATCGCGCATGGCGAGGACATGCAGCAGAGCTATTGCGCGACCGGCCTGAACGACTGGCGCGCCGAGCGGCTGGAGGCGCAATATGCGCAGATCGAAGATCGGCTGCGCTACGAGCGCGGGCGATAAGTCTCGGCGCGCGGTGCGCATCCGCACCCACGTTCAGCGCACCTCCTGCTCCACCGCTTCGAGCGCCTCGGTGAAGCGGCGCCGCCACCATTGAACGTCTTCGGCCTCGACATTGTCCATGCAGGCGCGCCAGCGCGCCTTGCGCTCGGCCAGCGGCATCTGAAGCGCGCGGGCGATCGCGTCGGCCACCTCCTCCGGGCTGTAGGGGTTTATCAGCAGCGCGTTCGTCAGCTGCTCGGCCGCACCGGCAAAGCGCGACAGGATCAGCACGCCGGGATCGTCGGGATCCTGCGCGGCGACATATTCCTTGGCGACCAGATTCATGCCGTCGCGCAAAGGGGTGACGAGGCCCACCTTCGCGGCACGGTAGATCCCGGCCAGCCGATCGCGCGGATAGCCCCGGTTGACGTAGCGGACGGGCACCCATTCGACGTCGGCGAAGGCGCCGTTGATCCGGCCCGATAGGGCATCGAGCGAGGCGCGGATCTCCCGGTAGCTCTGGACGTCACCGCGCGACGGAGGCGCGATCTGGAGCAGGAATACCTCGCCGTGCAGCGTCTCATCCGACTGGAGCAGCCGCTCATAACCGAGGAAGCGCTCCTCCAGCCCCTTCGAATAATCGAGCCGGTCGACGCCGATGATCATATCCCGGCCGCTCATGCTCTGCCGCATGCGGTAGAAGGCATAGCGCGCCGCAGGTGACTGGGTCGCTTCGAGGAAGTTCGCGGTGTCGATGCCGATCGGGCAGGCGATCGCGCGAATCGAGCGATCACCGACCCGCAGCCGGCCGTCCTCGTCCATGCCGCCGCCCATCTCCTGCGTCACATAGTCGCAGAAGCTGTCGAGTGAGTCGCGCGTCTGGAAGCCGACCACGTCATAGGCGAACAGCGTCTCCACCAACTGCCGGTGGTTCGGCAGCGACAGCAGCAGCCGGTAGGGCGGCCAGGGAATGTGGAGGAAGAAGCCGATGCGGTTGCGGATTCCCCGATCACGCAGGAACTGCCCCATGGGGAACATGTGGTAATCATGGACCCAGATGAGATCGTCACGCTCGATCAGCGGCTCGAGCGTTTCGGCGAAGCGCTGGTTGACGCGCTCATAGCCCTCGGCGAAGCCGCTCTCGAACTCGGCCAGGTCCATCCTGTAGTGGAACAGCGGCCACAGCGTCCGATTGGCATAACCGTTGTAATATTCGTCGACGTCCTGCGCCTCCAGATCGATCGTCGCGGTCGTGACGCCATAGTTGCGCTGAAGGCTGATCTGTCCGCTGAACTGCTCGTTCGTTTCGCCTGACCAGCCAAACCATATCCCGCTCGACTCGCGCAGCGCCGCGGACAGCGCGACGGCGAGGCCACCCTGATTTCCGCCACCCTCGCCGCTCGGCGGCTGGACGCGGTTCGAGACGATGATCAGCCGGCTCATCGCACCGCGCTCCACGGCTTGCTCAGCAACATCGCACAGTTGATCACCCCGACGAGCGAATAGGTCTGCGGATAATTGCCCCACAATTCCCCTGAGGCGGGATCGATATCTTCGGACAACAGCCCGGCCCGCGTCCGTCGCGCCAGCATTTCCTCGAACAAAGCCCGCGCGTCCTCCGTCCTGCCGGTGAGCCAAAGTGCTTCGATCAACCAGAAGGTGCATACGTTGAAAGCGGTATGCGGCAGGCCGAAATCATCTTCGGTCGCATAGCGCAGCATGAACGACCCGCGCCGCAGCCCCTCCTCCACTGCACGTAGGGTTCCCTGGAACCGCTCATCGTCGGGGCGGACGAAGCGCAGGTCGAGCAGCTGGATCAGGCTGGCGTCGAGATCGTCGCCACCGAACGTCGCCGATATCCGTCGGCTGTCCTCCCGCCAGGCGGTGGCCTCTATCCGCTCGCGAATGCGCTCGGCCCGATCGCGCCAGAATGCCTCCCGCTCGGCCAAGTCCAGTGCGCCCGCGGCATTGGCGAGGCGATCGCACGCAGCCCAGCACATCGCCACCGAATAGGTGTGGACATGGCTCTTCGTCCGCAGCTCCCACAAACCGGCGTCAGGTTGGTCGTGGACCGCCCAGGCGCGCTCGCCGACCCGTTCCAGCGCGCGAAAGTCGTCGGCGCCCGCCATTCTATAGAGCCGCTGGTCGAAAAAGGCCTGGGCGTTGGACAGGATGATCTGCCCATAGGCATCATGCTGTACCTGCTCATAAGCCTGGTTGCCGACGCGGACCGGCCCCATCCCGCGGTAGCCGTTGAGCGCAGGGGCGATCTCCTCGGTCAGCTTCGCTTCACCGCCCACGCCGTAGAGCGGCTGGATATGACCGCCGCGCGCATTGTCGACGATGTTGCGCAGATATTCGAGATAGGATTCGAGCACATCGAGCGCGCCGATCCGATTCAGCGCCTGAACGGTGTAATAGGCATCGCGGATCCAGCAGTAGCGATAGTCCCAGTTGCGGCCGGAATCGGCATGCTCGGGGATCGAAGTGGTCAGCGCGGCAACGATCGCTCCAGTCTCCTCATGCTGGCACAGCTTGAGGCAGATCGCCGAGCGGATCACCGCCTCCTGCCATTCGAGCGGAATGGCGAGCGCCCTCACCCATCGGCGCCACTCCTGCGCGCTATGCTCGAGCATGGTGTCGAGCGTGTCGCCGACATCCCCCGCGAAGCTCTCGTCCGGGCCGAGGAAGAAGTGGAGCGGCCGTTCCACCCGGAACATGCGCTCGCCTTCGATCCAGCCGATCGGTGCGGTGGTGGTCAGCCGCAGCGTGGTATCGCGCAGCATGTAGCGGATGTGGTTCGAGCCCTGCGTCTTGATCGGATCGGCAGCGCCCCAGTCGAGCGCGGGACGCAGGCGAACCCGGATGCGCGGGCTGCCGGCGATCGGCCGCACAATCCGGGCGAAGGCGACCGGGCGGTACATGCGGCCATGGCGCGCATGACGCGGGCAGAAGTCGATCACCTCGATCGCATTGCCGCGCGCGTCGGCTTGCCGGGTGACGAGGATCGGGGTGTTGCGAAGATAATGTTGGTCGATCTCGACCCGATCCTCCAGGTCGATCTCCCAGAACCCACGTGCTCCCGCGGCGGAGGGCAGATTGTCGTCGAGCAGCGAACAGAAGGCCGGGTCGCCATCGACACGCGGCACGCAGCCCCAGACGAAACGACCCGAGCGGTCGATCAGCGCAGAGACCTGGCAGTTCCCGATCGGCCAGAGATCGAGCGTGGCCGTCAAGAGGCGATCTCCCACAGCCAGTGGCGCACCGCCCCCACATCGCTGAGGCAGTGGCGCGCCGCGGTCGGGCGCCCCCCGCCGACAATGACGGCGAAGCCGCCGAGCCGTTCCGCCTCGAGAAAGGCAGGCTCATCGGTCAGATCGTCGCCGATCATAACCGGACGGGTACCCGCCATCGGCGGCTGCTCCATCAGAGCGGCGAGCGCTTCGCCCTTGTGCCAGCCGGGCCCGCGCAGCTCGACCATCATCTTCCCGTGCTGCACCTCCAGGCCATGGTGCTCGGCGATCATCTGCGCGCGCCGCCGCACCGGCTCCTCGAGGATAGGCGCCACCCGATAATGCATGGCAACGCCGTGGCTCTTCTCCTCGATAATTACCTCCGGATGGCCGGCACCCCAGGCGCGTATTTCGGCCGTCGCGGCATCCAGCCCTTCGGGCCGCGGCGGATCGATCGTACGACCGCCGAAGCGAACCTCGGCGCCGTGGCTGCCGGCCAGCGCGACATCGGCCAGCACCGGCCCGATCATCGCATCGAGTTGCTCGATCGACCGTCCGCTCACCAGGGCGAGCCGGCCAACGAAGCGCCGCCGCAGCAGCGCCAGCAGTTCGACAAGTTCGCTGTCGGCGCGAACCAAGTCGGGTCGATCGACCAGCGGCACGAGCGTGCCGTCGAAGTCGACGAACAGGCTATGGCCATCTGGGCGCAATGCCGGGGGTGGCGCGAGCACCGGGGGATGGGGCCGGGTCAGCATGTGGTTCCTCGCCGGTTCGAAGCCTAGGGTCCGGGGCACCCGCCGATCCATGAACGCTCTGCCCCGGCGAGCCGCTCGAAGGACGCGCCAATGTGGGGTTCAGTTCCCGGGGCGAAGCGATCGATCTTTCGCGACGGTCGGGCCAATGAGGGTTTGGCTGCATTTTTTGAGAGCTGCGCCGTTGCGCCAGCCGTGGTCATGCTCGCCCGCGAGCGGCAGCTAGGACGCCTGCCACATTATGGCTCGGGATCCTGTTCAACGGAAAGCGCCCCCGGGCAAGGGAACCCGAGGGCGCGTCCCACGCGGTGGAAATTGCCAGTCCGGCCGCGTGTATCGCAGGAGCCTTCCCGGTCAGGCTATAAGGGGGGGCGCAAGCCCCGGGAAGGCAAGCCTGGCAGCGATCAGTGTGCGGCGACCGTGACATGGCCGTTCTCGGCCAGCCGGGTGCCGGCATTCGCCAGCGCCAGTTCGACTTGAGGCATCGCCCGGGCGATCGCCTGGGTGAAGCAGGCGCGGGATTGTGCTCTTTCGGCGAGCGACATTTCGCCATCATTGAAGCAGACGCGCCGAGCGGCACGGGCGACCCGCTCCTTCAGCGTCTGGGCGCCAGTCGCGCTGGCGAGGTTGAGGTCGGCGTAGTGAACTTCGCTGCGGGTGGCGACGTCCTGCGCCTGGGCCGGCATGGCGAGAGCGGCGGTAGCGGCAAGGGCAGCGATGAGCGTGGCGGTGCGGAACATGTCAAATCCTCCTGTCATGTACGGTCCGCGGTGGCGCCTTGGACCGGTAAAATCAGTTTCGCGGCGAGATCCGATTGGCTTCGTGAGCGCCGTTGGAAACCGGATAGGCGGGGCCTCGTTGATAAGCATTCGAGCTTCGACCGACGGCTCCATCGGCTCCACCAAGGACGGTCGGGGCCGACGAACGCATCGCGAGGATCGACGAACGACAGGGGCGACGGCCGGACGAGTTATTCACCGAATCTGCGACGCGCCGATTGCAACGATATTGTCACATCAGTAGGTGCGCGAAGCGAACCGGGGATTCGAATCATTCGCCAGATTGCCGTCTTGCCCTACCGGACGAACGAGAATGGCCTGGTGGAGGTCATGCTCATCACGTCGCGCGACACGAAGCGCTGGGTGCTTCCCAAGGGCAATCACATCAAGGGCTTGAAGAGCCACGAGGCGGCCAGCCATGAGGCTTATGAGGAAGCCGGGCTGATCGGCATCGCCTGTCCCTTTGCCATCGGCAGTTATCATTATCAAAAGACGCGCAAAAATGGCACCTCGCGCGCCGCCACCGTAGATATCTTTCCGTTCTCCGTGACGACCCAGCTGGAGGAATGGCCGGAGCAGGACGAGCGCGACGTACGCTGGTTCTCACCCGCCGATGCCGCTGCCGCCGTCGACGAACCCGACCTTCAGACCATCCTCTCGGAGTTCCAGCCGCCGGTCTGGACCCCGGGCCTCGCCCAACGCGTCGTGACGGCAACCCGTCGCAGCTCAGCAGAAAGGTTCACCATCGTGCGCTGGTTCCAGGCTTTGCTGCCCAAACAGGGCAGCTTCTTCGAACAGTTCGAGGCGCATGCCGCGCTCAGCGTCGCGGCCGCGGACGCCCTCGGACGGCTGCTCCAGGGTGGTCCGGACATGGCAGTGCACTGCCGGGAGATCTTCGATCGCGAAGACGAGGCCGATGGAATCATCCGCGACGTTCTGGTCGATGTCCGCAAGACGCTGATCACGCCGTTCGATCGCACCGCGATCACCAGCCTGATCGGATCGATGGACGACGCGATCGACCAGATGAACCAGACGGCAAAGACGATCACGCTCTACGAACTCACCAGCTTCGAGCCGCAGATGCGCGATATGGCGGGAATCATCGTCGAAGCTGCCAGGATCACGGCCGACGCGATGCCGCTCCTGCGCGACGTAGGCCGCAATGCGGCGCGGCTGCACAGCCTGACCGAGCGGATCGTCAAGCTGGAGGGCCATGCCGACGAGATCCACGACAGCGGGCTCAAGGCGCTGTTCAAGGCCAAGGGCGGCGAGGCGCCGATGGACTTCATCATCGGCCGGGAAATCTACAGCCATCTGGAGAAGATCACCGACCGGTTCGAGGATGTCGCCAACGAGATCCAGGGCCTCGTGCTCGATCACGCCTGACGATGGAACCGACTCTCGCCTTTCCGCTGCTCATCGGTCTGATCGGAGTCGCGCTCGCGTTCGACTTCCTGAACGGTCTGCACGACGCGGCCAACTCGATCGCCACCGTGGTCTCGACCCGGGTGCTGAAACCGCACCAGGCTGTCGGCATGGCCGCCTTCTTCAACTTCATCGCCTTCCTCTTCTTCGGCCTTCATGTCGCCGAGACCGTCGGCAAGGGAATCGTCAGCGCCGAGATCGTCGATGCGCAGGTCATCTTCGGCGCGCTCATGGGCGCGATCAGCTGGAACCTGATCACCTGGATGCTCGGCATACCATCTTCGTCCAGCCATGCGCTGATCGGCGGCCTGCTTGGCGCCGGGATCAGCAAGGCTGGGTTCGACGCGGTGGTCTGGTCCGGCGTGCTGAAGACCAGCTTCGCGATCGTGCTGTCCCCCACCGTGGGGCTCGTGCTGGCGATCGTGCTGGTCTTCATCACCAGCTGGGCATTCGTCCGATCGTCGCCCAATGCCGCCGATCGCAGGTTCCGCCGGATGCAACTGATCTCGGCGTCGCTCTACTCGCTCGGCCATGGCGCCAATGACGCGCAGAAGACGATGGGGATCATCGCCGTGCTGCTTTACTCGCAAGGCATGCTCGGCGGCACCTTCCACGTGCCCTTCTGGGTCGTGATCAGTTGTCAGGCGGCGATGGGCTTCGGCACCATGGCGGGTGGCTGGCGGATCGTGCATACCATGGGATCGAAGATCACGCGCCTTACCCCCGCGCAGGGCTTCTGCGCCGAGACGGGGGGCGCGATCGCCCTGTTCGGCGCGACCTGGCTGGGCGTGCCGGTGTCGACCACCCATACCATCACCGGCGCGATCGTCGGCGTAGGTTCGTCCCGCCGGCTTTCGGCGGTGCGCTGGTCCGTTGCGGGGAACATCGTCATAGCCTGGGTGATCACGCTGCCCGCCGCCGCCGCGATCGGCGCCGGCTTCTACTTCCTCGCTTCGGCATTGTGACGCCAGGGCGCTAATCCGCTCGTCGCGGAGCGAGGCCCGCGGTCAATATGTCGACCATCTGCTCGGCCATTGCCTCGGCGCTGAGTTCGCCGCCCGCGACATGCCAGCACGCGGGCCAGTTCAGCGCGCCGGCCAGGGTGAAAGCCAAGAGCTTCGGATCGGCCGGGGCAATCGATCCATCCCCCATGCCCTCCTCGATGAGCGCGCGCAAAGCATGGTCGGCTTGGAGATGCCGGAGGCTGGCCGCGACATCCTCGAGCGACGTCGCAGGATAGCCGCGTTCGTTGAACATGCGGACGGCCGCCAGTAGCACCGCCTGGCGCTTCGCGGTGCGTTCCGCCGCACGTTGGTCCGGGGTCGTGAAGGGCGACTCCATTCATTCTCGCTATCGGGGCTGCGATGCGTACTGCGCCCGACATAAAACCACTACGTACACAACATACTCAGGAGTAACCTAGCGGCGAAGAGGTTGCATGATTCTCACCGAAACCCAAGCTGCCGTTCAGGATGCCGTCCGCGCCTATGCGCAGGAGCAGATCCGGCCGAAGAGCCGGCAGTTCGAGGAGGCGAAGGGGTATCCGGACGGCTTGTTCGAAGAGCTGGCCAAGCTGGGTTTGATGGGCATGGTCGCGCCAGAATCGGTGGGAGGCGCGGGGGCCGATTATGTCTCCTATGCACTCGCCCTCGTCGAGCTCGCGGCGGCCGACGGGGCCTTGTCGACGATCGTCTCGATCCAGAACAGCCTGATCGTCGGCGGGCTGTTGAAAGAGGGCAGCGAGGAGCAGAAGGCGCGGTTCCTGCCCGCTTTGATCAGCGGCCGGATGATCGGCGCCTTCGCCCTCACCGAAACCGATGCCGGTTCGGATGCCGCCGCGATCCGCACCCGCGCGGTCAAGGTGGATGGAGGATGGAAGCTGAACGGCACCAAGCAGTTCATCACCTCTGGCAGGATCGGCGGGTTGGCGATGGTGTTCGCCGTCACCGATCCGGAAGCGGGTAAGCGTGGCATTTCGGGCTTCTTGGTGCCAACCGACACGCCCGGCTATTCGGTCGACAAGATCGAACACAAGCTTGGGCAGGCTGCGTCGGACACCTGCGCTGTCCGATTCGATGACCTGTTCGTGGAAGACGCGCTGCTCTACGGCCGCGAAGGACGCGGGCTCAACATCGCGCTTGCCAATCTCGAACAGGGCCGAATCGGCATCGCCGCCCAATGCGTGGGCATGGCCCAGGCGGCGCTCGAGATCGCGGTCGCTTACGCGCGGGACCGCAAGACGATGGGTAAGCCGATCATCGAGCATCAGGCGGTGGGCTTCCGACTCGCCGATCTCGCCACCCGCCTCGAGGCGGCTCGACAGCTGGTGCTGCACGCGGCCGGCTGCAAGGATGCCGGCTTTCCCTGTCTCAAAGAGGCCTCGCAGGCCAAGTTGTTCGCTTCCGAAGCAGCCGAGACGATCGTTTCGGGTGCTATCCAGACACTGGGAGGCTATGGTTATCTCGAGGAATATGGCATTGCCAAGATCTATCGTGATGTCCGCGTCTGCCAGATATATGAAGGCACGTCCGACATTCAGCGGATGGTTATTGCCCGCGGGCTTTAGTTTCGAACCGAGGAAAGCATCATGACCACCGATCCCGTCGTCATCGCCTCATACGCCCGAACCCCCATGGGCGGCTTCCAGGGCGCACTTGCCGCCGTATCTGCACCGGAGCTCGGCGCGGTCGCGGTCAAGGCAGCACTCGAGCGCGCCGGCGTGAGCGGCGACCAGATCGAGCAGATCTTCATGGGCTGCGTGCTCCCGGCGGGCCAGGGCCAGGCTCCTGCACGCCAGGCGGCGCTCGGTGCCGGGCTTCCGAAATCGGTCGAAGCGACGACCGTCAACAAGATTTGCGGATCGGGCATGCAGGCGGCGATCATGGCGCACGACGCGCTGGCAGCCGGAAGCGCCGACATCATCATCGCCGGTGGCATGGAGAGCATGACGAACGCGCCTTATCTGCTGCCGAAGCATCGCGGCGGGGCGCGTATGGGCCATGACGTCGTCAAGGACTCGATGTTTCTCGATGGGCTTGAAGACGCCTATGACCGGGGCACGCCGATGGGCTTATTTGCCGAGGAATCGGCGCGTAACTATCAGTTCACCCGTGAGGCGCAGGACGAATATGCCATTCGTTCGCTCATGCGGGCCAAGGAGGCGATCAACAGCGGGGCATTCGAGCGCGAGCTCGTCCCGGTCACCGTGCACGGGCGCAAGGGCGAAGTGGTTGTCGACACCGACGAACAGCCCGCTAACGCGAAGCCGGAGAAGATTCCCACGCTGAAGCCGGCCTTCGTCAAGGACGGTACCGTCACCGCCGCCAATTCTTCCTCGATTTCGGACGGGGCGGCGGCACTGGTGATGACGCGGCAGAGCATTGCCGAGAAACTCGGCATGCCGGTGATCGCCCGCGTTGTCAGCCATGCCGCCCATGCGCATGAGCCGGCGCTATTCACGACCGCTCCGGTGCCTGCGATGCAAAAGGCGCTGAAGAAGGCCGGCTGGTCCGTCGCCGACGTCGACTTGTTCGAGGTCAACGAAGCGTTCGCCGTCGTTGCCATGATTGCTGCAAAGGAGCTCCAGATTCCGGCCGAAAAACTGAACGTCAACGGCGGCGCCTGCGCGCTCGGCCATCCGATCGGCGCCAGCGGTGCCCGGGTTCTCGCTACCCTGCTCGCCGCGCTGGAGAACCGTGGCCTCAAGCGGGGTGTCGCCAGCCTCTGCATCGGCGGCGGCGAGGCCACGGCGATGGCAGTCGAACTGGTCTGAAACGTCACCGGCTCCGGCCTGTCCGGCGACCTTCTGCGCATGATTGCCGTCGCGAACACCGCGAATGAGGGGATGTCATGCAACTGAACGGCGTA
>Ga0207641_10003078_pt1 | contig 15029 bp, 13 predicted proteins | sample KBSSwiS62_FD_184306 | JGI IMG/M metagenome (GOLD analysis project Ga0207641, IMG submission 184306) | Switchgrass rhizosphere microbial communities from Kellogg Biological Station, Michigan, USA - KBS Switchgrass S6-2 (SPAdes) (version 2) | ecosystem: Host-associated > Plants > Roots >... | reverse complement strand
CTCCCTTCGGGATGCCCTGGCAGACCTCCAGCGGACACGGTTTGGGCGGCGGCGGGAATTCGAAGCCGCCGCCGATCCGCGCGTCGTAGAGGCGGCTGTAGCCGTCGAGGGCGTCGTGGGTCAGCTGGGAGGCCTCGATGAAGAAGATGTCGTGACCACTGGGGGTGATGCCGATCACACGGGGGTCTTCGTTGCCCGGCGGCCGGTTGGACAGGCCATCGCTGACCAGCAGCAGCCGCCCAGCTCGCCACTCGTAGACATCTTGGCCGGCCCTAGGGTTCTGCCCCGCCCCAGCGGTGTTCTGATCGGCACCGAGGAGCGACGTCGGCGTCGAGAAGGCGAAGTCCTCGCCGTCTGCACTGAGGAAGCCTGCGTTGGTCCCCGGCCCATCGCCGGCAACACCTTCGGGGACTTGGCCCCTCGGGGCCGAGCCGTCGGCGGGGCAAGAGACACAGATCAGTGAGCGGTCGCGATCGTCATAGCGGTAGTACTGGCGGGTGCCGGCATTTTGCTGACCGCCAAGCGCGTTCATGCTCGGATCCGCGGAGTTGAACACGGCCACCGAGCCGTCGTTGCTCAGGTTGGCAGTGACGATGCTGCCGATCGAGCCTCCGGTAAAGCCGACGTAGGCGAGGTCGCCGCTTGCCACCTTGACCCTGTAGACGCCTCCTTTGGCGGCGGCGCCTGGGAGCAGGTGGCTGCTGGACCTGAAGTAGACCCGCGAGCCGTCTTCGGATATGCCAATCGCCGAGATGCTCGATTCCATAACCCCGGCCTCGACGCCGGGGACCACGCAGGTGACGCAGTCGAGGCTGTCGTCGCCGAGGTCATAGCGGTAGATGTCGGCGCTGCTTGCATAACAGGCATTCAGCTCGATGTCTTTTGCCACCAGGCGGCTTGCGCTGGAGAAGAAGACGGCGTCTGGGGTCGACTTGATGAAGCTGGCTCCGCATTCGGGGCCCGAGACCGGTGGGGTGGATATGCGCCTGGTCGTCTCAGCGTCGATATCGCGTACGTAGAGCTGTGAAGGCACACCGCTGCAGCTGCCGCTTTGGACGGTGGAGTCGACGGTGAAGAAGGCCAATGAGCCGTCAGCTGAGACCGCGTGCGCGAGACGGTGGCTGGCGCCCGGTGGAGCGCCCGCACCACAGACCGGAACTGTGCCGTCGGGCAGCAGGCCGATCAGCCTTGGGGCCCCGGAGCCGACGGCGTAGATGTTGCCGACTTTCGGTGGAAGGGGGTAGTCGGGATCCTGCGTCCCTTGGAGGCTGACCAGCACCGTCGGTGAGGTATTTTCTGAGACCGCTACGAGGATCGGCCTGTCCGGCGATTCGACATTGAGCTGCTGGGCCGGGCTGCCTGGGATCAGCCGCCAGAACGTGTAGTTGCCGGCGATGCTGAAGGGGCCATTTCGGGAGAAGATTTCCGAGAGGTCACTGGGCCCAGCCGGGCTGCCCCAATCGGCTTCGTTTGCCACCGCGCGGCTGGGGAGAATGGCCTCCGTCTGCCAGCCGGTAGGAGTGCGTTCGGCAAAGAGCGTGGTGGAGGTGGTCCCCGTCTCAGACTCGGGGGTGCCTCCCGCGACACCGTAGACGGCGCGGTCGCCGGAATTGGCAATCGAGAACTTTTCGCCCGCAAAGCCTAGTCCCACTGGGTTGCCGCCAGAATCGGGGGCGCTGACCAGCTCCCAGGCGCGGTCTGATCCTGGAGGACCAGGCAGGTGGCCGTGGGAAAGTGGCGCTTCTGAGGCAAAGGTGGTCAGCGTCATGTCTTCGCCAGCGACAGCCCCGTCGGGGTTGCCGTTGTCGGCGAGGACGCGGTAGTGGTAGGTGGTGTTCGGCTGCAGGCCTTCGAGCTGCTGGGAGACCAACTCGATTTCATCGCGCGAGCCGGCTGAGTGGACTTCTGTGGAAGTGCAGGGATTGGCGTCGCAGGGCCCCTGATCGCCGTATTCGAAGTAATAGGTGGCGGCGGCACCGCGCGGATCTACGCGGGAGTCGAGGCGTGCGGTGGTCGTGGTGCGCACCGGCGAGCCGGTGGTCTCGACCAGCGGCGGTCCGACGGTTTCAAAGCCCAGATCTTCGGTAATGCTGGGGCCGTTGGCGTTGGTGGCGAGGAGGCGGAAGCGGTAGGCCGCGTTCCTGGTCAGCCCCGTGATCGAAGCGCTGACCGGGTGAAGTTCGGTATCGACCGGGATCGAGCCAGCGGCAGGGCTGCAGGGCGCGCTGCCACCCGAGCTCAGGTCGCTGAAGCCGCTGACCCCGAAGGCCGCTTCGCGTACGTACTCGAAGTGGCAATCGCTGACCGCAAAACCCTGGGCGCCGATCGTGCCGCTGAGGGTTGCCGAGGTGTTGGTGACCGCGCTGGCCGCGTTGACCGCCAAGTCTGGACGCAAGACTCGAGGGCCGAGGACGTGGATCTTGTTGTTGGCAGCGACGTAGATGTTGCCGTTGTTTTCATCGACCGTGACGCCCCTAATGTTCGTCAGGTCGGTGGCGAACTCTTCGACGAAGTTGCCGGCGCTGTCGAACTCATCGACCCAGCTTGGATGGGCGACGTAGAGGTGATCGTTAGAGGGGTCGACGGCGATGCCTTTCGGGGAGCTCGACTGGTCGATCGGCGTGGCGCTCGCATAGCCGCTGGCGGCGCTGTAGCGCCAGACTTCGCTGCCGCTGTTGAGTTCAACGTAGAGGTTGTCTTCGGAGTCAAAGGCAAGGTGGCAGGGGAACGCGGGGGCGGCGGGGGTCGTGGTAGCCACTTTGGCGCCAAAGCCGGGTGGCAGGAGCTCGATCCCGTTGGCGGTCCCACCGCCTGTCAGGGGAGTGGAACCATCGGCGGCCCCGATCTGCGGTACATCGGTGGTGGCCAGAGCGCCCTGGAAGTCGATCACGTAGGGGGCAGAACCGGTTTCATCGCCAGGGCCACCACTGACGGCGACGTTGCCGGCGCCGATCCCGGGCAACGCCTCAAGCGCAGCCTGGACCGCTGCCGCGCTGGCGTTAAAGGGCAGGTTGGGGCTCGTGCCGCCGCCGAAGCTGAGTTTGAACTGACCGGAGGTGGCGCGGATGACGAGCTGCTGCACCTCGGATGTTTGGATCGAGCGGGTGGCGCCGATGAAGGCACCCGAGGAGCTGTACTCGAGAAATTGATTGCTGGCCGAGTTGGCCACCCAGACGTGCCCAGCGGAATCCACGGCGGTGCCGCAGAGGTTTTTGGGCGAGCCATTGGGCGCTCCGGGGCTTATCGCCGGGTCAACCGGGAAGCCGCTGAGCGCCGCAGCGGAGGGGCTGAAGCCGTAGAGAAGATCGGTGCTCGAGGAGGCTAGATAGAGGTTGCCGGCTGAGCCCAAACCGCTGTTGTCGACGGCGAGCCCGGGCTTTTCGCCGATAGATGGGTTGCCGGTTGGTGCGGTGCCGAGCGGCATAAACCCACTGAGACCGGGAAAGACGGGTGACGCCGAGGCGTCGAAGCCGTAGATCCCCGGTGCGCCGGCATCGAGGGCGTAGAGCTTTTTCCCAGCCTGGTCGAAGCCGAGCTGGTCGAGCTGGGAGAAGGAGCTGGTGGCGCTGCCGTCGGGGCCGAAGCTGGCGACCTCGGGGTGGCTGAAGACCGGCAGGTTGGCCGGTGCGCCGAAGACGTCGACCTCGTGGCTGATCGGGTCGGCCACGTAGACGGCGCTGGCCGGACCCGAGGGAGCACTCTTGACCGCGAGCGCTTTGGATTCATCGAAGTAGGCATGGAGCCCGAAGCTGTAGGTCGGGGAATCGGTGCTCGGGTCGAGGACGGTCACCCGGTTGCCGCGGTCGGCGTAGATTTCACCGGTTTTCGGGTCGACGCCGAGGCCGGTCACACCACCGAGGATTGGTTCTACTTCGGGGGGTTGCGGTGTGGCGGCTGTAAAGCTCGTAAGCGGGTACTTGCGCAGGGCGCCGGTGGTGAAGTAGCCAGCGTACACGCTGCCCGAGCTGACCCCCAGGCCGCCGCATTGAGCCTGGACGCCGCTGATTCCCGTCACCGTGTAGTCGGCGTCGTTGAGTTCGCCGCTGGGCGATTTGGGGCTGTAGCGGTAGATCGTGCCTGACTGGCCAATGAAGAGGTCGCCGTTTGACTGGTCAACGGTTAGGTTGCAGGCAGAGGGGGCCCCGAGGTGACCTGCGCTGGTGCCCGAGCCGTCGATAACGCCGAGTGGTTCGCCGCTCGGGGCGAAGATTTTGACTTTGCTTTCGGAGAAGAAGTTGGGGGGAGGCCCCTCTTCGTTGGTAACGACGTAGATATCGCCGTTCAGCGGGCCGCCCGAGTTGTCGATCGCGACCGCCGAGGGCCGAAAGAAGTCAGTGAGGGAGTTGGTGCCGGCGTAGGGACCGGCGGTGAAGTTTTTCGGGGCACCGCTGGAGTCAAAGCGTTCCACTTTCGAGACCCTGATGTGGGACCGGACGCCAGATTCAAATTTCTCAAATTGGCTGACCGCGTAGACGTCACCGTTGGACTGGTCGACGGCGAGGGCCACGGGGTTGGGTTCGCCCGAGCCTTCGTCTTCGTAAACAAATGAGCCGAAGGAGCTCTGGTAGGGCCTGTTAATAGCCGCGGAAGCGGCAGATGGAATCAGCGCCGCGAATGCCAATGCCAGGGTGAGAGCAAGGAGCAGGGGCCGCATATGCCTTACCCGCCTGTGTACTGCGGTGTGTGTTTTTGCCTTGCTTCTCACTCGTTCCTCTCCTTCTGCTGAGGTGCGTGGAATGGGACCCGGATGGCCTGCTCGGCCATCCGGGTCCGCTTCCTCTCCACGTTTGGAGTCATCTCCGTTGCCGCTGGGTGCGTGGTGCTAGGGACCTGCCGGAGCGGTGATCGCGAAGGCGCCCTCGGTGAAATTGCTGGTGGGTTCTGCGAATTCGAGGAAGATGAAGGCGCCGGCCGGGCTCACCCCTGGGCCTTCAAGGCCGGTGCGCCAGACTTGGACGGCATCGAGTTCGAAGTTTTCGATGACGTAGAGGCAGATTTTCCCCGGGGGAGCGGTGGGGTTGGAGGCGCTTCCGGTGCAGGTCGCATCCCCGTCTGCGTCGGTGAGGTGTTGGGTGACGGCCGCGGCGTCCGCAGTGGTCAGGGGAATGGACCAGCTGATCGGGGTAACCGAGGGTTCAGGACCCGGATTGCCTAGGCCTCGGGCTGCGAAAGCCCCGGTCTCGGTTTTACCGGGAGGAAGGGTGTCCGACCAACCGCCGCCGCCACCGCCACTGCCAGCAGGGCCCGTCGGCCCGATCGGCCCGGTTGCGCCGGTGAGTCCCTGCGGGCCCGTTGCCCCGGTGGCGCCTTTGGCTCCGTCTGATCCGTTGCTGCCGTTAGCGCCGGCGGCGCCGGTGTCGCCCTTGGCGCCGGCTGGACCTGCGGGTCCTGCCGGGCCGGCCGGGCCGGTTGCGCCCTTGGGCCCCCGCGGTCCCTTCTTGGCCTTGGCCGAGGCGGTGGCCTTGCCACCGCCTGAAGAGCTGTTGGCGGCGTAGGCGCCGCCGAGCATTGCGAAGACTAGGGCGATGACCGAGATGACTCCCGGGATGCCGAAGCGTGTCCGTAGTGACGAGAACATCAAATTCTCTCCTTGTGTCCCGTGAGCCCCTCTGCCCGCCGCTTCCCTTAGCGGCTTCCTCGAGGCTCGGTTTTGTCCCTGTACTGCTCGTTTCCCAGATCCGCTTGCTTAGGTGTAGCTAGTTCCTAGAAGTTGCTAGCTGTACCGGCAAGTGGCGCTAGTGAAGCACCCCATTTCGGGGTTGTCAAGGAGAAGTTCCCAAAAGAAAAAGAGCGTTCCCAGAGCCGTTCCTGGGCGATATATGGGAGTACCGAATGGCCATCGGCCTGAAAGAGCCGGCCGGACCCGACCGCTACAGAGCGTTCACACGGACTCGGCTAGGACCGATGGCGCTGGTCGCCCGACCAGCTGACGCTCAGGCCGACACCTGCCCCGGAAAGCATCACCATGAGGATCACCACCAATCCCCCTAGACCCGACTCGTCGCTGGAAAAGACGGCCGTGGCGACACACGCAAGGAGCAAGCCGACGACGGCGATGATCGGGCCGATGAACCGACGGGACATGCTCGACATCTTAGACCAGGCCAATTCGATCGATTGCGAGGATGAGGCCGCTGACCGGGACTCCAAGGAAGAAGCCGATGGCGGTTGCACGTTCCACGCGGCGAGGGTCGGCATCGCTCAGCACCGCTACGTATCGCGTAGTACCAGTGAACGCAGCCGTGACGACGGCGGCGAAGCTGAGTACGTGATTTACACCGCTGGCGATACCGCCGAAGACGAGGATCGAAGTCACGCGGCGACCCTGTCGTAAACCGTGTCACGGGTGTGGCGCAGATGCTCTTAAAAAGCGTCACGTTTCAGCGTCACGGGCGAGACGTAGAGCTTCGTCGGCCCCCAGATAAGGCGCGAGGATGAACTCGGCGAAGTCGGGGAGGAGGTCCTCGAGCCCCGCGGCTTCGCCGGCGGCAACCTTGCGGGAGGCGAGCATGACGAGGGCGCCGATCGTGGATTCCTCCGTGGTGGGCGGCAGCTCAGGGCCGGCTGGGCGCTCGGCGCGGCCTCGTTCGAGGAAGGGGACGACCTCGTGGGCCGCTTCATGGAGGCGAGCGGACACTGCTGGCCCGGCGCTCTGGGACTCGACCAGGCAGAGGCGGGCGAGATCGGGCTCGGAGGAGAGGAAGGAGAGGACCGCGCGCGAGGCGGTGATCGCCTGGTGCGGCCAGTCCCCGATCGGCTCGATCGCCTCTGCCGCCAGCTCGCGGATGTAGCCGACGACCACCTCGAAAGCCGCCAGGAAGCACTCCTCCTTGCTCTCGAAGTTGGCGTAGAAGACTCGCCGGGAGACCCGCGCCGCCTTGGTGATGTGGGTGATCGTCACCGCCGTATAGCCGTGCTCGGCGACGGCGCTGGCGAGGCCGGCGATCAGGCGCTCGCGCTGGTTGTGGGCGACCTGTTCGCGGCTGAAGCCGTGGCGCCCCGCGGGTAGGGGCCCGAGCGTTTCCTCGTCGGCCACGCGCAGACCGCCGTTAGGCCGAGCTGGCTTGGGTCTGCCCGGCCTCGCGGGCCGCGACGTCCTCACCCACGTAGGGCCGCAGGAGGAACTCGAGCGCCTCGGGCAGGAGGCTGCGCAGCTTGGCCTCTTCGCCGGCGATCAGGCGCTGGTTGATCACCCACATCACGCCACCGGTGAGCGTGCCCTCGAGCGTCACCGGCAGTTCGGCCTGGCGCGGATTGAGCTCGCGCCCCGGGCGCAGCAAAGGCTCGAAGCGCTTCAGCGCCGCCTCGTGGCGCGCGGCTGCCTCGGGACCGGCGGTCGGCGCCTCGACCAGGCAGGCGCGGGCGACGTTGGGGTGCTCCGCCACCTGCTTCAGCAGCGCCCCGAGGCCGGCGCCGACCTTGTCGGGCCAGGGCCCGGCTTCGCCGTCGTAGGCTTCCTCGACCACGTAGAGGGTGCGCTCGACCGCCGTGTCGAGCAAGGCCAGGTAGGCCTCCTCCTTGTCGGCGAAGTGCTTGTAGAAGGTCGCATAGCCGACCCGGGCAGCACGGACGATCTGCTCGATCGTGGCGCTGGCGTAGCCCTCTTCGGCGACCAGATCCGCGGTGGCCTCGAGAATGCGGCGGCGCTGGTCGGCCGCCGACGCGGCGCGGCTGACCGGCTCGGGGCCGGGCGGTTGCCGGGACGCCTTTCCAGGCAATGCGCGCACGAAGTCAGGATAGCGCGCGTTCCCATTGGTACGAAGTGAGTATATGAAGTGGCCAAAGTTCCCAAAGATGGTCTAAGGTACCTCGAGTGGATGCCCCGCCTACACTGCGCGCGGTCAGGTCCTGGGACGAGGCCATTCCAGAGCGCGCATCGGACGAGGGAGCGCTGGAAGCGATGCTGCTCAGCGTCGGTGCAAAGGGCTATGAGAAGGCGAGCGTGCAGGAGGTGCTGGAGCGCTCCGGCATCTCCAGGGAGCGCTTCCAGCGCCGCTTCGGCAGCAAGGACGCCTGCTTTGCGCAGGCCTACGAGATGGCAGCTGACCGGATCTGCGCGGAAGTGCTCGAGGAGGGTCGTGGCGCCGCGAGCTGGCGGGCGGGCTTCCGCGCCGCTTTGTCCCGCCTGCTGCGCACAGTCGCCGAGCAGCCGCTGATGGCCAAGGCGATGCTGATCGAGGTCCGTGCCGCCCGTGGCCAGGCGTGGGCCAAGCACCAGCAGATGATCGAGCGCTTCGCCAGCGCCGTCGACTCGGCCCGCGGCGAGGCAGAGGCCCGCCCGACCACGACCGCGCTCACCGCTCAGTTCATCGTCGGCGCCATCGAGGAAGCGATCTGCGCCGAGATCGGCGCCGGTCGCACCGCCACCGTCGAGCGCCTGCTCCCCGACCTCGCCCACCTCGCCGTGCTCAACTACTTCGGCGAGGACCAGGCCTGGCTGGAGCTCTGCTCGCCGGAGCTCAGCCCGGTCGAGCCGAGCGCCTGAGCGCCTACCAGACCACTCGCGCCGGATCTGAGCTGCGCAGGCGCTCATCGGCGCTGACAAGCCGGGCATCGTGCTCCACCGCCGTCGCGTAGATGAGTCGATCGACTGGATCGCCATGGAAGACGGCGGGGTCGAGCGAGCCAGCGCGCAGGGCGCTCGAGACGTTCGGCGCCAGAGCGCGCACTTCGTGCACGTTGAGCACATCGCCGATCCAGGTCTCCACCGGCCGGTCCATGGTCAGGCGACCTCGTGCGACCAGGTAGGCGATCTCTTGCACAGAAGCAATGCTGACCGCGAGCTCTTGCCCGGACTCGATCGCTTCGCGGGCGGCCGCACTGAGCTTCTCCCGTGCGGCTGCAAGCCAAACCAAGACGTGGGTATCGAGCAGGATCACTCCTGCTCCATGTCCCACGGGCCCATCGAGAAATAGATCAGCTCCTCATCGGACATATGAATCTTTGCGCTGTCGCGCAGATCGTCGGGGCGCAGCGGCGGCTCGACCCGGGCAACGGGGCGGCCGTGCTTGGTGATGACGAGCGTCTCGCCGCTTTCCGCCACCTCATCGAGGAGACGCAGGCAGCGTGCCTTGAACTGGGTCGCGGTGATTTCTCGTAGGGACGGTGGCATGACCATGGTCACCGTACCATGGTCATTTAGTAGAAGGGCCTGTCTCATTCCCCTTCAAGGGATGAGAGGGAAGAACTCTCCCCCTTGAGCCTCAGCCCTTCTCGGCGGCGATCTTCGAAGCGTCGGCACTGCCGAGATACGGCGTCAGGGTGAACTCGACCAGGTCGGGCAGCAGCTCCTCCAGCTGCTCGGCTTTGCCGGCGATGATGCGGCGGGAGATCAGCGAGACCATGCCGCCGACCAGGGCCTCCTCGGTGGTCGGCGAGAGGCGGGAGAGGACCTCTGGGGGGCGGCCCTCGCGGCCACTCTGGAAGTAGGGGACGAAGCTCTGGATGGCGGCGTCGTAGCGCTCGACCACGACCGGGCCGGCGACCAGCGCCTCGACCATGCAGAGACGGGCGAGATGGGGCTCGGCGGCGAGGAACTCGAGCATCGCGGAGATCCCGGCCCGTACCGCGTGCGGCCAGTCGTCGGTCGAGTCGAAGCCCGCCGAGACACGTTCCTGCAGCTGCTCCATAACCGTGTCGTAGGCAGCGACAAAGCACTCGTCCTTGCTCGAAAAGTGCTCGTAGAAGGTGCGGCGGGAGACGGCGGCGTGGCGGGTGATGTGGGCGATCGTCGTACCGGAGTAGCCGTTTTCGGCGATCGCCTCGGCGAGGCCGGCGATCAATCGCTCGCGCTGGTTGTGGACTACGAACTCGCGCGGCAGACCGTGGCGCCCGGGCGGGAGACGGGCAAGCTCGGGCGGGTAATCCTCGGCGGCGACCTTCGGCTCAGACGATTTGCGGGACGACGATTTTTTGGCCACGTCCCGACGATATCGCGCTGGCGGGTCGAAACTCCGGCTCAACTCCGCAAGACCCGCATCGATACCAAGATAAGGCATTACAGCGGCCGACATCAGCTGGGGCACAAGCGCTGGAAGCTCCTCGGCCTGTCCGCGCACCACCTTGGCGTAAACCTGGCCGTAAGCGGAGCCGGCGAGCGCCTCCGCGGTCGTGTGCGGGACTGACTCGGGGTCCTCCATCTCGTTGCGACCGGCGTCGATCAGCGAGGCGATCACCCGCATCGTCATGTCGCGGCGAGCGCGGGCGGCATCGCCGGCAGCGAGCACCTCGACCGCGAAGGAAGCGCGGCGAGGATCGTTGCAGAGGCGCTCGACGATCTCGCAGGCGACCGCTCGCAGGCGGTCGGGCCATTCGTCCTGGCTGTTGAAGGCCACGAGCATCTGGCGCATACAGCCCTCGTTGATCTCCTGCCAGGCGGAGAGGAAGCAGTCGTACTTGCCGCGGAAGTGGCGGTCGAAAGCGGGCCGATCAAGCTCGGCGCGCTCGAGGATCATCTCGATCGTGGTCTCGGCATAGCCGCGCTCGGCGGCGATCTCAATCAGGGCCTCGACGATGCGCTCGCGCTCGGGACTGGCGGCGCGCTCGCGGGTCTCCAAATCAAGCACTAGCTCATGGGACCCCCGATCCCTGCCCTTGGCTCAACCTGCGGTAGTGGCTGTCGGGGATTGCTCGGCGACAATCCGCTTCGCCGCTTCGGCGCCGAGGTACGGGGTCAGCGCAAACTCGACCAGCTCCGGCAGCAACTCCTCGATCTGCTCGGTCTGCCCCATGATGATGCGCTGGTAGAGAATCCAGAAGATCCCGCCGACAATCGTCTCCTCGAGCGTTCCCGGCAGCTCCTCCCCCTTCGCTGAGACCTTGCGGCCCATGCGAAAGAGCGGCACGAAGGCCTGGATCGAACGCTCGTAGCGATCGACCGCAGCCGGGCCGGCCGAGAGCGCCTCGACGATGCAGGTGCGGGCCAGGGCCGGCTCACTGGCGACGTAGTGGAGGAAGGCGCCGAGGCCGGCGTCTACCCTCGCCGGCCAGCTGTCGACCTTGCTGGCCGCGTCGACGACGCGGCGCAGCGCCTCTTTGACCGCGAACTCCGAGGCGGCGAGAAAGCAGTCCTCCTTGGAGGAGAAGTTCTCGTAGAAGGTGTTGCGGGCGATGCCGGCGCGACGCACGATGTCAGCAACCGTGACGGCGCGATAGCCCTTCTCGACGGTCTCCTCGGCCAGGGCGGCGATGATGCGAGCGCGCTGGTGCTGGGCGATGAACTCGCGTGGCAGCGGATGCCTTCCCGGGGGCATCCTCGTTGCCTGCGGTGCTCTCTCGGCCACGAACGCCAGGGTACCCCTATGGGAATCTGATTCCAAGCTGGACGTATTGACGAGATACCGCTACTGTACCGGTCTCTAGACAACTGGTTCCCTAGATCAAGCGGAGGAAAGGTCAGATGGGAAAGCAGGCCGCAACCAAAGTCCTGGCAGGGGCTGAGGGGACCGGCGCTGCGGGGAAAGTCTTCCCCAAGGCTCCCGCACTCAGACTGGTGAGCTCGCCCAAGCGTCAGAGGATCCTCGAGGGAATGCTCGAGGCGGTCGGCACGAGTGGCTACGACGCCGCATCCGTGCGTATGGTGCTCGTCCGCACGGGTCTGTACCGGCAGGCCTTTTACGACAACTTCGCCGATAAGGAGGCCTGCTACCTGGAGGCTTTCGACTTCGGCGTGGCGCGCCTGGAAGCTCTGGCGATCGCCGCAGCAGGGTCTGCGGAGAGCTGGCAGCAGCGACTGCGGGCAGGTCTCAGCGCCCTGCTCGGCGCCTTTGATGCAGATCCCGCACTGGCCCGCGCCTTGATCGTCGAGGTGCACGCCGCGGGGCCTGAAGCACTGCAAAGTCGCTCCGGGGTGATGAAACGCGCCGCTGATTTCATCGATTCGGCGCGCGAGGCCTCGGGAAGCGCTGAGGCGCCGCCGCCGATCGCCGCCGAGGGCATCGTCGCCGGCATGCACGCGGTCGTCCACGCCAAGCTCGCCGCCGGCGAGGAGAGCGGCTTCCGCGAGCTGTTGCCCGATTTCATGTACTTCGCCGTGCTGCCCTACTTCGGCTCCGACGTCGCCGATGCCGAGATGAAGAAGGCAGCTACGGCCTGACCAGATCGCTGGGAGGTCGGCTGGGAAAGCCGTTGGACAGGCTGGGAACACTGCCCTACGCTGAGTTGTATGGATTCGCCATCTACTTCGAATCCAGAGCAACCGCCCAGTGGGCATCACGTCTTGCCCCGGGCCTATCTGGTGCGTTCACAACGAGAGCGGCTGCTCGAGGCGATGCTGCGGGTGGCGGCTGCGAAGGGCTATGAGGCGACCACGGTTACCGATGTAATCGAGGTCGCCGGCGTTTCCCGCGAGAGCTTCGAAGCAATGTTCGAGGACAAGGCAGCCTGCTTCCTCGAGGCCTACGACGCAGTGTTCGACGTTCTGGTTGCGCACGTCACCGCCGCCTTTGAAGCGGCCGCCGACGAGCCCTGGCCGGAGCGGATCGCCGCCGCACTGCGAGCCCTGGTCGAGCTGCTCGCCACCGAGGCCGACATCGCGCGGCTCTCGATGGTCGAGGTGACCGCAGCCGGCGACGATGCCCGGGCGCGCTACCGATCCGCCCTCGCGCGCTTCACCCCGTTCCTCGAGGAAGGCCGCGATTACTCCAGTCAGGTCGAGGAGCTGCCGGCCGACACGGCCCGCTTCGCGATCGGCGGCGCCACCTCAATGATCTTCGACGAGATCCGCGCCGGCCGCGGGCCCGAATTGGAGCGCATCCTCCCCGACCTCGTCTTCGCCGTGCTGATGCCTTACCTCGGCCCCGAGGAAGCCGAGGACGAGATGCGCCGCGTCACCCGGGGTAGGTGAAGGGCGGGAGTCCGGCTCAGACGCCTTGGCCGTGGCGGCCGGCGCCTTCGGTGAATTGCTTGGCTCCTTTGACGGCCACGTGGAGGGTCTCGCGGCCGAGGCGGTGCTCCAGGGCGATGCCGTCGGCCAGGGGGAGGCCGAAGCCCTCGATCGCGGCGCGGCGGTCGGCGAGCATCGTCTCCTGCGGGAAGGCGGCGATCCGCTCGGCCAGCTCCAACGCCCGCTGCAGGTGCTCGCCGGGCTCCACTACCTCGTTGACGAGGCCGATCCGCTGGGCCTCCTCGGCCTCGACCGGGCGGCCAGTGAGGATCAGCTCCAGCGCCCGGCCCATGCCGACTATGCGGGGCAAGCGCTGGGTGCCACCGTCGACCAGCGGGACGCCCCAGCGGCGCTCGAAGAGGCCGAAGGTCGACTGCGGCGTGGCGATGCGCAGATCGCACCAGAGGGCCAGCTCGACCCCACCCGCCAAACACCAGCCGTCGACCGCGGCGATCGCCGGCTTGGCGGGGGTGAGACGAGTTGGGCCCATCGGGCCGTGGGGATGGTCGACATCGAGGTCCATCGCCTTGAGATCCGCACCGGCACAGAAAGAGACACCGCCGGCACCGGTGAGGACGAGAACGCGAGCGGCCTCGTCGGCCTCGAAATCGCGCAGGCCCTGGCGAAATTGCTCCGCCGCGGCAGAGTCGATCGCGTTACGCCGCTCAGGCCGATCGATCGTCAGCACAGCCGCGGCGCCAACCCGCTCGTAACGAAGCTCGCCGCTCATTGCCGGCCATCCTCGCATAGACGCGCGGGTTTGCGGACGTTTGCAGGCATATGGATTGACTAAACCTCTTGTCCGGTTTATTTTTGTCGAGCGTGAGTATCGATGCGCCCACCTATGGGGTGAGGCGGGGGGACGTGCTCTGCCTGTGCGGTCGCGGCTACAGGGCCGCGCTCTTTCACCTCGGCGCCCTCACCCGGCTCAACGAGCTCGGCCTGCTGGCACGGACCGAGACGGTCGGCGCGGTCGCCGGTGGCAGCATCCTCGCGGCGCTGCTGGCGGCGCGACTTCCCTGGCCATTGCGGGGCCCTTACCGCGACTGGTCGGAGGCCGTGGCAGAACCGATGCGAGCGATCGCGAGGCGCAGCGTTCATGCCCGCCCTCCTGTGCGCCGGTCGATCTCGGGTGCGGCGGCGGAGGCGGTCCTGGAGGAGCGCTACGCACGCCAGCTGGCCGACAGCCTCGAGCCGAAGGGCAAAGAGCAACTGCGTCTCGTCTTCGGCGGCGCCGGTCTCGCCCTCGGCGAGATGGGAGACAGCGCCGAAGCCGAGACGCGCGACCTGCGATGGGAGCTCGGCGACTCGACGGAGTCGGGCTATGACCCAGCGCTGGTTACCGAGGTGATCGCCGCCGTGCACACCGATCTCGCGGCGCTTGCCGACGGCGAGTTGGCGGTGCTAGAGAACCACGGCTACCTGCTCGCCGACGCCGCCGTGCGGGCCGCACCGCCACGCGGGTGGACGGCGGTTGAGTCGCCAGCATGTACACCGCCCCACCCGGACTGGATGGAAGAGCGGCGGGTGCGCGAGGCGCTTGGGGCGCGCTCCCGTCGCCCTCGTCGCGGGCGGCTGCCATGGCACCGAGGCCCAACTGCACACTCGCTCGAATAAGGGGGAGCGGGCGGGCTAGTCGCGGCGGCCATCCGGGACTCGCGGCGACGCCCAGCTCCCGGGTGCGCCCCGGCACGCGCGGCAATCGAGGGCAGGTGCTCGACGACCACAGCGGAATCTAAGAGCCGCCCCGGACGCCGCTGACTTCGTCTTTATCGGCGCATACCGCAGATAAAGAAAAGACGAAGTCAGCGGTTTGGGCACGAAAAACGCGACCGGTGGTGGCGCTCGGTCGCCTGCCAGTGCGTAGCCTTCGCACATGAAGCTCGTCGCGCCACCTTCGAAACGGCGTACCGCTTGGCTTCCGCGGACTCCGTCTCTCCCAGTCGCAAAACGAATCTAGCGCGGGACTCGAGGGGACGCTAGGGGAGCGACGAATACGTTCCCGCAAAGTCCGGGGAATTGGCGCGTCCGGGGGTCCATATACGGTCGCTCATGAGTATCCGGTTCCGTCAGGTTCCGTGGCTAGTGTCGTCTTGTGGCTCGGCCAGACTTCCCGCGCACGATCATGGAGTTCCAGGAGCGATTC
>Ga0207641_10003077_pt1 | contig 15031 bp, 15 predicted proteins | sample KBSSwiS62_FD_184306 | JGI IMG/M metagenome (GOLD analysis project Ga0207641, IMG submission 184306) | Switchgrass rhizosphere microbial communities from Kellogg Biological Station, Michigan, USA - KBS Switchgrass S6-2 (SPAdes) (version 2) | ecosystem: Host-associated > Plants > Roots >... | reverse complement strand
GGCCATGCAGACTGGCTCCCAAAGCTGGTCGTGAAACACAGGTTTGCTCCAGCCGGTCGCTCCGTCAGGACTGATCGCGATGATCTTTCGATTGGCTTTCGAAGCGCTGCGCGCAACGAGCATAACATGCTCACCGGCGCCAGCATCGTACTGGATGGCTTCGCCCGGAAGGACTTCCTGCGCTAGCTCGATACGGTCCATCTGAAAGGCAACGTACTCAACCTCCGGCCCGTAAGCCAAAGCCTGGTTCACCGGGATCGTCCACGGCGTGGTCGTCCAGATCACCGCGTACGCGCCGACCAGTTCGGGGATCGGGCTTTCGACAATCTCGAACGCCACGTCGATCTGGGTCGAGACGATGTCCTCGTATTCGACCTCGGCCTCGGCCAGCGCGGTCTTTTCGACCGGCGACCACATCACCGGCTTGGCGCCGCGATAGAGCTGGCCGGTTTCGGCGAACTTCAGCAGCTCACCGACGATCGTCGCTTCCGCTTGGAAGTCCATCGTCAGGTACGGGTTGTCCCAGTCGCCGTTGACGCCGAGGCGCTTGAGCTGCTCGCGCTGCACGTTGACCCAGTTCTGGGCGTAGGCGCGGCATTCGGCACGGAATTCTTGCGGGGGGACTTCGTCCTTGTTCTTCTTCTTCTTGCGGTATTCTTCCTCGACCTTCCACTCGATCGGCAGGCCGTGGCAGTCCCAGCCAGGCACGTAAGGCGCGTCCTTGCCCAGCAGCGTCTGGGTACGCACCACCATGTCTTTGAGGATGTGGTTGAGCGCGTGGCCGATGTGCATGTCGCCATTGGCGTAGGGCGGGCCGTCGTGGAGGATGAACTTCTCCGCGCCGCGCCGCGCATCGCGCGTCTTCGCGTAGATGTCCTCGGCCTGCCAGCGCGCCAGGATGCCCGGCTCCTTCTGCGGGAGCCCGGCCTTCATGGGGAAATCGGTCTTCGGCAGGAAGACGGTGCTGCGGTAGTCTCGGCTCTCGGTCATGACCGGCCGCCACTAGAGCAAATGCGGCGGGGTTGGAAGGGGACGACTAGCCCAGCAGCGCTCTTGCCCGCTCGCAGTCGGCGGCGATCTGCGCGGTGAGCGCCTCGAGCGTGTCGTACTTCGCCTCGGGCCGTAGGAAGTGGCGGAAGGCGACCTCGATCTCCTGGCCGTAGATGTCCTCGGCAAAGTCGAAGAAGTGCGGTTCGAGCAGCTCCTTGGGCGGATCGAAGCTGGGACGCACGCCGATGTTCGCCGCGCCCTTGAGCGCGCGGCCGTCGGGCAGGCGGGCGGTGACGGCATAGATGCCATAGCGCGGGCGCAGGTAGGGACCCATGTCGAGGTTGGCGGTGGGAAAGCCGATGGTCCGGCCCAGCTTGTCGCCGTGCTGGACGGTCGAGCGCACCGCGAAGGGCCGGGTGAGCAGGCGGCTTGCGGTCTCGCAGTCGCCGCTTTTCAGCGCGGCGCGGATGCGGCTGGAGGAAACGGTGCCGCCCGCGTCGCTGACCGGCCCGACCGTGCGCGCCTCCAGCCCATGCGGGGCGCCGATCTCGCGCAAGACTTGCGGGTTGCCGCTGCGGCCCTTGCCGAAGGTGAAGTCCTCGCCGGTGATGACCCCGGCGGCGCCCAGGTGGCGCACCAGCATCGCCTCGATCCACTCGACCGCCGGCATCGCGGCCATCGCAGCGTCGAAGTTGAGCACCAGCATAGCATCGGCACCGGCGGCGGCGAACAGGTCCTGCCGCTGGTCGAGGTTGGTGAGGCGGAACGGCTCGGCCTCGGGGCGAAACAGCCGCATCGGGTGCGGGTCGAAGGTGGCGACGATCGCCGGGCGCCCGGCGGCACGGGCCAGCCGGATCGCCTCGCCGACGACCGCCTGGTGGCCTTGGTGGAAGCCGTCGAAGTTGCCGAGCGCCAACACGCCATGGCGGAAGGCATCGGGAATGGCTTGGCGGCTGTCGAGGCGAATCATGGCAGGCGAATCATGGTCGCAGCGCCTATAGGTCGCGGCGCAGCGTCACGAAAGCATAGGCCGGGCGCCCGTCGAGGGCCGGGTGCTCCTCGCGGGCGATCTCGCGCCATTCGGTGCCGAGCGGGGGCATTGTGGTGTCGCCCGGGTAGTCGGCGTGGATCTCGGTGATCTCGGCCAAGGTGGCGTGGGGCAGGAACAGCGCGTTGATCTCGGCGCCACCGATGACCGCGACATCGCCGTCCCCGGTCAGCTCCAGCGCGTCCTCCACCGAATGCGCGACCTCGGCGCCATCTGCCCGCCATGTGCGATCGCGAGTGAGCACGATATGGCGGCGGCCGGGAAGGGGCGCGGGGAAGCTCTCGAAGGTCTTGCGGCCCATGATCATGGGTTTGCCCGCCCCATCGGCTCCCATGGTCAGCGCCTTGAAGCGCTTCAGGTCGGCCGGAAGCCGCCACGGCAGCGCGCCGTCGCGGCCGATCACGCCATTGGCCGCCCGCGCGGTGATGATGACGATCTCCTGCGCCATGGCTCGCCCTCTCAGACCAGCGTCAGCCGGGTGACGTGGCCCATCTTGCGCCCGGGTCGCGCGGCCGCCTTGCCGTAAAGATGCAGGTGGTTGGCCGGGTCCGCCAGGATCGCAGGCCAATCGTGCGCCTCGTCGCCGATGAGGTTGCGCATGACCACGCCCTTGGCGGCCAGGCCCGTACCGCCCAGCGGCAGGCCGCAGATCGCGCGCACGTGGTTTTCGAACTGGCTGGTGACCGCGCCCTCGATCGTCCAGTGGCCCGAGTTGTGCACGCGAGGCGCCATCTCGTTGAATACCGGGCCGGCGTGAGTTGCGAAGAACTCCAGCGTCAGCACGCCCACATAGTCGAGCGCGGCCGCGACCTTGCCGGCGAGCGCGCGGGCGGCGGGCACCTGCTGGAGCACCGCGGTGGGCGCGGGAAGGGTGCTGGTGGCGAGGATGCCGCTCTCGTGCACATTGTGGGCGCTGTCGAAGAAGCGGATGTCGCCATCGCCACCGCGGCACAGGATCACCGAAAACTCGGCCTCGAAAGTGACGAAGCCCTCGTAGATCAACGGGGTGGCGGGCAGTTCGAGGCCCTCGGCATCGGCGGGCGCCATGATCCGCCACTGGCCCTTGCCGTCGTAGCCGTCGCGCCGGGTCTTGAGGATGCCGGGGGTGCCGATCTCGGCGATGGCAGCGGCCAAGTCGCCGGCGTTGTCGACCGGGGCGAAGGGGGCAGGCGTGCCGCCGAGATCGGCGACGAAGCGCTTCTCGGACAGGCGATCCTGCGCCGTCTCCAGCGCGCGGGCGTGGGCCAGCAGCGGCGTGTCGCCCAGCGCAGCGAGCGGGGCGACGGGGACGTTCTCGAACTCGTAGGTGACGACCGCGCAATCGGCGGCGAAGCGCGCCATCGCCGCGGCATCGTCCCAGGCGGCGCAAGTGAACTGGGCGCAGACGTCAGCCGCGATGGAGTCCGGCTCGGGCGCGTAGACGTGGCAGCGGTAGCCCAGCTGCGCCGCGGCGATCGCGATCATGCGCCCAAGCTGGCCGCCGCCGAGGATACCGATCGTTTCGCCGGGAGGGATCATGCCGCCTTGTCGCGCCTAGCTTGAAGGTCGCTCGGCAACGGATTCGGTCTGCGCCGCGCGGAATTCCTGCAGCCGCTGCGAGAGCGCTGCGTCGTTGGTGGCGAGGATCGCAGCCGCGAGCAGGCCGGCGTTGGCCGCGCCTGCCTCGCCGATCGCCAGCGTGCCTACCGGGATGCCGGCGGGCATCTGCACGATCGAGAGCAGGCTGTCCTGGCCCGACAGCGCCTTGGACTGCACCGGGACGCCCAGCACCGGCAAGTGCGTCATCGCCGCGACCATGCCCGGCAGGTGCGCCGCGCCGCCGGCACCGGCGATGATGACCTTGAAACCCTCCGCCGCCGCGCCCGTGGCGAATGCCACCAGCCGCGCCGGCGTGCGGTGGGCCGAGACGATGCGCGCATCGTAGGCGACGCCCAGCCCGTCGAGCATCTCGGCGGCGCGCTTCATCGTTGGCCAGTCGGACTGGCTGCCCATCACGATCGCGACGAGAGGGGCGCCCCCGTCCACTGTTCAGCGCTCCGAGAGGTAATAGCGGTCGAGTACCGCCAAGTCGTCGGCAAGGTCATAGATGATCGGCTGGCCGGTCGGGATTTCCAGCCCCGTGATCTCCTCGTCGGAGATGCCCGACAGGTGCTTCACCAGCGCGCGCAGCGAATTGCCGTGCGCCGCGACCAGCACGGTCGAGCCGGCCTTGAGGTGCGGCACGATGGTGCCCTCGTAGTAGGGCAGCACGCGGGCGATGGTGTCCTTGAGGCTCTCGGTCTGCGGCACCGCGATACCGGCGTAGCGCGGATCGGACGAGAGGTCGAACTCGCTGCCGATCTCGAGCACGGGCGGCGGCGTATCGAAGCTGCGGCGCCAGATCTTGACCTGGTCGTCGCCGTGTTTGGCCGCGGTCTGCGCCTTGTCGAGCCCGGTAAGGCCACCGTAATGCCGCTCGTTGAGGCGCCAGTCCTTGGTCTCGGGCACCCATAGCACGCCGGCGGCTTCGAGCGCGAAGTGCAGCGTCTTGATCGCGCGGGTCTGCACCGAGGTGAATGCGACGTCGGGCAGCATGCCCTTGTCCTTCAACAGCGCGCCGGCGGCACGGGCCTCGGCCTCGCCCTTTTCGGTCACGTCGACGTCCCACCAGCCGGTGAAACGGTTTTCCAGGTTCCACTGGCTCTGGCCGTGACGAAGCAGGATCAGGCGGGGCAAGGCGGCACTCCCTTTCTGGCGCGGCCTCGACGGGCGCGCGCTGGCGTCTACCGGCGCAGCCCCTAGCTTTCCGGCGGCGATTTGGGAAGGGCAGGCGCAGCGATATCGCCAGCGGGCAACGCGGCAGCGGCCCCATCACCGGATTCGTCGGTCGAGAGCGCGCGCGCCTGCGCCTTGCGGCGGCGCAGGTTCTCGCGCAGCTTGGCGGCCAGGCGGTCGTCGCGGTTTGGCTTGTCGCCGGGCGGGTTCGGTGCGGGCATGGCAAGCCTCCTGCCGTCCTGCGCCGCGGGACGCAAGCCGCGCTTGACATTGCGGCCTCGCGCGGACAATAGCGCGCCCCTGCCCGGACGCCTCGTGCGGCCGCCGGCGCTGCTGTAGCTCAGTGGTAGAGCGCACCCTTGGTAAGGGTGAGGTCGGGAGTTCAATCCTCCCCAGCAGCACCATTCCCCATCATCGCCGAGTGTCCCGCATCGAGCGATCGCGCGCTCACATCGCCGATTGCGACGTGCTGCACTTGCGATATAGCTGTGTGGCGATGGGGAAGCACTCGAATCGGATAACGCTCGGCGCGCTGGCGCTGGTCGGCCTCATGGCCGGCGGGGCAGCACGCGCCGACGTGATGCAGATCGGCGCATCTGGAGCCGAATGGGTCACCGGCGGACCGGCTGGTTTCGTAGCTGAGAGCGGTGTGGCGGGGGATGTCAGCGCGGATACGCAGTCCGGCGTCGGGTTCGTCGGCGCAGCGGCTCCGCCCGTCGCGGACCCCGTGGCCGCCGATCTCGCCGAGGCGCCCGTCGCGCTTCAGTCCATTACCCAGGTGCTGGGCGCCGCGGGACCGGCCCGCTGGCGCGAGCGCGTAGCCGCGCTGGCGGCGAAGTACGACATCAGCCCGGCCTTGCTGGAAGCGGTCGTCTGGCAGGAAAGTCGCTGGAACGAGCTTGCCATGTCCCGCGTCGGCGCGCGCGGCCTTGCTCAGCTGATGCCCGGCACCGCGGCGCAGATGGGGGTCAACGCGGCCGACCCCCTGGCGAACCTGGAAGGCGGCGCGCGTTACTTGCGGCTGCAGCTCGACGCCTTTCATGGCGATGTCGAAAAGGCGCTGGCCGCCTACAACGCTGGTCCGGCGCGGGTCGCCGCTGCCGGCGGCATTCCCAACATCCGCGAGACTCGGGCCTACGTCGCCTCGATCATGGCGAGGCTGACGAACCAGGTCCGGCAATAGGGGGTCAGGCCCTCGCACCCACGTGGTGCAGGGGCCAGACGCTCAGCCCAACAGCTTCTTGGCGATCGCGCGGATTTCCTCGCCCATGTCGGGACGGTCGAGCGCGATCGCGAGCGTCGCTTCCACGAAGCCGACCTTGGAGCCGCAATCGAACCGACGCCCGGCGAAAGTCACGGCGTGGAACGGCTGCTGGCCGATCAGCTTGGCCATCGAATCGGTCAGCTGAATTTCGCCGCCCGCGCCTTTGCCCTGGGTTTCGAGCAGGCCCATTATTTCGGGCTGCAGGATGTAGCGGCCCGATACGATCTTGTTCGACGGCGCCTCGTCCACCTTCGGCTTCTCGACCAGGCCCTTGACCTCGGTCAACGCGCCGTTCTCGGCGCCGGGCGCGATCACGCCGTAGCTGGAGACTTCCTCCATAGGCACTTCGAGCACCGAGACGAGGTTGCCGCCCACTTCGTTGTAGGCCTCTACCATCTGCGCCATGCAGCCGGGCGAGCCGTACATCAGCTCGTCGGGCAGGAAGATCGCGAAGGGCTCGTCGCCGATCACGGCGCGCGCGCACCACACGGCATGGCCCAGTCCGAGCGGCACCTGCTGGCGCACGGTGACGAGGTTGCCCGGCTGGATGCGCGTGGGATCGAGCGGCTCGAGGCTCTTGCCGCGCCCCGTCATCGTCGCCTCCAGCTCGTAGGCGGTGTCGAAGTGCTCGACGATCGCGGTCTTGCCGCGGCCGGTGACGAACACGAACTCCTCGATTCCGGCCTCGCGCGCCTCGTCCACCGCGTATTGGATCAGCGGCCGGTCGACCACCGGCAGCAGCTCCTTGGGGATCGCCTTGGTTGCCGGAAGGAAGCGGGTGCCGAGACCCGCGACGGGGAAGACGGCCTTGCGGACGGGCTTGCGGAAAGGATTGTCGCTCATGGACGGATGCATTTGCCTCGCTTGTGTTGCAACGCGGTTAAAGCGGCTCGACGGCGCGCATGCAACCGTCGCTTGATCAACTAACGGCAGCTGTCACCGAACCGCTTGTGCGCAGCGGCCCGCCTGCCCGCCCGTTGCCCCTGCGGCGTTTCCCGCTAAAGGGGTGCGGATGGACAAGATCATCATCGAAGGCGGCAAGCGCCTGTCGGGCACCATCACCGTCTCGGGCGCCAAGAATGCCGCACTTACCCTGCTGCCTTGCGCGCTGCTCACCGACGAGCCGCTGACGCTGCGCAACCTGCCGCGGCTGGCCGATATCGATGGTTTCCAGCACTTGATGAACCAGTTTGGCGTCTCGACCATGATCGCCGGCAGCAGGCCGGAGGACTTCGGCCGGGTGATGACGCTGCAGGCCACGCGCATCACCAGCTCGGTCGCGCCCTATGACCTGGTGCGCAAGATGCGCGCGTCGATACTGGTGCTGGCGCCGATGCTCGCGCGCATGGGCGAGGCGACCGTCTCGCTGCCCGGCGGCTGCGCCATCGGCAACCGCCCGATCGATCTGCACCTCAAGGCGCTTGAGGCGCTCGGCGCGCAGATCGAGCTTGCCGCCGGCTACGTCAAGGCGATCGCGCCCGACGGCGGTCTGCCGGGCGGACGCTACTCGTTTCCGGTGGTCTCGGTGGGCGCGACCGAGAACGCGCTGATGGCCGCGGTGCTGTGCAAGGGCAAGTCGACCCTCCACAACGCCGCGCGCGAGCCCGAGATTGTCGACCTATGCCGCCTGCTGGTGGCGATGGGCGCACAGATCGAGGGGATCGGTTCCTCGGACATCACAGTCCACGGCGTCGATCGCCTACATGGCGCCACCTACATGGTCATGCCCGACCGCATCGAGGCAGGCTCCTACGCCTGCGCCGCGGCGATCACCGGCGGCGAGGTGATACTGAAGGGCGCACGGATCGAGGAGATGGAAGCGACCGTCCAGGCGCTGCGCGACGCCGGCGTCCACGTGGAGCCCACCACCGACGGCCTGCGCGTCGCTGCCGATGGCAAGCTGCGCCCCGTCACGCTCTCGACTGCCCCCTACCCGGGTTTCGCCACCGACATGCAGGCGCAGCTCATGGCGCTGCTGTGCCTCGCCGACGGGTCGAGCGTGCTGACCGAGACGATCTTCGAGAACCGCTACATGCACGTGCCCGAATTGAACCGCATGGGCGCGCGGATCGAGACCAAGGGCCGCACTGCGATCGTCCACGGCGTTTCCGGCCTGACCGGCGCCGACGTGATGGCGACTGACCTGCGCGCCTCGATGAGCCTGGTGATCGCCGGCCTAGCCGCGCAAGGCCAGACCAGCGTCCACCGCCTCTACCACCTCGATCGCGGTTACGAACGGCTGGAGGAGAAGCTCGCGCTCGTCGGCGCGCAGATCGAACGGGTCGGCGGGGACTAGGCCGGCGCAAACCTGCGTCGGCAACCCTGCGGGTTCTGTCGCGTTCTCCCCTCGCAACCCATAGAGGGAGACAAGACATGGGCCTGTTCAAGATGGCGGCCGCAGGTGCGGTCGGATACGCGCTGTACAAGTACGCGACGAAGAACGAGAACACCGGGGCGCTCGCCGGCAACGGCAACTTCTCGCAAGTACGGGACTCTGGCCCCGAGCACATGACCACGCCGCCGCAAAAGTGGTCGAAGACCGATGAGGCGATCGACGAGAGCTTCCCGGCCAGCGATCCGCCGTCGACTTACTGATCCCAGGCGACGCTTCGCTGAAGGCGGTGGCGCTCCGGCGCTGCCGCTTGTCGCGTGTTCGGACGGCATTTCGCCGATCATTCTCGCAGCCGGCTCGCGAGCCAGACACGGATTGCGCCGGCGAGGCCGGGCGGGGTTTCCGCCTCCAGCCGCTCGGCATCGATGCGGGCCACCAGCGCGTTGAGCGGCAGGCCCTCGGCTTCGGCATGCGCGCGCAGCCACTCCCAGAAGACCGGCTCCAGGCTGACCGAGGTCTTGTGCCCGGCGATCTCGACCGACCGCTTGACGGGAGGATGATAGGGCGTCGCCATTGCAGCCTCTGTACAGCCTTCGCAGCGGCTGCGGAACCAAACTCGACGTCGGGCCTTGTACCCGCCGCATGACCCAGATCGACGCCCGCGGCGAGCGGCCCTGGTGGGAAACGGGGGCCATCTACCAGATCTACCCGCGCTCGTTCCAGGATTCGGACGGGGACGGGGTGGGCGATCTTGCCGGCATCGAGGGGCGGCTGGACTATCTTGTAGACCTCGGCATCGATGCCATCTGGATCTCGCCGATCTTCCCCTCGCCGATGGCCGACTTCGGCTACGACGTGGCCGATTACTGCGACATCGAGCCGATGTTCGGCGATCTGGCCGCGTTCGACCGGCTGCTGGCGGCGGTGCACGCGCGCGGGCTGAAGCTGCTGCTGGACTTCGTGCCGAACCACACCTCCGACCAGCACCCCTGGTTCCTCGAGAGCCGTGCCTCGCGCGACAATCCCAAGCGTGACTGGTACATCTGGCGCGACGCGGCGCCCGGTGGCGGTCCGCCCAACAACTGGGTCAGCGACTTCGGCGGCTCGTCGTGGGAGTGGGACGAGGCCACCGGGCAGTACTACCTGCACGCCTTCCTCAAGGAACAGGCGGACCTCAACTGGCGCAACCCCGAGGTGCGCGCAGCGATGAGCCAGGTGCTGCGCTTCTGGCTGGACCGGGGCGTCGACGGCTTCCGGATCGACGTGCTGTGGCACATCGTCAAGCACGAGGCCTTTCCCGACAACCCGCTCAACCCAGACTGGGCGCCCGGCATCAACGAGCGCGACCGGGTGTTCCAGGTCCACTCCACCGACCAGCCCGAGGCGCACGCGATCTCGGCCGACATGCGCGCGTTGGCCGACAGCTACGGCGCGCGGGTTCTGATCGGCGAAATCTTCCTGCCCAACGAGCGCCATGCCCGGTGGTACGGCACGCCCGAGCGGCCCCAGGTGCACTTGCCGTTCAACTTCCAGTTGATCGAAAGCGAGTGGAACGCGGCGACGCTGCGGCATGTCATTGCCAATTACGAGGCCTCGCTGCCGGCGTTCGGCTGGCCCAACTGGGTGATCGGCAGCCACGACGCACCGCGTATCGCCGCGCGCATCGGCGAAGCGCAGGCGCGGGTCGCGACGATGCTGCTGCTCAGCTTGCGCGGCACGCCCACACTCTACCAGGGTGACGAGCTGGGCATCGGCAAGGTCGACATCCCGCGCGAGCGGATGCGCGATCCGCAGTTCTTCCGCCAGCCGCTGGCCGACGTCGGCCGCGACCGCTCGCGCACGCCGATGCCGTGGGATGGGTCCGCCCATGCCGGTTTCAGCACTGTCGAGCCGTGGCTTCCGCTCAACTCCGACTGGCCGACCCGCAATGTCGCCGCGCAGGCGAGCGATCCCGGCTCGATGCTGGCGCTCACCCGCGCGTTGCTGGCCTTGCGCCGATCGAGCGCCGCGCTGAGCCAGGGCGCGATCGAGCTGGTCGAGAGCGACGAGGACGTCGTGTCCTACCGCAGGGTTCATGGGGACGAGGAGGTGCTGGTGGTTCTGAACATGGGTGATCGAAAACGCAGCTATGCCGTGCCGCCGGGCCGACGTGCCGAGGCTGTGCTGGCGTCCACGCTGGAGATCGGCGAGATCGACGGCACTGTCAGGGCCGACGAAGGCCTCGTGCTGCGCCTGGCGCGGGAGGCCTGAACATGCGCATCGCCATGCTCGCGCCGATCGCCTGGCGCACGCCGCCACGCCATTATGGCCCTTGGGAGCTCGTCACCAGCCTGCTGACCGAGGCGCTTGTCGCACGCGGGGTAGACGTGACTCTGTTCGCGACGCTCGACAGCAAGACCTCCGGCCGGCTCGACGGTGTGGTGCCCGCGCCCTACGGCGAGGACCCGGCGATCGACGCCAAGGTGTGGGAATTTCGCCACCTGTCGCACCTGTTCGCGCAGGCCGACCGTTTCGACGTGATCCACAACCAGGCGGATTTTCCCGCGCACGCCTTTTCTCGGCTGGTGCGCACGCCGATGGTGACGACCATCCACGGCTTCTCGTCCGAGCGCATCATGCCGATGTACGAGCCGTTCCAGGATCGCGTGCACTACGTCGCGATCAGCGAGGCGGACCGGCATCCCAGGCTGCGCTACGCTGCCACGATCCACCACGGCATCGACATGGCCGAGTTCCCGTTCGATCCGATCGGCAGCGAGGATCTGCTGTTCTTCGGGCGCATCCACCCAGACAAGGGCGCGATGGAAGCGCTCGACCTCGCCGCCACGGCGGGCAAGGCGCTCAATATGTACGGCATCGTTCAGGACGAGGGCTATTTCGAACGCGACGTGAAGCCTCGGCTTGGCGACCGCGCGCAGTTCCACGGCCCGGCCGGCGGCGCGCAGCGGCTGCAGGCGCTTTGCCGCGCCAAGGCGCTGCTCCACCTCATCAACTTCGACGAGCCGTTCGGGCTGTCGGTAATCGAGGCGATGGCTTGCGGCACCCCGGTGATCGCCACCCGCCGCGGCTCGATGCCCGAGCTGATCGAGCACGGCGTGAACGGCTTCCTCGTCCACGACACCGACGAGGCGCTGGAGGCGCTGGCGATGGTCGACACGCTGGACCGCCGCAAGGTCCGCGCCAGCGTCGAGAAGCGCTTCAGCGTCGGCCGGATGGCGGACGAATACCTGGCGCTCTACCACAACATCCTGGAAGACCGCGCGGCGGCTTGAGTAATCCCTCCCCACGGGGTGAGGAGGATCATGCACTGCCCCTTGGCAAGGCATACGCGACCACGCTGTCGCCCACCGGCGTCTCCATGAAGTGGTGGCCGCCGGCGAAGATCACGAGATATTCGCGCCCGCCCTGCTCGTAGACCATCGGCGTCGCCTGCCCACCGGCGGGAAGCGCGGCGGACCACAGCGTCTTGCCGGAGCCGAGGTCGATCGCGCGGATCAGGTCGTCGGTGGCGGCGGCGACGAATACCACCCCGCCGGCCGTCGTCACCGCACCACCGTTGTTGGGTGTGCCGATCTCGAGCGGCAGGTAGCTGGGAATGCCGAACGGACCGTTCTTGCGCGCGGTGCCGAACGGGCGGTCCCACAGCGTCTTGCCCGTCGCGATGCTGATCGCGCGAATGCCGCCATAGGGAGGGCGCTTGCACAGCAAGCCGGTGAATGGCATCCGCCAGCCGGCATTGACGCTGATCGCGTAAGGCACGCCCCATTGCGGGTCGATCGAGTGCGACTTGGTCGAGATCGTCTTGCTGGCGAAGCGCGGCTTGATGCCTTCCTTGTCGGCCTCGGCGCGGGGCACCAGCTTCACGTAGTTGGGCATGTCGTTGTAGTTGGCGACGATCACGCCGCGCAGCGGGTCGACCGAGATGCCGCCCCAGTCGGTGCCGCCATTGTATCCGGGGTACTCCACCGAGCGGCGGTCGGCCGAAGGGGGCGTGAAGTAGCCACGGTAGTCGGCCCGCCGGAACTGGATGCGGCAGATCATCTGGTCGATCGGCGACATGCCCCACATGTCCGCTTCCACCAGCGGCGCCTTGCGCAGGGTGTGCCAGTCGGAGACGATCTGCGTGGGCGAGCGCTCCTGCGGCTCCATCCCGCCGCCGGGCACGCGAATGGTGCGTATCGGTGTCAGCGCCCGCCCGGTCCTGCGGTCCAGCACGTAGATGTCGCCCTGCTTGGACGTGACCAGGATCGCCGGCGTGCCCTTGTAGTCGACCAGCGTCGGCTGACTGCCGAAATCGTAGTCCCACACGTCTTTCTTCACCGCCTGGAACGACCAGCGCGGCTTGCCGGTCGTCACGTCCAGCGCGACGATCGAGGTGGCGTAGCGGTTTTCCTCCGGGTGGCGGTCACTCGAAACGTAGTCCGAGGCCGAGTTGCCCAGCGGCAGGTAGGCCAGCCCCAGTCGCTCGTCGGCCGAACTGGCCGTCCACATGTTCGGCGTGCCGCGCGCCCAGGTCTGACCCGCGGGCGGATAGCCGGTCCAGTCGGGGTGCATCATGTCCCACGCCCAGACGAGCTTGCCGGTGCGCGCGTCGAAGCCCTGGATCACGCCCGAAGGCGCATCGTTGTACTGGCCGTCGAGAATCTGGTGTCCGACCACGACCACGCCGCGCACGATCGTGGGCGCCGAGTTGATCGAGGCGAGCCCCGGCGGGACGGGACCCATGCCGATCTTGGTGTCCTGCTGGCCGGAGCCGTTGAAGTCGGTGCAAGGGCGGCCGTTCAGGGCATCGACCGCGATCAGGCGCGAATCGAGCGTCCCTTCGATGATACGTCCGGCGCAGGGCGCATTCGTCGCCATGCCGGGTGCGCGGTAGTACGACACCCCGCGGCAGGCGGTGGTATAGGGGATCCACTGGTCCGGCACTTTCGGATCGTAGCGCCAGACCTGCTTGCCGGTGGCGGGATCGAGCGCGACGATGTGGTTCATCGCGGTGCAAGTGTAGAGCAAGTTGCCGATCTTGAGCGGCGTGTTCTCGGTCCCGTAGAGCTTCTGATAGGCGGCGCTCTGCGGCATGCCGCCGGTGTGCGCTTCCCAGACCTTCTCGAGCTTGCCGACGTTGCCGGCGTTGATCTGCGTCAGCGGCGAGAAGCGGCGGCTCGCCGCGGTGCCGGCATATGCGGGCCAGTCAGCGCCGGTCGCCACCAGCGAAGGGTCGGCCATCAACGCGCCCGGGGCGGGCAGGGCCGCGGGCGCGGCGAACTCGGTGGCGGAAAGTACGGCGAAGATGGCGACGGCGAGCACGACGCCGCCGCCGATCCCTGCGAAACTCGCACTCCAGCGCCATGACCTGCGTTGCGGCGAAGCCCTCAGGGTCGGTGCGACGAGCAGGACGGCGGTGAGCAGGACCAGCGGCGCGATCAGGAACGGCACCATCGCCCAGGGATTGCCGCGTGCCTCGGCCAAGCCCCAGATCACGCTCAGCACGAACGTCGCGACGTAGAGCCACACGCCCGCCGTTCGCCCGCGCCACAGCAGCACGGCCGAGACCACGATCGCGGCACCGGCGATGAGATAATAGAGCGAGCCGCCCAACGTCGCGAGCCATAGACCCCCCGCGACGAGCACGGCACCGATGACGAACATGACGAGCGATACGAGGCGAGCCGGCCAGGAGCGCTGCATGGGCGCCTCCTTCATATTTTCTGCTTATGGAGCGACTTGCGCCCACCGAAAGGCCGAGCGTCCGTCTTCCGGTGCAACGTGCGGAACTTGCCGCCGTTCCCCTTGCGACAATTGGCGACAGTTCGGCCGGCTTCAGTTGGACTTAACCGCTTCATTCGTCATCCAGAGAGGCGGTCCAGTCCCTCAAGCTCAGCTTCTGCGTCGATCGGGTTTCGGCGCCGAGATGGCTGCGCATCAGCTCCAGCGCCGCCTCGTGCCGGTGCCCGCGCTCCGCAGCGGTAGCGTCGCTCGGCACCCACAGCCGGTAGTCACGCATCGAGGCATCGGCGGCGGTGAACAGCACGCAGATGTCGGTGACGAGCCCGGTGATCACCAGCCGCTTCACTGCCAGCTTGGGCAGCAGCACTTGCAGGTTGGTTGCATAGAATCCGGAGAGCTGGGGCTTGATGACGAAGTAATCGTCCTGCCGCGGCGCAATGTCGGGATGCATCAGCCGCTCGCCGACATGTTCGACCAGCGCCGACTTCTCCGAGTGCCACTGGCCGAAGTTGTCGTTGACATAGACCACCGGCACGCCTTGCGCATCGGCCAGCTCGCGCAGCGCCAGGATGCGCTCGGCCGCCGCCTTGGCATGCGGCAACAGCCGCTCTGCGCCCTCGAAGTCGAAATCGTTGATGACATCGACGATCAGCAGCGCGGCCCCTTCGCCGGCCTGGTCGTGCATCGGGGCCATTGCCCCGACGCCTTGGTCCGTCGTTGTCATCGCCTTGTCCTTGTGCAAGCGTTCTCTCCGCGAATGGAACAATTCGCAGCCCTGCCGGTTGCGGACGGACTGGCCTCAGGGGCTGCCTGATCGACGACGAAAGGCGCAAAGACGGATGCCCGAAGTGCTAGCGGACACGCTCGACGATTGCGGCCGGACCGTTCTGGAAGGGTTGTCCTAGCCCCAGCGGACCCT
>Ga0207641_10003071_pt1 | contig 15056 bp, 18 predicted proteins | sample KBSSwiS62_FD_184306 | JGI IMG/M metagenome (GOLD analysis project Ga0207641, IMG submission 184306) | Switchgrass rhizosphere microbial communities from Kellogg Biological Station, Michigan, USA - KBS Switchgrass S6-2 (SPAdes) (version 2) | ecosystem: Host-associated > Plants > Roots >... | reverse complement strand
ATCGGCTCCGCGCCGAAATCCAGCGACAGTTGATCGCCCTCGCCACCTTGCCGGCAGTTCCTGCGGCGGCGCCGCGCGAAGGTCGCCACATCCCATGAAGTGCCCCAAGTGCGGCTATCTAGGGTTCGAACGCGTCGAACGCTGCCGCAATTGCGGGTATGACTTCTCGCTGACGTCCACGGTCACGGTCCCCGATCTCACCCTTCGCTACGGCGACCGGGAACTGGCGCCGCTCGACGACCTGTCGCTGGTCGACGCCGCCACGGCGGCGCCGCCGGCCATCGCGATGGCGGACGCCAGTCCGGATCTCGACCGCGTGCTTGGCGATTCCAGGGCAGCCGCGAGACACATTACCCAGGAGTCGCGTGCCGAGCGGATGCTGATCGAGGCGCCCGACGATGAGCCGCTCATCAAGCACGCCTCCGCCCCGAGGGGCCCCGCTGGCCGTCCGCCAGCGACACCGGAAGTGCCGCGGCTGCGGAACGAACAGCCTCGCGCCCAAGCCCTGGAGCTGGCGCTCGACGGCGAGCCGGAGGCGCCGTCCGGCGTACTCACGCGCGGTCAGCGCGCCGGAAGGATGTCGTGGCCGCCGCCACGATCGGAGCAGTCGGAGGACCACGAGGAGAACGCGACGGTCATCGCGCGCGTCCTCGCGGTGGCCATTGATCTGCTGCTCCTCGCGGCAATCGATGCCATCGTCATCTACTTCACGATGCAGATCTGCGGCGTGACGCTCGAAGATCTGGGCATCCTGCCGAAAGGTCCACTGCTCGCGTTCCTCCTCGTCCAGAACGGCGGCTACCTCGTCGCCTTCACCGCCGGCGGCCAGACGCTCGGCAAGATGGCCGCGGGCATCCGCGTCGTGCCGACCGAATCGGCGTCGCTCGATCTCGGCCGCGCGTTCCTGCGGGAGCTGATGTGGTTCCTGCTGGCCGTGCCGGCGGGCCTCGGTTTCGTCACGGCGCTGTTCAGCCGCGACTATCGTGGGCTCCACGATCGTTTCGCCGGTACCCGCGTCGTCCGCGCTACTGCATGACTGACGGGAGTCGGGATGCAGGCTTCGGGCATCAAACCCCGAATCCTCAATCCCGAGTCCCGAGTCCCGAATCCCGAATCCCAGCGCTGCTCCTGTCCACGGCGCTGGGCGTCGGCTACATCCCATTCGCTCCCGGTACCTTCGGATCGGCTGCAGGCCTCTTGCTCTGGGCGCTGCTCCCGCCATCGCCCGGCGTGCAGGCCTTCACGATCGTCGCGCTGTTCGTCCTCGGATCGTGGAGCGGCAGTGTCGCGGAACGGCATTTCGGACGCGCGGATCCTGGACAGGTCGTCATCGACGAAGTGATGGGCATGCTCATCACGCTGTTCTTGAATCCCGTCGGGTGGGGCGGAGCGCTGTGGGGCTTCCTCCTGTTTCGCGCGGCCGACATCGTGAAACCGTATCCCGCCAATCGTTTCGAGCGCCTGCACGGCGGAGCCGGCATCATGGCCGACGACGCGATGGCGGCGGTGTACTCGAACCTGGCGCTACGGGTCACGCTCGCATTGAGTAATTGGTTAATCGGGTAATCTGGTAAAGGGATTGCTCGATTGGGCGATGCCATTACCCAATTACCCGATCAGCCAATTATCAAATCCATGAGACCCGATCCATGAGGGCCTGCATCCTGGCGATCGGCAGCGAGATGTTGACGCCGTTTCGCGTCGATACGAACTCGCTGTTCATCACCGAGCGGCTGAACGCCATCGGCTACGACATCCGGTTGAAGGCCGTCGTCGGCGACGATGTCGACGAGCTGGCCGAAGTCCTGCGCACCGCCGGCGGCTGGGCCGACCTCATCGTGATCACGGGCGGGCTCGGCCCGACAGAAGACGACGTGACCCGCGACGTGGTCGCTCGTGTGTACGACATGCCGCTCGACGTCGACGAGGCGATCGTCGATCGGATTCGCGATCGGTTCGCGCGGCGTGGAATGACGATGCCGGACATCAATCGCCGACAGGCGATGGTGCCGCGCGGCGCGGTCGTCCTCGAGAATCCTAACGGCACCGCCCCGGGGCTGTGGATCGAGCGCGGCCCCGCGGCAATCGTCCTGCTGCCGGGGCCGCCGCGCGAAATGAAGCCAATGCTGGAAAGCGTCGTTCGCGATCGCCTGGCGCCCCGATCGGGAACCGCGGGTCTTTTCCGACGTGTGCTCAAGATCACCGGCCGCGCCGAATCGGACGTCGACGCCCAAGCCCAGCCGACCTACGCGAAGTGGACGTCCAATCCCGTTCCGATCAGCACGACCATTCTGGCGGTTCTCGGACAGATCGAACTGCACTTGACCGCGCAGGCGGCCAGCCCTGACGCCGCCCACGCCGCGCTGGACGTCGCGGTCCTGGAGATGCAGCAAGTGCTCGGGCCGTCGGTCTACAGCACCGACGGCCGTTCTCTGGAAGGCGTGGTTGGCGATCTGCTGCGCCAGCACGCGCTGACGATCGCGGTGGCCGAATCGTGTACGGGCGGACTGCTGGCGTCGCGCCTGACGGACGTGCCCGGCAGTTCGGACTACGTCGAGCGCGGCGTCGTCTGTTACAGCAACCGATCGAAGACCGAGTTGGTGGGTGTGCCGGCGGCGCTGATCGCGGAGCACGGTGCCGTGAGCGAGCCGGTCGCAAGGGCGATGGCGGAGGGGATTCGGAGCCGGGCCGAAACCAATATCGGGATCGGCATCACGGGCATCGCTGGACCTGGCGGAGGGACGCCCGAGAAACCGGTCGGCACGGTGTCCGTGGCCGTGATCGTCGACGATGAAACGCGTGTACGGACGTTTCAGTTCATCGGCGGCCGCGACATGGTCAAGTTCCAGGCGGCGCAGGCCGCGCTCAACATGACGCGGCTGGCGGTGATGAAGATCCAGGGGCCGCGCGAATGGGCCGAGCGCCGGTGATCCGATGCGGCTCTTCGTCGCGGTCGACCTTCCCGACGAAGCCAGGCAGGAGATCGCCGTCCGTCAGAAACTGTGGGCCGGCCCGCTCTCGAAATCCAAGCACGGTCTGAAACTGGTCGAGCCCTCGCGGATGCACCTCACGCTTCTCTTCATCGGAGAAGCCCGAGAAGATTCCGTGCCGGCGATCGTCGAGTCGATGAGCGCACCTGCCAGCATGGCACCGTTCGACGTGACGTTCGGCGGCATCGGCGTGTTTCCGCCGCGCGGCGCGCCGCGCGTGCTGTGGATTGGCATCACGGACGGTGCGGCCCACCTCGAACGGCTGCAGCGCGAGGTCGCCGAGAGAGTCCGCGCCACTGACATCGCGTTCGACGATCGGCCATTCCGTCCTCACCTGACGCTCGGGCGATGGCGCGGCGCCGAGCGCAGGCGGCCCTCCGCGGTTCCGCGCAGCACGCCGGAACGACTGCGGCGCGAACTTGCCGCGCTCGACCGATCGGATCGGATCGCCGTGCGTCAGGGTCATGCGTGCGACGTTGTACCAGAGCCTGCCGTCTTCGTCGGGACCGGCCTACACGGCGCTGGCGCATGCTAACCTCTCTGACAACGAGTAGGGGACGTGGGGACTTGGGGACTGGGGATTAAGACAAACCAACCTTGCGTCGCAGTGTGGGCCGCGAGCCGTGGTCCGTTAGTCCCCTAACCCCAGTCCCTATAGTCCCAGGTCCCGACGATGTTTCTTGTCATCGTTTCTGCATACCTCATCGGCTCCGTTCCTTTCGCGCTGCTGCTGGCGCGGCGATGGCGGGTCGCCGACCTGCGTCTGGTCGGCAGCGGCAACCTTGGCGCGGCCAACGTCATGCGCGCATCGGGGGTGACGGCGGGAGTCCTGGTTGCGCTGCTCGATATGACCAAAGGCGCCGCCAGCGTGTGGCTTGCCGAACGTCTCACCAGCAGCACGGTCGTGCCGGCTGCTGCCGGTGTCGCCGCAATCGTGGGTCATATCTATCCGGTGTGGTTGCGATTCCGCGGCGGCAAGGGGGTCGCGACGGCGTGCGGCGTCTTCTCGCTGCTGACGCCGTTGGCGGTGCCGCCGGCGCTCGCCATCTTCGTCGCCGTCGCCTGGCTGACGAAGTACATCTCGCTGGGATCGGTCCTCGCGTCGCTGGCACTGCCGCCGCTCGCGTACGCGACCGGCAGTCCAGCGTCGGCTGTCGTGGCCGCCAGCGTTGCGGCGACGCTCATCGTCTTCCGTCATCGATCCAACATGATCCGGCTTCGCGCCCGCACCGAGCCGCGAATGGGAGCGCGAGCGTGAAGAAGATTGCGGTGCTGGGCGCCGGCAGCTGGGGGACGGCGCTGTCCGTCCATCTCGGTCGTCTCGATCACGACGTGTGCCTGTGGGCGCGCGATGGGGCGCTGGTCGACGAGATGCGCGCCAGCCGCGTGAACGACGTGTATCTGCCGGGTGTCACCCTGCCCGAGACGGTCTCGATCACAAAACACGTGGCCGACGCGGTCGCCGGCCGCGATCTGATCGTGTCGGCGATCCCGTCCCACGGGTGCCGGGTCGTGATCCGCGAAGCCGCCAGGCATGCGGCGGCCAGCGCCGTGCTCGTGAGTGCTACAAAGGGCCTCGAGGCGGACACACTCTTGCGGATGTCACAGGTGATCGCGCAGGAAGTGGGACCGGCGCGCCCCGTCGTCGTCCTCTCAGGTCCCAGCTTCGCCGTGGAGGTGGCGCGCCAGCTGCCGACGGCGATTCTGGCCGCGTCGTCGAACGCCGTCGCGACGGAGCTCGTGCAGTCTGAATTCCGGGGTCCCTATTTTCGGCTGTACCGCAGCGACGACGTCGTCGGCGTGGAGATCGGCGGGGCGATGAAGAACATCATCGCGATTGCCGCCGGCGTCGTGGAGGGTCTGGGGCTTGGACACAACGCGCTGTCGGCACTGATCACGCGCGGCCTGGCCGAGGTGTCACGCCTGGCGTGCGCCGCCGGCGCGCGGCGCGAAACGCTGGCGGGTTTGAGCGGCCTTGGCGATCTCGTCTTGACCTGCACCGGCGACCTCAGCCGGAACCGGCGCGTCGGACTGGAGCTGGCGAAAGGCCGGTCTCTGCAGGACATCCTGTCGGCCACGCGAATGGTCGCGGAGGGTGTTCGCACGACCGGCGCGGCACTGGCCCTTGGCTCCCGTTACGGCGTCGAGCTGCCGATCGCGACGCAGATGGGCGAAGTGCTCGCGGGCCGCGCGGATGTCCGCTCGGCGATCAGCGCGCTCATGCTGCGGCCGCAGCGCGCCGAAGCGGAGACCGCATGAGTTTCTTCCAACGCATCCGTGAAGGGCTGTCGCGCACGACGCAGCAGATCGTCGACCGGTTCGACGAAATCGCGCGCCGAGCCGACGAGCCTGAGCGTCGCGCGCGGCCGGTCGATGTCGAGACGGTCGAGGCGCTCGAAGAGCTGCTGATTTCCGCCGACATCGGCGTTGCCGCAACCGAGCGGATCATCGCCGCCATCAACACCAAGTCGCGCGATGGCGCCAGCCTGCGCGACCTGGTCAAGCAGGAGATTCGAGCCGTCTTCGCGGCCGTGGACACGCCGGTCGTCGTGCCGACGCCGCCGCAGGTCACGCTGGTCGTCGGCGTCAACGGCACCGGCAAGACGACGACGGTGGGGAAACTGGCGAACCTGCTTAGGGCCGAAGGGCGCCGGCCGCTCATCTGCGCCGCTGATACCTTTCGCGCCGCCGCCGTCGAACAGCTCGAAATCTGGGCGCGGCGCGCCGGCGTCGAGATGGTGCGCGCGCGAGAAGGCGCCGATCCGGCGGCCGTGGTGTTCGACGCCATTTCGTCCGGGAAAGCAAAAGGCCGCGACCCGATTCTCGTCGATACCGCCGGCCGGCTGCACACGCGCGTCAACCTGATGAACGAGCTCGAGAAAATCCGGCGGATCGCCGCGCGCGAAGTACCGGGCGCCCCCCAGGAGGTGCTCCTCGTGCTCGATGCCACCGTCGGGCAGAACGGCGTCACGCAGGCGCGCGAGTTCATGGGCGCCGCGGGCGTGAATGGCATCGTGCTGACGAAGCTCGATGGAACGGCGAAGGGCGGCGTGGCGGTCGCAATCGCCCACGACCTCAAGATTCCGATCCGTTACGTCGGCGTCGGCGAAGGGATTGACGATCTCGTGCCTTTCTCGGCCGAGGAGTATGTCGACGGCTTGTTCGAAGTGAAGTGGTGAATACCGATCAGCAGTTCATGGACCGCGCGTTCTTTCACGCCGCGCGCGGCCGCGGCCGCACCAGCCCGAATCCGCTCGTCGGCGCCGTCGTCGTCACGCCGGCGGGCGTGATTGTGGGTCAGGGCTATCACGAACGCGCAGGGGAACCGCATGCCGAGATCCGCGCGCTGGCGGAAGCGGGGTCGCAGGCCCATGGTGCCACGTTGTACTGTTCGCTCGAGCCCTGCTGTCATCAGGGACGCACGGGTCCCTGCGTCACCCGGATCGTCGAGGCGGGAGTCACGCGGGTCGTGGCAGCCGCGGAAGACCCGAATCCCCTGGTGAGCGGCAGAGGCATCGCGTTTCTGCACGAGCACGGCGTGACGGTCGATGTTGGTCTGGGCGCACAGCGGGCGGTCGCGCTCAACCAGCCGTTCTTCACACTGATGCAGGACCGGCGTCCCTTCGTCGTGCTGAAGGCTGCCACCAGCCTTGACGGCTACATTGCCGCCGCGCCAGGGCGGCGCACCCTCCTGACCTCGGCGCCCGCCAACCGCCATGCCCACGTGATGCGCGCCGAAGTGGATGCCATCGGCGTCGGGGTTGGAACGATCTTGAGTGACGATCCGTTGCTGACCGCGCGCGGCGCGTTCCGCGAGCGGCCGCTGACGCGTGTCATTTTCGACCGCCGCCTTCGCACTCCGCCGCACGCGCGTGTCCTCTCGACACGCGACGCCGGGCCTGTCATCATCGTGACCACCGCGCAGGCGGCGGCTCGGGCGGACCTGCGCAATCCCCTCGAGGATTCGGGTGCGGAGATCGATGTCGCGCAGGAGACGTTCCGGTCGGCGCTGAATCGGCTCGGCGCCCGCGGCGTGGGATCGTTATTGCTCGAAGGCGGGGCCGCGCTGCATGTGGGGGCGTGGGACGAGGGCCTGGTCGATTTCGTCAGGTTGTACGTGACGCCGCACGTGCTGGGATCCGCGGGCGTACCGCTTCTGCTCAATCGGGGATTCAGGTCCGCGGAGCTCGGGGAACGGCGTGTCGAACAGCTGGGTCCCGATGTGCTGATAGAGGGCTATGTTCACAGGTCTCGTTGAAGCGGTTGGCGAGCTGGTCGAACGCAAGCTGACGAGCGGAGGATTTCGCCTGCGGATCGCGTCGGCCCTGGCGCCCGAGGTCGTGGCGGGCGACAGCCTGGCGGTCAACGGCGTCTGCCTGACCGTCATCCTGGCAGAGAACCTCGAGATTCACGCCGACGTGGGGCCCGAGACCGTGAGGGTGACCACGCTCGGCTCGTTGCCTCGCGGCTCCCTGTTGAACCTGGAGCGACCGCTGCGCGCCGACAGCCGGTTCGGTGGACACTTCGTTCAGGGCCACGTCGACGCCATCGGCAATGTCGAGGAGTTTCGCGAGGACCACGAGTTTCACTGGATGACCGTGAGCTACCCTTCGCATCTGGCGCCGCTCATCGTCCACAAGGGATCGATTGCAGTGGACGGCATCAGCCTCACGATCGCCGGGCTCGGGGCCGACCGCTTCGACATTCAGCTGGTACCGTACACGATGACGCACACGAATCTGAGCCGCCTGCAGATTCGCGATCGCGTGAATCTTGAATGCGACATGATCGGCAAGTACGTCGTCCGCGCCGCGGAGCTGGCGGGATTGACGTTGAGCGGCTTGCGGCCTGGGGAAGTCACGCACTGAGCACGGACGTCGGGGCTAGGGGCTAGGTACTGGGGACTAGGGGACTGCGGTGAAAGCCAAAGGATCGAAAACACGAAAGGCGGCGCAGGCGCGGGCTCCGCTCGCGCTGGCGAAGGACCAGTCGCCGTTTGCCCGCATCGAGGATGCCGTCGAGGCGATCCGCGCGGGTCGGATGGTGATTGTCGTCGACGACCCGGACCGCGAGAACGAAGGCGACCTGACGATCGCCGCCGAGAAGGTGACGCCGGACGCCATCAACTTCATGGCGCGTTACGGCCGCGGACAGATCTGCCTGTCCATGACGGGGGCGCGGCTCGACGAGCTCGATATCCCGCCGGCGGTTCATGCGAATACGACGTCGCTCGGCACCGCCTTCTGCGTGCCGATCGACGCGAAGCATCGCGTCACCACCGGCATTTCCGCCGCCGACCGCGCCGCCACCGTGCTGGCCGCGATCGATCCGGCGACGAAGCCGGCCGATCTCGCCCGGCCGGGTCACATGTCCCCGCTGCGCGCGCGCGACGGGGGTGTCATGGTCCGGGCGGGCCAGACGGAAGCCGCGGTCGATCTCGCGCGGATCGCCGGGCTGTATCCGGCCGGCGTGATCTGCGAAATCATGAACGACGACGGCACGATGGCGCGTGTGCCGCAGCTGCGACGGTTCGCGAAACGGCACGGGCTGCTGATGGTGACGGTTGCCGACCTGATCCGTCACCGGACGCGCACGGAATCGCTGGTGCGCCGCGCGGCGTCCGCGAAACTGCCGACGACCTACGGCGAGTTTCACGTGCACGTCTTCGATACCCAGGTGGACAACCAGACGCACGTCGCGCTGGTCTGCGGCGACATCTCGAGCGGCAAGGACGTGCTGGTCAGGGTCCACTCGTCGTGTCTCACGGGCGACGTGCTCCACTCCATCCGCTGCGACTGCGGCGCGCAGCTCGACGTGGCGTTGCAGCGGATCGCCAGGGAGGGCCGCGGCGTACTCCTGTATCTCAATCAAGAAGGCCGCGGCATTGGCATCGCGAACAAGATTCGCGCCTACGAGCTGCAGGACGAGGGGTTCGACACGGTCGAGGCGAACGAAAGGCTCGGATTCAAGGCGGATCAGCGCGATTATGGAATGGGCGTGCAGATCCTCCGGGAACTCGGCATCCGTTCGATGCGGCTCTTGAGCAATAATCCGCGTAAGCTGGTCGGCATCGAAGGGTACGGCTTGTCGGTCACCGAATGGCTGCCGCTCGAGATTCCAGCGTCGGAATCGACGCGCCGATATCTCAAGACGAAAAAAGAGAAGCTGGGCCACAAGCTGTCCAGCGTCTAGCTAACGAGGGTCCGTTCCGACGATGAGTATCAAGGGTCAGCTCAATGCCAGTCGCGATTTCCTGATGGCGGGGATGCGTGCAGCCGCGCGCGGCTCGACACCCAACCAACAGGCCGAGAGGCTCATGCGCGCCTGCCTCGATCTCGTCGAGCATCTCGCGCGGCAGTCGGAAAACGTCACCACGTCGGAGGTCGAAACGACCCTCGGCGTGATGACACGCGCCGCCGCCGAGCTGGAGCAGGACGAAGCGGCGAGCGCGGTGCTGGCGGCGGTGCGCAACGCGATCGGCCGCATGCAGACGCTTCGGACCGAGATCTCCCAGTCCAAGTAAGCCGCCGTACGCCGAGAGTGCCGCTGTTCGGATGCCGCGGCACGCCGGGCGAGCGCCCCGTCGTTGACAGTCCGCCGGCTCGTCCGCTACGATAAGGGTTTGCGGTAGAGTGGGTTAGCGGTCATGTTCGAGTCCCTCAGCACACGACTCCAGGACGTCTTCAAAGGCCTTCGCGGAGAGTCGCGGCTGACGCCCGAGAACATCGAGGCGGCTCTCCGCGAAATCCGGCTGGCGCTGCTCGAAGCCGACGTCAATTTCAAAGTCGTCAAGGCGTTCATCGATCGCGTCCGGGACCGGGCGATGGACGCGGCCGCAGACAGCAGCGTCGTCCGAGGTCTGGCGCCATCCCAGGAGGTGGTCCGGATCGTCCGCGACGAGATGGTGGCGCTCTTCGGCAGTGCCGAAGGGGGACTCCAGCCGTCGACCAAGCGGCCGCGGGTGATTCTGCTGCTCGGCCTGCAGGGCGCCGGGAAGACGACCACCGCCGCGAAGCTTGGAAAGTGGCTGGCGAAGCAGGGACGTCATCCGCTGCTGGTGTCGACCGACGTGAAGCGGCCGGCGGCGATTCAGCAGTTGAACGTCGTCGGGCAGAAGGCGTCGCTGCGCGTGCACGATCCGGCGGCGCTGATGGATCCAGTGGCGCGCGCGAAAGGTGCGGTGGCCGAGGCCGGCACGCTCGGCTTCGATACGGTGATCGTCGACACCGCCGGCCGTCTGCACATCGACGACGAGTTGATGACGGAACTGGTCGCGATCAAGACCGCGACCGACCCGTCGGACCTGCTGTTCGTCGCCGACGCGATGACCGGGCAGGACGCCATCAAGAGCGCCGGCGAGTTCAACGCTCGCGTCGGGGTGACCGGCGTGGTGATGACGAAGCTCGATGGCGATGCGCGCGGCGGCGCGGCGCTGTCGGTCGTCTCCGTGGTCGGCGTCCCGATTGCGTTTGCCGGCAGCGGCGAACGACTCGAGGATCTCGAGCCGTTCCACCCCGAGCGCGTGGTCTCGCGGGTGCTGGGGATGGGCGACGTGCTGTCGCTCATCGAACGCGCCGAGGCGGCGATTGATGTCGAAGATGCGGAGAAGCTCGAGCAAAAGCTGCGGGCGAACGAGTTCACGCTCGAGGATTTTCGCGACCAACTGCGGACAATCAAGAAGATGGGGCCGCTCGAGCAGATCGTCGGGATGCTGCCCGGAATGGGCAACCTCAAGGCGCTGACGGAGAACAAGCCGGACGACAAGCAGCTGGCGCGAATCGAGGCGATGATCAGCTCGATGACGCCCGACGAGCGGCGCAAGCAGCACATCATCAACGGCAGCCGTCGGAAGCGGATCGCGAAGGGCAGTGGCACGTCGGTCGAAGAAGTGAATCGTCTGCTGAAGCAGTTCGTGCAGATGCAGAAGATGTTGAAGTCGCTCGGTGGATTGGCCGGAATGGGCGGCGGCGGAAAGAAAGCGCGCCGCCAGGCCATGCAGATGCTGCGCAACCGTCGGTAGACGGTGCTCGAACACACGCTCGGCTAAAGGCGTCGCGCTGCATGCACGGCGGCTGGAGCCCGGTTCTCCGCTCCACCGGCTGGAGCGCGAAGCCTTCAGGCGAGCGGGTATCGCGGCAGCGAAACAGACGATCGGGACGAGCCCCGGACGTCATACAGGAGAGTCAGATGGTCGCCATTCGTTTGCGTCGCGCCGGTTCCAAGAAACGCCCCTTCTTTCGCGTCGTCGTCACCGATTCGCGCGCTGCGCGCGACAGCTCGTTCGTCGAAATCCTCGGACACTACAACCCGCGCACCAAGCCGGCCGTCGTGCAGGTCGACAAGGAGCGCGTCGATTTCTGGATCAAGAAGGGCGCCCAGCCGTCGGATTCGGTCCGCACGCTGATCGCCCGCCATCTGACGCCCGCTCCGGCCGCGCCGGTGGCGGCCGCCGAGGCGAAGTGAGCGCCGAGACCGGGGTCCGCGCGGTCGTGGAAGTGATGGCGCGGGCGCTGACCGATCGCCCCGACGCGGTTCGTGTGACCGAGTCGCAGCACAAGCACATGACAGTGATCGAGCTGTCGGTGGCACCCGACGATCTGGGCAAGGTGATCGGACGGCAGGGGCGGACGGCGGCCGCGCTGCGCACGCTGGCGTCGACCGCCGGCGAGCGCGAAGGGAAGACCGTCACGTTGGAGATTCGAGAGAGTCGGTGAATTGGTCCGAACTGGCCGTGGTGGGCCGGATTGCCCGCGCGCACGGCATTCGTGGCCAGGTGATCGTGAATCTCGAAACCGACTTCCCGGAAGCACGGTTTCAACCCGGCGGCGAGCTGTTCATCGAACGTAACGGCGTTGTCGAGACCCTCCGGCTGTCGTCCGTCCGATTTCAGCAGGGGCGGCCGGTGATTGGGATCGATGGCGTCGACACGATGAACGCGGCCGAGGCGCTGGCGGGACGGGAACTGCGGGTTCCGCTCGAGCGGCTCGCACCGCTGCCGGCGGGGACGTTCTACCGGCACGATCTGATCGGCTGTCGCGTCGAGACGTTGTCGGGTCAGTCCGTCGGTGTGGTGGAGGATGTCGAAGGCACGGTCGAGGGAAGCCGGTTGGTGGTGCAGGGCGATCGCGGCGAGATCCTGATTCCGCTCGTCGCGGAGATTTGCACCGCCGTCGACCCGGCGGCGAAACGGATCGTGGTCGCGCCGCCTGACGGTTTGCTGGAGCTGAACCGGGAACGAGCACGCGACGGCCGCTAAGACCGCAAGCCAATGCCTACTTTCGACATCGTCACGATCTTTCCGGCGATGATCGAGCAGTCGTTGGCGGCCGGGATCATCGGTCGCGCGGTGGCCAGTCGTCTCATCGACGTGAAGATTCGCGACTTGCGCGACTTCACGACCGACCGCCATCGGGTCGTCGACGATGTGCCGTATGGCGGCGGACCGGGAATGGTGTTGAAGCCGGACCCGATCTTCCGCGCGCTCGACGCGATCGAGGCCGAGCGCGGCCGGCCGCTCGCGGTCGTGCTGACATCGCCGCAGGGGCGGCGGTTCACGCAGGCCGAAGCGCAGCGTTTGTGCGAACTGCCGCACCTGGTGCTGCTGTGCGGGCGATACGAGGGCTTCGACGACCGCGTGCGGGAGCGGGTGACCGAGGAACTCTCGATCGGCGACTACGTGCTCACCGGCGGCGAGTTGCCGGCGCTGGTCGTTGTCGACGCCGTCGCGCGGCTGGTGCCGGGCGTGGTGGGAGATGAGCAGTCGGTTGCGGACGACTCGTTCAGCCGCGGGCTGCTCGACTTTCCGCAGTTCACGCGGCCGCCGGCGATTGGCGGCCTGCGGGTGCCCGACGTGTTGATGTCGGGCAACCACGCGGAAATCCGGCGCTGGCGGAAGCGGGCGGCGCTGGAACGGACGCTCGAACGGCGGCCGGATCTATTGACCGGCGCGAGTTTGGACGAAGAAGAACAAGAGATTTTGAAGGAGCTTCGACATGAGCGCGATTGAGCTGGTGGAAAAGTCGCAGTTGGCCGAGCGGCCGGCGATGAAAGCGGGCGATACCGTGCGCGTGCACGTCAAGGTCCGCGAAGGCGACAAGGAACGCATACAGGTATTCGAAGGCGTCGTCATCGGGCTGCATCGCGGCGGCACCCGCGCGTCGTTCACGGTGCGCAAGGTGTCGTTCGGGCAGGGGGTCGAACGGATCTTCCCGCTGCACTCGCCGACGATTCAGAAGGTGGAAGTGATGCGTTCGGCGCGTGTCCGCCGCGCGAAGCTCTACTACCTGCGCGACCTGAAGGGCAAGGCCGCGCGCATGAAGGACACCGTTAAAAGTTAAAAGTGAAAAGTCAAAAGGTAAAACCAGAAACGCCAGTCTTCCTGGTTTTGACTTTTACCTTTTAAGTTTTAACTTTAGAAGAATGACCCGCGTTCCTGCGATGCGCACGCTGGAGAACGCGTTGCGCCGCGTCGGGTTCGTGCACGTCGCCGGAGTCGACGAAGTGGGGCGCGGCTGTCTGGCCGGTCCGGTTGTCGCGGCCGCCGTCGTGCTGCATCCAGACAAGCACATTCCCGGGGTCTGCGATTCGAAGGCCGTGCAGGCGCCCGAGCGCGAGCGGCTTTACGAACGGATTCTCAAGCATTCCGTGGCCTGGGCGGTCGCCGCGGCCGACCCGGCGGAAATCGATCGCATCAACATTCATCAGGCGTCGCTGCGCGCCATGCAGCGCGCCATTCTGGCGTTGTCGCCGCTGCCCGACATCGTGCTCGTCGACGCATTCCGCGTACCGGAACTGCCGATGGCGCAGCGCGGCGTCCCGCACGGCGACCGCCGCTGCTCGGCGATTGCCGCCGCGTCGATCGTCGCCAAGGTGACGCGCGATCGCCAGATGCTGGAACTGCACGGCCGCGACCCGCGCTACGGCTTCGATCGCCACAAAGGGTATGCGACCGCCGATCATCTCGACGCCGTTGCACGCTTTGGCTACTCGGAAGTGCATCGCCGCTCGTTCCGCCCTCCATCCCTCTTTGATAGGATGGACTAAGTGCCGATCGATCGCGCTCTGACGCTGCGCAACGCCGAAAAGCTGATCCGGCAGGGAAAGCTCGATGCCGGCATCGCGGAATACGTGCGCATCGTCGAAGACTCACCCGGCGACTGGAACGCCAAGAACACGCTCGGCGATCTGTACGCACGCGCCGGCCAGACCGAGAAGGCGATCGAGCAGTTCACTGAGATCGCCGACAACCTGAGCGAGGAGGGCTCGAGCGCCAAGGCCGGCGCGATCTTCAAGAAGATCCTCAAGCTCAAGCCTGATCACGAGCGGGCGCTGCTGCAGGTGGCCGAGATTCTGGCCAATCAGAAGCTCTATGCCGACGCGCGGACGCACCTCAACACGCTGATCGAGCTTCGCAAGGGGAGAGGCGACACCCGCGGCGCCCTGCATGCCAAGGTGCGCCTCGGATCGCTCGACCCGGAAGACTACGACGCGCGTCTCGAAGCGGCCCGTGCCCGCGTCGAAATGGGCGACAAGGCCGGCGCTCTGCGCGATCTCAAGGAAATCGCCTCGGAGCTGGCCGCCGACAGGGGGCGTCAGGCCCAGGCGATCGACGTCCTTCGCGAAGCCGCCACTCTCAACCCGGACGACGACGAGGTCAAGGAACAGCTGTTCGACATCTACCTCGCCGGCGCCGAACTGCCGCGCGCCCGCGAGCACGCGAGGACCGTCGATCAGTTCCGAAGCGTGGCCTCGGCGTTCGAAGCGCAGGGAAACACCGAAGAAGCGCTCGAAACCCTTCGGAGCGCGGTGGCGCTGAACGACGAAGACATCGAGCTGAAGGCGGAGCTGGCGCGCGCGTTCGTCGCCAAGGGCGACCTGGAAACCGCCGCGCAGTACCTGACCGTCGAGACCGCGGGCGACGATCCGGACCTGTTGCTGACGGTCGCCGACATCAGGCTCCGCGGGGAAGCGGCGTCGGTAGACGAAGGGTTGTCGATTGCGCGACGGCTGATCGAACAAGATCGATCGCGGCGCGATCGCGTCGCCCAACTCGGCTGGACCAAGATC
>Ga0207641_10003070_pt1 | contig 15058 bp, 16 predicted proteins | sample KBSSwiS62_FD_184306 | JGI IMG/M metagenome (GOLD analysis project Ga0207641, IMG submission 184306) | Switchgrass rhizosphere microbial communities from Kellogg Biological Station, Michigan, USA - KBS Switchgrass S6-2 (SPAdes) (version 2) | ecosystem: Host-associated > Plants > Roots >... | reverse complement strand
ATCGCGCAGGTGCTGGAGCAGTGCCGCTGGAACAAGGCGCAGGCGGCGCTCCGGCTCGGCCTGACGCGCACGCAGCTCTACGTCCGGATGCGCAAGTACGGCCTCGAACCGACCACGCCCACGCAGGTCACCGCGGTCGCGTGACGCCACTTCGCTGCGAAGACCTGTATGCGCGTCCGCGAACGGGAGCTTTTGACGCCTCGGATCTCACACGGTCTTTCGCGATTGGACTCGCGTTCATGCGCACGCGTAGGCCTCGCTCACGTCCGCGGGACGACATAGAATGAGTCCCTCTGGTCACACCATGGCGGACAGTCGCCCGATCCGGATTCTGACGGTGGACGACCACGCGCTCCTGCGCGAAGGCATTGCCGCGCTGATTGCGGCCGAGGTGGACATGACGGTCGTCGGCGCGGCCGCAACCGGACGCGAGGCGGTGGAGCAGTTCCGGGCGCTGCGTCCCGACGTGACGCTGATGGATCTCCAGATGCCCGACCTGAGCGGTCTCGACGCGCTCACCGTCATCCGCGCCGAATTCCCGGCCGCCCGCATCATCGTGCTCACCACGTACTCCGGCGACGCGCAGATGGTCCGGGCGCTCAAGGCAGGCGCATCCGGGTACCTCTTGAAGGACTTCGTTTACAAGGAGCTGCCGGAGGCGATTCGCGCGGTCCACGCTGGGCGCAAAATCCTGTCTCCCGAAGTCTCGTTCGAGATGGCGGCATACACGAATCGCGAGGCGCTGACACCGGCCGAGATCGACGTCCTGCGATTGGTGGCCGCTGGGAACGCCAACAAGCCGATTGCCGATTACCTGGGCTTGACCGAAGACACCGTGAAGAATCGGATTCGCAGCATCCTATCGAAGCTGGATGCCAACGATCGCACGCACGCCGTGATGATTGCCCTCAAACGGGGCATCATCCAGCTTCAGTGACGCGGATTGCCCCTCGGTATAGCGAAGCTCCACGGTAATCTAGTACGCCAGGTATGGCTGTCGGGTCGGTGTTCGTTCACGCGCCGGCAACGATCTTGTCGCGCTGGAATTTGCCGAGATAGAACCGAATCGTCGGGAGCGGAACCTTCGGCAGGCGAGCCTGGATGTGGTCGAAGGTCGCCCGGCCCTTGTGCTTCTGGATTTGCACAAGGATCGCGTACGCCGTTGTCGAACGGCCGATGTGCTCGGGAATGTTCCCCTTCATGCGGTAGCGTTTGCGGACGCGGAGTCGTTCGTGTGCCAGCGCGCCACTCCTCACTTTTCCGGCCGCGGTCTGAAGAATCGCTGGTGGCCGCACGTTGGAACGGCGCCTTGTTGCCTTGATTGTCCGGTTCTTCCGTCCCCTCGTCATCGTCATTCCTCCACAAGCCGTTCCTTCTTGCGCACCGCGCTTACCTGCTCCGGCGGCGTCGACAGGTCAGCGAGTCTGCAACGCTGGTTCGTTGCTCCACGCCGTCCACCCAGGTCGCGCGGTCCTGGCGAACAACTCGACGCGCTCACGAGGCCCAAAGTGCGGATACATCTTCTCCAAAAGATCGTACACGGCCGACGGCTTTTCGCTGTGAACACGGCTTCGCTTCGTACGGATCATGGAAGGCGGCCGACGTGCGGCGTCCGGCACCGGCAGGTGCCCACGCGCACCGACGAGGAGCAATTCATGCTGCTGCCGAAAGTAATAGCCCATCCCGGTCACCTCCTTGTCCCACACGGCGCACGTCCGGTACGAAAGGCCCCAGGCGTCCATCACCCGGATCGCATCGGCTAACTTGGGACTCGAAGCCCACAGAAACAGTACGGCGTCATCTGCCGCCGGTATCGGCAGCCGACAGATTTCCTCCAGAGTCATCGTCGGATATTGATTCTCAATCGCCCTCGAGTTCGCTTCCGTGTGGTCATATCGCCACGGCGGATCGGCATAAAGAAGCCGGTAGCGTCCGACCGGCAATGGTCGGGGGGGGCGCGCAGCACGGGTTTGTTCGCGCCCGCTCTCATAGAGGAGGTTCGTCGTCACCCGCTCGGTTTCCGTCGTGAGGCGAGCACGCCATTTCTCGAGGATGCCCTCAAACATCGGCGCAGGGAGCGCGGCCAGTTTCTGTGCTCGTGACGACAGTTTCTTGTCAATGCCTGCCTCGATGAGGGTCACCCTCTCAACTTGGTTCCGTCTTGGCACCAAGTCCGTGCGTCTGCCCTGAGCCAGTCGGTCGCCGACAGTCGCTTTCTGACGGAGGATCAACTCGCCGACACGCCGCTCGGCGCGCATACGGATCTCAGCTGCGTCGATCTCCAGTTGACGATTCTTGGCCTGCTTTGCGTACGCACGCATGGCATCGGCGACATCCCGAATTCTTTTGGCTTCGTCAACGGACTTCGCGTCCGCCAGCGCTCGGCATGCTGCGTCATACCGTGCGAGTGTGATTGTCGTCTTGATTCCGCTTAGGCGTGGTCGACCGGCCGCGTCTTTCATAGGCTGAAAGGCAAATCCATGCCCCAGCTGCTCGGGTGAGTGTCACGGATTGGCGTGAATCCGACTGCGCGCGCAGTAACGTCGCCCATGAGCGTTCTCGCTACTGGGGGAGTATAGCGCTGGCACACAGAACCGCCCACTAGCGACAGAGCATTGTCTCCCATCCTTGGCACACAGTGCGCCTTGAGCTTGTACCTGCTGCGCGACACATCGCGAGGCGGAACACATGCTCGTCGGCCTCAGGCGCAGCCTCGCTGGTTCTGGGGCGCATGCCCGCGACGCCACTCGTCCGAGCATGGCGCAGGCCGCGAAGGTGTACCCGCCACGGCTCGATGTTGTCGAGGGCGGCGCTCCATGTGGTCAATGTCGGCGCTCGAACGTGCTTGGTCTGAACGTGCCGCTGTTTCAGAATGCCTCGTGAACGGGGGAGCATATGACTGTTACTTCTGAAGCGGATCATCTCCGAAGTGAATTGCGCGAGGCGTACTTCGATGCCTCGCTCGAGTTGCTGCGCGCCATGGCGGACGTGCTCGATATCCGCACGCTCCTGCCCCGTCTGTCGGGCATCGTCAAGCCGCTGCTGCCGCACGACGCACTGGCGGTAGTGTGCCGCGATCAGCACGGCCAGCCGGTGGTCGAGGCCTCGACCGGCGACTTCCCCGCCTTGGCACCACAGGGCCTGCAGCTGCCGCCGGTGGACGACCTCATCATCCGGGATCTCACCCGCGACACCCTGCCGCTGCCCTCCGGCGTCAAGTTGAGCCAGCGGTTGGTGGCGAACGGGTACCGCTCGATGGTCGGCGTGTCGGCCAACGCCGATAGTCAGACCCTGGTCGTCATGTTCTGGTCGAAGCAGCCGCACGCGTTCGGTCAAGAGGATCTGCCGGTGGCACGCCGCATGGCGGGTCACCTCGTGCTCGGCGTCGCCCATGAGCGGCTGGCGCGCGAGGCGAGCCATGCGGTCCGAAACCACGCGTCCTCCGACCCGGTCCCGATTCGCGGTGACGACCGGTGGGCGACCAAACAGCCGCGCATCGTCGGGGAGTCCGCCGAGTGGCAGGATGTGCTCCGGAAGGCGACGCAGGTGGCCACGACGGACACCACCGTGCTGATTACCGGCGAGTCGGGCACGGGGAAAGAAGTCGTTGCGCGGTTCGTGCATCGCGCGTCGGCGCGCCGGACCGGGCCGTTCGTGGCGTTGAACTGCGCGGCCCTGCCGGAGCAGCTGCTCGAGTCGGAGCTCTTCGGCTATGAGCGGGGGGCGTTCACGAGCGCGCAGCAGGCCAAGCCGGGGCAGATCGAGATGGCGGCCGGCGGCGTCCTGTTCCTCGACGAGGTCAGCGAGATGAGCCTGGCGGCGCAGGCGAAATTCCTCCGCGTGTTGCAGGAGCGCGAGTTCCAGCGGCTGGGCGCCACGCGCACCATCAAGGCGAACGTGCGGGTGGTGGCCGCCACCAACCGCGATCTGCGGAAGGCGGTCGAGCGCGGGACCTTCCGTGAGGACCTGTTCTACCGGCTGCAGGTGTTCGACCTCCACATCGCGCCGCTGCGCGAGCGCCGCGCCGATATCCTGCCCCTGGCCGTGGCCTTCCTGCAGGAGATCGCCCCCAGCCTCGGGCGGGCGCCCGCGACATTGGCGGCGGACGCCCGGCAGGCGCTCATGCGCCATGACTGGCCGGGCAACGTCCGCGAGCTGCGCAATGCCCTCGAGCGCGCCGCCATCCTCGCCGAGGGGGCGCCGATCGACGCGAGTCACCTGGCGCTGCTGCCGTCGTGCGCGCCGACCCGTGTCGCCACGACCAACCTGAAGACCTTCGAGCGCGACACCATCGCGCAGGTGCTGGAGCAGTGTCGCTGGAACAAGGCGCAGGCGGCGCTCCGGCTCGGCCTGACGCGCACGCAGCTCTACGTCCGGATGCGCAAGTACGGCCTCGAACCGACCACGCCCACGCAGGTCACCGCGGTCGCGTGACGCCGCCGCGCCGCGAAGACCTGTATGCGCGCCCGCGGCCGCACGTCCCCCGGTGACCCCCGCGACCCCCCGGTCGCCTTGAACCGCGTCTTCACCGCGCTCGCCATGGCGACGGCGGCCACGATGATCGCGCACCAGGTTGCCGGGAAGGCGCTGCGTGATGCGGCGTTCCTGACCGCGTGGCCCGCCGCGGCCCTGCCACTGATGACGCTCGTCACCGCTGGCGCGACCGTCGCGCTGGTGCCGACCTTCTCGCGCGTCCTCGAGCGCTTCTCCCCTGTGCGGGTGGTCGCGGGAGGGTTCGCGCTGAGCGCCGCCGGCCATGCCGCCGAGTGGGCGTTCTTCGATGCCGGACGGTGGGTCGCGATCATCATCTACCTGCACCTCGCAGCGGTGGGTGCCATCCTCATCTCGGGCTTCTGGTCGCTGATCGCAGAGCGGTACGACCCGGCTGGCGCACGCGCGGTCTACGGCCGTATTACTACTGCGGGCACGGCGACCGGCATGGCCAGCAGCGTGGTCGTCCATCGCATTGCGACGACGGCGGGCTCCGAGTCGGTTCTCGCCCTGCTGACAATCCTCCACCTGCTCTGCACGTGCGGTGTCGTCATCATGGGCCGGACGCCGCCACTGCTCCCCCGGGCGCAGGAGCCGCGTGACGGCGAGCCAAGGCTCGGCGAGACACTTCGCTCGCCCTACATTCGCACTATCGCCGCGTTCGTCATGTTGACGGCCGCGAGTTCCACGGTTCTCGACTTCCTGTTGAAATCGAGTGCAAGGGAGGCACTCGGCGCGGGCCCCGCTCTGCTCCGTTTCTTCGCGCTGTACTACGGGACGCTCGAAGGTTTGTCGTTCTTGACGCAGATCGCATCGGAACCGTTGATGCGGCGGCTCAGAGTCGGCACGACGATCAACCTCCTGCCGGGCGGGGTGTGCGTTGCGAGTCTCGCGGCACTAATCGTCCAGGGCTGGCCGGTGATTGCCATTGCCCGCGGCATCGATTCGGTGGTGCGGACGTCGATATTTCGCAGTCCTTACGAGCTGTTGTTCGTCGCAATGGATTCCCGCACCCGGCATCGCGCCAAGGCCATGCTCGATGTGATCTGCGCGAGAGCCGGCGATGCCGGGGGCTCCGCTATCGTCCAGGCCATGCTGCTGGTCGGCCCCCCCTCGGCCACCAACGGGTTGCTCATCGTCGCGTTCGCGTTGACTGCCGCCTCTTTGTGGTGGGGTCGCCAGTTGGGCGCACTCTACCTGCGTTCGATCGGAGATCAGCTGCTCAAGTACGGCGATGCTGCACCAGACGTCAGCGTCGTTTCGGAGGCAGGCTGGACGCTGGTGCAGGCGCCGACCGCTGCGGTATCGCCGCCTGTCGCACGCACGGAGCCAACGTATGAGACTGCCGCCCAGCTCGCGCTCGATTCCGAGATCGAGACGCTCCGCGACTTGCGATCACGGGACCGAGCGCGGGCGATCTCGGCGCTGGCGCGACCGGCGACGCTCGGACGAATCCACATCGCGCAGATCATCGATCTGCTCGCGTGGGACCAGGTGCTGCCCGCGGTGCGAACGGCGCTCGAGCAGTTGGCGCCATCGCATTCGGGGATGCTCGTCGACGCCATGCTCGATCCCGCGACCGACTTCACTATTCGGCGGCGTCTGCCGCGGATTTTGGCAACCGTCCCTTCGCAGCGCAGTCTCGATGGCCTGGTGAGTGGGCTCGACGACCCGCGCTTCGAGGTCCGGTATCACTGCAGTCATGCCCTTTCGCGTATGATCGCGCGCCTGCCTGCGCTCGCCGTCGATCGCAACCGCATGATCGCACTGGTCGAACGTGAGCTGTCGGTGCCACCGCAACGCTGGCACGGATACCGCGTGATCGATCGGCCGGATGTCGAGGATCCGTTCCCTACCAGCGACTCGCCCGGAGAGCATTCTCGCTACGTCGAGCACGTCCTCCGGCTGCTTTCGACGATCGTCGGACGTGAGCCGCTCGACGCCGCCGTGCACGGGATCCACTCGCCGCATGCCGGTGTCCGGGGGTTGGCGCTGGAATACCTCGATCAGGTGCTGCCGGCGGCGGTACTCGAGCGCCTGCGGCACATGATGACGACGTACGCCGCAACCGAGAGGCCCTGAGACGCACGGCTCACCCCTCGTCGGCAGGAAACAGTGCAGGCGCGAGAAGTGTGGATAGGGGTGCGCGTTGAGATGTCGTCGCGGAAAATCCCGCACTCCGAGCGCTCTATGAGACCGCGACTATGCGGCTCGGTGAACGACTAACCAATTCAGCTACAACCCGCTCGACTTCAGCGATCCCAACGGTCAGGGCAAGTTCGGTCCGACGAACTTCGACGAGCGCCACCGGCTGGTGGTCAGTGGAATGCTCGCGCTGCCTGGCAATTTCCGGCTTTCCGGGATCGTGCTGGCCGCCTCGGCGCGTCCCTGGACACCGGGCTGTGATTGCGACTTCAATGGAGACGGGGCAGATCGCGAGCCACGGACCGAGCGGCTCGCGGACCTTCAATTCCTTCAACGGAGATCGTGTGGAGGAGGATCGCGGTGGGGCGACCCCACTTACAGCGTCGACGTTCGGGTCAGCAAGCTCTTACCCCTGAGCGGAAAAGCGCGCCTCGAGCTGATGTTCGAGGTGTTCAACCTCTTCAACGCCGCGAACTTCGGACAGAACATCTTCGACAACGTCGATGACCCGGCGCGCTTCGGCACACCCATCAACATCATCACGCCGCCCCGAACCGCGCAGATCGGAGTGCGCGGGCAGTTCTAGCCCTTCTCGAACAATGGTTCGCTCACTCGAGTTGATCACCAGGCGAACGGGACGGAGCGCTCGTTTGGCCGTTCGTGCCTCCTTGCACTCGAAGAACGAGAAGCACGGATAATCGATTTACGGACTTCAGAGCCCAGACACTTGCGTGCTTGCCGGCTCTCTATCGGCGTCCTCCGCCGCAGACGGCTGCGGGTGAGGGTCGTGAAGCTCCCACCACCGCTGTGCCGCTTCCGTTGTCCACACATCCGACGTCCAAGCAGCCGCCCCCAGTGTCGCGGCAAGGCGCTCTCCGAGTTCCCGCGCCGACGCGGGCCTCGCCGCCGGGTCCTTGGCCAGGCACTCGAGTATCAGCGCTTCCAGGGCGGGAGGGATTTCGTACTCCGAGCGCTCACTCGGCGGCACCGGGTCCTCCTGCACGTGTGCGAGCACCGTCGCCAGCGCACCCGGGCGGGAGAAGACGGGCGCGCCGGTGAGGAGGTAGTACGCCACGCACCCGAGCGAGTAGAGGTCGGCTCTCCCGTCCAGCGCCTCGCTTCCGAGGGCGATCTCTGGCGCCATGTAGTCCGGCGTGCCGGCGGTTTCACCCTGCCCGGTCAGCATCGATCCCGGCGACGCCTGAACATGCTTGACCAGCCCGAAGTCCAGTACCTTGACGAAGTCGTCGTCGGGACCGAGGCGGCACAGGAAGATATTCGCCGGCTTGATGTCCCGGTGGATGAGATTGCGGCCGTGCGCCTCGTTCAGCGAATGGCAGACCTGTCGCAGCACGAAGACTACGCGCTCGGGCGGCATCGGCCCGAATCGCTGGACGAAGCGCTCGAGGCTGATGCCGTCGAGCAACTCCATGACGTAATAGAAGTCTCCATCCTCGGTCATGCCGTAGTCGTAGACATCGATCGTGTGGACCGAGCGGAGCGCCGCGGTGTCGCGCGCTTCACGTTCGAACCGCCGGAGGGCGGCCGCGCGCGTCCGGTACGTCGAGCCCAGCAGCTCGCCGCGTATCAGCTTGATGGCGGCCAGGCGCGCCAGCAGGCGATGTCTCGCCTGCCAGACTTCCCCCATGCCGCCTTGACCGATCTTGTCGATCAGCTCGTAGCTGCCGATCTCGCGCGCGCGTTTCAGGCGCTGGCGCAGGCCGTACACCATGCGGCTCACGGCGTATGCACCAACGGCGCAGGTATAGGTCGTCATCAAGTAGTAGATGGCGATGGCCAAGGGGCGGTCAACGACGGCGCCGCCGAACGTGGCCGCTAGCACGACCGCCGCCGGGCCTGGCGATGCAGCGATCAATGACGCGACCAGGGCTTTGCGGGGATCCGACGGCACGACCAGCGGGTACACGACGATCCACACGCATTCCGCCGGAACGAGTCCCCACATGGCATCAGGGGTCTGAAACACCGCTGTCCACGCTCGGGTCCCCGCAATGTCGATCGCGCCGATGACTTGGAACGCGAATCCCAACTCGAGGAGGCGACTGGGCGACAGCACACCGCGTCGAGACACCACGTATACCGTCAGGGCCAGCGCCACGGTTGCCAAGCCGAGCGCGTCGGCGGCGCGCAGGCCCACATCCATCGAACCGCTCAACAGAACGAGCGCACGATGACCAAAATGCGTGACGATTGAAGCCACCGCGTACGTAACACCCAGCCACCCGAGGCGTCGCGACCCTTCCGCCATTAGCTCGGACGAGAGGGAGGTGTTCACAGTGACCGAAGCATTGGGCGTCCGCGCGACGCGGCCACGGTCCGGCAGCACCCTCTTCACCCCTGCCGTCATCGCTGCCACGTCACTTGGCGGCCCCGCGTCACGGCGTCCGGGAACTCCGTGGGCCAGTCGATGGCAACGATGTCAAGCACACCGGTGCGTTTACGGATCGTGACTCCCACCGACTTCGCCCAGTGCCGGACCACCGATAGTCGATCGCGATTACGAATCGAACTCATGGCGGATGTGAAACGCAAGGCGAGGGCCATCGCGTACGCGTTGTGGAAGGCTGCTCCGAGAGTGCCGGTTTTCGCACCGGTCGTCGCGGCGGTGCACACGCGCGAGCAGATCGCGCATCTGCACACAGTCGACGCGCGCTATGCCAGGAGACAGGAGGAGAGAAGAAGGCGGTGCGGCATGAGCTGCGGAAGCGGTCCGAAACTTGCCGGCGTACGTGGAGGGACACGAAGACGACCCGTCTCGCAGGAGGAACCAGAAATGCGAATCGCCACGCTCACCGCCATCGGGTGCCTGACGCTGCTCGGCACCACAGCGCTGGCCCAGACCGTTACGTGTGACTACGACCACACCGTGAACTTCAAAACGTTCAGAACATACGCCTGGACCAGCGGCACCGAACTAACCGACGAACTAAACCACGCGCGGGTCGTTCGAGCCATCGATGCCGTCCTCGCCGCGAAGGGCCTCGCGCGGGTGGAACCCAGTGCCAACCCCGACGTGCTTGTCGCCTACCACGCGAGCTTTGACAAGAACCTACAAATCACCGGGTCGACCTACCCGTGGGGGCCCGTCGGTCTCAGCGCAGACCGGTGGGGGTGGGCGAGCGTTCAGCCGGTTCTGGTGGGAACGCTCCTCGTCGACATCTCCGACGCGCGGACACGCGCGATCGTGTGGCGGAGCCTCGCCAGCAGTCACATCAGCCCGACCGACAAGCCGGAGAGTCGCGACAAGAAGATCGCGAAGGCAACGAGGATGATGTTCAAGAACTACCCGCCGAAGCCGTGACCGTATCCACGAGGCGTCGCGTATCTCTGCGTGCGGACGTCGCCGGCGTGTACGGCCCTCGGTCTCTAGTGGTGTTCGTGCGATGACAAATCATCCGGCCTGGTGAATGGGTCGCGCAGCACGAGCATGGGAAACGCGCGCACGAAGCGTTTGAGATGTTCGTTCCACAAGCCGTGGAACCCAAACTGCTCCATTTCGGCGAGCGCCTGTTCGGGCGTCCAATGTTCGCGAGCGATGCGATAGGACGCGACGAAGACCCCGGTGCGTTCTGCGCCGCGCCTGCAGTGGACGAACACTTTGCGGTCTGGATTGTCCTGAAGCACCTTGAGAAACTGCGCCACCTGCTCGGTGCTCGGCGTCTGTCTGCCATCCCACGGAATGCTGACGTAGCGCACGGCAACTCCTTCCACCAGGGCGCGCTCGCGGCTAATTTGGTCGGTCTCATGTCTCAGGTTCACGACGATGTCCACCCCCAGGTTCCTCAGTTCCGCAAAACCGGCGTCCTCTGGTTGGCCGCCGCGGTAGAACCGAGGGCTGACGATGCCGAAGTTGGGCAACCCACGGTGGTGCACGCGTGCGGCCGGAACGGACGCCGGGGACTGCAGCGTTCGCACTCGCAACGACTGTGTGGATTGCGCTCGTGCCGTCGGGGCGATCGGCATGTACAGAGCGAGCGCAAGGCAAACGGAGACTCCGACGTACGGACGCACTCTCATGAGTCGTTTGCACCGCAATACGGGTACCACGCACACGGCGGTTGGGCGAGGCGATCGTTCGCGCTGCAGCCGGTTGCCGACGTCGTTAGCAACTCGCACCGGGGCCACTGTGTCGCAGTGCATCATGTGCACGTTCGTGTGCACTGGCGTCGGCCCTCGCATCATCGCGTGCGCACCAGCAGGGGAACAATCGCGGCGCGCGCTGGTTTGGGGCTTGCTTACGCAGCGCGAGTCGTACGGTGGCAGCCGAATTGCTCTCTGATGCCGGTGACGGAGCACACCTGAGAAAAGCGCTCCGGAAACGGAATTCGACTTAGGGTGTGAATCATGGCGCAGCGAACGGTGCAGCTGATCGTCGGGCAGATTCTGACCGATGAGGAGTTTCGCTCTGACTTTCTTGAGCGGCCGATCGAAACCCTCACATCTCTGCGGCAGAAGGGTTTCGAGCTCACGAGAGTGGAAGTGGACGCGCTCGTCCGGACCGACCGCCGGTTCTGGGCGGTGGGTGCCGAGTGGATCGACGGGCGTCTTCAGCGCTGTCGACTCAATGGTGGAGTGCGGCACGAATCGGGTAATCGTGGGTGCGGTGAATATCAATACACCCGAGACTGACGATGTCGCGCGTGATCATCCTCGGCGCGACCGGATCCCTCGGTCGCCACGTGCTCCGGCAATCGGTTGCCGCCGGTCACGAGGTCACGGTGTTCGTCCGCACGCCGTCCAAGCTGCCTCCCGAAACCCGTGAGCGGGTCGCTCGTCAAACGCTTTTCTATTTGGCGGTCCTCGTATCGATCAACTGAACACCAACACGACGGTGACGGGTGCCCCGCCGTGCCCGGGCGTCTCCGACTGCTTCGAGCCGCTCCCGGATGTCGACAGCCGCTGGATCAAGCTGGGCGCAGACGTGCGCTACTTCTTCGCGCGCAGCGTCGGTGTCGGGCTGGGCCTGCTCTACGAGGATCAGAATCGTGGCGACTTCGCCACTATCGACGCGAACGGTTCTGTCGGATTCACCACGCCCACTGATACCCCTCGCGTCGACTACCTCGGCGGCCTGCTCACCGGCTATGGCGCGCGGCCATATCGTGGTGTGACGACGTTCGTGCGCGTGCTCTACCGTTTCTGATCGTGGCGACCACCCGCGAAGGGCGCGTCAGATGACCACAGAACAGAGTGGGCTGAAGTGGGCAGTCTTCTTCGGCGTAGCGGTATTCGTGCTCTATCTGGCCGTCCTCGTGCTGCGTCCCTTCCTCCACGTGGCGGCAGTCTATCTCGCCCTGACGCATGACTGGGCGAGAGCCATCGTAGTGACGATCTGGGGCGCGGGGGTCGTCAGCTCGATCGATAACTTCCTCAGGCCGCGACTCGTCGGCGATCGCGTCGGTCTCAGCGAGTTCGCCATGTTCTTTGCGCTGCTCGGTGGAGTGAGGGCGTTTGGCCTGGTGGGCATTGTCCTGGGACCGGTGATCTTTGCGACCATCGCCGCGATCGTTGGTGTGCTGACTGTCCCAGCGAACCCGATCGGCGCTGCCACAGGCCCCACGCCCGCCGAACCGTGACATCGGCCCGAAAGAGTTTGGGGCATAGCTCATTCGGGTACGAATCGTTCGACCATATCGGATCTACTGCCGAACGGCCGAAGACTGTGCTAAATATTCGACGTTCGTCGCGCGCCTCCAGCGTAGCCCCGTTCGACATGAGCGGCATGCAGCAAGGTTTCCGACCGGCATCGGCCATCGCCGTGCTTTGCACGGTTACCTGCTACTCTGGCCTCGTCCTGTCCGTGCGCCCAACCCAACGCTGGATATCACTCAATACGCGCATCTCGCCCGGACCTTTCGCAACCATTCTCCAATGGGGCAGTCTACGCAATCGCGCAGACGCCCGACACGGTCTGTTGCTGCGATTCCAGACCGCGTCGCACCTGCTGCCGGACCGCCCGGCCGAGGCGAAACTCCGGAATGCCTTGCGCCATGCGCTCGCCCGCCATTGTCGAGGTCGAGCTCCGCTACGATGACGAGCAGTTCCGATTGCGCGTGCGCGACGATGGCCAGGGGATCGATCCGAAGGTGCTCGCCAACCAGGGGCTCGAGCGACACTACGGATTGCGCGGCATGCCAGAACGTGCCGCCCTGATCGGAGCGAGGCTGGCGGTGTGGAGCGAAGTGGGCGCCGTGACAGAGGTGGAGCGGCGCCTTCCCGCGAGCAATGTCTACCCAACATCCGCAACACCCTCCCGGTGGTCACGCCTGTTCGCCTCGAAGGTGCGTAGGCACGTCGAAGGAGAAGGGGCATGAGCGGCAGCATTTCACCGATTCGGATCCTTTCGGTCGACGACCACCCACTCGTCCGCGAAGGCATCGCCGGCCTCCTAGGAGTTCAGCCGGATATGGCCGTGGTCGCGGAAGCGGCCAACGGTCGGGAAGCGATTCAGCAATTTCGCACGCACCGTCCAGACGTCACGCTGATGGACATTCAGATGCCGGAAATGAACGGCCTCGACGCGCTCATCACCATTCGGGCGGAGTTCCCGGATGCAAAGGTGATCGTGTTGACGACGTATGAGGGCGATGTGCACATTCTCCGGGCCCTCAAGGCCGGAGCGCAGGGCTACCTGCTCAAGAACACGCTCCATTCGGAGTTACTGCAAACGATCCGAGCCGTCCACACTGGACGGCGGAGCCTGTCGCCCGAGGCCTCGTTCAAAGTCGCCCAGCACATGAGCGACCAGACACTGACACCCGCAGAGGTCGTTGTGCTGCGCCTGATCGCCGACGGGAACGCGAACAAGGAGATTGCGGATCAGCTCGCCATCACCGAGGACACGGTGAAGGGCCGAGTGAAGAGCATTCTTGCGAAACTGGACGCCAACGACCGGACGCATGCGGCGATTATCGGCCTGAAGAGGGGCATCATCGAGTTCTAGACTCGTCGTCACGAACCCCCGTGGGTCCGCCTCTAGAAGTAGACCTTCAATACCAGCTCCACTGTCCGTGCCGTGCTCACCGTGGACGTGATCTGCCCGAACGTGTTCGGGGCATTGATGTCACGTGCGGGCGGGCCGAAGCTGGGTGTGTTGGTCAGGTTGAACGCCTCGGCGCGGAACTCGAAGTAGCGCGCGCCGCCGGCATTGAAGCGCTTGCCGATGGCCGCGTCGACGTTGCGATACGACGGCGCCCGTGCCACGCCGATGCCGCAGTTCCCCCACGTGCCGAGAGGCACGCGCTCGAACGCGGTGATGTCCAGCCATTTGACGATCGACTGGTCGGACGGCACCGGGTCGCCGACACAGTTGGGCCGCTCGTTGCCGCGCACGCCCTGGAGCGATCTATTCGCGCCGTCAATGACGGTGATCGGGAACCCGGAGCGCGCCTGGAAGATGCCGCTCAGCGTCCAGCCGCCGAGGATGGCGTCCATCACGGCCGACGAACCACCGCCCCACTTGCGGCCGCGGCCGAAGGGCAGCTCGTAGTTCCCAGACAGCACCAAGTTGTGGCGTGCGTCGAAGAATGCCGGGCCGTAGTTCCACTCCGGCTGGTACGTATTCATCCAGTACGCCCCTTCGTAGCCGACGCCACCAGGGGTGAAGAACCCGGGATTGTTCGTCTGCGTGCGGCTCAAGGTGTACGACGCCAGGTAATCGAACCCATTCGATCGGCGGCCGCGCACGCTCGCCTGCAACGCGCGATAGTCGCTTCGTCCCAGTGACGCAGTCTCCGACATGTTGGTGATGAGTGGTGCCGTCGCGTACAAAGGGCGGCGCTGCTGCGCAGGCGCCCAGGTCGACGGATCGCCGGCGCCTGGCAGCGGCTGGTTGCCCTCGACCGGCGTGACCAGGTGGTCGGCGCGGTTGCCGACGTACCCGACGTCCACGGACGTGCCTTCGGTGAGGAGGTACTCGGTGAAGACATTCCACTGTTGCGTGAACTGCGGACGCAGGTTGGGATCCCACGCGCGCACCTGGCCGGAGGGGTGGTCGAGCGGGTGTACGTCGGCGAACCCGGTCCCCAGAGAACCAGGCCCGCTGGTCACGTCGTACTGGACGAAGGACTCGAAGAAATACGGCGGATTGAGCGGCAACCGCAGGTTGGCGCCGGTACCTTCCATGAACTGCGTAATGCCGTAGCCGCCGCGGAAGACGAGCCGATCCGTGAATCGCCACGCGAACCCCAGCCGCGGTTCGAATCCCTTTTTGTACGGCTTGTACAGGGCTCGGCTCTCCACGTCGCCGTCGGCCGCCAGGATCTGCGTTCCGGTGCCCAGGTCGAAGTTCGACTGCCGGTTGTCCTTCTCGACCAGCGGCTGCGTGTACGCCCAGCGCATCCCCAGGTTGAGCGTCAGCGCAGGGGCGATGTTGACGTCGTCCTGGACGAAGATCGCGATG
>Ga0207641_10003067_pt1 | contig 15064 bp, 11 predicted proteins | sample KBSSwiS62_FD_184306 | JGI IMG/M metagenome (GOLD analysis project Ga0207641, IMG submission 184306) | Switchgrass rhizosphere microbial communities from Kellogg Biological Station, Michigan, USA - KBS Switchgrass S6-2 (SPAdes) (version 2) | ecosystem: Host-associated > Plants > Roots >... | reverse complement strand
GCGGGAAGGATCTCCCCGTTTTGAGATTGCGGTCGACCCGGTGGATGGCACGACCAATGTGAGCAAGGGGATGCCAAATTCCATCAGTTGTATCGCAGCCGCCTTCACCGACGACGGACGCCCTTCCATGCAGGACATCCCTGCCTTTTACATGAAAAAACTGGCCTATCCCCTGGAGGTCCGCCGGGCCTGGATGAAGGATCCCGGCCTGCCAATCGACATCAACGCGCCCATCGAGGAGGTGATTGATGTCACCGCCAGGATCCTGGGCAAAGAGGTGCGCGACGTCGTCGTCTGCGTGCTCGACCGCCCGCGCAACCAAGGCCTGATCGAGGCCATCCGCCGCAAGGGCGCGGCGCTGCGCATGATCGTGGATGGCGATATTGCTGCCGCCCTGGCCCCAGCCATGAAAACTTCCAGCATCAACCTTTATGCAGGCATCGGTGGCGCACCGGAATGCATCCTTTCCGCTGCGGGATTGCGCTGCCTCGGTGGGGGCATGCGGGCCCAGATCTGGCCGCGGGACGAGGAAGAACGGACGTCCCTCATCGAGCAGGGCTGGGGAGATCTCCTCAATCACCAGTATATGTCCAAGGACCTGGCCCGCGGAGACAATATTGTTTTCGCTGCCACCGGGATCAGCCACAGCCCGCTCCTCAAGGGAGTCGCCGTGGAAGGGGCCATCGCGACCACTCACTCCGTTCTCATGCGCGCCCGGAGCGGCACCGTCCGCTTCATTGAGGCCCATCATCACCTGGAGCGGAAGACCATTCATCTGCGCTCGACCCAGATTGAACGCCGCATCTGACGGGACCGTTTCGGGCCTCACGCCGTGTCATTTAGACATTGCGTGATTTTTTCCGGGAAGGCGCTACGCTGGCACCGATTGACTCAAGATCGGCCAATCGTTGGCGCGCCAACAAAACGGACCTGACGGTCATACCATTTATGAATGAAATCCTGTGGACATCGTGGGGAATTGTCATTACCCCGTGGAAAATCATTGCCTACATCGGGACACTGTTGTTCACGCTTCGCTGGCTGGTCCAAGCCGTGGCCTCCCGCCAGGCCGGCAAACCGACCGTCCCCCGCCTCTTTTGGTATATGAGCATTGTCGGCAGCGCGATGCTCCTCGGCTATTTTATTTTCGGCAAGAATGACGGCCCGGGCATTGTGTCCAATCTCTTTCCGGGGCTCTTGGCCGTCTATAACCTGTACCTCGACTTTGCTCACCAGAAAAAGAATCCCCCTGCGGTTGAGCCGGGCGCTGTTCCCGCTGAAGTCATCGATCACGGGCCGGTGCTTTGATGAAGGCCTGGACCAAAACCGACTTACTCCCGTATCTCGCGATCCTGGTTGTCCTGATCGTCCTTTTCGCCCGTATCGGCGAGCTTCCCTTTCGCGATCCAGACGAGGGCCGCAATGCGGAAGTCGCCCGGGAAATGCACCAATCCGGCGCGTGGCTCGTCCCGACGTATGACGGACTGGTCTATCTCGACAAGCCGGCTTTTTTCTTCAAGTCCGTCGCGCTTTCCTTCTCGCTCTTCGGCGAGTCGGAAGCGGCAGCGCGACTGCCCTCCGCCATCTTTGCCACTCTGTTGCTCGGGATGCTCTTCGCTTTCTGCCGCCGGGAGTATCCCGATCGAAACACCGCCGCGCTCGCCGTCATCATCACCGCGTCTTCGCCTCTTTTTTTGGTTCATGCCCGCCATGTGATCTTCGACATGACGCTCGCGTTTTTCGTCTGTGGCGCCATCTTGTGCGGCTATCTTGCCGAATCGACGACGGGACGGCCTCGCGCCAACTGGTACCTGCTGGGTGCGGTTTCCGCCGGATTCGCGACCCTCGTCAAAGGCCCGGTCGGCTTTCTCATCCCCCTGCTCGTGATTGCAATTTACAACTTTACCGAGGGCCGTACCGGCTGGGCGCGGCGCGGTTTCTCGCCTGCCAACGTGCTGATCTTTCTCGCGGTGGTCCTGCCGTGGTTTGTGGGTCTTTCCCTCCAACGTCCCGATTTTCCTTACTACGGACTGGTGGAGGAATCGTTTCATCGGTTCACCACCTCGTCCTTCCAGCGCGGCGGGCCTATCTATTACTACGGAATCGTGCTCCTGGGTGGCCTCTTTGCCTGGAGTATTCTCCTTCCGGAAGCGGCGGCAAGGGCCTGGCCATACCGGACGAAACTCAATTCCGCCGACCGGCTTTTTATCGTCTGGTCGATTGTTGTTGTCCTTTTCTTTTCCATCTCCAAGTCGAAACTGCCGGCATACATTCTCTCGGCTTGCCTCGCCTTGGGGGCCCTGCTGGCCCGGCTCTTTGTGGCGGCTTTAAAAAATCCCCGGGGAGCGGCCACGCGCCTGGTCTTTCGCGGCCTGCTTTTCCTGACCCTCCTCAGTATCGCCTTCGCCGCGTTCCTCTCGCTGAACGCCCTTCGTCCGGGGAGTTACGAGAGCATGGGCCTGCACACGAGCGAATTCAAACGACTCACCGTCCTCTTCACCCCGTCGGCCTGCGTCTTTCTCGTCGTTGCCCTGGTCGCCGTGGTCGCTTTTGGGCGGCGTGATATCCGGATCGCCTTCGCGACCTTCCTTCTCCTCCCTGTCCTGGCCCTGACATTCGATTTCGAACCGCTGCTCCATTACTCGGAATCGAGTTCCTCACGCCAGCTCGCCCGCGGCATCCCTCCCCTGCCCCCGGGCACGGCGATTGTCTGCTATGAATGTTTCCCCTGTGGGCTTCCCTATTATCTCAAGCAAAGTGTCATCGTCGTCAGCAAGGACGGCAGCGAGCTCACGAGCAATTATGTGATCTTCACCCTCAAGAAAACTCCGGACTGGCCCGAGGTCGTCATCCCCCTTGCGGGCTGGGACCGCTGGCTCGCTTCACGGAAAGAGCCGATTTTTCTCGTGGCTGACCGCAAATCCCATGACAAGCTGGATGCCCTCGCCATGGAAAGAAAAACTGACGTCACGGAAATAGCCCCCGGCTGGTGGGGCGCACTGCTTGCGCCGAAAACGAACTAATATGTGTGGCGTTTGCGGTATTGCTTTTCAAGGAAGGCCCTTTGACCTGAAACGGGCAACGGCACGGGTGCAGAGCATGGTCGAAGCGCTCGCGCACCGGGGTCCTGATGCTTCAGGAACCACGATCGGCGCGCAGGCCGCAGTCGGTGCTTCACGACTGGCTATCCGGGGACTCGACTCCGGCACCCAGCCGCTTCGTGACGAAAAAAGCGGGGTCATGGTCGTCTGCAACGGCGAGATCGACAATCACCGCGAGCTCCGCCGCTGGCTGGAAAGCCGGGGGCGAACGGTCAAACAAGAGACCGATATTGCCGTCATTCCCGATCTTTATCTTGAGCTGGGAGAGCATTTTATCGAACGGCTGGTCGGTGTCTTCGCCATCGCGATCTGGGACCCGAACAAGGAAGAACTGCTTTTGACGCGAGACCGGGCTGGTGAACGGCCCATCTTTTTCACGCTGCAGGATGGCGTGGTGCAGTTCGCCACCGAAGTGGCGGCATTGGTGGGAGAAAGCGGGGCGACTTTTACCCGCTCGAAGGAGGCGATCCACGAATACATGACGATCGGCTGCCTCGCCGCGCCAACCTCGCCTTACCTGGAAGTCCAGAAGGTGCGTCCGGGCGAGGCCGTCACGATCAGCGCTGCCGGCGTCCGACGACGACTCTACTGGCAGTGGGAAATCGGCCGGGTGAAAAAAGTGGCGCCGACGACAGACGGTTTCGACCAGATCTTCCGCGAAGCGGTGCGCCGCCAGACCGACATCGACGTGCCCTTCGGCATCTTCCTCAGTGGCGGACTCGACTCTTCCCTGATTGCCGCCGTCACGCACAACATCCGCCCGGAACTTTCCTTTCCCGCCTATTCGCTCCGCTTCGAGGAGAACTCGTATGATGAAGGCCAATTCGCCAACCAGGTCGCAACCGATCTGGGCTTGAAGCCTGTTTCCGTCTGGGTCGATCCGATGGACCTACCTGCGACGTTGGCCGATCTCGTCAGGCGCGTCGGCGAACCCTTGGCGGACCCCGCGTGGATACCCACGGCCCTGCTGGCCCAACGCGCCACACAGGATGTAAAACTGGTCCTGGCCGGGGAAGGCGGCGATGAGCTGTTTGGCGGATATCCCACCCATCTCGCCGCGCAATGGGGGGAAAAATACGCTAACCTTCCCAGCGGCCTTCAGGCCGCCTTTCGGTTCCTCGTGCAAAAATGGCCGGTGAGCGACAAGAAGGTCACTGTTTCCTTTTTGCTCAAACGTTTTGTCGACGGCATGCATCAGGACGGGATTGCCCGGCATTTGTTGTGGAAGGCCAACATTTCCCCTGGCGTCATGGCACGACTGGGAATGTCCGCTCCCCTGCCACACCTGCTGGAGACCTCCACGGGCGAATTGCTCGATGACGTCCAGCGCCTCGACCTGAAAATCACCCTGGCCGAAGGCTTGCTGACCAAGTCCGATCGCGCTGGGATGCGCTCGGCCCTCGAAGTACGCGCGCCGTTTCTGGACCAGAGCGTGATGGAATTCGCGGCCACCCTGCCCGTTGACTACCGCGTGCGTGGCCTTTCCACCAAGGTATTCCTGAAGAAATATGCCGAGAAATATCTGCCCCGCTCGATCATCTACCGCCGCAAGCGTGGCCTCTCGGTGCCCCTGTCACTTTGGTTGCGGGGCCCCCTCCACGATTGGGCATTGTCCCGGGTGGGTGACGAACGACTGGCCCATGTCGGCATCAACGTCAAGGCGGCCGTGGAACTGCTGGATGAACATCAGCGGCGCGAGGCTGATCATGCCCGCGCTCTCTGGACCCTGATCGTCCTCTGCGAATGGCTCACCTGGGACGAAACCAGGATCGCTGCCTAAGAGCGGCCAACCACAGACAGGGAACCATCCTCCCGCAAAATTTTACTGGGCCGTACTGACCTTGACGTCATCCAGGTAGATTTCACCCTGGCCATTCCAAGTTATCGAGAAGTGCGTCGCCCCGGATTCGTGCCGTTCTTCTTTCTTCTTGTTCTTGAAACTATAGCTAATGGTGTCCTGGAACTGATTCCACGAGTTGCCCGTCCCGATATTTTGCGCGGCATCAAAGTTTTCAGGCTCGGGCTCACCCGGTTCACTACGCCAGCCCCACAAATGGTACTGCAGGTTCGTGATGTTGCCGGAAGAATGAATCCAGAAACTGACCCGATACGGCGTGTTCTCCTTGGTGCCAAATTCACTCGAACATTGGATCGTATGCTTGTCATCAAAGAGCTGGTCGGAAACCGGATAATAAAACTCGGGGAAATAGGTATTCTTGATCGGGTAAACATAGTAGCGCAACGCGGACTTAAAGGGCGTGTTGGGCGGTGGGACGAACGCCGGCTCCACGCTGGTATTGGTGCAGACCAGCAGCTCATTCGGTACGCCGAAGGGACTGATCAAGTCCCAACCGATGGGCCGCAAGACCTTGGGGAATGGGTTTGTCGCGGCAATCGGAACCGGATCGGCAAACTGCGGGGAGCCCAGGGTTCCCGTGTTCTTGGCGTAGGAGACGTCCCCGTGATTGTTGGTGACGATCAAGTTCGGCAACTTGCTTCCGGTCAGGTCGCAGACCGTGACCGTGGGCAGGTCACCGACCGTCTCTTTGCTGCCCAATTTCACAGGATGGGCCGCGTCAAAGGTGGGAACAGCCTGCTTCACGTCCGCGCTTGTATTCAGGAAAACATTGATGCGGCCTACGCGTGTTGCTCCGGATGTCTCCTCGCAACCGGCAATAATGTCCGGCTTGCCATCATTGTTCCAGTCCACTACCTGGGGAGTCAGGTGCTCCCGTCCCATGCCGGGGATGATTTTGGTCATTGTCGCGGAATCGTTGTTAAAGGTCGGATTGTCCCGGTTTCCCGTATTCTTGAAGAGAAAGACACTGTTGGCGGAATAGCTGCCGTCACCCATGATCAAGTCCAGATTGCCGGTGCCCCACCAGTCGTAGACAAAAGGCGAAAGGAAATTGCACCAGAGAAGGCCATCCTTGCGGGTCTTCACCAGGCAATCCTTCTGGAGCCGGGGAGTGATCCGGAAAACCGGCTGCGAGGTCGAACCGGTATTATGCAGGTAGAAAAGCCGTCCGTTGTAATTGCCGATGACGAGATCAAGCTGTTTGGTGCCGGCAAAGCTGACGAGTTGAACGCGCGGCACAATGTTGTCCGCTCCACCTGCCGCCCAGTGATAATCGGGCTCGTCCATGGTCGCCCCGAACCAGATGGGCATGACCTCTCCTACGGTAAACTTCGGAACCGTGGCCGTTCCACTGTTGGCATAAAACCAAAAGAAGCCGTGGGGATCGCCGATGACCATGTCCTGCAGGCCATCTCCATTCAGGTCTCCCACAGCCACACTCGGACCAAACTGGGTTTTCGCCACCGCCCCGGCACTGTTCACCGCTGGCTGAACACCGGGAATAACCGCAATAACCCCGGCCGTGCTGGCACCAGCCCACGGGTTGTCTTTGGGAACAGAGGTCTCAAAGGTGCTGTGCAGAAGATCACCTGCGGCAAGCGGCTGCAGGGTGACGACAAATCCGAGAAGCAAAGCAATCGAATAATTTCGCCGCACTGAGCGCAAACCGGGGGAAAACGTAAGGAAATGAGGAACCACAACTTAATCCTTCCAAAATGAAGGCCATCATTCAATCAACATCCGCTTGCCGACGCAATTATTCCAATAACCTCTTTCCGGATCTCGCCTGAATCGATCAAGCGTACCGCTCTGTCGAATCAACCCGTAACCAATTTAATACGGATATCGCGGTAGTCGTCGTCCTCGGCAGAATCGTCCCAGGCAAAGACCACGGGCCCTATCCTGCGGCCACGCGAAGCGACCCAGGGCAGGTGAGGATTGGCATCGCTGCGCTTGTGCCAGCCGACCATGGTCAATTCATATTGGGAAGCTTGGGCCGGAATGACCAATGTATTCGGCCGCAGGACAAAGCTTCCCATCTGGTCTTCAATGCGCTCTCCATTGCGATAGAGGACGACGGCCTGTTCCCAGGCGCCATCAAAAGTGGCAAAGAGATACACTTTTAATTCTGCCGGAATGATCAGGGAAAGAGCCGAGGTACTGGTCAGGACAGATTCGTTGCCTTCCGGATCAAAATGGGTCGACATGAGGAGATAGAATCGCTACCCGTAAGAAGTTGGCGAGCAAAAAAGTTAGATCGCCTTACAAATGGCCGTCGCGGGCAAGATCACGGGTCAATCGGGTCTGGCGGGCAAGCATTTCACGATATAAGGAGCTATTTTCCGTCCGTGGCTCGGCTCGCTCCTCTTCCTGGGGCTCCGCCAGCTGAACGGCCCAGTCGATGACACTTTTCTCCGTGTCGGCCACGGCAAGTGCCTGGATGGCCGCGCCCAAGGCAGCCCCCTCTGAACAAGCCATCGTCACCACCGGTGCCCCGAAGATATCGGCGCAAATTTGACGCCACAGCCCGCTCCGGCTTCCTCCGCCGGTGAGCCGGATTTCCTTCGGCTTGACGCCAAGGGTTCCGAGTCGCTCCAACCCGTAGGCCATGCCAAGGGTCACCCCTTCCATCGTGGCGCGGGCCAGATGTCCTGGCGTCCAATTGCGGGTCGTCAAGCCGTGCAGCACACCGGTACCGGCGGGAAGATTGGGTGTCCGTTCGCCCTGCAGATACGGCAGGAAAAGCAAATGGTCCGCCCCAACGGGAACAGCTGCCGCCGCCTGTTCATAGTCGTCATGTTTCCAACCGAAAAGCTTGCGCACCTGCTCCGTCGCCACGGTGACGTTCATCGTACAGAGCAGCGGCAGCCATGCATCCGTGCTGTCGCAAAACGCGGCGATTTCGCCCTGGGGATCGATGACCGGGGTATCCATGCAGGCGTAAAGCGTGCCCGAGGTACCAAGACTGGCGGTAACGCAACCCGGCCTGACATTGCCAGTGCCAATCGCCCCCATCATGTTGTCGCCACCGCCTGCACTGACAAGAATGCCTTTCGGAAGTCCCCAGGCCGCGGCCAAGGCAGGCTTAAGTTCGCCGACTGGTTGACGAGACGATTTCAGGACGGGAAGCAGATCGATCAGGCGCGGGTCGATGAAGTCGATTACCGGCTTTGACCATGTCCGGGTGCGCACATCCAGAAGCGCGGTGCCGGAGGCGTCGCCAAATTCCATGCTGATCTGGCCCGTGAGATGAAAGTTGAGATAGTCATGCGGTAGCAGGACATGCTTGAGACGCTGAAAATTCTCCGGCTCATGACGCTTCAGCCAGAAAATCTTCGGCGCGGTAAAACCCGGCAACATCGCATTGCCCACCAGGCTGATGACTCCCGGGGTTCCACCAAAATGCTTCGTGATATCATCACATTCACCGACCGTGCTGGTATCACACCAGAGTTTGGCGGGACGGATGACCTCCCCTTTGGTGTCCAACGGGACAAAGCCATGTTGCTGGCCCGAGACGCCGATCGCCTTCACCTCTGCGGCCCGCGCACCCAGTTGCTGCACCACCTCGCGGACGGTCGCTTCGAGTGCCTCAACCCATGTATTGGGATGCTGTTCCATCGCTCCCGGCGGAAGTCCGGGCAGGACATCGTAACTGCGGCTGGCTTGGGCGAGCACGCTCCGGGTCACCGAATCAAAGGCAATCGTCTTGGTGCTTTGCGTTCCGCAATCGATACCGAGCGTGATGGCCATGATGCGTGTGGTTTCAGCTCTCTTGACTCGTCCCAGTTTCAGTAACCGGCGGGAAGCCGGTTACTCCATCGTTTCCAGTTCCTTGATCAGCGGAATGGCCTTGGCGGGAGTCTCCATGGAAAGCGTGGAGGTGAGAATCTGGCCGCCTGCATCCAGGTGCGTTTTTTCGCGCACGAAATAATTTTGCCCGGCCACCGCATTGATCGTCATCTTGCTGTTCTCCAGCGTGACAGTATGCGGTCCCGGCGACAAAGTCGCGTAGAGGAAGGAGCTCGAGGAAACGATCCCCAGTGCCTGGCCATCGAGGAAAACTCGGTGGGAATTATCCGCGCGGATGAGGCTGCCTTCCTCAAAGATATAGAGTCCCGCCTTCCCTGCCGGCGGCTGGAACGTGTTCGCGGAGTATTGGGTCTCGTTGGACTGTTTCGAGGGTGTCGCCGTGCTGGTGCAGGCCACCATCAGGCAGGACGAGACGAGCAGAAAGGAGAGGTGAAGAGGTTTCATCTTGGGCTATTGAAAGACGAAGAGGACTTCTCGTCGAGGACGGAATGCAACGGTCTGGGCGTCAGGCGAGTTTGCGGGAAGCGGAGACCATTGCCAGGCCGTAAAAGATCAGGTCGATACCAATAAATGTCCCGATGACCCACATGCTGGAACTGGGCCAGTGCGCGAGAATCAAAATGCCCAGGATAAGACTGATGATGCCGCTAAAGATTAGGGCCCCGCGATGGTGCAAGGTGGGATGCGAAATGGCAAAACCCGCCTTGAAAAAACCTCCCACGAGAAAATAGCAGGCCATGATCAGGGTGATGACCACGACGCCCTGTTCCACGTCAAAAATGAGCAGGATGCCCATGCAAGTCGCCAGGACCCCGGCTAAGAGTTGAACGGCAAACCCGGCCCAGCCCCGCTGCCACAAGGCGTGGATCAAACCGGCCACTCCAGCCGCCGTCAGGAGGAAGCCGAAAAAAAGCACCGTCACCAGCGATACAATGAACGGCGTCATGATCGCGATCATGCCAACGAGGATATATATCACTCCCAAAAAGAGGGACCAGCGCGAGACGGCAGAGGCAGGGGTCATGGGTGAGAGATATAGAACCGTCCGGGGCTTGGCCAGTCATTTATACAACGAGCAGCGGAATTTTTCTTCCTAATCCATTGATAGTGATGCCCCGAAAATTCCGTCGCACTTCTGCCATCATTTAGCCGCGAAGAGTTCACACTAAAGAACTCGCGCACTCATTACATTTCTTTAAGAAAGAGCGCGTGAAAAAACCCGCCCTTCTTTCCCGCCTTGTTCTTCTTGCTCTCCTTTCCGCCACTAGCCCGGTTTGGGCTGCCCCCGGTTCCTTCACTGTCAATAATGGGCAGACCAACACTACCGCGCAGACTCTGGGCGCAACAGGTGTCGGCACCGTCAATGCCGGCGGAACCCTGAATGTGGGTGGAGGCAATGTGGCCATTACCGTGACCGGTTCCGCCACCATTAACAATAGCGGCACGATTGAACAGACCGGGACCAAGCGGGCCATTCGTGACAATACCGGCGGCCTTACCCTGAACGTTACTAATTCGGGAGTCATCACGACGGTTGTTGATGACACTTTTCAAATGAACGTGGCGGGCAGCTCCGTGAGCCTGACGAATACGGGAACCATTTCCGCGCTGGGATCAGGCAGCAACAATGGACAGGCCATTGACTGGGCCGCCCTTAATACCAATGTCGGCACGAACGTGCTGCACAATAATGCGGGAGGCGTCATCACCGCAGCCGATGCCGATGCGGTCAGGCCCGGGCAAAATGGTGTCATCACCAACGACGGCCTGATCAAGTCGTCGACCCTGGGAGATAACAATGACGGCATCGATCTCCAGAACAACACCAATGTCTCGATCTCCAATGCCAATGCCAATCTTTCCACCAATGCGAACCTGATCGAAGGCGCACGTCACGGGATCACCGGCGGCCAACTGACGGGATCGTCGACCTTTACGCTGAGCGTCACTAACAATTCCAATGGCACCATCAAGGGTGATGATGGCTCGGGCATCAACATCGACGGTCTCGATGCGCTTGAGACGGTGACCATCGTGAATAATGGGACCATCACGGGCAACGGCTCCGCTCTCACCGGCTCGAATACGACCCAGGATGGTGACGGCGTGGATGTGGACGGTGTCGTCAACATCACGAACACCGGCACAATCAAATCAATTAACTCCCTCGGCGACACCAGCGAAGGCATCACCACAGGCGGCGGCACGATCACCAATTCGGGCACGATTCAGGGCTCCGTCACGGCGGCAGGCATCACGAGCGGGGCGGTCGGACGGGGCATCACTCTCGCTGGAGTGGATAAAAATGCCGGAGGTACTTCGATTCCCATCCAAAAGACTTATGCCCCGACAACCATCACCAACAGCGGACTGATCAAGGGTGACACCGATGCCGGTATTGCGATCTTGGGCGTCAACACCACCGTCACCAGCACCTACACCGCCATCAACTATGCCGTGACGATCACGAACACGGCGGGCGGTCACATTGAAGGCGGTGGTTCCGTCGCCGTTATCGACGGTAGTGCAGCCGTCACGCTCAGTGGCACAGGAACGGCCAGCGCGAACGATGAGACCGTCATCAACTACGGCACGATCAAGGCCACCGGCTCCGGCAAGGCTATCAGCCTCGGCAGTGGCACAAACAGCGTCCAGATCATGGGAGGTTCCGCCTCAGTGATTGGCGATATGTCCGGCGGTACTAGCGCAGGATCCAATACCCTGGCCATTGATCCTTCCGCTGGCCAGAGCTTCAGCTACAGCGGTGTGATCTCGAACTTCAGCAGTGTCGATATCAAGAGCGGCACGGTGACTTTCTCCGGCGCGAACGTCTACAATGGCACCACTTCCATCGAAGGCGTGCTGAACTTGACCGGCTCCGGCACCATTGGCACCACCACCACGCTGACCATCAGCAACACCGGCACGTTTAACCTCGGCGGCGGGACGGTCACTGTCGGCACCCTGGCCAATTCCGGCACGATCAACAATGGTACCGTGAACGCCACGACCATCGGCGGGCTCTCGGGCTCCGGCTTCAACAAGACCGGCTCCGATACCCTCGTCATCAGCGGCTCCAACTCCTACACGGGTGGAACGACCGTAAGCGCGGGCAAGCTCGCCGTTAACGGCTCGATCACTGGCAATGTGGACGTCCACTCCGGCGCCGAGCTGGGCGGCAGAGGGTCTATCGGCGGGACGATCAGTGGCGCGGGTAAGGTCGGGCCAGGCAATAGCCCTGGCATCATGACGGCTTCCTCCGTAGATCCCAGTGGCGGCCTCACCTTTAATTTTGAGTTCACCCTGGCGGGCGCTGCGGCGTGGAATAATGCCGGCAGTAGCGGCAATGATGTGTTGCACCTCACGGCCGCGCTGCCTTTCACTTCGGCGATGACTTCCGCCAATACCATCAACCTCTACTTCAGTGCGCTCTCGACCACCTATGTGGGTGGATTCTTCACGGATGGCCCCACCAACAACCTGTCCTCGAATCTCGCCAATGCGATTTTCAATTATTATATCCTCGATAACACGAACGGGACCGTCACCTACAACGGCAACAAGTACGACCTGATCAATGGCCAGGTTCTCGCCGGCACGACGCAAGTTGCCGGCGCAAACTTCAGCACCGGGACCACCGATGGCTGGGCCCAGAGCTTCTACGTCAGTCCCACGGCGATTCCGGAGCCTTCCACCTACCTGATGATCGGCATCGGTGCGCTCGTGCTCATTGTGCTGACCCGCAAGCGCCGCCTGGGCCGCGACTAGACCTGCTCGCGCAACTCGCGCACGAACTCGTCCCACCACGGTTCGTGCGCGGAACGGGACTTCAGGTCAGCCATTTCCAGGTTCCAGTGGATCTCGGCCTTTCGGCGAAATTCGTCGAGTTTCCCGCGGTCTCCCAGTTCAGGCAGGAGCCAACGGCGGCCAATCTGCGCGTGCAAGACCTCGTCCGCCCAATCGTAATCCTGCATCGTGACGCAAAGTGGATCGCCGTAGGCTTGTGCAATTTTCCATTCGTAATGCTTGCCGGTGTTCTTCGGCATGAGTCCCTGTTCAACGCCCCATAGGATTGTATGGACCTGTAGCGGTTCCAGCCGGTTGAGGGCAGTCGAAATGTGAATATTCACCGGGAACTTGTAGAAGGGCATCCCATGCGCATAGAGCGCTGTCTCTCCCATCATGGCATGACGTGCCTCATCCCAGGTCTGCCGCGCGAGGTCGACATAGTAGTCCCATGGCTTTCCCGGCGTCCGGTACATGACCGCGGACAGATATTCCGGCACGCCCATTTCCCGGAGTCGTTTGTAAATCAACGCGAACATCCGCTCGTCCGGCTCCTTGCTCTCGTCCTGGTACACGCTGTGGGCCGGCTCCGAGGTGTTGAAGACATCGCGAAAACGGAAATCACGCTTCGGTTCTAGCTCCATTTTGTACTCACCCCCATCCGAACGAGGCGCGAAAGCCGGTTCTTGGGCGGGCGCCGGCTCTTTTCCACCGACCCCACCCGCCTGTCCGAGAAAATAGCTCAAATGCTTTTTCCAAGCCTGCGCCGTCTCGTGATCTTCCGTTTTTTTGCAGAGTGCCTGAATCACCTGCCCACCCCAGTTCTGCATCTCGGTTTCCTCCTGTAACATCCACCGCAACATCCGCACCGTGGGATGATCGATCAAAGGATTTGTTTGTTCGAGGTGCTCTCGTAACGCCCCACTAAGCGCGGGCCTAATTACACCATAAATTCCTACGATCAATTCGGCTGAATTTTTCGCACGCAGGGCTTCATCCAGCCACGCCTTGAGTTTTTCGTCCGGCACTTGGTCAAGATGCAAGGGAGGCTCGCGCATCTCACCGACACGTTTCCGCAGCATTGCACTATGCTCCGCATCCAGCCAGAGATGAAGACTCAGCCCGGACTTGATTTCCCATTCCGGAGTGCCGGTGATGTGGGCCGAAACGATTTCCACCAAACGCACCTTGATATAGTTATACCGCCGCAACAACTCCGTGTTGTCCTCGACCGGGATTCCCGGTCGACAGGCTTCTTTGTAAGAGGCGATTCCGGCCAACGGAGGCAAGCCGAGATTATCGATTTGAAGGCCGGAAATATATGTAAGCATGTTTTCAATTTGAATCACCTCCCTTTTGCTCTCCAGTGAATAGAGTTTATCCTTTCGCTCAAATAGTTTATGAAATGGATCATGCCTCCTTCCCGGCTCAATTTTTCCCTACTGGAAACCAAGCTCATCTGGGTCCAGAATCGGTTGCTGGAAAAATCACGAAAGACCAACGCAGTCACCGTGGAGGACATTCCTGCGTGGTTTGTGCGGCAGGGACGCTTAGTGCTGTCCATGGGCCACGAACGGAGCGAGGCCCGCGCAGGCCATTGGATGCTTCCCCGTCAGGGACATGGCTGGGTGCATACCATGCCGGATTCCAAAATCCTCTCCTTTCGTTTTCGCCTGCGTTGGCCCAATGGACAGGAAGTCTATCGACGACGCCAGACTCTTGTCCTGCCAACCCGCAAATGGCCGGAACTGTCTCAGGCCGCCAACGCCATTCTTCGACAATTCCGCGGCGACCCCATGTGGTCCGCCGACCAGTGGACTCCATCTTCTTGCTCCGAATTTTTCCAGCTACAATCGAACTTTCAGCGTTGGCTCGTCGCCTATGGCCGGACAATGGAGGCGCACGGGATGACGCAAACACTCATGGACGAGGCCGCCACCCCTGCCCTCGAAACCCGTAAAATTCTGATGGAATGGGATCTCACAAGACCCTTCTCACGCAAAATACTCTCGCAGCATCTTGGCCTCAGCATTCCCGCTCTCGCACGCCGTTTCACTACCTATTATGGGATCACCCCGCGCGCTTTTCTTGAACAACGAAAGCTCGAATGGGCCCGGTTGCGCCTCACTCAAGGCCGGGAACGAATCAAAGTGATCGCCGCTGAACTCGGCTTCCTCAATCTCGCCCAGTTTTCCAATTGGTTCCGCCTGCGAAACCAACTCTCACCTCGCGAATATCGGAGTTTTACAAAAGAAAAAGGAGGCTTTTTCAAGCCTCCCTTTTCAAACTGAGTCAAACTGCTGTATTTAACCGTTCTTCGAACGACGCAAGCGCTGGCAAACGACCAGGAGGACCAAGCCACCGAGCATCAGGGCCCAGGTGCCGGGTTCAGGAACTACTTCCACGTCGATGTTGAAGCCGCCGCCGTTGGCCACCAGCTTCAAGTACGAATTCGCATAATAGCCCAGCGGTTGCGCGCTGTTGATCGTGAAGTTCAGGCCCGTGA
>Ga0207641_10003060_pt1 | contig 15075 bp, 12 predicted proteins | sample KBSSwiS62_FD_184306 | JGI IMG/M metagenome (GOLD analysis project Ga0207641, IMG submission 184306) | Switchgrass rhizosphere microbial communities from Kellogg Biological Station, Michigan, USA - KBS Switchgrass S6-2 (SPAdes) (version 2) | ecosystem: Host-associated > Plants > Roots >... | reverse complement strand
GTTTTTGTTGTTGTGTTTTCAACGCGGCTTTCTCTTCGGGAGTCGCGGCTGCGCCCTTGGCCTTGAGGTCCTTTGCCTGAATCTTCAAAGTATCGTCTTCGCCCTTCAGCTCGGGATTCGACGCCAGGACCCCGTTATGGGCCTTCCCTATCTGCCCCATTTCACTCTTGGTCAGGCCGCCTGGCAGAAGCTTGGACTTGGCTGCTGGAGCCGGTGCCGTCGCTGTTGGCGTCGCGGGCGCTGTGGTGTCTTCCGCCAGGACCACCGTCGCACTGGCGATGGCAAAAGCAAAGGACAGGAGAAGGAAACGAGGAAGGAGCTGGATCGATTTCATGTCCCATTAAAGGCCATCGAACGTAAAGTTGCGATTGCAATTAATGGGAATCCTCGACTTTTCCTGCTCTGAGACCTGGACCTAGGCCTTTTTCCCGCTTTTCACGAGCTTGAGCGCGGGAGCGTCCTCGAACGTCTTGTAATAGTCGTCCAGCGGATAGCAGCCCGAGCGAAGGCCGTTGCGTGGCGCGGTGGTGCAATCGCTGAAAGTGCGGCAGATCAACTTGGGCTCCGCCAATTTCCCCAGCGACGTGGCGTCGGCCAGAATGTGCGGATAGGACAGGACCATCCGGCCCAGGCCGACGATATCGACATGGCCCGCGCGAACGTAATGCTGCGCGACGTGCGGCAGATATTCCTGCAGGTAGGAATAGCCAGAGCCCAGAAGAATCAATTTCGGGAACGCCGCTTTCAGTTGCGCCACAACCTTGATCTGGCGCACCACCGAGATGAGCGGGTCCTCGTGCGGCTGATAACCGTCCGAAGGCGGATAGGCCGCGGGCCTCTGGATGTGCGGATTGTAGTAGGGGCTCCCCGCGGTGAGATTGACGAGCTCGATGCCGAGATCGGTGAACAGTTGGAGAAGCTGCTTCGTCTCGGTCAGGTCGTACTCCAGCGGATTCTCGCGGTTGATGCCGAACTGATAGTTGTAAGGCAACAGATGCGCAAACTCCTCCGGCATGCCCGGACCCGGTTTGGCCGGCTGCGAGAGCGCGGGATCCGGCTTGAAGGGAACGAAATCGAAGGCGCTCAGGCGCACACCGATGCCCAGGTTGGGCGCGACGGCGCGGATGCCTGCCGTGATCTCACGAATGAGCCGCGTCCGGTTCTCGAACGAGCCACCGTATTGCCCGGGCCGGGTGATGGCACCGAGGAATTCATGGAGCAGGTATCCGTGGCAATGCTTGATGTCGACGAAGTCCGCACCGACTTCCGCCGCGATCTTGGCCGAGGCGATGTAACAATCGACGAGGCGTTTCAGGTCGTCATCAGTCAGGATCTGGTCGTCGCTGGTGACGTTGAATTTCGCGTCGAGGATCGGGTGCCGGTAGGCGATGCGCGATTCCCAGCGCTTCTTGTCGTTCGGGCGGCAAAACCGTCCCGAGTGGGTGAGCTGGAAACCGATGACGAGATCGTCCGTCTTGCCGAACTTCTCCTTGTGCGCGGCGATGAGCGTCTCGCGCAGGCCCGCGATCCCCGCCTTGTTCTCCTCGTTGATGATCAGCTGGTTCATGTTGGCGCGGCCGTCCGGGCGCACCGCCATCGCTTCGCCCCCCCAGATCAACTTCGCGCCGCTGTCGCCGAAACGCTTCCAGCGCCGGATCATCGGCTCGGTCACGCCGCCCGTCGTCGTGCCGTCCCAGCCTTCCATCGGGTGGATCGCCCAGCGATTGCCGATGGTGCGTCCGTTCCACGTCGTCTTTTGCAGTAGCGGCGAGGCCTCGCCCTGGATGATCTCGTCATCCATGCCGAGGTCGAGGTTGAGGCTCTGCAGGTGGGCGCGAAAATCGGCCACGGTCTTAAGTGAAGGAATGCGGACCAGTTTGAAGGGAGTGGACATGGGGAGGTTCCGGGGGATGAACGGCAGGGATTAAGGGTTGGCTAATATAATATAAGATATATGATATGGCTTGTCCGTTCGGCAAGCCCTATCTTGACCACGTCCTCTTCCCATGGCCCTGACCCTCACCAAGCAACAAGCCATTTACCAGCACCTCAAGGAACGCATCCTCGACGGCAAGCTGCCTCCCGGCCATCGCCTCATCATCGATGACATCGCCAATGAACTCGGTCTGAGCATCATCCCGGTCCGGGAGGCCCTGCAACTCCTCCAGGCCGAGCGGCTCGTCGAGATCCGGCCCCACGCCGGTGCCACCGTGGCCGCAATCACCCCCGAGAGCATTGAGGAGGTCTTCACCATCCTCGAGGGCATGGAGGCCATGGCCGTCCGCCGCGTCGCGAAGAAGATGCCCGCCGAACTCGACGCGCTCCTCGTGAAGTTGATCGCGAAGATGGACTCCGCCGAGCACGCCAACGACGTCGAAAAATGGTCGGCCCTCAACCTCGAGTTTCACCTCGCGATCAGTGACGCCACCGGCATGCCCTGGCTGCGGGAAATCACCCAGCGTGCCTTGGGCAATTGGGACCGTATCCGCCGTCATTTTTTCCGCGAAGGCAGCGAACATCGTTTCACCGAGGCGCAGCGTGAACATCACGCTCTCATCAAGGCCCTGCGCAAGGGTGACGCCGATCTCGCCGAAAAACTGATCCGTCAGCACAACCAGCGCGCCTTCCGGCATTATTCGGACATCCGCACGGACACCTCCGCAAACCTCGCGAGTTAAACCACTGTCATCTCTCTCCATTGCTTGATGAGCGATTTTATAGAGGTCTCCGCCAAGGATTTCTCCAAGGTGCGATTGAGTGATAAAGTTGAATCACTCCCCTAGATGGCGTAGAGGCGTCACACCTGGAGCATCATTTCCAAAGCCCACTGCGTTGCCATTCTTGAAAAGAGTTCCGGACAGTTTCTCTCCACGGATTTCGAGGAAATAGTCCCACTTGTCCCCGGTATGATAGGAGGACGAGAGGGTTGTCACCTTTCCCGTGGCCGTGTCGGTGAATTGCAACGGTTTGAAGGTCATCTCGAGGGTCGCCCGTTTATGATCCTCATCGAAACGGATGGCCGGAGGCATCCAGATAGTGCCCGCCTCAAAGAGACCACCGTCCTCCCACCGCCCGTCGCCGGAGAAGAGATAATAGGTTAGGGAAGGATTGGGGCCGGGAGTTGATAAAGGCGCATGGTAATTGAGAACGAGGAGGTGTTTCGTGCCGCCTGCGTCTTTCAAGACGTGGGTAAAGATGCCTTCGCTGTCGCCAAAAAACTCGGAATTGGCCAGGGAACACATCCCGCAGCAACCGTCCGCCAACCGCACCTTCCACGTATGGGGATAATTTTCGGGTGTGCTCATCAATCCATTCAGGGCCACGCGCCAGGGATCGAGGGGAGTGAGTTTCCGCTTGGAGTCGAACATGAGTTTTTTCATGGGGACCGGCGATAGCGTGAGAAGTTGCACGACCAACTCCGGGGCTGGGCGCGAATCCGGTTGGTGCCAGGCAAAGTCGAGGACGACGGCGTCCTGGGCTGCGTCATATTTCCAGTCGAGACCCAGATCCCCCCGGGCCTGATTGAGGTAGTCGCGTTTCGTGATTTCGGTCTTTCCATTTGAGAGCAACAAATGCATGCCCAAGTCGGGCTTCTCGATCGACAGGTAGTCGGCGAGACCGGGCGGCAGGACCGTTTTCTTGCCGACGACCGGGGCAATCGCTTGTAGATGATCAAGGTAGCGGGAACTCTTGATCTCAGGCGGGACAGGTATCGCCTGGTCCAGAAAACTGTCATCCGCCGAGACCCGCGTCATGGTGACGAAGCTCGCCAGCAGCACAACGACCGCCGCAACCCCACAGCAGAATCCCCCACATTTCATAGGCTGAAGAGTGTCCTGATTAGTCCCCGTCGTCATCTTGCTACAAAGTCGTTTCATAAAGAATCTCCCCCAGCGTTGCCCGAGGATAAAGTCCATGATAGTCCTCGAGAACAAGTCCATGTTCCGTGAGGACAAAAGAGGCCTCGAATTCATAAGAGCCATTGCTGAGGGTTTGTTTTGACCGGATGGTGAGATTCGTTTTTCCCGGGTCGAGCCACGCGTGGTCATCGCCGAAGTCCTGACCGCCATTTAACAAGCCGCCCTTTTCAAATTTTCCGGTCTCATCGAAAAGATAATAAGTAAAGCTGCCGCTTGCCTTATTGATCGGTGCGGACTGCACGTTGATGACGAGGAAGTGGTTCCCTCCCTTGCTGTCCAGCATGCGTTTCGCCAGGATATTGTCGATGTAGGATGGGGAAAATGGGCCGTAATTCCGGACATCGTCGATGAACCTCAATTTCCAGACATGCGCGAGATTCTCCGGTTTGCTGAGGAGCGCGTCAAAGGCGATCCGCCAGGCATCGTCCGGATCAAGTTGGTGATGGTCAAAATAATACTGGTAATGGGGGTCAATCCAGGCGGACCGAGCGTGAGCACCTGTTACGCGGAAGCAAAAATCCATAAATTGCGGCACGAGCGGCTTGGTCCCGGAGGACGGCGAATTTAAGAGGACATCCAAAAGTTGCGCGTTGGTCCGGGGATCGTCCCGACGCCATTTGAAGTCGGTCGTGATGACATCCCGGGCCGGATCGGAATTCCATGTCAGGGTCATCGCGTCGAGGGACGCCGTCAAATATTCACGGACTGTATTTCCAGCAGGAGTGCCATTCCGTTCCGTCGAAAAGAGAACCTGTCCCTTGTCCCAATTCTCTTTGCGGTCTTCCGTTTGAATGAAATCCACGAAGCCTTCCGGGTAAATGATCGGCCGCTGCGTTATGGCTTGGAGGTCTGTCAGTCGGTCCACAAAGGAATTGAATTGCAGGAAGGGAGAAAGGTTTGCGGCGTGCGAGCCTGGTCGCGAGCGACGCAGTGTCAGGGCCTGCGGGACCGGTTGGTCGAGAAAGGGGGCCGAGCCAGTGGGGGGAAGGGGCGGGGAGTTCGCGGCAGTCTGGAGAGAATCGCTTTTTCGGAGAGCCAGGGTGACAGCGGCAAGGCCGATCAGCAGGACAACGATGGTCGCGAGCCAGCCATAAAGTGTCCTGGGCTTCATCGGATGAAATTCACCCTAACGCGCTGCAAGCTTCCTTAAAGCAAGAAAGCCATGCGGTCCGGGGCCCTGTGGCGGGCCTCCGACTTGGTGGGCCGATTATCGCTTAGGTGAACCGAATATCAAAAAACCGCGGCTCACCCAGTCCCGCTGCGGCGCGATGCAACATCACGCCGAGTTCGCGGGCATGGTAGTCGCCCCACATCGAGGCCTCGCCACACGGCACCTTGCGGCCCGGTGGGATGTAGTCCCAGCCGTTCGGGCGATGGTAGACCGAGTGCAGGAGCAGTCCTTCGTGATTGGTATCCGTGGAAAGGTACGGTTCCTGGAACAGCGTCCGCGCGACAGTCAGCCCCGCCTGGAAGTATTTCGCGCCCTTCTCGCCCTGGAGGTTTCGTTTCAGGTAGTGGCCGAGCCGGAGCAGGCCCTGCGCGGCGATGGCGGCGGCACTGCTGTCCACTGGCTCATGGTCGTTGTACGGCTCGGCGGGACGGTCGAGATAGTTGCCAAGGTGCGCGAGGCCCGGCGCGCCGGTGTCCCAGTAAGGGATCCCGTCAACCGGGGTATATTCCAGGTAGAAATCGGCCACCGCTTCGGCCACTTTCAGGAAACTGGCAATGACCTTTTCTTTGCCGCCGAACGGCGCCAGGTCCTCGTCGGGCAGGGCCTCCAAATACTCGATCTCCTCCGGATAACCGCAAAGAATCCACGCCAGCCCGCGCGTCCACGTGGAGAAGGGGGAATACCCCTGCTGGCTGTTCGGGCAGCGATAGGCGCCGTCATTCACATTGAAGATCGATTCATGCGCTGTGCGGCCACGGATATCGTAGGAGTCGCGGCCTTCCCCATAGTACACGGCATATTTGGCCGTGGTCTCCGCATGCTGCAGCATGCGTGCCAGCAGCGAGATCGGACGGTCCATCTCACCCATGAGCTTGTGTCCAAGCTGGTGGCTGACCGCGAGCGCCCGCATTGAGCGGATCGTGTCGGCAAAGAGCGAATGCGGTCCGTTGAACGAATAGACATAGCCCGAATCCGGTGTCAGTTCGGTCCACCGCGTGGCCTGGACGGCGCCCGTGGTCTTCAGCGCCAGTTCGTAAAAATTTCTTTCCCAATCGCTGTACGGAATGAGCCCGTCCCGCATCAAGCGCAGCAAATTGCCGTAAGTGCTGACATTATTAAAACCGTGGTCATGCACGCCAATGTGGGTCAGATGCGAGGCCATGACGTCGACCGTGTTCCGGCGGCCGATGTCGAGGAACGCCTCGTCCCGCGTCACTTCAAATTGATAGATCGCGCCGCCGAACTGGAAGCCCTGCGTCCATTCGGTCCAGCCTCGCGAGGTATATTCGCCCTTCACCGTGAAGACCGGCGTTCCCTTCGCGGGATTCCAGCGATTTTGCAGGCGATGAATTTTTTCCCCGGACAGCGCGAAGAGATGTTTGACGGAATCGTGCAGCGCTGCGGGCGTGAGGTTGTAGTCGATCTGGATCATAAAATTAGAGTCGGCGCAGGTGGAAACCACCGTCGATGTTGATGACATCGCCGGTCGAGAACGGGAAATGTCCCTCAAGGATCGCCTTCACCGCGAGTCCGACGTCCTGCGGGTTGCCCCACCGCTTCTGCGGCACGAGGCCTTCGGCCAGCAATTTGTCATACTTGTCCTTCACCCCCGCGGTCATGTCGGTCGCCATGATGCCGGGACGCAGTTCCAGCACCTGCACGCCCGAGTCGGCCAGCCGCACGGCCCACAACTGCGTCGCCATGCCGAGCCCGGCCTTCGAGATGCAATACTCGCCGCGATTGATCGAGGCCGTGTTGGCCGAGAGCGACGTGACAAAGAGCAGCTTGTATCCGCCGGGAACCCGCGACTTGCCCGGATTCGCCAGCCAGTAACGCGCCGCGAGTTGGGAAAGAAAATAGGGCCCTTTCAGGTTGATCCCCATCACCTCGTCGAAAATCTCCTCCGTCGCTTCGGTGATGTCGGCCCGCACGCGCGGCGCGACGCCCGCATTATTCACCAGCGCATCGAGATGCCCGTACGCGGCAATCGTCTCGTCAAAGAGACGCTGGCGATCCGCCGCCAGTCCGATGTTTCCGCCCACGACCGCAAATTTTTGCTCCGGATTCGGCGCGAGTTTCTTGCAGGCCGCTGCGGTGGTTTCAGCGGCTTCCTTGTTGCTGGCGTAGTGGATCGCCACGGAAAAGCCGGCTTGGGCGAGGGTTTCGGCCACGCCCCGGCCAAGGCCGCGCGATGAACCGGTGACGAGAACGACAGGAGGGGTAGTGGTAGGCATGAGAAAACGAAGGAAACCGAGCCGCAAGGGTTACGGATGGTTCAGCGTGGGCGGAGGCAGCGGCGGCTCAATGTCGGGCCAGATACCGCCGAGCAGGCGCAGAATAGCTTGCACGTCCTCGACATTCCGGCGGCAGTCCCGTGAAACCAGCTTGTTGCCGGTAAAGGAGCCATCGAATTGCACCGACTCCGCCGGATGCTTCGTCATGGCCTTCGAGGCCACGATTCCCTTGGCCAGCGCCAGGATCGCGTCATAGCGCGCTTCGCTCAACCAGGCCTCGTGCATGGGATGATCGCCATTGACGTAGAACGTGTTCTGCTCGATCCGGACAAAACCGGACGGGAAAACAATATACCGGATCTCGGAATGGCCTGGGGTCGCCGGGCTCTTGTTGTCGAGCGGGAAAATCATGATCATCACCGGCTTCCAGTTGGTATTGGTGTCCCGCATCTCCGCCCGGGCAGGCACGGCGATGAAGAGAAGAAGGGCGAGCAGCCACGGCAGGGTTTTGGTCATCATAGGTGTTTATTTTCCACGTGCTTTTGCGACTGCGGCGATGAACTGTCCGGCCAGGTCCGTCAGCTTTGCCCAGTCCTTGTTCTTGAGGATTTCCTTGCTGACGAGCGTACTACCCGCTGCGACTCCGACGCAACCCGCTTTAATGAAGTCTCCCGCCGTATTCACATCGACGCCACCCGTCGGGACGATTTTGAGATGGGGCAGGGGACCGCGGATCGACTGGATATACTTCGGCCCCAGGCCCTCCGCCGGGAAAATCTTGATGAAGTCCGCGCCCAGTTCGTAGGCCGTCTGCGCCTCCGTCGGCGTGTAGGACCCGGCAAAGATCGGCTTGCCGACCTTGTTGCAGAACGCGATGACCTCCGGCTTGAGCACCGGGGTGATGACATATTCCGCGCCCGCCGCCAAGGCGGCCTCGGCCGTTTTCACATCGAGCACCGTTCCCACTCCGACCAGTGCCTTGTCGCCAAAAACGCGGCAGACATCCGCGATCACCTTCAGCGCATTCGGCGTCGTCATCGTGACTTCGATCCCCGAGACACCCCCATCGATCAGCGCACGGCTCGCGTCGATCAGTTGCTCCGAGTTGTCCGCGCGAATGATGGCCACGACCCCCGGCGTCAGGAGCCCCGAGATGATTTGATCTTTTGTCATAGAAGGAGGGAATTAACGTTGCACGCGGCCTGAGCCGTCTCCGGCCAGCAGCGCCTCGACCTCGGAAAGCTTCACCAGGTTGAAGTCCCCGCTGATCGAATGCTTCAGGCAGCTGGCCGCCACCGCAAATTCAATCGAGTCCTGCGGCGATTTCTTTTTGCCCAGTGCGTAAATCAGTCCCGCTGCAAAGGAATCCCCGCCGCCCACTCGGTCGACAATCTCCAAGTCATACCGGCGGCTGAAACAGGCCTTCCCGCCCGTGAAATAGAGCCCCGACCATCCGTTGTGCGAGGCCGAGAAGCTTTCCCGCAACGTGATCGCCACGCCCTTGAACTTGAACCGCTCCGTCAGCTTCGTCGCAACCTCGACATAACGGCTGTGGTCCAGCTTGCCTTCGGTCACTTCCGTCGCGCCGGCCTTGATGCCGAACACCTTCTCCGCATCCTCTTCATTCGCGATGCAGATATCGACGAACTCCATGATCGGAGCCATGACCTGGCCGGCCTTTTCGCTCGACCACAGTTTCTTGCGGAAATTCAGATCACAGCTCACCGTCAGCCCCAGCTTCTTCGCCGTGCGGGCCGCTTCCAATGAGGCCTGTGCCGCGCTGTCAGAGAGGGCAGGGGTGATCCCCGTGAAATGGAACCAATTGGCGCCCTTGAAAATCTCCTCCCACTTGAGATCCGCCGGTTTGATCTCGGAAATGGAACTGTGCGCCCGGTCGTACGTGACCGTCGAGGCCCGCTGCGAAGCACCGCTCTCCAGGAAGTAGATCCCGATCCGCTCGCCGCCGCGTACGATCTTTCCCGTCTCGACCCCGAGCCCGCGCAGCTTCTGGATGCACGTCTCCGCGATATCGTTTTTCGGCAGCCGCGTGACAAAGGCCGCTTCGTCGCCGAACAGCGCCAGCGAGACCGCTACATTGGCCTCGCCGCCGCCAAAGGTCACTTCCAGGACCGGACTCTGGTTAAAGCGCAGGTGGCCGGGAGTGGCCAGGCGCATCATAACTTCACCGAACGTGATCGTTTTCATGGGGTCTTATTCTTTCCGCGGATCATATATGATATGTCATCGCAGTCTGCCTAATTCCTCGGTTCGCGTCGAACCGTTTTTTGGCCATGCGACTCATTCCGCTTTAAACATCAGGAGCCCCGATGTCGACACCGCACTTTTCCCTCTAGCGGCGGTCTATGACCGTTGTTAGGGGCCTTCCCCTAATGAATCATCCCCGCCGCCACCGTATTATTTGTCTCCTGGTCGATCAGGATAATCCCACCGGTATTACGGTTGACGGCATAAGGATCGGCAAAGAGCGGCACCGTCGTGCGGATTTTCACCCGCCCGATTTCGTTCATGCCCAACACGAGGTCGTTCTCGTTCTTGTGCAGCGTATTGATGTCGATCTTGTAGCGGACTTCCTTGATCAGCGCCTTGCAGTCCCGCGTCGTGTGGCGCAGGTAGTAACGTCCGCCGAGAGCCAGCGGCTTCTCGTGGAACCAGCACAGCATCACCTCGAAATCCTGCGTCGGCTTCGGCGCATTGTTCGGCTTGGCGATCATGTCGCCGCGGCTGATGTCGATTTCGTCCTCCAGCGTCATCGTGACCGACATCGGGCTGAACGCCTCCTTGATCGGTTCCTTCATCGTATCGATCGATTTGATCCGGCTCGTGAACCCGGAGGGCAGCGCCACGATCTCGTCGCCCGGCTTGAACACACCGCTGGCCACGCGACCGGCAAAGCCGCGGTAATCGTGAAATTCGTGCGTCTGCGGACGGATGACATACTGCACCGGGAAGCGCGGATCGATATGATTCACGTCGCTGCCGATATAGGTCGTCTCCAGCGTCGAAAGCAGCGTCCCGCCGTCGTACCACGGCATGTTCACCGACTTGTCGACGACATTGTCGCCCTTCAACGCGCTCACCGGGATGAACTTGATGTCCTGCACATCGAGGCGGCAGGCGAATTCCTTGTACTCCTCGACGATCTTGCAGAAGACTTCCTCGCTGAAATTCACGAGGTCCATCTTGTTCACGCAGACGATCAAATGCTTGATATGCAGCAGCGATGCGATGAACGAATGCCGGTGCGTCTGCTCCAGGATGCCCTTGCGCGCATCGATCAGGATGATGGCGAGATTCGCCGTCGAGGCTCCCGTCACCATGTTGCGGGTGTACTGGATGTGCCCCGGCGTGTCGGCGATGATGAACTTGCGCTTCGGCGTTGCGAAATAGCGGTAGGCCACATCGATGGTGATGCCCTGTTCCCGTTCGGCGCGCAGGCCATCGGTGAGCAGCGCGAGGTCGACCTGGGCGAGGCCCTTGTTTTCACTCACCCGCTCGATGGCCTCAAGCTGGTCTTCAAAGATCGATTTGGAATCGTAAAGCAGCCGGCCGATGAGGGTGCTCTTCCCATCATCCACCGATCCGGCGGTCGTAAAGCGGAGTAAGTCCATGGTCGTGTCAAAAAGTTAGAAGTAACCGGCCTTCTTGCGGTCTTCCATCGCGGTTTCGCTGCGCTTGTCATCCGCGCGGGTGCCGCGCTCGGTCTGCCGCGCCGCGGCGACTTCGGCAATAATATCGTCCAGCGTCGCTGCCGGTGATTCCACCGCCCCGGTGCATGACGCATCTCCCACCGTGCGGAAACGCACCGTCCGCGTCTCGTAAATCTCCCCGGGCAACAACGTATTATAAGGAGAGTCCGCCAGCAGGATGCCCTTCCGGTTTACCACCTGCCGCTTGTGGCTGAAATAGAGCGACGGAATCTCGATCTTCTCCGCCGCGATGTACTGCCAGATATCCATCTCCGTCCAGTTGCTCAGCGGAAACACCCGGAAATGCTCGCCCGGATGGATCCGGCCATTGAAAAGGTTCCACAACTCAGGCCGCTGGTTTTTCGGGTCCCACTGGCCGAATTCGTCCCGGTGCGAGAAGAAGCGCTCCTTGGCCCGCGCCTTTTCCTCATCGCGGCGGCCGCCGCCCAGCGCCGCATCGATCCGCAGCTCTTCCAGCGCATCCAGCAACGTCACGGTCTGCAGCCCGTTCCGGCTCGGATTCACGCCCTTTTCCTCGGCGACCCGCCCCTTGTCGATCGAGTCCTGCACGTACCGCACCTGCAGCCGCGCCCCGGTCTCCTTGACCAGCCAGTCACGGTAATCGAGCGTCTCCTGGAAATTATGTCCCGTGTCGATGTGCAACAGCGGGAAGGGGATGCTGGCCGGATAAAACGCCCGCAACGCCAGTTGCACCATCACGATGGAATCCTTGCCGCCTGAGAAAAGCAGGGCCGGACGTTCGAACTGGGCCGCGACTTCGCGCATGACGAAGATCGCCTCGTGCTCCAGTTGTTTGAGATGAGTAAGGTTGTAAGAACTCATGAGGGGACGGAGTTCTTAGCCTACTACCTTCAAATGGCAAAGTACAAAACTATATAGAGTTTCAAGGGATTCTGCCAACGGCGTGCTTTCCGTGTTCAAAACCAGGTGCGGATGGGCCGGGGGCTCGAAGGCCGAAGCCTGACCCGTGAAGTTCGCCACCTGCCCCGCCTGCGCTTTCTTGTAAAGCCCTTTGACATCGCGCTTTAAACAGGTCTCAAACGAGCATTCCACGTAGATCTCCAGCAGGTTTTCCGCGCCAATGATCCCCCGCGCCAGCGCCCGCAGCGATTCCCGGGGCATGATGAACGAATTAAGGCAAATGATCCCCGATTCCAAAAATAATTTGGAGACTTCCGCCGCCCGACGGATGTTTTCCTCCCGGTCCGCATCGCTGAACCCCAGCCCCTTGTTCAGCCCATCGCGCAGGTTGTCCCCATCCAGCAACGTCGTCGTGAACCCGTCCGCAAACAGCCGCCGCTCCAGCGCCGTGGTCAGCGTGCTCTTCCCTGACCCCGACAGCCCAAACAGCCAGATCACCTTCGCGCGCTGCTTCAACTTCGCCTCCCGCTCCCCGCGGCTCAGCATCTTGTCATGGATCGGATGAATATCGGACATGGGAAGGAAGAATTTCGCACGGACCCCGCCGAGTTCACAGAAAAATCAGGAGGTAACCGCCGCGTTCCGGAGTAACGGTCGCGTCAGCGACTCTTTAAAATTTGTCATCCTGAGCTTGTCGAAGGACCTCTTACTGTTGCCTTCAATGGTAGCCGTCGACCTCCGGGCGACGGTGCCTTCCTGAATTTACCCAACAACTCTTTGCAATATCCGACATTAAAAACGCCGTCATCCTGAGCGAAGGCGAGCCAACCGATTCTCTTTCCTCAAAAGACTCCCCCGAGTCGTAGTCGAAGGACCTATGTTGCCGAATCGATTAACTTGGGTAGCGATGAATAGATATGCAGCACAAGGCAAGCTCACCGCAGCCCGCCCAACTGGATTCTAAAAGTGATGGTTAAACCTTGCCGAATCCATTCAGGAAAAATAGGGTCGGTTTCATGGGAATGGAAAACTTGCCGGTCATCGCATTGATCGCGCTAGGATTTTTGATAGACTGCCTATTTGTAATTCCCGTCGTCGTTTTTTTGCCGAGGGTGTTTCATGCTCTCTTTTCGTCTCAAGCTCGCGCCGACCTTAAGAAACATTGGGTCGTGAACAGCCTCTGGGCGGTGGCAACATTTGTGACTGTTGGATTGTACCTTTGGGCCTCTTGCCAATCGATTGCCACCCATCATTAGTGACCCAAAGCGAATGGTGATTGATGAAGAAGTCCTCTTCGAAGCCTTTCCCCCCAGGCAACCAGTAGCCCGGGCCATCCCGCAATCCCGATCATGTTTGGAGCTTGGATGAAGTAGTGGCTCTGTTAGATTGAGGTAAGTGAAACCTACTGCCAATCAGACAGGGCCACACCTCATTTTGTGTCTTTTTATTACGCTAGCGGTGGTTGGGGAGCTTGTTGCTGACTACGTTAATCTGAGTGGTTATAATTCAACCATTTGGATCGTATCTAAAGTTCTCTTGATCGGATGCTGTGTTTTTTTCGTAGTTAGCACCCTTGTAAAGCGGTATTCCTCAAGATAGGCGGGTCACTACCCGAATTTCGCCCTGATCGACTCCCTTCCCCAAATCGGATATCCTCCCCCGCTCCCGATGCGCGATCTCCTTCCCCTTAACCGCCCGCTCCTGATTCTTGCCCCGATGCAGGACATCAGCGATTTGGCGTTCTGATCGCTTCTTGTCGCCTACGGCGGCCCGGACCACCCAAGGGCGCAGATACGTTTGGAGCTTGGAAGAGAAAATCGCATTGCTAGACATGAGGCATGGTCATGCGAGCTATCCTGTTGATTGCATGGGCCGGGCTTTTCTTTCCAATTGGAGCATCTGCTGACGATATTCCAAAGCTTCCGTCTCGGAAAGTTAGTGTGGTTATTCCGCTCCTTGAACGATTTTTTTCGAAAGAGGTCACTCAGAAGGATGCCTTGGCTGAAATCGGCAGAGTTTTGGGTGAAGCTGATTTTGGCACGGCTGGAGGAACTCCGACCGACTCATGGAAAAATGATTATTTTGATTTGGACGATAAGACTCAAATCGATGTGGGTTCCCTCAAGGATAAGCTCAGCATTTCCGTACGTATGCCAGATAAAGGAATAAAAATACTTTATCCTAAACCAAGAGCCTAGTTCGACTCCCTTCCCCAAATCGGATATCCTCCCCCGCTTCCGATGCGCGACCTCCTTCCCCTTAACCGCCCGCTCCTGATTCTTGCCCCGATGCAGGACATCACCGACCTGGCGTTCTGGCGCGTCATGTCCCGGTACGGCGGCCCCGACGTCTATTACACCGAATACTTCCGCGTCCATCGCGATTCCTCCCCGGAAAAGCACATCCTCCGCTCCATCGACGAGAATCCCGACGGCAAGCCCATCATCGCCCAGATGATCGGCCAGGACCTTGACGCCCTCCGCCGCACCGCGACCGCCTTGCAGAAGCGCAGGATCGCCGGCATCGACCTTAACCTCGGCTGCCCCGCCCCCATCGTTTGCAAAAAGGAAGCTGGCGGCGGTCTCCTCAGGAACCCCGCCAAGATCGACGACATCCTCAAGGTCGTCCGCGAGGCCGTCCACCTCAAGTTCACCGTCAAGACTCGCCTCGGCTTCGACTCCCCCGACGAATTCCCCGCCCTCCTCGATCTCTTCCGCCGCCATCCCATCGACGCGCTCACCGTCCACGGCCGCACCGTGCGCGAAATGTACAAGCCCGTCGTCCACTACGACGCCATCGCGCGCGCCGCTCATCTTATGCCGTGCCCCGTCTTCGCCAACGGCAACGTCAGTTGCGCCGACTCCGCCCGCCGCATCGTCGACGTCACCAACGCCGCGGGCCTGATGATCGGTCGCGGCGCCATCCGCAACCCCTGGCTTTTCGAGCAAATCCGCGAGGCCTGGACCCACGGCGAAGTCAAAACACGCCCCACGCTCGTCGACCTCCGCAACTACATCGAGGAACTCTACGAAGCCACGCGCCACCCCGCCATCCGCGAAAGCGGCCAGGTCGGCAAAATGAAAAAATACCTCGGCTACATCGCCCCCGGCCTCGGCGAAAGCGACGCCTTCTGGAACGAGCTCAAGCCGACCCTCACCCTG
>Ga0207641_10003053_pt1 | contig 15086 bp, 15 predicted proteins | sample KBSSwiS62_FD_184306 | JGI IMG/M metagenome (GOLD analysis project Ga0207641, IMG submission 184306) | Switchgrass rhizosphere microbial communities from Kellogg Biological Station, Michigan, USA - KBS Switchgrass S6-2 (SPAdes) (version 2) | ecosystem: Host-associated > Plants > Roots >... | reverse complement strand
GATCTGGAGCTACGACGGCGGCGAGCTGGACAGTTGGCGGCAGGTGCTCGGCGCGGCGCCGGACGGGATCCCGCTCTACCCGGGCTGACCCGCTCCGACCCGCTCTGTCCCGCCCGTCCACAGGTGCCCGATCCTGTGGACAGCTCGGCCTTTCGAGGCCTGGAACCGGCGGTCCCGTCGGGCCGTTGGTCCAGTGTGGGGCGCATGGATCTCCGAACCGGTCTGGGCGCCCTCCTGGACATGCTGCTCCCCGCGACCTGTGGCGGCTGTGGCGCGCCACCCGAGCGGGCAGGCTGGTGCCGCGCCTGCGGTGCGGCGCTGCCCGCGCCGCACCGGGTCGTGCTGCCCGGGCTGCCCCCGGTGCTCGCGGCGGGTCGCTACCGCGGCCCGCTGCGCACCGCGCTGCTCGGCTACAAGGAACGGAACCGGCGGGACCTGGGGCCGCCCCTCGCGGCAGTGCTGGGCCGGCTCGTGCCCGTCGGTTCGCCGCTGGTGCCCGCGCCCTCCCGGCCCGCGGCGGCGCGCGCCCGCGGCGGGGACCACGTCCTGCGGCTCTGCCGCCGGATCGAGCACGCCGCGACCTGGCCGCTGCTGGGGCTCGCCCGGCGCGCCCGGGACTCGATGGGGCTGGGGGCGGCCGCCCGCGCGGCGAACCTGGCCGGCGCGGTGTACGTCCGCTCGCCGGAGAACCCGCCGGGGCCGGTGCTCCTGGTGGACGACGTGGTGACCACCGGGGCCACGCTGCGCGCGTGCGTCCGGGCACTGGCGGAGGTCGGGATCACCGTCGTCGGGGCGGTCGTGCTGTGCGACGCCAGTGGGCCCGCGGACCGCAGGCACCGAGCGGCACACTCTGTTCGCCAACCCCTCCAAATTACGGGTCTTGGCTGGTCAGGGGAAGGTCATCGACCGATTTCGCCCAACTCGTTGTCACTCACCGCTCAGGGCTGTCGCCCGGCCGTGAGGGGAGCTAACGTGCCTGGCACACGTAACCCACGCCACAACGGGAGGGGAACACCGAGCATCCGCTTCGGGTCCCCGGAGTGCCGCATCGACCCCGTCGACGGCACCGTCGCCCGAGCCACCGGCCGATCGCCGACCGGGCACCCGAAGTCACCCCCGACACCGAGTACGCACGGATTGCGAGGGAAGTCGAGTGGAGATCGTCGTCACCGGCCGGAACGTGGAGGTGCCGGACCACTTCCGGATCCACGTCGAGGAGAAGCTGAGCCGGCTCGAGCGTTACGACCACAAGATCATCGGCATGGAGGTCGAGCTCTACCACGAGCCCAACCGCAGGCAGTCCAAGAGCTGTCAGCGGGTCGAGATCACCGGCCGTGGTCGGAACGGCGTCGCCCGTGCGGAGGCGTGCGCCCAGGACTTCTACGCTGCGCTGGACGGCGCGATCGGCAAGCTCGAGAGCAGGCTCCGTCGCTCCCACGACCGGCGCAGGCTCAACGACCGCCGCTCCCGCGTGATGGCGGGCCGGGGCGGGTCGGCGTCGGTCGCCGTGCTCGAGGAACAGCTCGTCGAGGAGCGCACCGAGGCGCTCGTCCCGCAGCCGCGCGGGCACTCCGAGAGCCTCACCGACCTGCCGGAGGAGGAGTTCGAGGGCGACCTGCCCGGCCGCATCGTGCGGCAGAAGCAGCACTCCAGCGAGCCGATCAGCATCGACGAGGCGCTGTCGCGGATGGAGCTCATCGGTCACGACTTCTACCTGTTCGCGGACGCGGACTGCGGCACCCCGTCGGTCGTGTACCGGCGCAAGGGCTACGACTACGGCGTGATCCGGCTCGGCGGCTGAGCGACCAGACCTCCTCCACCGAAGGGCGTCGGGGTGCGGTGGGCCACCAGGCCTTCCGCCGCACCCCGGCGTCCGCCCAGCGCGCGGCCCCGGAACCCAGGCGGTCCCGGGGTCGTTGCACGGTGAGGGCGCGACACGCCGATGGCTACCATGGGCCGGGGCGTTCGCCGGTCCACGGTGTCCGCCCCGACCCGTGGCTCCTTCGCCGGAGCGGCGGGCCGCCCGAGACCGCGAGCCCGAATGAGGTCGATCCGTGCCGTCCCTGCTGAACCGCGTCCTCCGTGCCGGCGAGACGAAGCTGGTCAAGCGGCTCGGCCGGATCGCCGCGCACATCGACGACCTCGAGCCGGACTTCACGTCCCTCACGGACGCGGAGCTGCGCGCGAAGACCGAGGAGTACCGGCAGCGCTACGCCGAGGGCGAGAGCCTGGACGACCTGCTGCCGGAGGCGTTCGCCACGGTCCGCGAGGCCGCCACGCGCACGCTGGGCCAGCGGCCGTTCCCGGTGCAGCTCATGGGCGGCGCGGCGCTGCACCTGGGCAACGTCGCCGAGATGCGCACCGGTGAGGGCAAGACGCTGACCTGTGCGCTGCCGAGCTATCTCAACGCGCTCTCCGGGGACGGCGTGCACGTCGTCACGGTGAACGACTACCTCGCCAAGCGGGACGCGGAGAACATCGGTCGCATCCACCGCTTCCTCGGGCTCACCGTGGGCGTGATCCTCGCCGAGATGACCCCGACGCAGCGCCGCGAGCAGTACGCGGCGGACATCACCTACGGCACGAACAACGAGTTCGGCTTCGACTACCTGCGCGACAACATGGCGTGGAACTCCGCGGACATGGTGCAGCGCGGGCACAACTTCGCGATCGTGGACGAGGCGGACTCGATCCTCATCGACGAGGCCCGCACCCCGCTGATCATCTCCGGTCCGGCCGAGCAGAGCGCCCGTTGGTACCAGGAGTTCGCGCGGATGGCGCCGCTGCTGCGCAAGGACGTCCACTACGAGATCGACGAGCGCAAGCGCACGGTCGGCGTCACCGAGGAGGGCGTCGCGTTCGTCGAGGACCAGCTCGGCATCGACAACCTCTACGAGGCCGCGAACACCCCGCTCGTCGGGTACCTGAACAACGCGCTCAAGGCCAAGGAGCTGTTCAAGAAGGACAAGGACTACATCGTCCGGGACGGCTCCGTCCTGATCGTGGACGAGTTCACCGGCCGTGTGCTGGCGGGCCGCCGCTACAACGAGGGCATGCACCAGGCCATCGAGGCCAAGGAGAAGGTGACGATCCAGGCGGAGAACCAGACCCTCGCCACGATCACCCTGCAGAACTTCTTCCGGCTCTACGACAAGCTCGCCGGCATGACCGGAACCGCCGAGACCGAGGCGGCGGAGCTGCACCAGACCTACGGCATGCACGTCGTCGTCATCCCCACGAACAGGCCGATGATCCGCGGGGACCAGCCGGACCTCATCTACAAGACCGAGGCCGCCAAGTTCGAGGCCGTGGCGGACGACATCGCCGAGAGGCATCACAAGGGGCAGCCGGTCCTGGTCGGCACCACGAGCGTCGAGAAGTCCGAGTACCTGTCGACGCTGCTGGTCAAGCGGCAGATCCCGCACGAGGTGCTGAACGCGAAGCAGCACGAGCGGGAGTCGCTGATCATCGCGCAGGCCGGGCACGCGGGGGCGGTCACGGTCGCCACGAACATGGCCGGTCGCGGTACGGACATCATGCTCGGCGGGAACCCGGACTTCCTCGCGGACCTGGAGCTGCGCAGCCGTGGGCTGGACCCGGTGGAGCACCGCGAGGCGTACGAGGCCGCGTGGGACGCCGCCGTCGCGCAGATGAAGAAGCAGGTCGCGGCGGAGGCCGAGGAGGTCCGGGAGGCGGGCGGGCTCTACGTGCTCGGCACCGAGCGGCACGAGTCCCGGCGCATCGACAACCAGCTCCGCGGCCGCTCGGGCCGCCAGGGCGACCCGGGTGAGTCCCGCTTCTACCTCTCGCTCGGAGACGAGCTCATGCGCCGCTTCAACGGCGCCATGGTCGAGTCGATCATGAACCGGTTCAACCTGCCCGAGGACGTCCCGATCGAGGCCAAGATGGTCACCCGGGCGATCCGCAGCGCGCAGACGCAGGTCGAGCAGCAGAACTACGAGATCCGCAAGAACGTCCTGAAGTACGACGAGGTCCTCAACCAGCAGCGCAAGGTCATCTACGGCGAGCGGGCGCGGGTGCTCGCGGGCGAGGACATCGGCGACCAGACGCGCAACATGCTGCACGACGTGATCGGCGCCTACGTCACCGGCGCCACGGCGGACGGCTACGCCGAGGACTGGGACCTCGACAAGCTCTGGACCGCGCTCAGCCACCTGTTCCCGATCTCGATCAAGTGGCAGGACCTCGTCGAGGGGGACGCCGAGGACGGCGGCCTGGACGACCTGACCCCGGAGTCGATCACGGCGGCCGTCATCGCGGACGCGGAGCGCGCCTACGCGCTGCGCGAGGCCGAGATGGATGCGCTGATCGGCCCGCAGGGCGGCATGCGCGAGCTCGAGCGCCAGGTGTTGATGCAGGTCATCGACCGGAAGTGGCGCGAACACCTCTACGAGATGGACTACCTCAAGGAGGGCATCGGCCTGCGCGCGATGGCGCAGCGGGATCCGGTGATCGAGTACCAGCGCGAGGGCTTCGACATGTTCTCCGCGATGCTCGAGGGCATCAAGGAGGAGACGGTCGGACACCTGTTCAACGTCGCGGTGCAGGTCCAGGAGGTGCCGGCACCGGGCACCGAGGCCGCCGCCGCGAACGGTGCGGCCGCCCAGCCCACCCCCGCGGCGCTCCAGCAGGGGGCGGCCGCGGCCGTCTCGCAGGCGGGGTCCGCGGCGGACCCGGCGACCGCCCGCCTCCCGCGGGTACCGGCCGTGCAGGCGCCCAACGGCGTTCCGGACGACACCCCGACGTCGGTGCTCCCGGCCGCCTTCCGCGCCGGCCCGCAGACCCAGGGCCTGCAGTACAGCGGCCCGAGCGACGACGGCGGCGAGGTCGTCACCCGCAACCCGCAGGGCCGCGGCGCCCGCCAGCCCCAGCGCCCCGGCGGTCAGGGCGGCCAGCCCGGCCAGCAGGGCGGGGGTCAGGGCAACCGCGCCGAGCGCCGCCGCCAGGAGCGCGCCACCCGCAAGCAGCGCTGACCGGTCGGGTCCGGGCGCTTCGGCGCGGCGCCGGGGACGTCAGAGGATGCGGAACGCGGTGCAGCGCCAGTCGCCGGTGGGGGTGAGGTCGAGGCGGGCGGCGAGGGCGCGCGGGCGGGTGCCGAAGCGGCACACGGCCGCCACCTCCGCGGCGGTCCGGCTCACGGGGTGGCAGTGCACCGACTGCACGGTCGCGCTCGCGGTGCGCTCCGTACCGCGGCGGGGGACGCCGGAGCCCACGTAGCGGAGCACACCGGGGCTGGCGTAGGGCGCGAGCTGGGCGAGCGGCCGATGGCCGTCGAACACCTCGACGGCGATGCGGACCACCAGCTCCGCCCGCCGCCGGGCGGCCGCCTCCCGGGCACCGTGCCGCACGGACCCCGGGATCAGTGGGGTCCGGCGGTCCCGGACGTGGGTCCGCGGGCCGCTGCGGAGCGAGGCGGTCCGGGGTCGGCCGCGGCCGGGCGGCGTCCGCGCGGGCTCGAGGTCGTCACGGATGTCGTCGGCGGGACGCGTTCGCCGGGATCCCGCGGCCTCGTCGAGGTGCCTGGTCGAGGCGGGGGATCGCGCCGCGCCCGGCGGGCGGGGTGCGGAGGGTCGCGTCGGTCGATGGCGCGACGGGGCGGGGTCGGCGGTCTCGGGTTCGACCGTGACCAGGCAGAACCGCGGGGTGGTGAGCGACATGGGCCGAGCGTCCGGGCCGGCGGCCGGTCGCGGGTGTGAACGAACTCCTTCGTTCCCACACGGTCTTGCGCCGACCGATCTACCCTGCCGCCGTGCCCGAACCCCTCGACCGCCTCCTGACCCGGGCCGGTGCCGCCTTGGCCCGGTACCGCCGCACCGTTGCGGCCGAGCACGGGGTGTCCGCCGCCGCGCTCGACGTGCTCGGCGCACTCACGGCGAGCCCGCCGTCGCCGTCACAGCGGGACCTCGCCGCCCGGCTCGGCGTCACCCCGCCCACGCTCACCGCCGTGCTCGACGAGCTCGAGCGGGCCGGGCTCGCGCGGCGGGTGCGGGATGGGCGGGACCGGCGGCTCGTCCGCGTCGAGGCGACCGCGACGGGGGCGGCGCGGTGCGGGGCGGCCGCGGCGGCGCTCGCCGACCGGGTCCGCGAGGTGCTGCCGCAGACCGACCAGGACGTCGTGCGGCGGTACCTGTCGGCGCTGCTCGGCGCGGTCGGCCGGGCCACCTGAGCGCCGCGTCGACGTCAGGCCCGGCCGTAGGCCGCGTGAACCCGGCCCAGCGGTGCGGCGCGTTAGCCTGGCCCGCGTGCGCGGGCTGATCCTGGACTACGGCGGCGTGCTCACCGACGGTCCGGACATGGCGGACCTGCCGCGACGCGCGCGGGCGTCGGGACTGCGGGTGGCGCTGCTGAGCGACGCCCACGCCGTGCCGGACGACCTCTCCGGCCTCTTCGACGCCGTCGTCCTCGGCCCGCGGCTCGGCGTGCGCAAACCCGACCCGGAGGTCTTCCGCCGCACCGCCGAGGTGCTCGGCGTGCCCCCGTCGGACTGCGTGGTGGTCGACGACGTGCCGGTGAACGTGCGCGGCGCGGTCGCCGCGGGCGCGGTCGGCGTGCGGCACACCGACCCGGACTCGACGCTGCGCGAGCTGGCGATCCTGTTCGGATGGTGAAGGGCGGGTGAGCGGCACCGCTCCCGGGTGGGAGCGATGCCGAGGGGGCTACGGCTGCGGGGGCGGCGGCTGCTCGCCCTCCGGAGGGGGCGGCGGGGCCTCACCCGCGGGCGGCGCGGCGGTCGTGTCGCCCTCGCCGGTCTTCTCCTGCGCGAAATCGACGGCCTTGTCGATCTGGTCGTCGTGCCCCGCGAACCGCTGCTTGGCCAGGTCACCGGCCTTGTCGAGTCCCTGGTCGACCTTGTCGTCGTGCTGGCCGAGCAGGTCCTTGGCCTTGTCGAGGAATCCCATGGACGCAGCGTGGACCCCCGCGCCGCCGCGCGCCACCCCGAGGTCACCCGATCGAGCGTAGCCGGGCGTGCTCGCGCCGGAGGTCGTCGACGGCCGTCACGCCGATGAGCTGCAGGGTCCGGGTGATCTCACCGGTCAGGATCTCCACCGCCTTGGCGACCCCGGCTCGTCCGCCCGCCATCAGCCCGTACAGGTAGGCCCGGCCCACGAGCGCACCGCGGGCCCCCAGCGCGACGGCCGCGACGACGTCCGCGCCATGCATGATCCCGGTGTCGACGTAGACCTCGGCGCGGTCGCCGAGCGCGTCCACCGTGGGCGACACGAGCTCGACGGGCACCGGCGCGCGGTCCAGCTGGCGGCCGCCGTGGTTGGACAGGAGCACGGCGTCCGCCCCGGCCGCGACCACCCGGCGGGCGTCCTCGACGTTCTGGATCCCCTTAATCATCAGCTTGCCGGGCCAGGCGCCGCGCAGCCACTCGACGTCGTCCATGGTCAGGGCGGGATCGAACACCCGGTTGATCAGGTCGGCCACCGTGCCTTCGGTGGTCTGCAGCGTGGCGAAGGTCAGCGGCGAGGTGGTCAGCAGGTCGAACCACCAGTGCGGGTGCAACGCGCCGTCGACGAAGGTGCGCAGGGTCAGGGCGGGCGGGATGGTGAGTCCGTTGTGGACGTCCCGACGGCGGTGGCCCCCGACCGGGGTGTCGACGGTCAGCATCAGCGTGTCGTAGCCCGCCGCGGCGGCGCGCTCGACCAGGTCCTTCGCGAACGAGCGGTCCCGCCAGAGGTAGAGCTGGAACCAGCGCCGCGCCGCGGTGGGGACGTCCTCGATGGTCGTGGTGCCCATCGTCGAGAGCGTGTAGGGGATCCCGGCGGCGGCGGCGACGGACGCGACCGCGGGCTCGCCCTCGGTGCCCATCATGCGGGTGAACCCGGTGGGCGCGAAGGCGAACGGCAGCGCGGAGCGGACGCCGAGCATGTCCCGGCCGAGGTCGACGCGGCTGACGTCCCGCAGCACGCTCGGCGTGAACTCGATCCGGTTCCAGGCCGCGCGGGCCCGGTTCAGCGAGAGCTCGCCGTCCGCGGCGCCGTCGGTGTAGTCGAAGACCGCGCGCGGGGTGCGGCGGCGGGCGATGTCGCGGAGGTCGGCGATCGAGGCGGCGCGGCGCAGCCTGCGCTCGGTCGCGTCCCGGACGAAGGGCGCGGGCTTCAGCAGGGGGAGCAGCTCGCTCGGGCGGGGCAACCGACGCTCGACCATCCCGGCACGGTAGCCCCCCGGGCGACCGGTCAGGGCGCACGTTTCGTGCGCTGAGCGTGGTCCGGGAACGCTCAGCGCACGGAGATCGTGATCTCACCACGCTGGGAGCACGAAACGTGCCGGGGCTCAGGGGCGGCGGCGATGCAGCTCGTACGCGGCTACCGCGGCGGCCGAGGCGACGTTGAGCGACTCCACGCCCCCGAACAGCGGGATCGCGAGGATCTCGTCGAGCAGGGGGCGCACCTCGGGGGACAGGCCGTCCGTCTCGTTGCCCAGGACCAGGGCCACCCGCTCCGGGAGCCGTGCCTCCAGCAGGGAGTCACCGCCCGCGTCGAGCCCGAAGATCCCGAAGCCCGCGTCCTTCAGCGCGGACAGGCCCTCGACGGCCGTGCCGGAACGCAGGACGGGCGCGGAGAACGCCACCCCCGCCGAGGCCTTGATCACCAGCGGGTCGATCGCGGGGACGCCGCGGCGGGGGAGCAGCACGCCGTCCAGGCCCGCGCCCGTCGCGGTGCGCAGGATCATCCCCACGTTCGACGGGTTCGTGACCCGGTCCAGCACGAGCACCGACGCGGGCCGTCGGGAGCCCAGGTCGGACAGGAACACCGACACCGGCGCCATCCGCGGCGCGACGACGTCCGCCAGCACCCCCTGGTCGTGCCGCCCGTTGCCCGCCAGCACCTTCACCCGGTGGGCGCTGACCCGGGAGACCGCGACCCCCCGCCGTCGGGCCGCCTGCTCGATCTCCCGGACCGAGTCCCCGCGGCTGCCCTCGGCGATGAGCACCTTGTCCACGGCCAGCGCGTCGTCCGACAACGCCTCGAGGACCGGCTTGCGGCCGTACACGGTGATGAAAGCGTCCTTCGGCGAAACGGTCACCCCCGGAGCCTAGGAGGCGGCCGAACGACCCCGGCCGTCCCGAGCGGCGGCGCACTGGGCCGGGGCCCGCAGGGCACGGCCTAGGATCGGCCCATGCCGCCCCGGCTCTCCGCGCTCGACGCGTCCTTCCTCTACCTGGAGCAGGCGACCACCCCGATGCACGTGGGCGGGGTCGCGGTCTTCAAACGCGGCGCGGACGGGCTGGACTACGACACGCTCGCGCAGCTCGTCGAGCAGCGGCTCGCGCTGGTCCCGCGCTACCGGCAGAAGGTCCGCCACGTCCCCGGCAACCTCGCGCGCCCGGTCTGGGTGGACGACCCGGACTTCGACGTGGCCTACCACGTCCGGCGCTCCGCACTGCCCCGCCCGGGTACGGACGAGCAGCTGTGCGAGCTGGTCGCGCGGCTGATGTCCCGCCCACTGGACCACACCCGCCCGCTGTGGGAGATGTACCTGGTCGAGGGGCTGGAGGGCGAGCGGGTCGTGGTCGTCACGAAGACCCATCAGGCCATGGTGGACGGGATCTCGGCGATCGACCTGTCCCAGGTGATCCTGGACGTCTCGGCGGACACGCGGCCCGGCGTCGACGAGGTCTGGATGCCGCGCCCCGAACCGAGCGACGTCCGGCTGGTCGCCGAGGCGATCGGCGAGGCCGTGTCGCGCCCGGGGGTGATCGCGGACAACGTCCGGTCGGCGGCCGTGGACGCCATGGCGACCGCGGGCTGGATGGCCGGGATCGCGAAGAAGGCCGTCACGATGGTGCGGGCGGCGTCGCGGCCCGCGCCCGGCACGCCGCTGAACGTGGAGGTCTCGACCCAGCGCCGGTTCGCCGTCGCGCGGACGGACCTGGAGGACTACCGGCGGGTCCGCAGGGCGCACGGGTGCGCGGTGAACGACGTCGTGCTCGCCGTCGTGGCGGGTGCGCTGCGCAGCTGGCTGCTCTCCCGCGGCGAGCCCGTGACCTCGCACTCCACGGTCCGGGCGATGGTCCCGATGTCCGTGCGCGGGGACGCGGACGTGCCCAGCTCGGCGGGCACGCTGGGCAACCGGGTCTCCTCGTTCCTGGTGGACCTGCCGGTCGGCGAGCCCAGCCCCGTCGTGCGGCTGCACCACGTCACGCACGCGATGCGGGAGCACACCTCGACCGGGCAGAACGTCGGCGCCGACACCCTGGTGCGGATCGGGGGGTTCGCGCCGCCGACCCTGCACGCGCTCGGGGCGCGGGCCGCGAGCGGGATCGCCAAACGGATCTTCAATCTCGTCGTGACGAACGTCCCCGGCCCGCAGTTCCCCCTCTACGCCGCCGGGGCGCGCATGCTGGAGATGTTCCCCGTGGTCCCGCTGGCGAAGGGGCAGGCCCTGGCGATCGGCCTGACCAGCTACGACGGCGGGGTGTACTACGGGTTCAACGGCGACCGGGACGGGATGCCGGACGTCGAGGTGCTGGCGGGCATGGTCGACGAGGCCCTGGACGAACTGGTCGCCGCGAGCGGGTGAGGAGGAAACGGTGAGGATCTACCTCCCGGGTACCTGGCCGATGCTGCGCAGGCTGGTCAAGTCGGGGAAGTTCGAGCCGATCGGGGGCACGGCGTTCGCGCTGACCCCGCGGCTGCGCGAGGCGTACGTGTCCGGGGACGACGAGGAGCTGGAGTACGCCGCGATGTCCGAGGCGGCGCGCGCGTCGCTGCGGCTGCTGGCGGTGGAGCTCGGCCTGGGCGAGGACGTGTCCGCCCGGCGCGTGGTGGTCGCCGCGGACCTGGAGGACGTCACCCTGCGCCCGGACCTCGACGACGGAGCGGTCCGGATCAAGGGCTCGGTCCCGATGTCCGCCATCGCCGCCGTGCACGTGGACAGCGAGGAGGCCGAGTACGCGGTCCGGGAGGCGGCGGGGGCGGTGGACAAGGCCGACCTCGGCGACCTGGACGCGGAGTTCCTGGTGGGGGAGGCGGAGGACCACGAGCTGGCCTGGTACTCCCCGGAGGAGGTCTCCTTCCTCGTCGATCTGGGCGATCTCTAGGCAGGTCCAGGGACGTCGCCGACCGGCCGCGGGTGGCGACCCCCGCTATCGGTGGTCGACGATGCGCAGCACGATCCGGGTGTAGTGGTCCACCAGCTCGTCGGTGCCCAGCGGGCCCTCGGGGGAGTACCACTCGGCGATCGCGTTGCACGCCGCCTGGGCCGCGCGGCGGGCGTCCACCGGGTGCTCGCAGTGGAACACCCCGCGCTCGACCCCCGCGTCGACGATGTCCGACCAGATCGTGGTGGCCTTGACCCGCAGCGCGTTGAGCCGCTCGGCGTGCTCGGGCTCGAGGTTGCGCCACTCCCGGTTGGAGATGTTGCTCTCCGTCTGCCGCTGCACCCGGTACTCGACGGTCGCCTTGACCAGCGCCCGGAGCCGCTCGGCCGGATCGTCCCCCGCCGCGGCGAGCGCCTCGTCGCAGCGGTGGAAGTAGTCCTCGGTGTTGTCCTGGACCAGCGCCGCGAGCAGGTCCTGCTTGCTGGGGTGCCAGTAGTACAGCGCGGACAGCGACAGGCCCGCGCGCCGGGCGATGTCCCGGATGGACGCACCGTGGTAGCCGCGCTCCTGGAAGACCTCCCGGGCCGCGGCGGCGATCGCCTCACGGCCCCCGCCGCGCGGGATCGGGCCGCCTCCGGCGGGACTGACTGCGGTGCTCACGGGTGCAGGATAGTGCCCGGCGCGGCCTTCTGACCGTCTTGCGGCGGTGTTAACTTAACGATTGATCGATCGGGGCCCGACGAAGGGACGTTGCATGACCGGCACACCCGAGGCGGACGAGGAGTCGATCCGCACCGACCTGCGCGCGGGGGTCCTCACCGTGACCCTCGACCGTCCGGGCCGGAAGAACGCGCTCGACCTCGCCGCCTTCCGGCGCCTCGCCGAGGTGTTCCGGTCGGTCGCCCGGGATTCCGAGATCCGGGCCGTGGTCCTGGCGGGTGCGGGCGGCGACTTCTGCGCGGGCGCGGACGTCGCGGACGACCTCACCGGGCACCACCCGCTCCGCCGGATGGAGATGATCAACGAGGCGGCGCAGGCCCTGCACGACCTGCCGATGCCGACGATCGCGTCCGTGGCGGGGGTGGCCGTCGGGGCGGGGTGGAACCTCGCGCTGGGTTGCGACCTCGTGGTGGCGGAGCGGGACGCGCGGTTCGCGCAGATCTTCGCCAAGCGCGGCCTCTCGGTCGACTTCGGCGGGTCCTGGCTGCTGCCGAGGCTCGTGGGGCTGCAGCAGGCCAAGCGGCTGGCGCTGCTCGCCGAGCTGATCTCGGCGCAGGAGGCGTCCGACCTCGGGCTGGTCACGTTCCTCGTCGAGCCGGGGGAGGCGGACGCGCGGGCCGCCGAGCTGGCCGGGCAGCTCGCCATCGGGCCCGCGGTCGCGTTGGCCCAGACGAAGCGGCTGCTCAACGACGGCCTGGACGCCACCCTGCGGGACAGCCTGGAGGCCGAGGCGCGCGCCCAGTCCGTCAACTTCGGCGGCACGGACGCGGCCGCCGCCTTCGAGGCCTTCCTGGCGAAGCGGGAGCCGGAGTTCACGGGGGAGTGGGCCTTCAAGTGACCAGGCAGAGCTCCCCCACGCCGCCTCCTCCGGCGGCCGCCGTCCCCCGGCAGACCTACACCGAGATCGCGTACGAGGTCGCCGACCGCGTCGCGACGATCACGCTGGACCGGCCGGACAAGCTCAACGCCTTCACCACCACGATGATGGACGAGCTGGTCCGGGTCTACGCCGAGGCGGACGCGGACGACGCCGTGCGCGCCGTGGTCGTGACGGGCCGGGGGCGGGGGTTCTGCGCGGGCGCGGACCTCGGGACGGGCGGGAAGACGTTCGACGCGCAAGACCCCGGGCGGGCCGCGGAGCGGGCGCACGTCGGGACGATCGGCGGGGTCCTCCGCGACGGCGGAGGTGTGGCCTCGCTCGCGACGGCGGCCTGCCGCAAGCCGGTCATCGCGGCGGTCAACGGGCCCGCGGTCGGCATCGGGGCGACCATGACGCTGCCGATGGACATCCGGATCTGCTCCGAGACGGCGCGGTTCGGGTTCGTGTTCGCCCGGCGCGGGCTGGTGCCCGAGGCCGCGTCGAGCTGGTTCCTGCCCCGGATCGTCGGAATCTCGCAGGCCATGGAGTGGGTGACCACGGGCCGGGTGTTCGACGCCCGGGAGGCACTCGCCGGGCGGCTGGTGTCGAAGGTGCTGCCGCCGGAGGAGCTGCTGCCGTACGCGTACTCGCTGGCGAGGGAGATCGCGGACAACACCTCCGCGGTGTCGGTGGCGTTGGGCAAGCAGATGCTGTGGTCGATGCTCGGCGAGGACACGCCGTGGGCGGCCCACCGGCTCGACTCGCGGGCCCTCTACCACCTGGGGCAGAGCGCGGACGTCCGCGAGGGGGTGGCGTCCTTCCTGGAGAAGCGTCCGCCCGCCTATCCCGACACCGTCGGGGCGAACTACCCGGACATCATGGAGCGCTGGCCCACCCGCCCGGCGGACATGGACTAGCGGCTTCTACTCCCGGTCGCGGCGCCGCTCGAGCCGGCGCTGGTCTCGCTCGAGGCGGTCGCGGTCCCGCTCCTCCTGCCGCTCGCGGGAGAAGCCCAGGGCCCCCACCAGCGGGATCAGCAGGAACGCGAGCCACGCCATCGGGACGTGCGCCGCGTTGAGCATGAAGAACAGCACCAGGGCGACGATCGGGCTGGCCGCGGCGATCCGCGCCCCGGCGCCTGCGAACCGGGCCGGCGCCTGGGGCTGCTGGGCCGGGGCCGGCGCGGCGGCGGGCGCGACCGGCACGGCGGGGACGGCGCCGGGCAGCTCCGGGTGGGGCGCGGGCAGGTCGGTGAACAGCGCGGTGAGGTCCGAGGCGGTGACCGCGTTCGCCGCGACGGCGGAGCGGTCCGCGTACTCCTCGACCCCGAGCCTGCCCGCCTCGAGATGGGCGTTCAGCGCCTTGGCCGCCGACTCCCGCTCCGCGGTCCCGATCCGGATCTCCCCCATGCAGGAGATCCTAGAACCACTGATACGCCGTGCGGGACATCGAGAACCCGTGGCCGCTCGCGCCCATCCGGCACTCGACGCCCGTCTGGCGGCTCGTGCACGTCACGTCCCCGACGCGCAGCGAGCGGCCGTAGTCGAGGATCGGGCCGGTGCCGAACACGGTGTCTCCATGGCACACGAAGTCCGGGCGGTCGGTCCCGGTCAGCTCGATCGCGTCCCCCCACACGCCCTGGCAGCCCGGGGGACGGTTCGGGACGGTGCTCGGGTCCCAGCCGGCCTGCGCGATGTCGCAGCGCACCGACTGCGGCCCGAGGTAGCAGGCGATGTTGCCGCTGGGGCTCGAGAAGCCGGTCGCCTCGGTGGCGACCTGGACGTCCTCGGTGGTCGGAGGCGCCGCGGGCGTCGTCGGCGGGAGGGCGGTGGCGGCCGGCGTGGGTTCCACCGTGGGAGCCACCGGCGGCTCGCTCTGGCCGCGCAGCAGCACCGTCCCGACGATCCCGGCCGCCGCCAGCACCGCGACGACCGCCCCCACCGCGACGGGCATCCGCCAGCGGGGCCGCCGCCGCACCGGCCTGCCCTCCGACGGGGCGAGCGCGGCGGGCAGCCAGCCGCCGGTGGGGCGGTCCTCGGGGCCCCCGGAGAGCGCGGCGCGGACGGCGGCGGTCGACGGCCGTCGGGCGGGGTCGCGGTCCAGGCAGGAGCGGACCAGCCCGGCGAGCGGTTCGGGGATCCCGGTGAGGTCCGGCTCCCCGTGCACGGTGCGGTAGAGCAGCGCGTTCACGTCCCCGGACCCGAAGGGCGGACGCCCGGTCGCGGCGTAGGCGAGCACCCCGCCGAGCGCGAAGACGTCCCCCGCCGGCTGCGAGCGCGCGTGCGTGATCTGCTCGGGCGCGATGTACCCGGGTGACCCGACGACGGCGCCGGTGCGGGTCAGGACGGTCGAGTCCGCGGCCCGGGCGATGCCGAAGTCGATCACCTTGGGCCCGTCCACGCCGAGCAGCACGTTCGCGGGCTTGAGGTCGCGGTG
>Ga0207641_10003052_pt1 | contig 15087 bp, 26 predicted proteins | sample KBSSwiS62_FD_184306 | JGI IMG/M metagenome (GOLD analysis project Ga0207641, IMG submission 184306) | Switchgrass rhizosphere microbial communities from Kellogg Biological Station, Michigan, USA - KBS Switchgrass S6-2 (SPAdes) (version 2) | ecosystem: Host-associated > Plants > Roots >... | reverse complement strand
GTCTCGGAGATCTAACGAAAGAGCAGCGGGAGACGTTCCGAAAGCGATCGGCCGTGTTCAATGTCGCTCGCCAGACGATCAAGGAGGCGATCACATATCGGGCCATCGCTGGTGAACCGCAGGGAGTAGGCAAGTGAGCGGACATTTCATCTGCGAGTCGTGTGGCTACGATGGAGGCGAGCACGCCAAGTGGTGCCGCGAGCTTCGCCCGTCATCGGAACGGTGGAGGGGGAACAAGACGCGCCGTGAAATGGAGGAAGATGCGCGAGCCTCATCCCAAGTGACGCGCCCACATGGCGGTGGCAAATGATGGTCGCCGCCCTCTACGTCGAAGCTGATGGCGCCTATACCGGGCTTCCCCATGTGGATGCCTGGGACATTGGCCGCGACGCCAGGCAGTACGCCGGGCCGCATCCAATAGTTGCTCACCCGCCCTGCCAGCGTTGGGGCCGGTTCTGGCATGGCTCTACGCGTAAGCCGCATCAGTTTGAGCTTGGCGCTGATGACGGTTGCTTCGCTGCGGCCTTGGCTGCTGTGCGCCGCTGGGGAGGCGTTTTGGAGCATCCCTGCGATAGCCACGCTTGGGCAGCATTCAACCTGGTCAAGCCGCCGCGTGAAGGCGGTTGGGTGCGGGCCGAAATAGAAGGCGGCTGGACCTGTTGCGTGTACCAGGGCCACTACGGTCACTTCTCCGGCAAGCCAACGTGGCTTTACGCCTATGGCATTCCGCTGCCGGAACTACGCTGGGGCAAGTGTGAGCAGCGCCTGCATCCGACCGCGCTCGCCCGCCATGGCTACGAGAAGGCCCGCCGCATTGGGATGATGGCGATGGTCGGCGGCAAGGACAAGACGAAGATACGCAACAGCACGCCGGATGAATTCCGTGACCTTCTGCTTTCGATGGTTCGAAGGAGTGCCACATGACGATATTCATGCATGAGCGCGGTAAAAAATGCCCGGACTGCGAAGGCAGTGGCGTTAGCGGCTGGTTCGTCGATTGTGAGACGTGCGACGGCGAAGGCTATGTTGACGAGCCGAGACAGCCAACCGCTCCCCCGCTTCCTTCGCATCAACAGGGGACTGAAAATGGCTAGTATCAAGCCGAACGACGGGGACTATGTCGTCGTCGACAGCCAATGGAGTTACAAGAAATACGACGTGCGCCGCGTTACGAAAGTAACGCCGCAGATGTATTTCTACGATGAAATCTGGATGGGAAAGCCGCGCCAGACCAAAGCCAGGCTAGACGAGGTCTTGTTTGCGTCTCCTGACGAGACCGCGTGCAAGGGTCTCGCCGCGCGCTTGAAATCGTCACAGGCGCAGCGCGAGAAGGAGGAGCGAGACGCCAGAGCGAGATGGGAGAATCGGCAGGAATCTCTGATCAACGACGCCTGCGCTGGCACTCTCGTTCATGTGTCCGCAGCGACGGAGAGAAACGATGGATGAGCCCGATCAAGGCAGCATGTACGAGCTGGTTCAGGAGTTGGGGCCATTGCGCTACCCAACGCATGAAGTCTGGGGTGGCTATACGAACAGCTACGGCGACTGCGATGACCCGCGCCATCTGGAAGATTGTTTCTCGCAGCACGAGGCTGAACTAGCCGCCCTTGAATGGGCCATGGGTAAGGACCGCTACGCCTTCGTGCGCGCGAAGGACATCGCGGATGATGTGGGAGGAGAGAAACTGTGACCCAGGATGAAACGATTATGGCGTTCTTCATGAACGCGGCTCGCATCCAGGCGCTCGTTCACACCGGCGAAGACATTTCAGAGAAATGCCCCGTCTGCAACGGCGCCAAGGTCATCTACGATTGCGAGAAGGGCTGCGACGAATGCCGGCGCCCCTGTTACGAGTGCTCAACGGTGGCTTCAGATCATTGAAAGTGAGAACACAATGACAGACCTGACCGAACTCGCCAATGTCGATGTTCATGACTTTACCAAAGTGTATAATTTCTGTTTTGGCGGCGGCGGTATCTACACCCCAACCGACCGCGACAAGGCGATGATCGAAGATGCGATCAATTCCTATATTGCCGAGTGCGAACAGGCCGCACCGAGACCGCCGAAGTCTCTGCATTGGCTCGGTGACCGTGATGACGCTGACCAGACCCGCCACGCGGTCGATACGACGGGCTGCGTCCTTTATTTCGATAGTGAGGGAGATTGCCTGCAATTCATGCGGCGGCTGACGGGGAGGGCCAAGTGATGCCGGATAAATCTTACTGGCAGGAGGCATATCTCGGTAATGCCAGCTCTAAGGCGGCTGTCAAATCCTGGTTCGGCGAGCTTTGCGAAGGAATGATCCCATACAAGGCGGAAATCCTCTGCGATGTGGAAACTGATCGTGAGAAGAAGATCAGGGCCTTCATGACGGATGACGAAGGCAAGAACTACCAGTTTGAGCGGACACTTGGCCGTAGAACATTTTCAGTTTCGAGGAAGTGCATTGGCTCATCCCAATTGTCCTCAAACAAGCTGGGTGGTGAAAATGGCTGAGCACGAGCCATGCGTCGGCGGTTCAGATGACTGGTATACGCCGCCGGACATCTTCGACGCGCTCGGTCTGACCTTCGACCTCGATCCGTGCTCACCAGGGGCTGGGCATTGGGTGCCGGCGCGCAAGGTCTACACCGAGACCGATGACGGCCTCGATCAGGCTTGGGCCGGTCTTGTTTTCATGAACCCACCTTTCGGAGACCGGCACGGACACGTCCCTTGGCTTACTAAGTTTTTCGACCATGGCTGCGGCGTCGCGGTCGTGCGGTCCTACACATCGTCGGACTGGTGGCACGCTCACATGCAGCGCGCCGAGATGCTGCTTTGGCCGGCTGGGAAGACGCAATTCATCCCTAGCGAGGATACCCGCAAGAAGCTTGAGGCAAAGGCAGCGGCAAAGGGCAAGGTTTGGCGGAACGCCCCAGGGCATGGCGTGGTGCTGATCGGAATGGGTGATGACGCCTGCGGGGCGCTTCAACGGTCTGGTCTTGGCATGGTTTGGGATCGGCGCTCCATCGTCAGACCGAACCCGATGCAAGAGCACCTATTGGCGCTTCAGGCGGCCGGCCACGAGTTCACACTTGCAGTGACGTCGAACAAGTTGGGTGGAGAATGACCCGAGACGCTGACCTTGATTTCTCGGACATGATAACGCTGGAAGATGCGTGCAAACATTTCCTTGGCGGCAAGGTCACCGTTGCGACTTTGCGCGCCATGCACAAGGCGGATAAGTTAGACATTTATCGGATCGGTCGGCGCGACTTCACGACCGTCAGCGACCTCAAAGAGATGCAGAAAAAATGCCGCGTAGAAGCTCCGGCCCCAAGCTCTGGTTCGACAAAGCGCGGCAGAGATGGACGATCAGCGACGGAAAAAGCAAGCGCCGCACAAACTGCCGTCATGATGAAATTGGAGCAGCGAAAAAAGAGCTTGCGAACTACATAGCCGAGCAGCACACGGTCGATAAGGGATCGACCGCCATTGCGGACATTCTCATGGCCTACATCGACGAAGTGATCACGGGAAAGGTCAGCGAGCCGGATTCGCTGATGATGATCCGTCGTCTGAACGCCTGGTGGGGCGACAAGTTCGTTGCCGACATCACCCCGGCCAATTGCAAGGCATTCGCCAAGCACCGGGAGCAGAAGGTTATCGCCCGGTCGGAGCTCGGCTACCTGCGGGCAGCCTTGAAGCACTGGCACAAGAACCACGCGCCGATCATGATCCCGACCATCACCATGCCGCCGGCACCTCCCGCCCGCGAGCGATGGCTGACCAGATCTGAAGCGGCCCGGTTCCTTTGGGCGGCTCGACGCACCCCTCACCTCGCCCGCTTCTTTATCATCGGCTGGTACACGGGCAGCCGGCGGACGGTGATCCTCCGGTCGAAGTGGTCGCTGATCAAACTGGACGACAGGATCATGTATCGGAAGCCGCCCGGCACCGTGCAGACCAAGAAGCGCGCGCCGCCGCTGCGGATCGGGAACCGGCTGCTAGGCCACCTTCGGCGCTGGAAGAAACGCGACGGCAAGAACGACCTCCTGATCCGCTTCGCCGGCCGGAACCAAGGCGAGGCCATCAAGCAGATCGACCGGACGTGGCACAACGCGCGCATCAAGGCCGGGCTGAGCGACGATGTCACCCCGCACGTCCTGCGGCACTCGCGCGCCACGCACCTGATGCGTCAGGGCATCGACCCATGGGAGGCAGCACAGTTCCTGGGGATGTCCCTGAAGCTCCTGGAGACCGTTTACGGCCACCATCGCCCGAGCTGGCAGCTCAGCGCGGCCGATGCGAAATAGTTGAATAAGAGTACCTTAAGAGTACCAAACGGACGAAAACTAGCGTAAAATAGCGGAAATCAGATAGAAGCAACAGTATCTGCTACTCCCGTGACTGGCTCTAAATCATTGATTTAATTGGGGTTGAACATGTCCCACGGCGTGAATGTAACAAGAACAGATGCTCATGGGAGTACCGAGAGAGTACCACCCGTTCGGCGCATGCCGACGTTCCCGTATAGCATCATCTCGGATGTGCCGCCGGCACCCCGGCCGCAGCCTACTTTCACGTTCTGGAAGCATCCGAACGACACCTTCCCACTCGGACGGATCGTCTACTTCATTTACTGCGCTGGCCGCGTCAAGATCGGGCATACGGGCGATCTCCACGGGCGCCTCAAGCAGCTTGCCATCCACTCTCCAGCCCCTCTGACAGCCGTCCTCGTGGTCAAGGGCGGCCGTGAGGTCGAGCAAGAGCTTCATGATCGGTTCGCGGCTGACCGCCTCCACGGCGAATGGTTCCGGCTGTCTGATCCGCTTCGTGGGCTGCTCCGAAACCGGCTTTGCCCCGTTGGCCGGGCTAGCCTCAGGAAGGCCGAGGCCGACTTCAAAGCTCACTGCGAGGAGATACTGCGATGACTGGCTGGCAACCGATTGAGACCGCGCCGAGGGAGCCGGAGGCGGCCTTCCTGGTGTGCGCCGTTGGTGACCCTCGCGGGCCATTCGTGGTCCGGTCCGATATCCTCTGGCAGGCCCGGAAATCCGGGACGCCCTCGCATCTCGGTCTGAGCTACCTCACCCACTGGATGCCCCTTCCCGCCCCGCCGGAGCCAACCCCATGACCGACTTTACCGAAACCCGCTCGAAGCTAAAGAAGCTGGCGATGGCGCACGGAGCCGAGACCGCGATCGGCCGCGCCTGCCACAATCTCCTGGAGATGACGGAGAACTACTCGAAGTCATCGGACGCCGATCAGCAGATCCAGCTCAGGGCGAATATCGAGCGGGAGAAGGCTCGGCTGAACGATCTCGTCAGTCAGTCACACTAGCGAAGTGCAGGGGGAAACGCCGATGACACTTGAAAAAGCTCTAGCGGTTTACGCGTATTTGCAGCACGCGCTGCGCAACAATCGAGAACAGGACGCTTTCGACACGGCCTGGAGGACGATATCGGCTGAGGCCGAAAAGGCCATATCGCAAGATGAGTACGAGCGCACTCCCCCGATGCGACAGGGCAACTAGGCACCATGGCTGAAAGACACACTTACAATTGGCTTGTCGAGCACAAGGACTATCCGCATGAGCAATGGTGCCTCATGTGGCCGTTCTACCGTGACAAGCACGGTCGAGCCGTCGTCAATATCGATGGCAAGCGTCTGTTTGCCTACCGCGTCATGTGCAAGATGACGAATGGAGAGTCCAAGTGAGGCTGCAAAAATCCAAATTCCACAGATGGCTACGGGCCAAACGTCCGGATGAAATTGTTGGCCACAATCGGGACTGCCACTCCTGTCCGATCGCCCTCTTCTACCAGGAAGCCAGCGGGGGTTGCGAGGTAGTGATTTTCGAGCAATGGGGCAACTACATCATTGATCGAGGCTATCTCAAGTCACGCGCCCCCGGGTGGGCGGAGAACTTTATCTTTGCCGTGGACGGAAACGCCGACGGAAAAATATCCGCCGATTGCGCGCTTAAAATACTCGCGCAATGCTGACCGAACAGCATCAGTCTGACTTTTACAGGAGAGAGAAATGGCGAAAGTTCAAAAACACTTCGTTACCTTCTACAGTCCCGGTACCTTTGTGTCGGAGGAATCGAGCCTTCCTATCGACGCTTGGGACGTGGATAAGGCCAAGGAGATGGCGCACGATGTGGTCGAACGCTACGGCGCCACACCATATGGCTTCCGGTTCACCACGCGCTCCAGGGGCGACGCGGACCTCGACAGCAAGATTGCCCGCGATAATCTGGCGCGCAGCACTTCAAACGAACAGTCCGCCGCGAGATTGTCGGGAGAGCTTCGCGAGGTCATCTCTAAACTTGAGGCAGACCAGATGGTTTTCTACATCCCGTCACCGCCTCGATGATGGGCAATCAGTGAGGGACTGACATGGACGACAACAACCGTTTTCGATATTTTGCCCCTGATCCGCCAGCCTCGATTCCGGAAGGGACGATGGAGCCGCTGGAAATCAAGACCACGGCCGAGCGCGTTGCCGAGCGGCGAGCGTGGCTGGGCAGCACGGAGACTTGCTCCTGCTGTAAAGGGCTCGGGCGCACCCCGCTACAAGGAGCGCTGAAGTGGCCGCGATAGATTGGTGGTGGACGGGGCGGAATAACGCTACCGATACCGGATGGGGCGGTCATCGGTGCGGCTACTGGCGGCCGCGTGGTGTTGGATTTGTCCGGAGCGCCTTCTATCTACTAGGATGGGTGTGCGGGAAGATCGCCCCACATCCCCGCTCTCCCTGAGCGAGCGCGCTAGTTGAAGATGATTGGCGCCTTGCTTGCCAAGTCCTGTTGCGCATACGCGTGATACGTCGGACCAGGATGAACACCGTCCGTGCTATCAAACCCAGCCGCAGCCGTCGTCAGCGTAAAGTTGGCGCCAGACCCTGCCGTCAGCCCACCCGTGCTCCATTGGCTGCTGGCAGCATTGCTGAGGCCATCTATCGAAGCAACAGGGTTCGTCGGGTCCACCAGGAACGCCCCGCCCCGTCGAAGCGTAGCGGTTGCAACAGATCCGGCCGATACGGTGGTTGCCTGGATACGGATGGCGCTCGGCAGATTGAGCAGATCGACCGCGGCATAATTCGCGCCGCCGGCATTGATCGCAACTGCCGTCACCTTGCGAAGATCGGTCCGCCAAAAGTTCGGCGTGACGGAGTCCTGCAACACTGCTGCGAGATCGTAATAGCCATACCCTACGCCGTTGCTCGCGATGATATTGGCGTTGAAGGTCGCGCGCTCGGTGAAGGTGTTGGTTTCAGAGCCGTTCTGGCCGTTGTTGGTGGCGTTTGTTCGCGGCTGCAAGGTCGCTGGGATCAGCTTGATTCCGAAGGCGTCCAGCTCAGCTTTCAGCAGAAGATAGTTCGCATAGAGCTGCGCTGCCGTCTGGAGAGCTGGCCAATCATTGGTTCCGAGCGGACAATAGCAGTGCGTTACACCAGCGGCCACCATGACGCTGTAGATGCGGGCCCGCTTGGCCGCGTAGCCCGCGCCCATGAAGGTTGTGAGCGAAAGCGACGAGACGCCTACGTTGACGGTGGGAATGCCAGCCAGCGCAAAGGCGTTGGCTGTATATCCAGTCACATAATCGTTGAGCGTATCGCCGGAGAAGTCGGAGGATATACTATCGCCGAGGATGGCTACGACGGGAGACGCGGCGCGGCGAACGCTGATTGCCAGAACTGGAGCGAGATCGAAACTTCCGGCTGGACGAGAGAACGTCCATGCCCCGCTTCTGGTCTTGTCCGTCAGCGAGTTTCCCCACTCGTTCAGGTCCCCCCCCGTTGCAACGTAGCGACTTGCCGGGAAGTTCGCTGGCGCCGTGGCGTAGGTGACGTACTTGATGACGTACAGCAACTTGCCGCCGGGGTAGGCGGCCCCGCCCGTAACCGGGATTGCGACTTCGTCGGAAGTCGCAATCTGGCCACTAGTCAGCAGGATACTCGCACTCCCGGCGAAGTTGACCGGATAGTAAACCGCCGCCAACGGGTCGTAAAGGCCAACCCGCCATGTTGCATCGGGCAGCGCGGTATCTCCCGCGGCAGCGCTCAGAACGTTCCCAATGGTGATTTTGAGGTTGGTGCCGTTCTTGTGAACGAAGAACGCCTTGCGGCTCTGGACCTGCGTAAAGCTGGAGCCGTTCGCTACGGGTTGGGTGGCGTACTGCACCATCCCAGAGATTTGCCGGAAGGTGTTGACCGCAGCGCCTCCCCCCGCGCCACCACCGGCACCGAATCCGCCGCGCGCCCCGAGATGTCCGAGGCCAAACGACTGCACGGATTGGACCGGGGCCGCAACCGCGATGACGAATGCGAGCAGCCCAGCGACGAACGACCGAAGGCGGTTCATGTCAGGGCCTTATTAGGTGCAAGTGATGACGGAGAACTTCCACGACCGGCCCAGCGGAACGGCAAAATATTCCGTGCTGTCGGCAGGCATCCGGCGCATCCCGGCCGCGGCAGTCGGTGCCGTGCCAGATGTCACGCAAATGATCGCGTCCGTGTGAACCCGAACGATGCGTGTCGTGCCGTTGACCGCAGCGCTCGCGGCGGCCGATCCACTGGACGTGACAGTTTGGTCCGCGAGCGGTGGTTCAAGCGCGACCTGTGTCTGCGCACCTTGAGGCCCGATCAGGATGGTGGCGTACTCGGTCAGATAGACCGTGCCTGCAAAAGCCTGCTGAGAGAACAGCACGAAGGCTGCCAGCAAAATCAGAAATCGCTTCATCTTGCCCTCACGAAATGCCGTTTCGCGAGGACGGTATGGGCGCCCCGGAACCCCAACAACGCACTACGTCAGCGGCATGGATCGGGCTTGCCGGCCTCGTAGGCCTCGCTCATGGCCTGGTAGCGGCCGCCGCCCTTGCAGAGATCCTTCCACCGCCGGGCCTGCGCGCGCTCGGTGTAGGCCTTTGAGTAGGTGCCAAACCCGGCCGGTTGGCGAGGCTGATAGGCGTGCGCGGAGCTGGCAAGCAGTACGATCAGGATGGCGAGGCGTCCCATGGCGGAATCCTTCAGTGCGGGAAAAGCGGCTCGATGATGAAGCGGTACATGCAGCCGTCCTGCGGCACGCCGCGCTCGCGCAGCAGGTTCGTCATGACGTATTCGGGGAAGCCTTCTGGGCCCTCCGCGACGTCGAACTGAGCACGAATGATGCGATAGTTCGGCTGGAAGAGTTGGCACCGCGCCCGGAGGATGGTGGGTTCGATCGGCATGTCAGTGCGGCTTGAAAATTGCGTACATCACACCGATGATGGTCCCGATGCCAGCAATGGACACCACGACCTGCACGATGATGTACGCCACCAGATTGGTCCCGCTCGTCTTGCCTCCGGTCTCCCATCTGAACTGCTCCAGCTTCGCAGTCCGATCCGACAGGTCGTTCTTGACCTCCTTCAATTGCGTCGCAAGCAGCGTAGATGCGGCATCCTGATTTGCCCGCAACACCTTCGCTAGTTCGAGATCAAAGGTCTGCTTCTGGGCGGCGAGCTCGTTTAGCCTCCGTGTCTCGGCATCCCGTAGATCGTCCTGTCGCTTGATCGCAGCCTGCACCAGATCGAGAACGTTTTTCGTCGGGTCGATGGCCGGGATGCGATCAGTCACGGCACCGACCTGCGGTCTACTTCCCAACCATCGCCTTGAATCCCAACCAGATCGCGCCGACGATGCCGCCCGCGATCGCTGTCACCACCACCTTGAACGTGTAGCCCTGGGCCTGCTCGACGCTCTTGCGCCACTTCCGAAGATGCTGGAAGTCCGCGCGCAGTTCGATCCGATCCTCTTCCTCGATCCCGAACGAGGTCAAGATCGTGACGATGGTCTTCAGCACCACCTCGTCGACGTCCGAATTGTGGAGACGCTTCTGTTCTGACAGCACCTCTGACACAACTTGACGGACATCCCTGTCGTCCATGTCGTGGCTCATTCCATGTCACGTGAGCAATTTTGAACACCATGGCCCCGGAAACCTGTGGTTGAATATGAGACAGCTGCCATGGGATCATCGCTCCTGTGGTGGTCAGGCCCGGTCTGCCGTTCGCGCGACAGGTCGGGCCGCTTGCTATTTCTTCGCGGCTGCCTTTGCGGACACGTTCGCGGCGGTCGTCGCCATCTGTCCGATCTGATCAGTCTTGGCCGCAGAGCTCGCCGAGGAGCCGATCCAGAACGAGACAGCTGCGGTCGCGAGCGATTGCCACGCTCCCAGCAGATACAGCGTCACGCTCTTGTCGACGCCAACCGCATCCGGCTTCATTGCGAGGAACGAAAGCCCCACGAATCCAATCATCACAATCACGGACACGACTACCGCGCCGAGCGATAGCGATGATCCGGCCTCGACGTATTTCACGGTGGTCGCGCGTGCATCCTGGATGTCGAGCATCTGCGCCTTGAACTTCTCGACCTCGGCATTCATCTTCGCGTCTGCGGCGGCGAGCGCACCATTGACTGCCATGGGGTCGCCCGTCGTGATGGCGGCATGCACCGCATCCGGCGTCGGCGCGACGCCGAGCGCCTCGGCCACCACCTTGCCGGCGACTTGGCCGAGAATGGCGCCACCAGGAAACGGGATAAGCCCGCCGAGCAGCCCGCCGATGGTTGGCGCCATCGGCCCGATGAGTGCACCTACCGCGCTCCAATCCATGGCTCAGACCTTCCGGTTGGCCGCGATGATCGCGTCGGCCTTGTCGTGCAGCTTCTTGGACAATGCGTTGGCGCCGATCACCATCTTCTGGATGGCGTCCTTGCAGAACCAGATCAGCGCGCCGCCGGCGCCGAACGAAACGACCATGAGCATCCAGACAGTGATATCCATTTCAGAAAACCTTTCGGGTGAGGACTTCGACGAGATCGTCCCAGAAGCCGTGATCCGGCTCGGGCTTGGGGGCTGCGGGCGGCGGGGCGCTCGCTGGCGCGTCGCTCAGGCCGAATTTGATCGAGGGGTCGAGCGCCATCATGCGAGCGAGCAGCGGCGCGCAGCCAAGCTGCACGTCGACCTCGTTCTCGTCATAGACGCCATCGCGAATGAACTTGCCGGACACGTACTGATCCGAGCCAGACAAGACGTAGGCCGATGGCTTGTTTCGCATCGCGTAGCCGAGGCCGTTGTAGAGTTCGAATTGCGTCAGCGTGCCGCCCGACGACCAGTCCGTCCACAGCGCAGAATGCGGCGAGCAATCGATCAGGGCATCGAGACAGCCGCGAGTCCACGCGTCATTGCCGGGCTTGACGTCGCCGGGCGCTGGGGTGAAGTCGCCGTCGTGGGTAAGGAATGGGCCGCGCCCTCTGGGCACGTTGTGCGAGACCTGGTCGAGGTCATCGCCCTGCCCGAGCTGCTTGTCCCAGCGCGGCGGCCCACCGTATTCCCGCACCGACACAATGGCGACGAACCACCACGGCACGGGCTTGTGCCCGTCCTGCCGCAGCCGCTCCTGCACGCCGATGAAGCGGGCCTTGGCGGCGGGCGCGATCAGGCGGCGCGCGACAGCGTCAAGCTGAGCAATGCGCTCCAGCTTGACGTGCATCGCGTTCCATCGAGCTTCGTTCTTGGCTTTCAGCGAGGTGAGGTTGACGGCCATGGTCGCTCCGTTTCGGGGCAACCATGGCTGGCAGAGAGGTGTGGCAACAACGCACCATAGGCCGAGGTCAACGCCTGCGACGCGCTCCGATATAGCCGTAGGCACCCATCGTGCTCGTTGCAAAAACCGAGTAGGTCGAAAGGTAGACCGTGGTCGTGCCCGATAGGCTAAGTCTGGTCGACCCCGCAGGGATGGTCTGCGTCGTTCCCGTTGGCCATGACAGTTGCAGCGAGGTGTAAGCGCCGTTGTTCGGGATGGTCGGCAGGGCGGCCGACGTCGTCGAAATCCACGCGATCAAAGCGGTGATGGTCGTGGTGCCGGCGGGGTTGAACGAAACATTCCCCCAGACATCCCAATCTCCGGCTGTGAGCGAGATCGAGGTGACGTTCGCCGCCGTTGATGCGGTCAGGGAAACGGACGACCCGACCAACACGGTCGAGGTCACATATTCCCCAATCTCACCGGCGGCTCCGCTGTCGTTGGTCGCGGTGCCGTTCTGGTGACCGTTCGTGCGCGCCGCGGGAATGGTGCCAGACCCGAGATTGCTTGCGTTGAGCGCCGTCAGATTGGTGCCGACGCCGCTGGATGGCGTGCCGAGCGCGCCGCCGTTCACGACGAACGCACCAGCCGACCCGACATTGACGCCGAGCGCTGTAAAGACGCCCGTCCCGAGCGCGCCAAGGTTGCTGACCACGACCCAGTTGTTGCCGTTCGTCGGGTTGATCCAGCCAGCCGTCAGTGAGCCGGCAGCCACATTCAGGTTCTGAACGTAGTCCTGCGCTGAGGCCGACCAGTTTGGAATCGCGAGACCGATCGAGGTTGCGGCAACCTGCGCCGCCGTCACCACGTTGTTGAACTGCGTGCCCTGGATCGTACCGGTCGCACCGACGCCGGCGAACATTGCGACGGAGCCGGCTGTCCGGTTCTGGAACTTGTTGCCGACCATGTTGATGGTGGCGTTGGTCACGACGAGCCCGCTACCGGTGACGCCCGCCGTGCTGTCGAACACGTTGTTCATGATCGTGACGGGGATGCCGCTGTTGCTCGTCAGCGCCGCCATGTAGCCGCTGGGACCACCGCCAAATTTGTTGTTGTTGACCACGAACGACCCGGACGTATAGCCGGAAACATAGACGAGCCCCTGAACACCTGCGTTGATCGTGTTACCGGAAATCTCGACGTTCGCGAATTGGGCTACGTTCGCCGAAGTCGTCGTAATGGTCTGCGACCCGGTCCCGGTCGCTTCCAGATAGTTGTTCCGGATGATCTGGGACGCTTGGTTCGTGGCTCCGAGACCCGCAGAAAGGTAGAGACAAGTCGGCGCGATGCCGAAGCTCGCTGGAACGTTGGTCGTGCAGCGGTTGCCTTGGACGAGGATCGAGCCGACCGTCTGGCCTGAGATCACCAGGCCGCCGTAGCCATTGTACAGCTCGTTGTCGGCGACCGTGATATTTGTCGCCGAGGCGATCACAATGCCGCCGCGAGGATTGGCATCCTGCTGTGCCTGATCGGAAATAACGTTGTTCGCGATCACGCAGCCGCGGCAATCGTTTTCGGCAAGGATCGAAATCTTGGCAGGATCGGCATCCCCGACGATGTAGATACCGGTTGCATATGGCGACTTGATGATGTTGTGCGAGATGATGTAGTTCGTCGCGGGATGGCCGTCCGCGTTCAGGTCGTAGATCGCGATGCCATAGGTGTTCCACGACGTGCCGAACCCGTTGACGCAATGCGCCGGCGTCGTTCGGCCTGGATTGCTGATCTGGTTTCCTGTGATCTCGGCGCCGGTGTGGTTGCCGAAAAGGAGGATCGGAAAGCAAAGTGCGCCCGCATCCATGCGATTGTTCTTGACGCGCGGGCGCACAAACTGGCCGTTGCCGCCGGTCGCGCTGAACATCACCAATCCGTAATTGTTGTTGAACAACGGATTGGCATCACTCGGGACATTCGACGCCGTGGTGGAAACGATGTTGTCTTCGAAGACCGGGTCGTTTACCGGGAACGTCGACGTCTGCGATCCCCAATAGACCCAATAGGCATTATTGAAATCCTTGATCCGCATGCCGCGGACGGTCCAGTTGCTGCTGGCTGCGACCGCGCTGGAGTTTTGGAGCAGCTGAATGGCGCCGACGGTTCCGCTATTCCAGCTGGTGACGCTGTTGGTTCCCTGCACGGTGAAGTTCGACAGCGTGACGTTGCTGGCGTTCGTCGACAAAAACACGGGAGTCGCCGAGCCCTTGACGATCGAACTGTCGCGATCCGATCCGATGATGCTCGCGTTGGAAGGCACCGTGAGGGTGGCGCTCGTGAAGCAGGTCGTCCCCGATGGGATGATCAGGGTGTTCTTGATCGAGGCTGCGGTGTTGATGGCGGTCTGGAGTGCGACCTTATCGTCGGTCACGCCGTCGCAGACCGCGCCGTAGGTCGCTGGAACGACGAACGGAATATGGAAGGTGCCCGCCAGCGTCGTGATCGGGATCGCCTGGGATGGCCCCGACCCCGTGCCCTGACCGAGACGCCCGATGACGGTGTTGTTCGGCACCGTCGGATACTGCTGCGCGGCAGCGATGGACGGGAGCAGCGCGGCGATGAAAGCGATAGCCCGGATGATCTGTTTCATGCGGGGGAGGATGGCGAACTGCCACCCTCCAACAACGCACTACGGCTGGGCGGACGTTTCCCGCCGCAGCGCCGCTTCGCTGTCGGTCAGCATCTTCTTCCCGGCCTTGCCGATCTCGATCATGTTGAAGTAGAGCCCGTCGATCAGCTGCCGCTTCTCCGGCGCGGTGATCGTCTGGTTCTTGTAGATGTCGCGCACCAGCTTGGAATGGTCGGACAGCGTTTCCTTGATCGCGTCGAGCCGCACGAACATCATCGGGCCGCCGGCGGCCTGGATGCGCGACATGGCGTCGACATCGCCCTCCTTGGCCTTGGCAAGCCACGTATCGTAATAGCGCTTGGTGACCTCGTGCTGGTCGTAGAAGTCCTGGATCGATTGCGTCGATGCCGAGGGGTAGCGGACCATGAAGGCCTTCACGACCGGGATATCGGACAGCGTCGGCGTCGGCGTCACCGGATCCGGCAGCACGCCGGTCTTGCGCAGGGCCGCGTCCGCCGCCTGCATGGCGTAGACGCCGAGCCCGCCGGTCCACGCCCGGACGTAGTTCTCCAGCAGGATCGGCGACGACACCGCGCGCGCGACCGGTCCGAAAGGGGCGCCGGGGCCCATGGATTCCGAACGGATGCCGGGGAACGCGCTGACGACCTGGCCCAGCTTCTTGGCAACCTCCGTCGTGTACGGGGTGTACTGGTATTCCGGCAGGAACTTCTCCATGTCCGCCGGGATCAGCGTGCGGTCGGACATGCTCGATCGGTTCGCGAATTGCTCAAGCAGGGGCTGCCCGGCCGTCGGGATGTAGTTCGGCATGATCACCTGCGCGATCGATTTGCCGAGCCCATCGAAGGCTTCCTTGTTCTGGCCGACGGTGGCGTCGAGGATGCG
>Ga0207641_10003048_pt1 | contig 15098 bp, 9 predicted proteins | sample KBSSwiS62_FD_184306 | JGI IMG/M metagenome (GOLD analysis project Ga0207641, IMG submission 184306) | Switchgrass rhizosphere microbial communities from Kellogg Biological Station, Michigan, USA - KBS Switchgrass S6-2 (SPAdes) (version 2) | ecosystem: Host-associated > Plants > Roots >... | reverse complement strand
AGGCCGTGTTGATATTCACCTTCGAGGTCTCATCATCCGTCCAGTACGCCATCCGCCCCACAATCGGGTTCGCCGTGCTCGCCCCTGTTACCGTCACCTGCGACCCACTACTTGAAACCGGCGTCGGCACCACCATCGTTCCATCTTTTAATACGTAAAGCCATTTGACCGGCATTGGAATATAGTTCGGCGCATTCGTGGTTTTACCCAAGTTGACCGCGGGTCCCGTTGCGGCATTCGGCATACCCACCCAGAATCCTTCGACCGCCGGCTTCACCGAATTGAGCGCGTAAGTGCTCACGGCGGTGCCGTCCGCTGTCGTGTAGTTCGAAGTCGTCCCATTTGAATTGCCGAGAGCGGTCGGGCTCCCATCCACGATCGGGTAATGCAAAATTCCCGCACTGTCCGCCACTGGTTGGTTCAAATCGTAAAACACCGCCGGGCTGTTGTACCAGGCCGCAGACCCTGTCGTCGTCAGCGAACCGGAGTCCGTTAGCGCGTCGTAGGTGCCCGTGAGCGTCGGGGAGTCCCACGAAAAGAGCCGGTAATTAGTAAGAGGCGCGCCTGTATTGTCATACGTGCGGATCATCCCCGGTTGCGAGGCCCACGCCACCGTCGTTCCGTTGCTGGTCGCCTGTTGAATTTGCGCCATCACCAGGCTTACGGTCGAATCGGCCAGCGTCCGTACCGACGAGCCGTTCGCATAGAGCTTCGACGATTTCAAATTGTTCTGTCCGCTGAGCAGGAAGCCGAGGATCAACGCCGCCAGCAACACCAGGCACGAAAGCACCAGCAACAGCGCCACACCGCGGCGTGGACTACGATACTTATACTGTGAACGTAGGGAGGCGGATCTTTTCATAATCAATTAACGGTCCATTTCGCTCCCCTGATGACTACATCGGTCTGGAAAACATAGTAATTGGCCTTCAGTGAATTGAGCGTGGCTTGCAGTAGTTCCAAGTCCCCAGTCGTTCCGCCAGCCGAGTGAAGATGGGTCGGCTTTTGGAACAAGGCCGAGCTTGAGGTGATGAGATTGCCGAGATCCGGTGGGGCAGTGCTCGAGGCAGTTGGATACTTCGCCGCAAGGCGTGCCCCCGAGGCCTCATCGATTGCTACCATGATGACTTTGACCAGGGGCGGTAACTGGTTGCCGGTGGGAAATTGGATGGTCGTTCCTGACGGCGTACTGGTGACCCTCGTCTGTGCCTTGTAAGCTGAGTCGTAATTATAAGTATCATAGGCGGCGACCGTAGTGGGGGTGGGGGGCACAGCGATGAAGCCTGCGATGTTCGGTGAGTTGGTGGGGATGGTATTGGCTTGCCCATTCGTGGAAGTCGTATTCGAAAATTGTTCCGGCATGATGATCAACGCCACGATATTGCTGGCCAGCGGGCGCACGTTGGCCGGTGAGGCGGCGGTCAAGTCCGTCGGTAGCCCATTTGTGATCCAGGTGGGCACACTGGTGGCAGTGGAAAGGATCGATCCGGTGGTATAGATATTGAGATATTCCGACGGTTGCACGTACTCCATCAGACGAAAGCGGTTCTCCGATGGTGGCGCATTGACAAATCCGCTGCTGCTCAAAAAATTGGGGCGCGAAGTGTCCGGTCCATACATCACAAAATAGCCGCAGGCGTTGAGTAGGTTGCCAAGGTTTCCATACGCTGCCGCATTGCTCGACGCAACCACCCCAAGAGGCGCCTGAAAAAAAACTGCATGCGTGACTTGCTTGGCATTCTGGCCGCTCGTGGTGATAAACGTGCTTCCGCTGGCTCCGGCCACGGGTCCGTACCCGGAAACAAATTGGAGTTCCGACTGGCGCAGATAGGAGGAAATCTGCGTACCGCTGTAAAAATAACTATAATACGTATTCAATGTCGCCTGGCTCAAGGTTCTCGTCATCCGCTCAAACGCCACCCGCGCCTGCTGCATTGTCCCCGTGCCCTGCGTCGTTTGTTTGTACGCGGAACTCGTCAGTTGCATGATTTGGAAAATGATCGTCATCAGGATCACCAAAATCACGATCGAGACCATCATCTCGACCAACGTGAATCCCGCCCCGCGATGACGGAGGCGCAACCGGGATGGCGTATCGAAAAACTTGATCATCGCGTAAACCTGAATCGGAGAAAAGTCCGGCCCCAAAGCCAGGCCTCAGCGTTTTGGGATGGAAAGAAGTCCGTCATGGTCGGCCAAGGTTAAAAAATTGTATTTAAACATGAAGTATCAATTGAAATAGAGTTCGTTTAGGAGACGTCAAGAGATTGCCATAGTTTCCCTTCATCACGAGACTCTCCTCCAAAATGTTTACAACGTAATGACGGAGGTCTCAATGGACGGGGTTGAGATTCTTTTGTACTAATCGCGTATCAAATTTCCTAAAAGTCAGGGTTAAAATCAGAGTGCATCGGCGGAGTCGGAAGAGCACAACCGATAAATACTTTGTACATCAACTAAAAAGTAGCAATTGCGCCTACCTGCACAATAGCCGACTCTGCTTAACCGTTTAGCGATTTCCTTATTTCCCCAAATTCGTTGACCTGCCGCTTTTTGATCTCTTTTCAGGTTTATTGCTGAGTTTGACTTTTTTTACCTGAAAAACCGTTAACCGGAATAAGTCTACCCCCATCCTAAATTCTCTCTAAGATCGTCTTTGGTTCCATTCCGATACGGGAACCTCTAATTCGTTCTCATGCATACTTCAGGACTGACCATTCAAGCGGTCATCGATTCCATTCTTTCCTATCTCCCCGTCAAGCTCGGCCCCAACACCGTCGATACGCTCAAGTGTGGCGATCCAGCCCAGCCCGTCCGCGGTATCGTTGTCACCTTCATGGCCACCCGTGAGGTCCTGCAGAAAGCGGTCGAGCTCGATGCCAACCTCATCATCACCCACGAGCCCACCTTCTATCATCATGTCGACCAGACCGACTGGCTCGACACCGACCCCATTTCCTCCGGCAAGAAAAAATACCTCAATGATCACGGCCTCGCCGTCTTCCGTTTCCACGACGGTCCCCACGTCATGCAACCCGACGGCATTGGTTCCGGCATGATCAAAAGACTCGGGTGGACTTATGATCCTGCGCAGAAGCATGTCGTCACCGCGCCGGCCAAGACCGTCCGTGAACTCGCCGACTCCTGCAAGAAACTCCTCGGCATCTCCCATGTCCGCGTCGCTGGCGACCTCGACGCCCCCTGCAACCGCATTGGTCTCCGCGTCGGCGCTGCTGGCGGCCAGGCCCAGATCGCCCTTTTCCGCGAACACAATGTCGACGTCGTCGTCTGCGGCGAAAGTCCCGAATGGGAAACCTGCGAGTACGTCCGCGACGCCGTCTCCATGGGCCAAAAGAAAGCCCTCATCGTCCTCGGCCATGCCAACAGCGAGGAAGCCGGCATGGAATGGATCGCCTCCTGGCTCCGTTCCGTTCTCCCTCCCGAAATTCTCCTCCACCACATCGCCGCCGGCGATCCCTTCCGCGTTGTCTAATTCTTCATGAGCGAGAAACTCCACTACGGCGCCTGGACCACCGACGCCACCGGTCTCCCCTGCTTCGATCTTCTCCTCGACGATCGCCAGGCCCCCGGGGCCTCGTTTCCCCACCTGCTCAGCACGGGACACATTTCCGCCCAAGCCGATCGCTGGGGCAACGTCAATCTCTTCACAACTGAGGGTGGCTTCACCTGGCTCAATTCCCCGGACAGCTCCTTCGCCCGCAGTTCCCTCTATATGATGATGGAGGTCGACGGCGAGTTGGTCTCCCTTCTCCACAGCGAACTCACGCACAAGGAAAAGATCCGCATCGGTACCGGTTATATTGAGTACCTCGGCGAAAGCAAGATCCGCGGGGCGCATATCGGTATCCTCCAGCAAGTCTTCGCCTTGCCCGACCAGCGTCGCTCCATCAACGGGGCTTTCACCCTCACCAATCTCGGTGCGCAGTCACAGAAATTGCGCCTCCAGCTTCGGGGCGACGTCACCCCCACGCGCGCCGGGGGAGGAGGACACGGCATCACCGGCCAGCGCCCCTGCCAGACTGCCCCCGGTTGCATCATCTTCCCCGGTCTTGATGGCCTGCTCGACGGTGTCTTCCTCGCCGCTGATGCCGCCTGGACGCCCGTCGCCCACCGGATCACCCTGCGCCTGGAACGCGAAATCATCCTCGCCCCCGGGGAAAGTTTCACCACCACCTGCGCCACAGGTTACGGCCCGGTCAAAAATCTCTCCTTCCCTTCGCTGCCTGAGGCGCAGGAGGCGTGGAACCTCCAACTCGCCCCCTTCGCCGTCGATGCACCCGAGACATGGATGAAACACGAGTGCCTTTGGGACCTCGGCCAGCTCCTTTCCTTCAAGGCCTACGACAGCTCAGTCGCCGAGTATTACGTCAACCTCGGCGGTTATGGCTGGGCTGGGTTTGGCGTCCGCGAAGTCTCCGAGACCAGCATGGTCCTCGCCGTCGGCAACTGGGAACTCGCCGCCGCCTCGCTCCGTTTCGTCGCCAAGACCCAGCTCGCCTCCGGCGATGTCCCCAAGATCCACACCATGCGCCTCGACCGTCACTCCTCCGACTTCGAGAGCGACACCGAGCTCTGGTTCGTCCTCGCCGCCTGCGAGTGCGTCGCGCAGACCGGCCGCACCGCCTTCTTCGACGAAGTCTGCACCTACTGGGACGATGGCAAGGGCACCATGTGGGAACACCTCAAGCGCGCCTTCTACTGGGTCCGCGATGAAATCGGCCGTGGTGCCCACGGCCTCGTCCTTATCCGCGACGGCGACTGGAACGACTATCTCTCCCTCGTCGGCGCCGAGGGCCATGGCGAATCGGTCATGAACTCCGGCATGGCCTGCCGCGCCTTCTCCGCCCTTGCCGCCTTTGCCCGCCAGCGCGGCGATACGACTCTGGCCGCCGAGCTCGACATCTATGTGGGTGAGATGCGCGAGGCCGTCGCCCGTGCCTTCGACGGTAAATGGTTTGTCGGCGGCTACGCCGACACCGGCGATGCCATCGGTTCAGTCGCCGAGGACCGCCTCTTCCTCAACGCGCAGACCTGGGCTGCCCTCGGTAAGTGCGGCACGCCGGAACAACGCCGCACCGCCCTGAAGCAGGCCGTCGCGAAATGCCATACCTCCATCGGTCTGATGCTGATGAGCCGCCCCTACAGCAGCCCCGCTCCCGAGCACATCTCCTGGTGCGCCATCCCGGCGGGCGACGGCGAGAACGCGGGCATCTGGCCGCAGACCATCTACTGGACCGTGTGGGCGCTCGCCGAGGAAGGCCTCCTTGAGGAAGCCCTCGACGAATGGAAGTGCGGCACCCTCCGCAACCATGCCCGCTGCTTCCCCGATGTGCCCTTCGGCATCTTCAACGGGCCGGACTGTTACTCCTCGGGGTGGGCGGGACATCGCGAAGGGTACACGCAGGTCCAACTCCTGGACCGAGCCCGGTGGGCCCCGATGAACCCCATGGTTGCCTGGCAGGCCTTCGCCCTCCAGAAGATCAACCAGGCCACCCCTCGTCCCTGAGGGCCGGCTGCAGGGCCGCTCCCCCGGAACCGCCGCCCCCCGGGCGGCAAAAATGGAAATCCCGGATTTCTACCAGTAAAGAGGGTGCCTTACCTCTGAATCGGTTTGCGTGAAGTGCCCGGATTTTTACCAGTGATTGAAGAAAAACAGGTATCGGTTCCCTTTTTCCTTTCCATCCATCACTTCATGGAGGCAATAGGCCCACAACCTGACCTCGCAGCTGAGCGCAGTCGCGGCAAATCCGGGCTGATCTAAAGGGACAGTCCTCACTATTGACAGGGGAAGCAGAAAGAGGGATAGGCCTCTTTTATCAGATGACAGCCTTTTCTCCGACGCTGCGGGTCATGTCCTTTAATGTGCGATGTTCGCATACGAACGATGGAGAGAATGCGTGGCCGCGGCGACGGGAACTGCTGGCTGAAACGATCCGGACCTTCGACCCCGATTTGCTGGGGCTGCAGGAGGTTTGCCCCGACCAAGCCACTTACTTGCGGACGGAGCTTCCCGGCTATCAAGCGGTGGGAGGCGGGCGCGACGATGGCAGGGAAGAGGGTGAAGCCAGCCCGGTCCTTTTCCGCCAGGAGCGCTTTGCTTTGCTCGAGGACGGGCAGTTTTGGTTGAGCGAGACACCCGCGGTCATCGGCTCCATCGGCTGGGACGCCGCCCTCCCCCGGATCTGTACCTGGGCAAGGCTGCGCGATAAAACGACGGACCACGCCCTGCTTCACCTGAATACCCATTGGGACCACCAAGGGGTGGTTGCCCGCCACGAATCGGCAAAGCTCATCAATGCCCAAATAAGGAAGATCGCCGGGAATGACTGGGTGGTCCTTACGGGCGATTTCAACCTCTATGAGGACTCCGAGGCTTTTCGCACGCTGGTTGGCGCCCATACGGAGCCCGCTCAACTGGTCGATGGTTATCGGCAGCTTCATCCCCAAAGGGAACCGAATGAGGCGAGTTTTCACCGATTCAAGGGCACGGTCGAAGGCTCCCGGATCGACTGGATTCTCCACTCGAAGCGATTTGTGGTGAAGTCGGCGGAAATTATGCGGACTTCGCAAGAGCGACGCCATCCCTCGGATCATTATCCCGTGACAGCCGAGTTAAGTTACGAGTAGGGACAGAGAGGAAACCAAGGTTTCGTGCGGAGGAGATAACCGCGTAGAGTCGGTTCGGTTATCGGAGGTGAAGAATCCTCGTCCGGACTGAGTCGGGCCCTCCAAGGAAAAGTCGCCGTGGTCTCGTCCACCGCCGGCTATCTGGGGAGATGACGGCGGCGCCAAAGGACGTAGAGCACGGGGTAGAGGAGGAGTCCCAAGAGGGCGGAGGTGACCACCCCGCCGATCATGGGGGCGGCAATGCGCTGCATGACCTCGGAGCCGGAGCCGGTGCTCCACATGATGGGAAGAAGACCGAAGAGGATCGCAGCCATGGTCATCATCTTGGGGCGGATACGCTGGACGGCGCCTTCCTTCACAGCGGCGATGAGGTCGGAGAATTTCGTCATCGCGCCACGGGCCTTGCGGTCGTCGTAGGCCTGGTCGAGGTAGATCAGCATGACAACGCCGGTCTCGGCATCGATGCCGGCCAGCGCGATGAGGCCGACAGCGACCGCGACGCTGAATTGATAACCGCAGAGGTAGAGGAGCCAGAATGCACCGATGAGCGAAAAGGGAATCGCCAGGAGAACGATGCCGGTCTTCACGAACGAGCGGGTGTTCAGGTAGATGAGCAGAATGATGATGAGCAGCGTGAAGGGTATGATGAGGAGCAGGCGGGACTCGACACGCTGCAGTTGCTCGAAGGAGCCCGCCCATTCCCAATAGACGCCTGGGGCGGGATGGACCTTTTCATGCAGATATTCGCCCGCGCGGCGGACATAACCGCCGAAGTCGTCGGCGGTGGTATCGACCGAGACATAGGTGACGAGCTGACCGTTTTCGCTGCGGATCTCGGGCGGGCCGCTGGCGAACTCGATGGCGGCGAGCGACGAGAGAGGAACCTGCGCGCCACCGGGAATGGCCACGGGAATTTGCCGGAGGGCGGCGATGCTGTCGCGGAAATCGCGCTGCAGCCGGACACTGATGGGATAGCGTTCGCGGCCTTCCACGGTGGAGCCGATGGTGTTGCCCCCGACGGCGGTCTCGACGACCTGATTGATGTCGTCGACGGTGAGGTTGTAGCGGGCGAGGACCTCGCGGTTGGGGATGATGTCGAGATAGCGGCCACCCTCGGAGCGCTCGGCGAAAACGCTGCGGGTATCGGGGAAATTCTTGAGGGCCCGTTCGATCTCCTCGCTGGCGACACCGATGTCGTGCAGGTTTCGCCCATAGACACGTATGCCCAGATTGGAACGGAAACCGGTGGTGAGCATTTCGGTGCGGGTCTGGATAGGCATCCAGATGATGTCGGCCATCCCGGGTGTCTTGACTTTGTCGTGGATTTCATCCTGGAGTTTTTCCCAGGTCATGCCGGGGCGCCACTGGTCGGGCGGCTTGACCTGAATGATGGTCTCGAACATGGAGATGGGGGCGGGATCGGTGGCGGTTTCCGCCGCACCGGCCTTGCCAAAGATGGTGACGAATTCCGGGATTTTTTTCAGGCGGACGTTTTGCTCGTGGAGGATGCGGGAGGCTTCCTGGGTGCCGAGGCCATCGGGAGCGGTGGGCATGAAAAGAAGATCTCCCTCGTTGAGGGGCGGCATGAATTCGCTGCCCAAGCGCAGGATGGGAACGGCGGTCAGGGCCAGCAGAACCAGTGAGACGACGAGGACAAACCAGCGGGCACGGAGGACCCAATCGACAACGGGGCGATAGAGAGCGATGAGGAGGCGGTTGATGGGGTTGCGGGCCTCGGGGGTGATGTGTCCGCGGATGAGGGCCACCATGAGGACGGGGACGAGGGTGATCGACAAGAGGGCGGCGAAGAACATCGCGAAGGTCTTGGTAAACGCGAGAGGCTGGAAAAGCCGCCCGGCCTGGCCTTCGAGGGTGAAGACCGGGACGAAGGAGACGGTGATGACGAGCAGGGAGAAAAAGAGGGGGCGGCCCATCCGGCGGGCGGCGTGGAGGATGGTCTCGACGTGCTCGGACTTCGTCAGCTCGCGGCCGAGCGACTGACGGGCGTGCTCGAGTTCCTTGTGGGCGTTCTCGATCATGATGATCGCGGCATCGACCATGGCGCCGATGGCAATGGCAATACCACCGAGCGACATGATGTTGGCGGTGAGATGCATGAGCGCGAACGGAATGAACGAGAGCAGCACCGCCATCGGCAACATGATGATGGCCACGAGGGCACTGCGGAAATGCCAGAGGAAAAGAATGCAGACGAGGCTGACGATGATGCTTTCCTCGATGAGCTTTTCGCGGAGGGTGTCGATGGAACGGAGGATGAGTTGGGAGCGGTCGTAGACGGGAACGATGCGGACGCCGGGCGGCAGCGAGGGCTCGATCTGGGCGATCTTTTTCTTGATGCCCTCGATGACGGAAAGGGCGTTCTCGCCGTAGCGCATGACGACGATGCCACCGACGGCCTCGCCCTGGCCGTTGAACTCGGCGAGGCCTTCGCGCAGGTCGGGGCCGAGCTCGACCGTGGCAACCTGGTCGATGGTGACGGGCGTGCCGTCGGAGGCCCTTAGCGGGATGTGACGTAAATCGTCGAGTGAGTGGATGTATCCCCTGCCCCGGATGAAGTACTGCGTAGTCGAGACTTCGAAGGACTTGCCGCCGACGTCGCTGTTGCTTTTACGAACGGCATCGGCGACATCGTTCAGGCTGACGCCGTGATTGATGAGTTTGTTCGGATCGACATTGACCTGGTACTGCTTCACGAAGCCGCCAATGCTGGCGACCTCGGCGACGCCCTTGACGGAACCGAGGGCGTATTTGAGGGTCCAGTCCTGGAGGCTGCGCAACTGGGCGAGGTTGTTGTGGCCGGTGTCGTCGACGAGGGCGTATTCGTAGACCCAGCCGACACCGGTGGCGTCGGGACCGAGCACAGGAGTAACGCCTGCAGGGAGCGATTCGCGGACACTGTTGAGATATTCGAGCACGCGGGAGCGGGCCCAGTAGATGTCGGTGCCGTCTTCGAAAATCACGTAGACGAAGGAACGACCGAACATGGAGAGGCCGCGCACGGCCTTGACCTTGGGTGCACCGAGAAAGCGGCTCGTGATAGGATAGGTAATCTGGTCCTCGATCAGCGAGGGACCGCGGCCTTCCCAGTTGGTGTAGACGATGACCTGGACGTCGGAGAGATCGGGCACGGCGTCCAGGGGAACGGTGACGAGCGCGTAATAGCCGAGACAACCGGCGATGAGGCAGAGAAGACCGATGAGAAACGGATTGCGTCCACTGGCATCGGTGATTTTTTCGATCAAACCCGAGGGCGCGGCCGCGGAAACTTCGCTCATGGACGATCTCCCCAGGTTTTCAGCACGCCCTGAATACGGCTCTCCGCATCGATAAGAAAGTTCGAACTGGAGACAATGCGGTCGCCTTCCTTCAAGCCGGAGAGGACCTCGTAGTTATCGCCGGAACGGACACCGACCTCGACCTGCCGGGGCTCGAGCTTGCCGCCCCCGTGGTCGACGAAGACGATGTACTTGTTACCGGTGGGCACGACGGCGCTGGCGGAGATGGTGAGGCTTTCGCCGATCGGAATCTCGCCGGAGACTTCGGCGAAGAGACCGGCATGGAACATGTGGTTCTTATCCGGAATGAGGACGCGGGCCATGATCCGACGCTGCTGATCGTCGACATGAGGATCGATGAAGCTGATCTCGCCCTCGACTTTTTGTCCAGGCATCGAGGGGAAGGTCACCGTGACTTTCTGGCCGACGTTAACGTACATCGCCTGGTCCTCGGGAAACTGGGCGACGATCCAGACATGGCCGTGGTCGGCGAGTTCGAGCAAGGATTGACCGGCCTCGAAGCGCATGCCTTCGATCGCTTTCTTCGTGTGGACGTAACCGTCGAACGGGGCGAGGAGATCAAAACTGCCGGAAAGCCCGTGACCGGTCCGGAGGTCGATCTCGTTGGTACTGAGCGCGAATTTTTCCAGGTTGTGAATTTGCTCGTCGGACAAGTCCCATACGCGGATGCGGGCGCGCATCAGGTCGAGCTGGTTGTAGAGGGCGAAGCTGTTGTTGGGCGAGACGAGCGGGGTGCGTTTCCACTCGCGGTAGGACTTGATGTAGTCGGTTTGGGTCTTCAGCCAATCCTCGCACAGGACGGTCATCAACGGCTGGCCTTTGTGAAACGACATGCCGACGGAATTGGCGTAGAGCTTGGTGATGTAGCCGCTGCCAGCCTTGATATTGATGTCGCGGAGAGAGGACTCGTCGACCTCGGCACGGGCGGGCGCGCGGAGCTTGCGGGTCAGATTACGCCTGGTCACGACTTCGGTGGTGACGCCGATTTCCTGCAGGCGTTCCGGCGCAATGGCGACCATGCCGTTGGAATCGACCACACTGGCGGCCATGGCGGAAGCGGCGTTGGTGGCGGAATCGGTCGGCGCGGGTTCCGCCGAGGCCTTCAAGACCGGGACGAGGCTCATGCCGCAGACGGGGCATTTGCCCTTGGGGTCCTGCGAATGCACAAAGGGGTGCATGGTGCAGGTGTAATAGGCGACGTTGCTTTCCGGGGCCTTGGGTTCCGATCCGGGACGGGAACAGGCAGTGAGCGCGAGAAGAGAAAGACCGAGAAGCGCGCGGCGGCGATTCAACGGGGCGTTTCCTGAAATATTCTGTAATTGCTGAATGATAGACATAATCCGACCTCCAAAAACGATTTGCAGACAACCGGGCGATCAAGCCCGGGAAACCACGACGCAGGAGAAGAGAACTAGATGAGCCAGAGGCGAAGCAACGCCTGTGGCGGATGGCCACCCCATGGGGGCGAGACATTCAAGTCCCGTTGACGGGAGAGGGAAAGAAGATCGGGAAATTTCAGCGTGGCCGGAGCGATGGAAAAAAGAAACGACGGCGCGTGAGTAACGACAACGGGGACAGTGCGGGTGGACAATTGCTTGTCGGAAACCGGGGTGGGCGCGAGCGAGCAGGAAGGCTGGTCGTTGCTGTCGAGGGGACATTGGCAAGGGACTCCGGGCAGGCAGCAGCAGCTCTTTTCAACCCCCGTCGCAGCGGCGGCACAGGCAGATGGAGGGAGACCGAGGCCCAAGGCCAAAACGGCCATCAGGACTTGCAGGAAAATTCGCAAGTGGCGGGCCATGATTTAACTATTACAAGATGGCGTATTTTTTCAAGATTTGTCGGACACGGGAAGTGAGCCCAGAGGGACTGCGACAAGAGACGACTCCAAATGGCCAAGATCAAGCCGATCGCTTTCAAGCACCGGATGGTTACTTTCGCCTGAAAAAATGACGCGCGAGATCGACGACACAGAAGTAGAGAAAAGCGGTGTTGTACTTGAGATAACGCGTAAAAAGGCGGCGCGGCTCCTGATAGAGGCGGAAAAGCCAGGTGAGGCCGAGGTTTTGCATCCACATGGGAGCGTCACGCTTGGTGCCGGCATTGACGTCGAAGGCGAAGCCGACGCCGAGCAGTACGCCGCGGGCAAGGTTTGGCTTGTTGTCGTGGATCCATTGTTGCTGCTTGGGCGTGCCGAGGCCGACCCAGATGACGTCGGGAGAAAGGCGATTGATCTCCTCGACGATGGCGGGGCTGTCGGCGGGCTGGGAATAGCTGGAGTTGGCGCCGACTACATTGAAGCGACCCTTACTCAGGGACTGCGCGTTTTCGATCAACTTCTGTGAAGTGAACGCGGAACCGCCGAGAAAATAGTGCTTCAACTTGGTGTCGTGTTCCATGGCGTAGCGAAGGAAGGTGGGGCCATAGACGCGGTCGCGCAGGGCCGCGCCCATGGCGCGCAGGCACCAGATGAGGGGCATGCCGTCGGGAATGAAGTAGTCGTAGGCGGAGGTGGCGGCCTGGAAGGAGGGATCGGTGCGGCGCATGGCGACGACCTGGGTATTGCAGAACTCGGCAGCGGTGGGGCCAGGCCGCACGGCCCAATCGGAAAGCGCGTCGAGAAGTCCCTGGTAATCGGTAATGACCTGAGGCGTGCCCAGAAGGGACATGGTGACGACTTCCTTGCCGCGCATGGGAATCATGGAAATTCGTAGACGACGAAACTCGGGCAGAGAGCTGTCATCTTGACGCCCGAACGATCAATCCAATGGGGCAACAATCTTTGCCGGTCAAAAAGATCGGGCTTGGTGACGATGATCAGGTCCGGTTGTCCATCCCGGCCCGGGGAAGGAAGCACCATACTGGCGGTGCCGGGAACGGGAGGCCAGATCACGGAGAACGGAACGTTGTAATAGAGCGCCGGTTGAGTGGCACCGATCCAGCTGACTCGTTTTCCGTGAGCAATGGCTTCGCGGGCCAGGGCGGAAGCGGTACGGTAATCGTCCTTGGAGTGGGAGGGGCTCCAGCGGATGACACTGGAGGAATAGATGAGGAGCGCAAAAAGGGGCACGAGCAGAAAGAGTTGCCCGCGTCGAGTCCAGACGCCTTTCAGCGATGCGGCGATGCAACCAAGGGCCAACAACAGGAAGGGCAGCGAGGGGGCGAGATGCCTTCCCCAGAAGGGGAACTTTGATTCGAGAGCCGCCCCGAACAGGCAGAGGACTGAGAGTCCCACGACCAATCCGGAGAGCAGGGCCAGGTGCAGGGATGGCCGGGACGAAGGATTCCGGGAGGCCCGGAAAGCCGCGTAGCCAAAACCGATGTAGACGAGGAAAAGAACCAGGAGCTTGGGAAGCGAGAGGAGAAGCAGATGCGAGGCGGCATTGACACCTCCCTCGACGGCCGAGGTGCGGATGAGTTCACGCCCCGCACCCAGGCCGACAAAGCCGAGCAACTCGTAAGAAGCAAAACCCATGTTGGCAAACCCGACGGTCCAGACCTTGCTGCCCCCAGCGCCAGCATGCATTTTCAGGAAAATAGAAACAACAATGACCAAGTTCAGGACCGCAAGTGCTGCGAGAATCCCGTATTGCCGGAGAGTGAGCGACCACCGCCCGGTGAAGGCCTTGACGACCAGGACCAGTCCGGAAGCAGCCACGACGAAGATGCCGAGGAAACTGGTGGCGATGGTCGCCGCAGCGGCTAGGCCAAAATTCCAGAAGCCCCTCATTTGTTTGCCCTCGGACTGGAGGACCTGGACAAAGCCGAGGACCATCCAGCTTCCGGCGCCCAACTGGATGGCGTAGGGGCGGACTTCATCCGCGTAAAACCAGACAACGGGATGGATGGCAAAAAGCAAGGGGAGCCACGGCCAATTGATTCTTTTACCTACCAGGGCGAGGCAAATAATCCCAAGCCACAGCCAGGGAAGGTTACCGCAACGCAGCGCCCATTCTTCGTCGCCCGTGATTTTTTCCAACAGCCAAAAATAGGTGGTGGCCAGGGGCATCAAGGCCTCGGAGCCACGCATCATTTCAAGTTTTTGCTGCAGATCGGAAAAGCTGGGAGCGCGGCAGAGAAGTCCCATGGTGCCCTCGTCGATCCAGAAGGACTGGAAGCTGGGCGCGAACACGATGAGCAGAAGGGAAACCCCGATGATCCAAAAATCACGGGCCGTAAAGCGGCCCTGCTCCAAACGATTCTCCGCAGCCATGAATCACTCCTCTTTAGCGAAACGACAGGCAAGTAAACAGCATTATGCTATGGGCAACCTCTTTGCGCGCGACAGGACTTACCGTTTGATCCGGTGAAGATTGAGCAGAAGTTCCCATCCCATGGCGAGGATGCGCTTGATATTGATACTGTTGGTGCCGCCCTGCCGGTCGCGGAAATGAATGGGAAAATATTTCCAACGCAGGGAAGCGTTGCGCTTGAGAGTCAGGGTGAGAGCGACGTTTTGCATGTCGAAATCGTCCGGGATCTTGAGCAGGGCCTCTTGCAGAACTGAGGTGCGAATCAGCCGGTAAGGAACGTTCAGGTCCTTGAGATCCATGCCCGTGGCGAGGGAGGTCAGGAACCGGCAGGCGGCGGAGATGAGCACGCGCGAGACACCGTCATCGCGGCTGGTGCGGACGCCGAAGATACAGTCGGCATCCTCCCGGCAATTCCAGAAGTCGGCAAAGAACTGCGGATCGCATTGGCCGTCAGAATCGATCTGGAAGGTCCAAGGCCGTTCGCGGGAGACCGCGAGCGCATAGCCGGTACGGCAGGCCTGGCCATGGCCGGCATTCTTCTTGTCGACCGGCACGATGATATCGGGCCGGGCCGAAGCGAGGCGCTTGAGGACTTCACCGGTATTGTCCTTCGAGCCGTCGTTGATGGCGAGCAACTCATAGGCGATGCCGAGCCGGTCGAATTCCCGCAGCCATTCGGCAAGAACGGTCTCGATATTGGCCGCCTCATTATAAATGGGCATGACAATGGCGAGCTCAATAGTCTTCATAAAAGGCAGGGGCAAATTGATGAGCGGGGAAAAGCGCGAGGATAACCGGATTCCTTATACTTGTCACGAAGGGAGCCTTGAAATCGATTGCTTCTTCAATTTGTGACCCGCTATCGTCTCGAGAAAGCGAGCGG
>Ga0207641_10003046_pt1 | contig 15104 bp, 17 predicted proteins | sample KBSSwiS62_FD_184306 | JGI IMG/M metagenome (GOLD analysis project Ga0207641, IMG submission 184306) | Switchgrass rhizosphere microbial communities from Kellogg Biological Station, Michigan, USA - KBS Switchgrass S6-2 (SPAdes) (version 2) | ecosystem: Host-associated > Plants > Roots >... | reverse complement strand
CAGCGGCAATGTGCAGGCCGGGATGAACTTCGCGCTGCCGTCCTTGGCGTTATGCTCCATGACGACGATGATCTTCTTGACGCCGGCGACGAGATCCATCGCGCCGCCCATACCCTTGATCATCTTCCCCGGGATCATCCAGTTGGCGATGTCACCATTCTCGGCAACCTCCATCGCGCCGAGCACCGTCAGGTCGATATGCCCGCCGCGAATCATCGCGAAGCTGTCTGCGCTGGAGAAATAGCTCGTCGAAGGAAGCTCGCTGATCGTCTGCTTGCCGGCGTTGATCAGATCGGCGTCCTCCTCTCCCTCATAGGGAAACGGCCCGATGCCGAGCATGCCGTTTTCCGACTGCAAGGTGACCGTCATTCCCGCCGGGATATTGTTGGCGACGAGCGTGGGGATGCCGATGCCGAGATTGACGTAGAAGCCATCCTTCAGTTCGCGCGCGGCGCGCGCGGCCATCTGATCGCGGGTCCAGCCTTTTGCTTGCGTAGCCATTATGCTGCCTCCCTCGCCCGCGTCATTCGGAACTCGATCTTCTTGTCGTAAGGCGCGCCGACGATCATGCGCTTCACATAGATGCCCGGAAGATGGATGCTGTCCGGATCGAGGCTACCGACCGGCACGATCTCCTCGACTTCCGCGACGCAGATATTGGCTGCGGTTGCGGCAGGCTGATTGAAGTTACGCGCGGTCTTGCGAAAGATGAGGTTACCGGACTCGTCGGCCTTCCAACCCTTGATGATAGCGAGATCGGCGCGGATGCCGCGTTCGAGCACATAGGTCTCCCCGTCAAACTCCTTGAGCTCCTTGCCCTCGGCAACCAGCGTGCCGACGCCCGTCTTCGTGTAAAATCCCGGGATGCCCGCGCCGCCGGCGCGCATGCGTTCGGCCAATGTGCCCTGCGGCGAAAACTCGACCTCGAGCTCACCGGCCAGATATTGCCGCTCGAATTCCTTGTTCTCGCCGACATAGGACGATATCATCTTCTTCACCTGACGGCTGCGCAGCAGCTTGCCGAGGCCGACCCCATCGATGCCAGCATTGTTCGAAGCAATCGTCAGCCCCGTCACGCCGGAAGCCTCGATCGCGTCGATCAGGCGCTCTGGGATGCCGCACAGGCCGAAGCCTCCCGAGCAGATCGTCATGCCATCGAACAACAAGCCTTCGAGAGCATCTGCGGCAGACCCATATATCTTTGACAAGCTCTTCTCCATCGGAAAGCCGATAACCGGCTTATATGGGCAGGAAAATGCCGGTCAATCGAAGTTTGGACCCGACGAACATATACGGATCTGGCGATGCTGCACTGCAGCAAAGTCACTGATAAGGCGGGACATTATTGCAACAATGGGGCGAAATCGATGCGCGCCGCGTTGACGCTTGGCATGGATTATCCAATCACACTGAAATTGGGGAGCCTCTGATGATCAAAGAACTGGCCGAAATCGATATCAAACCTGGGAGCGAGCCAGCGTTCGAGGCTGCCGCACAGCAGGCAAAGGACCTGTTTCTTGCGTCGAAGGGATGCCTCGCCTTCCGTTTGCACCGTTCGATGGAGCAGCCCTCACGCTATCGCCTGTTCGTCGAATGGGAAACGCTCGAAGATCATATGGTCGAATTCCGCAATTCGGCCGCCTTTACCGAATGGCGCCGCCTTTGCGGTTCCTACTTCCAGAATCCACCGCGCGTGGAGCATCTGACGATCATCGTCGAAGGCCGCAGCGCAGCGGACGTCGAGCGTGAAGCAGCCTTCGCCACCGGCTGAAGACTGCCGCCGACCAACCCCGACCGACCCGGCGGGAGCGGTCTCAGATAAGACCCGCCAGCGGGCTTGATGGGTCGGCGTACATCCGCCGCCCCATCCGCCCGGCGCGATAGGCCAGCCGGCCGGCGGCCACACCGGCCTTCATCGCCGCCGCCATCATGATCGGATCCCTGGCCTCCGCAATCGCGGTGTTCATCAGCACGCCCGCGCAGCCCAGTTCCATCGCGACGGCAGCTTCGGATGCGGTGCCCACACCGGCATCGACCAGCACCGGCAGATTCGTGCCTTCGACGATCAGCCGGATCGTCACCTTGTTCTGAATGCCGAGCCCCGATCCGATTGGCGCCCCAAGCGGCATGATCGCGACTGCACCGGCATTCTCCAGCCGCTTGGCGGCGATCGGATCATCGACGCAATAGACCATCGGCTCGAAGCCTTCCCTGGCGAGGATCTCGGTCGCGCGCAGTGTTTCGACCATGTCGGGGTAGAGCGTCTTGGCCTCGCCCAGCACTTCCAGCTTCACCAGGGTCCAGCCACCCGCTTCGCGCGCCAGGCGCAAGGTCCGGATCGCATCTTCGCCGGTAAAGCATCCCGCCGTATTGGGCAGATAGGTGATCTTCTTCGGATCGATGAAGTCGGTCAGCATCGGCGCCTTGGGATCGGCGATGTTCACCCGCCGCACCGCGACGGTGACGATTTCCGCACCGCTGGCTTCGAGCGCGGCAGCGTTCTGCGCGAAATCCTTGTATTTGCCCGTGCCGACGATCAGCCGCGACCGGAATGTCCGCCCCGCCACCGTCCAGCTGTCATCGTCAATCGTCACGCCATGATCCCCGCCGCCGACAAAATGCACGATTTCGAAATCATCGCCATCTTCGACCTTCACCTGCCCCAGCGTCGAACGCGGCACAACCTCGAGGTTTCGCTCCACGGCGACCTTGGCCGGATCGAGGCCCAGTTCGGCAGCGAGATCGGCGATGGTGAGACCCTCCATGACCCGGCGATGCTCGCCATTGATCCTGACCTGGATCGTACCATCAGCGTTCATTCTAATCTCCAAGTGGCTTTCGCTTGCGCGGCAAGCGCCATATAGGGAGCCGCGTCATTCAATCGCAACGGAAAGGCGCATCGTGACGGATCGTCCGCTCATCTTCGTATTGAACGGCCCCAATCTCAACATGTTGGGAACGCGCGAGCCGGAAATCTACGGCACCGACACGCTCGACGATATCGCCGGCCAGCTGGAGGATCGCGCGCAGGAACTGGGCCTGACGATCGACATGCGCCAATCGAACCATGAAGGCCATCTGATCGACTGGATCCAGGAGGCGAACGCGGTCGGCGCGAAGGCGGTGCTGCTCAACGCCGGCGGCTATACCCACACGTCGATCGCCATTCACGATGCGATGAAGGCGGTGAAAGTGCCGGTCTACGAGGTCCATCTGTCGGACCCGATGAAGCGCGAACCGTTCCGCCATCACAGCTATATCGGCATGGCCGCGAAGGCGACGATAGCGGGCCATGGCGCACGTTCCTATATCCTTGCGCTGGACGCCGCCGCCGGCATCTGACAGTAGCGCGACAACGGAACAACAACCGAAGAGCCATAAATGCCCGACAACAAGCAAGGAAGCGCCATGCAGGTCGATGCAGAACTCGTGCGCCAGCTTGCCGTCCTGCTGGACGACACCAATCTGACCGAGATCGAAGTTCAGGACGGCGAGCGCCGTATCCGGGTCGCGCGCAACCTGGCCGTGGCGTCCTACGCCGCACCGGCGGCGCCCGCCCCGGTCGCGGCGCCTGCGGCCGTTGCGGCGGCGCCTGCCGTCGAGACACCGGCCGCCGACCATCCCGGCACCGTAAAATCGCCGATGGTCGGCACGGTCTACCTCTCGGCCGAGCCGGGTGCGAAGCACTTCATCAGTGTCGGCGACAAGGTTTCCGTCGGCCAGACACTGCTGATCGTCGAAGCTATGAAAGTGATGAATGCCATCCCCGCGCCCCGCGCCGGCACGGTCAAGGCGATCCTCACCGAAAACGGCCAGCCGGTGGAATTCGACCAGCCTCTCGTCGTCGTCGAGTAATCGGGCCATGGCCATCCAGAAGGTCCTGATCGCCAACCGTGGCGAAATCGCGCTCCGCATCCATCGGGCCTGCCATGAGATGGGTATCCAGACGGTGGCCGTCCATTCTACCGCCGACACCGACGCGATGCATGTGCGCCTGGCCGATCAGTCGGTCTGCATCGGCCCGCCGCCTGCGGCCGAAAGCTACCTCAACATTCCCAATATCATCGCGGCGGCCGAGATTTCGGGCGCCGATGCGATCCACCCAGGCTATGGTTTTCTCTCGGAGAATGCACGCTTCGCCGAGATCGTCGAATCGCATAATCTGATCTGGATCGGCCCGAAGCCCGAACATATCCGGACGATGGGCGACAAGATCGAGGCGAAGCTGACGGCCGCAAAACTCGGCCTGCCACTTGTTCCCGGCTCGGACGGGCCGATCAGCTCGATAGCCGAGGCCAAGGCGATCGCCGCAGAGATCGGTTATCCCGTCATCATCAAGGCCGCGTCAGGCGGTGGCGGGCGCGGCATGAAGGTCGTGCAGAGCGAAGATCAGCTCGAAACGCTGATCCAGCAGGCAGGATCGGAAGCGAAGTCGGCCTTCGGCGACGCCACAGTCTACATGGAAAAATATCTCGGCGATCCGCGCCACATCGAGTTCCAGGTGTTCGGCGACGGCAAGGGAAATGCGATCCATGTCGGTGAGCGCGATTGCTCGCTTCAGCGCCGCCACCAGAAGGTGCTCGAGGAAGCCCCCTCGCCCGTCATCACCCATGCGCAGCGCAGCGAAATGGGAGCGATCGTCGCCAAGGCGATGGCCGACATGGGCTATCGTGGCGCAGGCACTATCGAATTCCTGTACGAGAATAACGAATTCTACTTCATCGAGATGAACACCCGGCTGCAGGTCGAGCATCCGGTGACCGAAGCCATCACCGGCATCGATCTCGTCCGCGAGCAGATCCGTATTGCCGACGGCAAGCCGTTGTCGGTGGCGCAGGAGGATATCGAATTTCGCGGCCATGCGATCGAATGCCGGATCAATGCCGAAGACCCGAAGACCTTCGCGCCATCGCCTGGCACCGTGAACGCGTTCCACGCGCCCGGCGGCATGCACGTCCGCGTCGATAGCGGCATCTACGCCGGCTATCGCATCCCGCCTTATTATGATTCGATGATCGCCAAGCTCATCGTCTACGGCCGCGACCGCGAAGGCTGCATCCGCCGCCTGCGCCGCGCGCTCGAGGAATTCGTGATCGAAGGTGTCAAGACGACCATCCCGCTCCACCGCGCATTGCTCGACGACCCTGAGTTTCAGAAGGGCGAATATACCATCAAGTGGCTCGAGGAGTGGCTGGCGAAGCAGGCCGCCGTGGAAGCCGCGGAATGACGGCCGCCAAATGAAGGCTGTCATCTGGCATAACCCGCGCTGTTCGAAGAGCCGCGAGGCGCTCGCCATTCTCGAAGCGACATCAGGCATAGAGGTCGAGATCTTCGAATATCTCAAGACCCCGCCGACCCGCGCCCGGATCGCCGCGATGTATTATAAGGCCGGGATGACGGCAGGTGAAGGCCTGCGCAAACCCGAAGATGGCGCAAAGGCGCTCAAGGGCGCAAGCGACGATGCGATTCTCGATGCGATGGCGGCAGACCCGATTCTGATCGAGCGGCCCTTGGTCGAAACCGACAAAGGCGCTCGCCTGGGCCGGCCGCCGGAGCGTATCCGCGAGATCCTTTAATCCTTGGCTAAGGCTTCGCGTGCTTTATGCCGCGATGTTCAACTGGAGTTCGCTTTTCCGCAGTCGCTGGGCCGCCTTGCTGTGGGCGGGCGGGATATGCTGGTCGGCGGTCAGGTTCGTTCCAAGCGAGCCTGCGCCAGAGATACAGGCGAACGCATTCACGACGGATGCCGATGACGCGGCCCAGATCCAGCATTTGCAAGGGCTCGTCGCCAAACTCGAGCATTGATCAGGCACAGAAGACCCCGGCCACCATGCGGTGACCGGGGAAATCTCTGCCCGCGAAACTATCAGCCGCCGGTGGGTGCCGCACCCTTCGCCGCAGCCTCAAGCTGCGCCAACGTCATGCCGATAACGGCACCATTTGGACCTTTGGCGAAAGCCGTTGCCGGCAACTTCACCTTGGTCGTCGGGGTCGCGACGACAACGAAATTGCCTTCGACCGAGTCGACTTTGCCGACGGCGCCGCCATTTTGATCGCTAACGGCCGTGCCAGGCGTCAGCGACGCGAGAACGTCCTGGGTGGCGCCGGCCTGAGCGCCCTTGGCGGCAGCCTCAAGCTCTGCCTTCGTCATCGAAATATGGAGGCCCTTGTCGCTCTGCGCGAAGGAAGCGACGGGGATCCCGACCTTGACGGTACCGGTATCGACGATAGCGGCGTCAGCCGTAACCGAGGCAACCGTACCTACGGCGCCCCCGGCAGCGTCAAGTACCGGTGCGCCGGCAGTGACATTGACCTTGGCGGGTGCGGCAGCAGCCGGCGCGGCGGCGGCTGGAGCAGCAGCGGCCGTAGCCGCAGTCTGCGCGGCGAGCGGTGCAGTTGCGGTGACAACCATGATAGCCGTGGCGAGAAAAGCGCTTCGCAATTTCATAATCCTGTCTCCTCTGAATCAAACATGCTCACGGAAACGACGAATGATGGACTGAATCGGTTCCGTTCCGGGTCGATCAATCGAGCCCCTTTTCCGACGAAATCATCTGATACTGCGGAAATTGGCGCCTTTATGAACAGCTGTTCAGCCTGTTGCGCCTTGGCGACATCGAGGCCATAGGGCCCGGATGCACGATATTCGCCAGATCCGCGAAGCGCCTGCCGCCTTCGACGAAGCCCTCTCCCGCCGCGGAGTAGCACCGCTTGCCGCGTCGCTGGTTGCGCTCGACGAAAAGCGACGCGCCATCGCCACCGAGTTGCAGACCGCGCAGACGCGCCGCAACGAAACATCGAAAGCGATCGGACAGGCCAAGGCGCAGAAAGACGATGCCACGGCATCCGTCCTGATGGCCGAGGTCGCGGCGCTCAAGGAGCGCATGCCGGCGCTCGAAGTCGAGGGTGCCGCAGTCGAGGCCGCGCTGGCCGACGCGCTGGCCGCCATCCCCAACCTGCCCGCCGTCGAGGTTCCCGCCGGCGCCGACGAAGCCGGCAATATCGAGCAGCACCGCTGGGGAGATACCCCCATTTTCGACTTCACGCCCCGCGAGCATCCCGATTTCGCGGGTCCGCTGGGTCTCGATTTCGAGAGCGCCGCCGCGATTTCCGGCGCGCGCTTTGCGATTCTGAAGGGCGGGATGGCGCGGCTGCAGCGTGCGCTCGGACAGTTCATGCTCGACCGGCAGACCGCGCGCGGCTTTACTGAGATTATCCCGCCGTTGCTGGTACGTGACGAAGCGGTATTCGGCACCGGCCAACTGCCCAAATTCGCCGAAGACCTGTTCCGCACGACCGATGGGCGCTGGCTGATTCCGACGGCCGAAGTGTCGCTCACCAACATGGTGCGCGAGCAGATCCTGTCCGAGGCCGAGCTGCCGATCCGCCTGACCGCGCTGACCCCCTGTTTCCGCTCCGAAGCGGGTGCCGCCGGGCGCGACACGCGCGGGCTGATCCGCCAGCATCAGTTCGACAAGGTCGAGCTCGTCGCAATCGCCACGCCCGAACAGTCCGACGCGCTGCATGAGGAGATGACGAAGGCAGCTGAGGCGATCCTCGAAGAGCTCGCCCTGCCCTATCGCCGCATGCTGCTGTGCACCGGCGACATGGGTTTCACGGCGCGCAAGACCTTCGATCTCGAAGTCTGGCTGCCCGGGCAGCAATGCTATCGCGAGATCAGCAGCGTCTCCAACTGCGGCGACTTCCAGGCGCGCCGCATGAACGCTCGCTATCGCGCGACGGGCGACGCGAAGGGCACGCGTTTCTTGCATACGCTCAATGGGTCGGGGCTGGCCGTCGGGCGCACGCTTGTCGCCGTCCTCGAAAATTACCAGCAGGCCGATGGATCGGTGCGTATTCCCGATGCTCTGCTGCCTTATGCATGCGGTCTGACCGAATTGCGGGCCTGATGAGGATTTTGCTCTGCAACGACGATGGCATCAACGCGCCCGGCATGGCGGTGCTCGAGCGGATCGCGCGGATGCTGAGCGACGACATCTTCATTGTTGCGCCGTGGGAAGAGCAATCGGGCATGGGCCGATCGCTGACCCTGACCCGCCCGATCCGCATGCACAAGCTCGGCGAGCGCCGCTACGGCGTTGCCGGTACGCCGACCGATGCGGTGATGATGGCGCTGGCCAAGCTCATGAAGGATAGCCCGCCCGATCTGATCCTCTCCGGGGTCAATCGCGGCGCCAATCTGGGCGAGGATGTCAGCTATTCGGGCACCGTCTCGGCCGCCATGGAGGGCGCGCTCGCCGGCATCCGGTCGATCTCGCTGAGCCAGGCCTATCCCAAGGATGGCGCGGACGAGGATGTCAGCTTTGCCGCCGCCGAAAGCTGGGGCGAGCGCGTCATCAGGCCGCTGCTCGATGCGCCGTGGGCTCCGCGCACTCTGGTCAACATCAACTTCCCGGCCCGCGAACCCGATCAGGTACTCGGCGTTCGTGTGGTCGAGCAGGGCCTGCGCGACTATGGCCGGACGAGCTTCGAACAACGCACCGACCCCCGTGGCTTCGACTATTACTGGCTACGGCTGGCAGGGGCGCCGCAAACGCCCGGGCACAGCACCGATATGGAGGCGTCGCGCGACGGATACGTCACGGTGACGCCGCTTCATTGCAACCTTACGCACCCGCCATCGATGGCGGCTCTGACGGCGCTCTACGGCGGCGAGTAAAAGCACCGTTCGCGTCGAGCGAAGTCGAGACGCAGTTCCGCATGCCATCGTCCCTCGACCTAGACCTGTCCCCAGCGTGTGCCTTAGCAGGCAGTCGAGGGGCTCGGGACGAATGGAATGTGAGCGCTCTAGACCTTCATCCGCCCGACCCGCACAGGGCCCCGCGCCGCCGAAAAAAGCGAACCCGCCGTAACCTTGCTGCCGCGAACGACAAGCACGACGCTGTCGCCGGCCTCGATCTTCACATTCTCGCCAGGGTGCTGGATCGTCTGCCCATCGGCGCGATCGATCTGCACGATGAAAAAAGCTCCGCCGCCGCGCCGTTCGGCGGTCGCAACCGTCTCGCCGACAACGCCACTGTTCCGCGCGACGGAAACTGCTTCCAGTTCCAGCCCGAAATCGTGGAGACCGCGCTTCATATCGCGCATGTCTTGAGAGTCGGCCACGAACTGCGCGGTTTCGGGATAGATGATCATCTCGGCGATGCGCTCGGCGCCGATATGGGTCGGCAGCACAACCTTGTCTGCGCCCGCGTGAAGCAGCTTCAGTTCGGTTGTCGGCGCTTCGCCGCGCGCGATGATCTCGATCGTCGGGCTCAGGCTACGGGCACTGAGCGTGATGAAAACGTTGACGGCATCATCGGGCAGCACGGTCGCCAATATCTTGGCCCGGTCGATCCCGGCCATGCGGAGCGCGCCCTCCTCGGTCGCGTCACCGAGGAGGCTGAGAAATCCGAGCGCCTCGGCCTCGGCAATCCGCGTCGCGCTGCGTTCCAGCACGACGAAGCTCTTGCCCGCGACATGGAGTTCCTTAGCCAATTGCACGCCGATGCGGCCGAAGCCGCAGACAATGACATGACCGTCGAGCTTGTCGATCTGTGTCTGCACGCGATCTGCCCCCAAAATTCTGCGTAGTTCGAACACGGTAAACACTTGCACGAGCGCGCCGGTCAACACGATCATGCCCGTGCAACCGAGAAACATCGTGCCCATCGTGAGCACCCTGAGATAATTTGTGTCGATCGGATGGACCTCGCCATAGCCCACCGAAAAGAGCGTCAGCGTTACCATGTAGATCGCATCGCCGAAGCGCCAGCCGGCGTGAAGATAACCGATTGTCGCGCAGATGAAGACAGTCACGACAAACAGCAGCGTGCCGACGAGATTGCGCACCGGCGAACCGAGCACATTTTCCGTCATCCGCTCGCTTCGTCTCATTGTCGGCCGCCCCACAGCAGTTCCCCGAAAATGAGCGTGGCGCGCGCCGAGGCCCGTGTCCAGCGTTCTCCCGACGGAACAGCGTGGCAAAGGCGCGGCACGCTGCTAGCGATGAAAGATGCGCAACTCTGCCAATTTCATACGCGCCTTGTGGACGATTCAGGGCTCGCAGGCGCTACCGCCGGCGGCACGAGGGAGGATCATCCCACACATCGCCAAAGGGCTCGCGAATGCGGATCTTGCCCACTTCCATCAGGACGGCCATCGCCTATGCTGGCGCCAGCGTTTTTCTCCATTCGCCTTTCGGCGCGACTGGGATCTGATGGGCGGGATCGACAGTGGCGATGTTGCGATCGAGGCCGGTGGCAGGTTGCGATACGCCTTCGGGTTCAGCCAGGTTGCAGGGCCATGCGCGGTCGCCTCGATCTTCGCGGGCCTGTTCATGGCATCCGACGCCACATCGCCAGTCCAGGCCGGCATATTATGGGGCGGTATCGCGATGTTCTGGCTATTCGGCACCAATTATATCGTCACGTTCTTCCAAATTCGGCGGATGCTGAAGAAAGCGATCGAGACGGCCGCCCGGTAGGACAGCTGAGACCGGCAGACCAGATGAGCATTTCACGGCGTCTCGGCGCTTTTGCGCCGCAGCGGGGTGGCATGATCGTTGGAGCCTGCTAACAGTCCGCAGATGGCCTTGGTTACGCCTCGATCAACTATCTCGCTGCTCGCCGCGCTCGTCGCCACATCGGCCTGCATTCCCGCGCGCGATCAGGCGGCGACACGGCTGCCGCCTGCGAAAGCGACGCGCCCGGCGGCACCCCCGACCCAGCCCGTGATAACCGAGCCGCCGCCGCCCCCTGCGCCGGTCAGCGAGGACACGCCGCCGTCGCCACCGCCAGCCTGGCAGATCAGGACGGTGAAGGCATCGGCGATCGACGTGCAGGCCTCCGTCTATGTGGTGAAGCCGGGCGATTCCCTGCGGCGCATATCAGACGCGACCGGCGCCGGATCCGAATCGATCGCCCGGGAAAACAAGCTGGCGGCACCGTTCAAGATACAGGTCGGCCAGAAGCTGCGGATTCCCGGCGGCCGTTATCACCGCGTCGGTAAAGGCGAGACCGGCATCGCCATCTCGCGCGCTTATGGCGTCGAATGGGGCCGGATCGCGCAGCTCAACGAACTTGAGGAGCCCTATGTCCTGCGCGAAGGACAGCGGCTGATGTTGCCGAGCAACAAGGAAGTCGCTGGCATGAGCGCGAATGATCGCGCCGCCGCCTTCCGGCTCGATATCGAGGACCTGATCACGGGCAGCGAGCCGGCGCTATCGGTACGCGGCGAGGCGAAACCGCCCGTCACGACACCAAAGACGGTGCCCGCAACCGTCGCCGTCGCCGAACCCAAAAGCTTTGCCGGCCGCTTTGTCTGGCCCGTGAAGGGCCCCGTGCTACGGACGTTCGGTCGCTTTGCCGGCGGGCAGCAGAATGACGGTATCAATATCGGCGTCGCCCGTGGCAGCCCGATCGGCGCGGCGGCGGATGGCGTCGTCGCCTATGTCGGGCAGGATATCCCCGCCTATGGCACGCTGATCCTGATCAAACATGGCGATGGCTGGCTCAGCGCTTATGGCTATGCCGACAGCATCACCGTGACGCGCGGCCAGAAGGTGGTGCGCGGGCAGACGATCGCGAAGAGCGGCGCCAGCCCCTATACCGGTGATCCCCAGCTTCATTTCGAAATCCGCAACGGGCGAAAGCCCGTCAACCCGACCAGCCTGCTACCATCGAAAAGCTGAGCATGGCGAACATCGACCGGCGATCGCTGCTACGGCTGGGCGCCAGCCTGCCGCTTCTCTCGGCGGTTCCCGCATGGGCGCAGGACGATTCGAGTACGCGCGACCTGCTCGCCGACTTCTGGCCGGTATATGACGACACCCGCCATATCGACGATCGCGTTCACGCGATCCGTGACGGATATTTCGTGCCCGAGCGGAAATTGTACACATCGGCAGGGATCATCACCAAGTTTGAAAGGCTGGAAGTCTGGCTGCCCGAGTTCGACAAGATCGCTGACGATGTGCGGCGCCTATACCAACGCTTCGGCGCATCATGGACGCGCCATCAGGCTCATTTCGACAAAGCCTTCCCCGATTTCCGCAACGATGCCGCGCCCGTCTATCTGATGCTGTCACTCGGCGATTTCGATGCACATCTCGAGCCGAGCAAGGGCATTTTGCCGCTGTACATCGGGCTCGATGGCATCGTCCAATATCACGGCGCCGATGCCGATCTCGCGGTGCTGCTCGATCATGAATCCTATCATCTCTATCAGGGCCAGGTGAACCCGGCGCTGAGCCTCGATCCCCGGCCGCCGCTGTTCGTCACCTTGTGGATGGAGGGGACCGCGACCTGGGTCAGCGAGGCGCTCAACCCGCAAGCCAATTCGCTCGCAGTACTGCTCAACGATGGGCCTCTCTCCGCCGCCTCGCCTGACATGATCCGCCGTGCTGCAACGGCGCTGCTCGATCGGCTCGATTCAAAGAGCGACAAGGATGCGGATCGATTCTTCGGCGCGGGCCATGAAGGGCCGGAACCGGCACGGATCGGCTATCTGCTTGGCCTGCAGATCGCACGCGGGCTTGGCGCGCACTACACACCGGCTGCGCTCGCCCGGATCGACAAGCCCGGCGTTCGTGCGCTGTGCGCCACGGGGCTCGCGAAAATCATCAACGGATGAAAAGCATCTTGGCGCGGGCGCTCTCGACGCTAAAATCTTCGACCGGGAGAACGCCATGCTGAAGATCGCCCTTGCCGTCGCCACACTCATCGCCGCACCCGCTTTGGCGCAGCAAGCCGCCGCGCCGCAGCCGCAGCCGCAGCCGCAGCCAGCGAAAGCTCCGAAATATGAGCGGATCGTGTGCAGGACGATGATGGAGACCGGATCGCTCATCAAAAAGCACAAGACCTGCAAGAGCCTCGCGGCGTGGGACAGGGAAGCCGATGCGGTCCGCGCCAACGGCGTTTCGGATTCCTGCAGCAAGCGCGGCGAAGGCGGCATCTGCTCCTGATCCCCGGTGTCGACGCGATAGTTGCGGGCTGCCGGCAGCGGCCCTCGCAATTTGAATGGAAAGCGCTTATGTCCGCGCGTTCCAATGGCAACAATACTCCCCTCCCCGCCGAAAGTCGGCATGGTCTCGCTCGGCTGTCCCAAGAATCTGGTCGATAGCGAACGGATCCTGACCAAGCTCCGCTCGGACGGCTACGGCCTGTCGCCAGATTATGCGGGCGCCGATGTCGTGCTGGTCAACACCTGCGGCTTCCTCGACAGCGCCAAGGAGGAAAGCCTCGAAGCGATCGGCGAAGCGATTGCCGAGAACGGACGCGTCATCGTCACCGGCTGCATGGGCGACGAGGCCGACGCGATCCGCGCGCGCTTCCCCAATGTCCTCGCGATCAGCGGCGCGCATCAATATGACGCCGTGGTCGGCGCAGTCCATGAAGCGGCGCCCGTAACGCCCTCGCCTTATGTCGATCTCGTGCCCGATGCCGGCCTCAAGCTGACGCCGCGCCACTATAGCTATCTCAAGATTTCAGAGGGCTGCAATCATCGCTGCAGCTTCTGCATCATCCCGTCGATCCGCGGCGACCTCGTCAGCCGCCGTCCCGACGCGATCCTGCGCGAAGCCGAGAAGCTGGTCGCAGCCGGCACCAAAGAGCTGCTGGTGATCAGCCAGGATACTTCGGCCTATGGCATCGACATCCGCAAGCAACCGCGGATGTGGAAAGGCCGCGAGGTCCAGCCGCACATGAGCGACCTCGCCCGCGAACTGGGCCGGATCGCGCCATGGGTCCGGCTGCACTATGTCTACCCCTACCCGCATGTCGATCAGGTCATCCCGCTGATGGCCGAGGGGCTGATCACACCCTATCTCGACATCCCGTTTCAGCATGCGTCGCCGAAGATACTCAAGGCGATGAAGCGCCCGGCGAACGAGGCCAAGGTCCTCGATCGGTTGAAATCGTGGCGCGATATCTGCCCGGACATCGCCATCCGCTCGTCGTTCGTCGTCGGCTTCCCCGGCGAGACCGAAGCCGATTTTCAATATCTGCTCGACTGGCTCGACGAAGCCCAGCTCGACCGTGTCGGCGCGTTCCGCTTCGAACCTGTCGCCGGCGCGCCCGCCAACGACCTGCCCGGCGCCGTGCCCGAAGAGGTCAAGGAAGAGCGCTACGCCCGCATCATGGAGAAGACCGCGGTGATCTCGGCCGCCAAGCTTCAGGCAAAGATCGGCCGGACGCTCGATATGATCATCGATGTAGTTGACGACGAGGGCGGCGCGTCCGGCCGCTCGCAGGCCGATGCGCCGCAGATCGACGGTGAAGTTCATCTGCGCGACGCCGAGGGGCTGGCGCCGGGCGATATCATCAAGGTCGAGATCGAGGATGCTGACGAGCACGATCTGTTCGGCGTTCAGGTCGGCTGATAACCCGATCGTCCAGAATCCGTCATCCCGCGAAGGCGGGAATCTATCCCGCGTTTCCGCGCGAGATCGCACTGGATGGATTCCCGCCTTCGCGGGAATGACGGGTTAGAGAAAACAAAAAAGGGCGCCGGATCGCTCCGACGCCCCTTTCTAATTCAAGCCCAATGATTCAGGCGGCCGCCTTGGCGCGGCTGGCGCGCTTGCGTTCGTTGGGGTCGAGGTGGCGCTTGCGCAGCCGGATCGACTTGGTCGTCACTTCGACGAGTTCGTCGTCATCGATATAGGCAATCGCCTGCTCGAGCGTCATGCGCTTGGGCGGGGTCAGGCGGATAGCGTCGTCCTTGCCACCCGAGGCGCGGAAGTTGGTGAGCTGCTTCGCCTTCATCGGATTGACCTCGAGGTCGTCCGTCTTGGCGTTCTCGCCAACGATCATGCCCTCATAGAGCGCTTCGCCATGGCCGACGAACAGGATGCCGCGGTCTTCGAGCGGACCCAGTGCGTAGTTGTTGGCTTCGCCCGCGCCGTTCGAGATCAGCACGCCGTTCTTGCGGCCCTCGATATTGCCCTTGTGGGGGCCATATTTCTCGAAAAGCCGGTTCATGATCCCCGTGCCGCGCGTGTCGGACAGGAATTCGCCATGATAGCCGATCAGCCCGCGCGACGGCGCGGAGAAGGTGATGCGCGTCTTGCCGCCGCCCGAAGGCCGCATATCGGTCAGTTCGGC
>Ga0207641_10003045_pt1 | contig 15105 bp, 9 predicted proteins | sample KBSSwiS62_FD_184306 | JGI IMG/M metagenome (GOLD analysis project Ga0207641, IMG submission 184306) | Switchgrass rhizosphere microbial communities from Kellogg Biological Station, Michigan, USA - KBS Switchgrass S6-2 (SPAdes) (version 2) | ecosystem: Host-associated > Plants > Roots >... | reverse complement strand
GTCCGCGGTCTCCCGCGCGACCGCGATCGCCGACCGCGCCGTCACCTCCTGCGCCAGCAGCTCCTGGTCTCCGCCGACGCGAGCTTCCTGCCGGGTAAGCCACTGTCGGTACTGGTTCACCAGCGGGCGCAGATGACGGACCAGCGAGTCGCGGCCCAGCTCCGCCGAACCGAGCTGGTTCATATCGAGCTCGATGTTCGGCAGATCCGCCGCCTCCGCAGGCACCGTCAACCGCACGTCCGCCACGGGGAAACACGTCGTCGTCAGCCGCCACGCCCGGATCTCATCGGCCCGTACATCAGCGTCGACGGCACACTGCCGGCCCGAGGCGTACTTCCGCGTCCGCCGGTGCAGCAACGCCAGATGCGCCCGCTCCGGATCGACATGCTCCGCCGGATCGGCGAACTCGGGGTCATTGTTCCCAAGAAAGACTGCCGACTCGCCGTCGAGCGCCGTTACTCGCAGCGCCACCTGGTAGATCCGGAACAGGTCCGGGCTGACGTCAGCCCGCGCGGCCAACTCGTTGACGAGCGCCAGGTCCACGACCCGCCGCCCCCCGCGCGACCGGACCAAAGCCCGCAGCACAATCCCGTCCTGCCCTGCATCAGGGATGTAAGTCTCCTCAGCTGGCGCGTCGAGCCGGACCTCGACCTGACCGCCGGCCTGCTGACGCTTCCACACCCGCGCCGGCCGGCCCGTCTCTGTCAGCTGCGTCTCCGACGCCGCTCGCTCATACCGACCCCACGACGCCTCCACCACGACGACGTTCACCGAGGCCGGGACGAGGAACGACAGCCCCAGCGCCGACGCCGCCATCCCACCCGACCGCACCGCTGCGACCGGAACCGCCGCATCGCCGTCCTCGGAGTCGCCATCGAGTTCGGCCGCCCGCGCATCGGTGATCGTCGGGTCGTCCTCGACTGGCGCGATCGGCTGGCCCGACGCGTCGGGATCCTGCGCGACCTGGGCCGGCTCGTTGCGCGGGACAAGTCGGCCCAGCACATAGCGCTCCGCCGGGCTCGTCCCCCGAGGCAGCTCCTCCACCGGGCCGTCCCACGGGCCGAGTAGGTCCCGCTCCAGCCGATCCTCAAACTCCGCCCGGACCTCGAACGAGGTCACCCCGTCCCCCGCCACCAGCCCACCCCCGATCAGCGACGCCGACAGCGCCACCGTAACGACGACCTACGACAAGACAACCCCCGACGCCTTCGCCCGACGCTGGTTCTCCTCCAACAACCGGTCCAATAGCTCGAACCGAGCCTCGCGACTCACCGTCCACCGCAACCCGATCTTCGTCGCGTGGTGGCCAATCTGGGGGTCTAGATCCGACCATCCGTAAGCCGCCAGCACTGCACCGTCAATAAGAGCGTGAACCTCCCGCAGGTTGACAACATCAGGGTCGCTGACAGCTGGATTATGGACTTGGCTATAGGTTCTCGTAAGCCCCCAACCCCGCGACAACATCAACGCTCGTCGCTCACCATCCAGCCGCTCACCCAAGCGCTCCAGCTCCGGCGTGATGCCAGGTCGCGGAAGCGTCAGAACAACGTCTGACGGCGAATAGTTGATGTCAGTCCGCATAGTCGACGTGAAGCGCGCCGTCCAACAAAAGTGCACGCTCGAAGAGAAGAATGCCTGGCTGCCAAAGTCCTCAAGAGCGAATACGGCGAGCTTGTGCGCGAAAACCTGACCCGTCGCCACGCGGACCGGCATTACAGCGTTTCCGACCAGCGATATCGCAAGCACATGCGAATTTTTAGCGATAGTGTCATAAAGATCCGCTCCTCGCCGCCCATAGCGCCACCAGTATCGCCGATAGTCTGGCGCCTTCTTCGCATCGCGCTCCGGCTTGACACGTTCGCGAACCCTGTCCAGCAGCAACGGGTACTCCTCGCAGCGAGCCAGATCCCAGTCGCGGAAGTTAATGATCCAGCGACTAGCGGAGCAGTCTGGACGCTGGTTCAGGTCCCGCCCGATGACGTAAGGCTGAAGGATCTCGACGTTGCGGGGATCGCGGTCGATATAACCCCGGGCCTCCGCCTCGGTCATGGTGAAACCAAGTCCGAGCACAACCGAGCCCTGGTATGCGATCCGGTCATTCTCGGTGAGGCGGGCCTTCGTTCCTAGGGCCCTCCCCGCCGGCTGGAGATCCGCTCCTAGATTGGGAACCGCTTCGCCGTCAAGATCGCGCTCCGCCTGCGGCCTGAGGCGACGGCGACTTCCCCAGCATTCAACGATCTCAAGGTTGGCGCCGCGGGTCGGCCACGGGTGGCTGGACCGGCCTCGACGGAGGTAGAGCCGTTCTGATCGCACCGCCTGTTCGAGGCCGACCTCAAGGGTGTCTCCCTGGACGAGGGTGTTCGTCGCGGTGATCGCAAGCTGGCCGCGATCCTCGTTGAGGAGGCGGACCGCTCGTAGGACGAACCGTGCCGCGAGGTCGGCGTTTCCTTTGACGCCGTTGCCATCCCACCGCTGGAGCCAGTCGAGGTAGTCGGTTCCGAAGGCGCCGGAGATCTTCTTGCCTCCGAGGAAGGGCGGGTTCCCGAGAATGGCGTCGAAGCCCGGGCGGTCGGAGTCGACAAGGACCTCCGGGAAGACGACCGGCCAGTGCAGGCACCGGCGCGGGAAGGTATCCGGCGGCCGGCCTGCTTCAAGGCGAGTCGCGGCCTCGGTCTCGATCTGGCTGAAGTCGCCTCCGGCGCTCAACTCCTGCTCGACGCGGTAAGCGACGGCCTGGAAGATCTGGTTGATCACCTTGCTGCTCTTACCGGCGCTTGTCAGCGCAGCGCCGACGACAGCGTCCGCCGCTGTCCGGAGGGCGGCCGTGGTTCGCTGGGCTTGCCGTAGCAGCCGGGTCTTATGCTCGACGTCCCGGACTTCCAGGGTCTCATGGGCGACGATCTGGCGGCGGAGATCCGCGGCTTCGTAGAGCAGGTCTCGAGCACTGTCAGCGAAGTCGAACAGGCCTGCCTCTCTGCGACGCTGTCCCGCAGTGGGGTCAGGATGCAGCGTTTCAAGTTGGCTGACTTCGGCGAGGCCGAGGAGACTGTCGCCGCAGATGAAGCGGTCGTCGAGGAAGCCGAAGGGGCGTTCGCGGTCCATGGTGATGAGCCAGAGGGACAGTTTGGCCATTTCGACCGCAAGGGGGTTGATGTCGACGCCGTAGAGGCAGCGGTCGGCGACTCTGCGGCGGGCCTCGAGCAGTACCTCGTCGACTTCCGCGTCGGCGGTCAGGATGCGATCGGCGCGCTGTTCGACGTGGCGGGCGGCATCTTGGCGGCCTTCGGCCGTCCAGGCTTCGACGACGCGGTCGGCCAGCCAGCGGTCGGCGGCGACGAGGAACGCGCCGGAGCCGACGGCGATGTCGGCGACCCGGAGGTTGAGGATCTCCTCCGACGGACGCAGTCGCCACCGGTTTCTGTCGGCTTCTTCGAGGGGTCCGGGCCGGTAGACGAGGGCTTCGAGCGCACCGGACACGACTTCCTCAGCGAGGAAACGGGGAGTGTAGTGGGTGCCGCTGGCGGAGCGGCGGGTGGATGGGGCGATGTAGCGGTCGCCGGTGCGCCAGACAGCGGGCTGGTGGAGGCGGTTGTCGCGGATGACCGCGGCGGACGGTTCGAGTGCCTCGACGAGGGCGGTGTCGCCGTCGACGGCGCCGAGCAGCCATGCGCGGTGGTCATCGTTCAGCGGCTGGTCGAGGAGGTTACGTAGCCTCTTCTCGTCGTACTTGCTGTGCTTGGCGAGCCAACTGGCGGGGTCGGTCTGGCCGAGGGCGAGCAGGGCGTCGTTCGCCTCGACGAGGGTGACCTCGCAGGTCTCCTTGCAGTTCGGCCATTTGGCCGGCCGGTCGTAGCCGATGGTGGTGACGGCGGCGGTTCGGACCTCGAGTTCGAGAAGGCCTTCGTAGACGTAGCCGATCTGTTCGACGTCGAGGGCTCGGAACGTGAGCCGGCGGGATTCGCCGTCGATCTCGACGTACTGGACGGCTCGGAGGATTGCGAACATGGTCGCGTCGTCGACGGCCGGCGGGTTGCCGAGCACGGGCAGGGTGCCGTCGTCCGCCGGTGCGCGGCCTTCGAGCCAGGGGAAGCGGTCGGGGTTGAAGAGGCTGCCGCCGTAGGCGGGCAGGCGGAGGTCCTCGTGGGCGACGCCGAGGGCGATGGCCCGGCTGACGGCGAGTAGCCGGTGCCAGGCGCCGGTGCGGTATTCGAGGGTCTGTTCGCCGGAGAGGGCGGAGTCGGATTCGAGTTGTTCGACGAGCCGGCCGATGGAGTAGGCGGTGACGTAGAGGTCGTCGTCGGAGGGTAGGAGTCGGCGTTCCTCGGCGAAGAGCAGGAAGACGACGCGCATCATCACGGTGACGATGCCAGCATAGAGATCGTCGTCGCTGACGCCGGCGAGCAGGGTGCGGCCGGAGTCGCGGTCGAGCCGGTTGAGCTTGTCGACGAGCAGTTCGACGGCCTCGCGGACCTGCCGGCCGAGTCCTTCGGTGATCTCTTCCTGGCGACGCAGGCTTTCCTGGAACAGCGCCGGCAGCATGTCCGCATCGGGGATACCGAGGAAGCGGCGGGATTCCAGGAGGGCAACGAACGCCTCCAGAGTCGCGGGTTCCTCGCTCCAGAGGCCGGCGTCCCAGACCGCGGCGGCGATCGTGCCGCCGGTCGGCGCCCAGACCAGTGCCCACCAGCGGCCGTCGGTCACCAGTCCGACTGGGACGTGGTGGGCGCGCAACAGGACGGCGAGCCGTTCGACGGGGCTCGCGACCCAGCCGCCCTCGGCCCGGCGGGTCAGCGGGTGTGTGCCCCAAGGCGCGACCAGGCCGAGCATCCGCCACTCACCAGCGGGCGCGGCGGGCTCCTCGTCCACGGCTCCGCCGTCCTCGTCGTCGTCAGGTTCCTCCTCGTCCTCGGCTGAGTCGTCGGCGTTCTCGGCGGCGCGGAAGGCGAAGTCGGCGCGGACGACCCGGCGGTGCTCGACGACGGGGACGCCCATGGCGTCGGGAATGTCGCCGGCCAGGGCAAGACGGTCGTCCCAGCCGAGCAGCTCACGCAGGACGGCGGGGACGACCGCGTCACGGGTGCCACCGCCACTGTCGAGCAGCTCGGCGACCAGCGCGCGGGCGCGGGCCCGTTTCGCGGTCGAGACGGCGGCCAGCCCGTCCGGCCAGACCCTGCTGACGACCGGGAGGGTCAGGAACGGGCCGGACGTCGTGAGCAGTTCCATCCACGCCTGGTGGCGGTCGGCGGCCACTTTCGACCCGGCGGCGCCGGTCCGGCCGGTACCGCGGCGCCGGGTGGTCGGTCGACTGCGGGTGGCGGTCGGGGTCACCGTGCGCCTCCGAGAGGGGTCGGGACGCAGACGACGACAGCGACTGGGAAGACGAGCGGGCGGGTCACCGAGTAGCGGTTGGCGAGCAGGGCGAGTTCGCCGTCACGTTCGTCGTCCAGGCCGGCGAGGCGATGGCGCCAGGCCTCGATGTCACGTTCCACCTGGGAGCGTTCCTCCTGCAGCAGCTCGTCGTCGAAGGAGCGCTGGATCGGTCCCGGGCCTTCGAGGGCGGACTTCAGCGTTTCGCGCATCTGGTCGAACAAGCCGCGCAGCCGATTGGCCTCCTCCACTGCGCGCGCCGCGAGCGTGTTTTCCAGGCGCCGGAGGCGCTCGGTGCTGCGCGTGGTCACGTCGCGGGCGAGGCGGGGAGCGAGGTCGGCCCAGTCGTCCGCGATCGGCCGCAACCACCGCTCGGCTGCAGGCCGGCAGGCCGCCGGGTCGAGCGCGGACTCGATCGCGAGCCGCACCGGGGCGAGGCGGGGCTGTTCGAGTTCGAGGCGGCGGGAACGGCCCTGCTCGGGGACCTCCCGACCGGCGAGCATGATCTCCTCGTGCAGCCGGCCGCCGTCGGCGCCGACCACGACGAGGCGGGCGAAGACCGCCACGACCGGCGCCTCGATCCCGGTCTCGGACGGGAAATCGACGTCTACCGCGCTGACCCGGGTCAGGCGAGCGGCGGTCGCGCCACCCCAGACCGCGGAGCGCAGCAGCCGGGTCGACTGCGCGACCAGTGGATGCTCCAGATGCGCGAGCACTACGTCGTCGTTGCCGACAGCCTTGGCCGGGTCGAAAGTCATCGACCGGAGGTGACCGTCCAGCGGGTCCGCTAGGCCGAGCACCGTCCGCGCCCAGTCCCGACGCAGGCTCGGCGGCGCGACCAGCCCGGGCGCGTCGGGCGCGTCGGCTAGCGGCGGCTGCTCGGCGAGCTCGAGCGCGGTGTCGATGACGCGGCGGACGTTCTCCGGGCGGACGTGCAGGGCGTTGACCGATGTCGTCAGCTGGTCGCGGAGCCGGTCCAGCTCGCGGCGTAGTTGGTCCTGTCGGGCGCGGAGCAGCTGCTCGGCGCGTAGCGCCGCCGCGGACGTTTTCGCGGTGACGGTCGCCGGGTCGACGACCGTCGGGCGGCCCAGCATCCGCGCCTCGACGGCCGCGGCGAGCACCGGGTTGATGCTGCCGAGGTCCCGACGCTCCTGGGCGACCTTCGTCGCGACCCGGGAGAGGAATTCCAGGTCGTTCTCGTAGGAACCCTCCGGGGCTCGCTCCCAGCCCGCGCCGACGAAATGGACGACCTCGACCTTGTGCTTCTGGCCGTGGCGGTCGACCCGGCCGATCCGCTGCTCCAACCGGTTCGGGTTGAACGGAATGTCGTAGTGAATCATCCGGTGGCAGTGGCGCTGCAGGTCGATGCCCTCGCTCGCCGCGTCGGTCGCCAGCAGGATCCGCACCGGATCCCGGCTCGGCTTCGCCTGGAAAGCGGCCTTCAGATGGTCGCGGCGTCTGGGGTCCATGCCGCCGTGCAGGAGGCCGAGCCGTTCACCGCCAAGGTCGTAGGCGTCGAGCAGGTCGGCGAGCCACTGCTGGGTCGTGACGTACTCGGTGAAGATGATGACCCGCTGGTCCGACCATTCCCCGTCCGGACGGCAGATCGCCTTCAGTTCCTCGACGAGCGCCGCGGCCTTCGCGTCCGACCGCGAGCCGTTGCGCTCGGCCCAGGCGAGCATCTCCTCCAGCAGCGCGTCCTGCTCCGCGCTCAGGCCGCCGAGATGAGCAGACGTCTGGTCGTGCAGCACGCGTTCGGATTCGGCGCCGGACTCGTCGTCGGTGAGGTCGTCGTCCCAGTCGTCGAGGTCTTCCAGCCACGTCGGAAGCTCGACGGCGGCGCCACGCGGCCGACGGGCGGATTCCGCGTGCCAGGCGAGCGTCGCCGCGAACGCGGCCGGCGACGAGAACAGCCGCTTCTTCAATAGCAGCGCGACCAGATCGGCCGCCTTCCGCTTCGTCCGCGACGCCGACCCGCCCGTCGCCTTCGCGCTGGTACGGGCGTCGAGGTAGCGGCTCAGCAGGGCGTGGATCTCCCGCTCGGCCGGCGGATAGGTCACCTCGACGGCGCGGACGTCCCGGCCCGGGAACTTCGGCGTGCCGTCCGGATTGGTGATCTCGTCTTTGAGCCGGCGGATCATCACCTCGTCCAACGCGGCCTTGTCAGGCTCCAGTCCGCGGGTGAAACGCTGCGGGTCGAGCATCTCCAGCAGCGCCTGCCACGAGTTCGCGTAGCCGTTGTGCGGGGTTGCTGAAAGGAAGAGCCGGTGCTGGCTGTGCTCTGCGAGCCGGCGAACCGCCTGCGTCTGGTGACTGTCGACCGCGTAGCCACGGCCTCGCGTCGGCGCTGGCGGGGCACAGTGATGGGCCTCGTCGACGATCAGTAGATCGACGAAACCCGGCAGCCGGGTCTGGGGCGTCAGCACCTCGTCGAGTAGCCGCTGAACACGCGGAGTCCGCAACCACGCCAGGCTGATCACGATCCGCGGGTACACCCGGAACGGATTCGCCGCCAGACCGTGCGACCGCCGAAGCTGCCGCAGCGCCGCCGTGTCGACCACCGTGAAGTCGAGCCCGAACTTCTCGAGCATCTCGTCACGCCACTTGCCCGTCAGCGGCGCCGGGCAGACCACCATGATCCGCCGAGCCCGGTGCCGAAGCAGCATCTCCTGCGCGACTAGACCCGCTTCGATCGTCTTGCCCAAGCCCACGTCGTCGGCGATCAGCAGATTCACCCGCGGCATACGCAACGCCCGCGCGACCGGCTCCAGCTGGTGCGTCTCGACGTCAATACCCGACCGGAACGGCGCCTGAAGCGTCCGCTCGTCCGCGCTCGTCACCGCGCCCCAGCGAACCGCGTCCAAGAACGCGCCCAACCGCCGCGGCGCATCCAAACGGCCCAGGTCAAAGACCGGTAACTCGGAAACCGGAAGAACCTGCCGACCTGGCTCGACCTCCCAGACCACGGCGAGATTCGCGCCGAGATCGTCATCGGCGACGCTCGACAATTCGACGATCGTCCGCCCCGGAAGCACGGCCGCAGCCAGCGGATCCGCGGGCTGCGCGCTTGCCCGGACCTCCGCCACCACCCACTGCTGGCCCCGCACCCGAACCAACTGGCCGACCTCAGGCACCTCACCCACAGCGACGGACACCGAACCCCCCGGATCAAGTTTCATCCGCAGCTTAGTCCGTTTACGTGACTGTTTAGTCGCTTTGAGGGTCTTTACCTCGCGTGAGCCCCGACTGGGACTCATTGGAACTTAGAGTGATAACATGAGTTCTTAGAGTCACAAAGCCGTATCGGAATGAACGCTACGTTCGGTCGGTCATGACTGGCCCCGGCAGGAGAGGGCGACGCCCGAGCGGCCGGTGTGGACCCGACTCGCCGGCATTCCAGCACTCCGCAACCGCAGCCGTCGCGGGGCGATCAGGCCGGAACCTGCGGGTGTGCCCCATCGCAGCGGTGCTCGGTCAGGCGCCACGGCCCCGACTGGCGCGCGACCCTCGAGTCAGCCGCTGGTGGTGGGCGTTCCGAGTGCGCGGCGGAGTTGGTGCCGTTCGTGGAGGTAGAGGGCGGCGAAGACGGCGGCGGCGGCGAGGATCAGGCCGAGGGTGGTGAGGTAAATGTCGTGGTAGTGGGTCCAGTCGAACATGGAGCGGTTGCCGTCGACTTGGGTGTAGTTGCCGCCGAAGAAGCCGAGGATGATGCCGATGGGGACGGCGACGACAGATAACAGGCCGACGGCGACGCCGTAGCGCAGCCGGCGCAGGTCGGCACGTTGGGCGTCGAACGCGGCTTGGGAGGCTTCTTCGGCGGCGAGGACGGAACCGGCGCGGGTGAGCATGCCGGAGACGGTGGCGAGATTGTCGCGTAGGCCGGTGGCGGCGACCACCTGGCGGTGGAAGCTGTCGATCCGTAGAGCGGGGATGAGAATCCCGATCTCGCACGCGCCTTCGACTCCGAAGGTGAGTTGCAGTTCCTGTTCGGCGAGGTTCTCGTGGAGTCGGGCGAGTTCGGCGCGCCGCGCGGCGGTGGTGAGTGCGGCCCGATCGCAGGCGAGGTCGCGGACCCGGACGAGGGCGTCGAACGCGGTCAGCCGGACCTGGCGGATCTTCCCGGTCGCGGCGACGACCTGCACGGCGGACAGCAGGGCGCAGTTTTCGACGTAGTCCTGTTGGGCGGCGAGCACGCAGACATATGCACCGACGGCGGCGGCGCTCGTGGGTCGCCGGTTGAGCTCGGCCGGGTAGGTGATCGACGAGTAGTGCGGGTTCCAGTCGAGGTCGGCGCGGTAGATGAGCCGCTGCACGGTGTCTTCGTCAAAGACGGCGGAGGTGAAGACCATCTGGTGGCGCTGCGCTGTCAGCGTCAGCGGCTCGTCGGGTTCGCGGAGGGTGACGTCGGTGGTGGCGAGCAGGCTGGTGACGACTGCTGCCGGTGGCGTCTGGTCGATGAGGACGTCGTCGTAGTACAGGTCTTCGAGGATCGGGACGAGAGCGAGTGGTGCGCTGTCCAGGTCGAGGGACAGGACGGCGACGACGGGGCCGGCTTGGACGTCGAACAGCCACAGCCGCCCGGCCCGGACGGTCGGGGTGCTGGCGGCGGCGCGGCGGAAGGTGAGGATCGCCGGGTCGAGGTCGCGGACGGCCAGGACGCGGGGTAGCTGGCCAGCGGCGTCCTGGTAGAAGGTGGCGAGCCGTCCGAGGCGCAGGAGTTCGCCAGGCGGCCGGCCTTCGGCGCGTAGGGGGTCGGCGGTCTCGGTGCTGGTGGCGATGACGGTGGAGATCCGGTGGGTGGGCCGGCCGACGGTGGGGTCGAACGGCGGTGCCGGTTCGGTCACCTCGCCGTCCAGCGGGTCGCGGCGGCGTTGGCGGGTTCGCGGATCGTGGCGATCCGCAGCCGGATCTCGGTGTCGACCTCGGCGGACAGGCCGTACTGCTGTAGCAGCCAGCTCACCATCCCTAGCTCACGCAGCCGTACGAAGGTGTCGGCGTCGGGGGACGTGCGCAGATCGTGGCCGTAGGCCGCGCAGAATGCCTGGTAGTTGGCGGTTGGCATGCCGAAGCGGCGGGCGGTGACCAGGTTGGGCACGAGGTCCCATTCCAGCGGCCCGCGGCAGACCTGATCGAAGTCAATGAGCAGCAGGCGCCGGCCGGGCAGGCACAGCACGTTGCCGTAGTGCATGTCCCCGTGGATCACCCCGACGCCCAGCTCGGTGCCCAGGCCCGCGACCGCCGTCTCGAGCTCCTCCTGCAGGTCGACCAGCGGGCCGGTCAGCGCCGGTTCGACGCCGTCCCGCCGGGCCGCGGCTAGCCGTGGCCCGATCAGCGCGAACGGTTCCCACGGGTCGACGAGCTCCGAGTCTGGCGCGGCCAGGCTGTGGAAGCGGCGGAGCAGCGTGCCCAGCTCGGCGGCGCTGATCCGGCAGCCGGGGTCGATCTCGTGATACACCCACAGGGTCACCACACCGGTCGAGGTCACGACGGGCTGGGCCAGGCCGGGCACGTCCAGCGGCTCGGAGACCGGCATCCCACGGGCGGCGAGACGCCGCACGAACGTCACGGTCTTGGCTGCGGTCGCCGGATCGAACTGGGGTCGGGCGACCCGCAAGATCAGGCCCCGCTCCCGGAACGCGAACAGCGCGTTCTCCCCGAACCGCAGCAGTTCCAGCTCTGGCGGCTCGACACCCAGCCGGGCGAGCACGTCGAACGCCGCCATCCGGGCGTCCGACTCCTTCCAGGCCACCCGCGCGCCCTACCGAGCGAGCAGCCCGGCGTGCCGCACGACAACGGCCGGACCCGTCGGGGCGTGGGAGCCCATGGTGATGTCTGCCCATCGAAGTCGCACGGACGACAAGCCTAGGTCAATCGAACCCCTCAAAAACCTCAACGCAGAAAGGTGCTGGTCGCGGCACGGATCCTCCGCGCGAGGATGGGGACGAGGGACGTGCGCTGAAGGGAGGGGAGGGTGTCCGGTGGCCGCTGCGCTCGGGTGGTTCGGGGGGACGATCTGCCAGATGGGCGCTTCCGGTCGTGCGGCCGCAACTTGGAGACGGATGCGGAGCGGACCGCGGGACTCTGCAGGGAGTGCCTCGGGAGAGCGCGGCAGCGCGCGGCCAGCGACGTGGCTCGCCTTACGGCTTCAGTTTCGCAGGCCCGGGGGTATGCGGCGGGTCGGGAGTTGGCGCGCGAGTTCCGCCGGTATCTGGACCTGCCGGACGGTGCGAGGGGCGTCGACGGCACCATTGACGGCGGGGTTGCCTTGTCGTCCGATATAGCTCGCCAGGTGTTAGCCCTGCTCGATCCCTTGGAACGCTGAAAAAGGGCCGACGTGATCGTCGGCTACGACGCCATACGACATGGTGGGCGCTGCGCGGCCGGCGACGGCTGGCGTCCATCGGTCCCGCGCCCTGTGAAGCCGGACAGCAGCGACATCTTGGCGGCGGAGGCGAATAGGACGACGACGGCGACGAGCGGCACCGCCCCCGCCCCGACCCCGCTGCCCGCCGCGCTCACTGCATACCCGACGAGCAGGCTGCGGCGATCTGCGTCCCGCGCAGGCCTCACATATCCCATCTGACGGACCTCCAGCCTGATACTCGACGACCGGAACAACCTCGACGACCGGTTCAGGCGGCGGCACGACGACCGGGCCGGAGGTCACCGGTGCCGGCAGCAGTTGAGCACGGCCGCGACGCGCGCTCGGCCGGGCGTCCCGTGGGATCCGGCGGGATGGTCGGCGGGGGCCGCGTGCCGTTTCCCCGGACCCCGTCGTTCGCGCCGAACGCTGCTGCGGTGAGTGCGCGAGCGAATGTTCATCGCCGTTCCTTGAAATACAAATCGTATGCGTGATGCAGAAGTCTCGGCTTGGTACTCCTGGTCACATTGCAGGTAGTGAGCGCTGGGTCAGCGCCCTTGTGAGCGATGCCTCGGATTGGGTCACCGCGTTCGTTAGGCGTCTGTTCAGCTCGTCGGGAATTGTTCTTGCTCCGACGGCACACGCACGGACGACGGATTGCAGGTCGTTTGATTGGTTGGTGGTGAGGTGTATGCGGGCCTGATGTTGGAGGACGTCTCTGGCCGCATAGGCGTCGCTGGTGGCGAGGTTGATGATTCTGGTTTGCAGTGCCTCGATCGGTGTCGCGTGGGTGTTGCTCGCGAGGTCGAGGGCGGTGAGGCCGATTCTTGTGCGCGCGACGACGGTCGACGGGTCGTGGTGTTCTATGTTGGCGAGTGCGGCGCCGACCATGGGGTCTGTGTCGGCGCGGGTGGTGGTTCTGGAAGCCTGCTGGCAGAGCACACGCAGGAGCCACTGGGTGGCGTGTTCCGCGGTTCCGACGGTCCGCGATTGTTCGACCAGGGCCGCGGCGTGGTTAGGTCGGCCGTTGTGGAGGTGGGCGAGGATCGCGGCCTGGCGGCCGTCGAGTAGGCGGGTGCCGATTCCTCGGTGGGCGGCGGCATGGTCGGCTGCTTCTTTCCAGCGTCGTGCCTGGATCAGGGCGCGGGTGCCGTCGGCGAGTAGCGCCGTCCAGATAAGAGTGCAGATCTCCTGGTGTACTTTCGGGTTGTCGGTGATTGCCTGGAGGTCGATCACATGGCCGTCGATGATGGTAATCGTTTGGGCGCGGGCCGCGGTGAGAAGTGTCTCCAGGAGGGCATATGCCTCGGCGCCGCGGCCGTCTCGGATGAGCTGGCGGGGGATGTTCAGGATGGGCTGGACGGCCAGGGCCGTCGCCCAGGTGGGCCATGGTTTTGCCTCGTTGAAGATGCGGAAGTGTCGGTAGCACAGTTCGCGGGCCAGTTCGTTGAAGCCGCAGTCGGATGCGATCAGGGCGGATTTGTTGAGGACCTCGGCCGCGCGGCTTGCTTGCTGGTGGCTGGTGCTGTCGGGTAGCGGCGCCGCGAGTTCGGCGAGTTCGGCGATACGTACCGCCAGTGGCTGGCCTGGCGGCCTGGGGCGCGCAACGAGCGGGAACCACGCGGGGTCGATGAGCATGATCTCCCGCTACCCGGCCTGGGCGGTTGCGGGGTCTGCGCCGAAGACGACGGCTTTGGCAGTGGCTGCGAGTCCGGCTTGCTCGGCGTAGGGGAGGCCGAGCCGGTTCCAGGAGAAGATCACGTGGTGGGCCAGGATGTCGCGGAGACCGCGGTGCAGGCGACCGGCATTCCAGAGGCTGGCGAGGTCTTGGCCCGCGGAGACGTAGGCGGTGGCCCAGGCGGCCAGGTACGCCAGCGGAGCGTCGGCGCCCGTGACGGCCTCGACGTCGACGGTGATCAGACGTTGGACTGCCGAGGAGATGCGGCGTGCGCGATCGAGCGTCATGTCTTCCGGGGCTGGTCGGTACGCGGCGACGCGGGCCCATACGTCTCCCTGCTCGTACCAGTCCTGACCGGCCGCTCGCAGGAGGAGCGAGCAGAGCAGGAGTGAGGCCTCGCGGCGGTGGCGGGCTTCCGCGTCGGCATGGCTGGGGAAGCGGGTGAGCAGGGTCTGGCTGTCGTGGTGGAAAAGCCGGTGGGCGACGGCCATGGCCTCTGGTCCGCCGAATGCGTGGATCTCCGGCTCGTAGACAGCCGTCGTCCAGCCGGCGATATGGCCCCGGGCCACGAGCCGCTGGAGGTGGTCTTCGAGGCGGCGCTGGGCTGCGCCGTCGGCCGCGGCGGGCAGGTAGCGGATCCGCCAGCAGGGATGCTTGCGGATGAAGAACCAGGAGCGGATCTGGCCGCTGGTCTCGGCTGCGGCGAGGTGTGGGCCGAGGTGGGCGATGGCGAGGGGCTCGGACAGGTGCCAGTCATCGAAGGCGACGTTCACCTGGTTCCACGGCTCCAACGAGTGCCTCCGGTCAGGCGAGGGCGAGGAAGGAGTCCCAGCAGGGGGCGGGGGCGCGGCCGGTGCCGAGGGTGTGCAGGGCGAGCGCCACGCCGGTGGTGCCGTCGAGCAGGTCGGGGTTCGGCGCTGCCAGGCTGTTCGTGAGCTGGGTTGCCAGGTGTGTGGCCAGCTGTGGGAGTTCGGCGCCGATCTCGGGCGTGGCGGCGTCGGCTGCCATCCGCCACGCGCAGTGCAGCAGTCCGGCTGTCCCGTGACACAGTCCGGTGCTCGACAGTCGGTGGAGTTGGGTGGGGCTGCGTAGAATGTCGAGCATCGCGGCTTCGGCGGCTTGTTGGCGCTCGGGGTCGCGGAGCGCCAGGCCGGCGAGTTGCTGTGCGCGGGCCGTGCCGCCGACGCCATAGCACCAGGAGGCGACGGGGCGCAGGTCGGGATGGACCCGCTGCTGGTCAACCTGCTCGGCCGTGACGAGGCCTGGCCACCAGTGAGCATCACCGTCGAGCTGTCGCCACAGGTCCGTCCAGGCGGTGAGGCGGCCGATCGCTGCGGCGAGATCCGGCGGGCTGGCCACGCCGACCAGCAGCGCCAGCGACAGGACCGCTAGCACAGCGCCGATGCCGTGCGAGACGCCGAGGTTTCCGTGGCCGCGTGGATACCGCGAGTCCGGCTCTCCGGTCGGTGCGACATGTGTCCACCAGGATGGAAGAGCGGTGTCCGCGCGGGGCAGTGGTTCGGTCAGCCGGACGAGGTAGGCCAGACAATCGTGGGTGATCACGTGCTCGGGGTGGGCGCTGAGGTGATAGGCGCTGAACCCGGTGATTCCCCGGATCAGGTCGAACTCGCGCATCTCGGGATAGTCGCCGTGATCGATCCGGGCCTGTGCCTGGGCAAGGCGGGTGCGGGTGACGGCG
>Ga0207641_10003038_pt1 | contig 15121 bp, 13 predicted proteins | sample KBSSwiS62_FD_184306 | JGI IMG/M metagenome (GOLD analysis project Ga0207641, IMG submission 184306) | Switchgrass rhizosphere microbial communities from Kellogg Biological Station, Michigan, USA - KBS Switchgrass S6-2 (SPAdes) (version 2) | ecosystem: Host-associated > Plants > Roots >... | reverse complement strand
GGAGGACATCGTCCTCGGCGCGGACGCCCCGGTGCGGCACGTGCTGGACTTCGTGGGCACCCCGCTGATCGCGCTGCTGATCGCCGTCCTGGTCGGGATGGTGACGCTCGGGCGCGGGATGGGCCTGGCCGGCGTGGCGCGCTCCGTGGAGTCGGCCCTGCCGCCGATCGCGGGCATCCTGCTCATCGTCGCCGCGGGCGGCGGGTTCAAGCAGGTACTCGTGGACACCCAGATCGGCGCGCTCATCGCGGGCTGGGTCGCGGGCAGCGGCGTCTCCGTGCTGATCCTGGCCTGGGGCGTCGCCGTGCTGATCCGGCTGGCCACCGGCTCGGCCACGGTCGCGACGGTCACCGCGTCGGGGATCCTCGCCCCGCTGGTGGGCACGCTCGACCCGGCCACCACGTCCCTGCTGGTGCTCGCGATCGGGGCGGGATCGGTGTTCTTCTCCCACGTCAACGACGCCGGGTTCTGGCTGGTCAAGGAGTACTTCGGGCTGACCGTGGGGCAGAACGTGAAGACGTGGTCGGTGATGGAGACCCTGATCTCCGTGGTGGGTCTGGTCTTCGTGCTGCTGCTCGGGCTGGTCGTGTAGCGGCGGCTACCGCAGCTCCCCCGCGCCGACGTAGGGGTGGGGGCTGCGCAGCGGGGCGCCCTCGGCGAAGCGGGCCAGCCGGAAGTCGGACTCCGGGACCTCCGGCACGGAGCTGCACCCGTCCACCACGAGATCGGCGACCAGCCGGCCGACGGACGGGGAGATTCTTGAACCCGTGCCCGGAGAACCCCGCCGCCACGACCAGGCCCTCCAGCGCGGTGCGGGAGATCGCCGGGTTGAAGTCCGGCGTGACGTCGTAGCAGCCCGCGTAGCTCGACGCGATCGTCGCGTTCGCCAGGCCCGGGAACCGGGTGCCCACCTTGTCGACGGCCATCTCGAGGAAGGCCTCGGTGGCCTGGTCGGAGTAGCGGTCGGGGTCCGCGGGCTCCAGCTCGGCGAGGTCGGAGTTGCCGAAGAGGATCTCCCCGCCGCTTCCCGGGCGGACGTACTGCAGCGACACCAGGTCGGAGAACACCGGGACCTCGCCGAGGTCACGGCCGGGATCGACGAGCACGATCTGCTCGCGGTGCACCGTGATCGGCAGGTCGACGCCGTGCGCCGCGAGGAGCCCGACGGACCAGGGTCCGGCGGCGACGACCACGGCGTCCGCCTCGACCGTCGTCCCGTCGGCGAGCCGGACGCCGGTGGTCCGGCCGCCGTCGACGAGCAGCGACGTGACGGTGGTGCCCTGTCGCAGCCGCACGCCCGCGGCGCGCGCGGTGGCGGCGAAGTACTGCGCGGTCCGGTAGGCGTCCCCGTACCCGCCGCGTTCCTCCCAGGCGAACGCGGCGAAGGGGGAGAGGTCGGCGACGGGCCAGAGCCGCTGCACCTCGTCGGCCGTGACCTCGTCGGTCCGGACCCCGACGGCGCGCTGGTCCGCCAGCGAGGCCGCCAGCGCCGCGACGTTCTCCGGGCCGACGCCGACGACGTAGCCGGTCTGGTGGAACCCGACCTCCTCGGCGTGCTCCTCGAAGAACGCCAGGGCCCGGGTGGCCATGGCCGCCAGCGAGGACACCCCGTAGTGGCAGCGCACCACACCCGACGACTTGCCGGTCCCGCCGGAGCCGACGGTGTCCCGCTCCACGACGACCACGTCGGTGACGCCGCGCTCCGCCAAGGCCCAGGCGGCGGGGCAGCCCTCGAGGCCGCCGCCGACGATCACGACCTCAGGCACGGGTGGCTCCGGGGATCCAGTTCGTGCCTGCCAGCGGGACGCGGGCCATGGCGGCGGCCTCGATGGTCAGGGCGACGAGGTCCTCCGGCTCCAGGTGTCGCAGGTGCGCCTTCCCGCAGGCCCGGGCGATGGTCTGGGCCTCCAGGGTGAGCACGCGCAGATAGTTCGCGAGCCGCCTGCCGCCCTCGACCGGGTCCAGCCGCGCCGCCAGCGCCGGGTCCTGGGTGGAGATGCCCGCGGGGTCGCGGCCGTCCTGGAAGTCGTCGTAGAAGCCCGCCGCGGAGCCGATCTCCTCGTACTCGGCCTCATAGCGGGGGTCGTTGTCGCCCAACGCGATCAGGGCCGCGGTGCCGATCGCCACGGCGTCCGCGCCCAGGGCCATGGCCTTCGCGACGTCCGCCCCGGTCCGGATGCCGCCGGAGACGATCAGCTGGACCTTGCGGTGCAGGCCCAGCTCGGCCAGCGCCTGCACGGCCTGCGGAACGGCGGCGAGGGTGGGGATGCCGACGTTCTCGATGAACACCTCCTGGGTGGCGGCCGTGCCACCCTGCATCCCGTCGACCACCACGACGTCCGCGCCCGCGGCGACGGCCAGCTTGACGTCGTAGTACGTGCGGGAGGCGCCGATCTTGACGTAGATCGGCTTCGCCCAGTCGGTGATCTCGCGCAGCTCGGTGATCTTGATGGCGAGGTCGTCGGGGCCCGTCCAGTCCGGGTGCCTGCACGCCGAGCGCTGGTCGACGCCCGGGGGCAGCGTGCGCATGGCGGCGACCCGGTCGGAGATCTTCTGCCCCAACAACATCCCGCCCCCGCCGGGCTTGGCGCCCTGCCCGAGGACGATCTCGATCGCGTCCGCCTTCCGCAGGTCGGTCGGGTTCATCCCGTAGCGGCTCGGCAGGTACTGGTAGACGAGGTGCGTGGACTGGCCGCGCTCCTCCGGGGTCATCCCGCCGTCCCCGGTGGTGGTGGAGGTGCCCACCGCGGAGGCGCCGCGGCCCAACGCCTCCTTGGCCTGCGCGGACAGCGCCCCGAAGGACATGCCCGCGATGGTCACCGGGATGTCCAGGTGCAGGGGGTACTCGGCGTTCCGGTCGCCGAGCACGACGTCGGTGCCGCAGCGCTCGCGGTAGCCCTCCAGCGGGTAGCGGGACATCGAGGCGCCGAGGAAGAGCAGGTCGTCGAAGTGGGGCAGGCGACGCTTGGCGCCCCAGCCGCGGATGTCGTAGACGCCGGTCGCCGCGGCCCGCTGGATGTCCGCGATGACGGTGCGATCGAAGGTCGCCGATTCGCGCATCAGTACGTGTTCTCCGAGGTGAAGTGGTAGAGGCGGCGGGCAGACCCGTAGCGGCGGAACTCCTCCGGTGCGTGGTCCAGACCGGCGGCTGCGAGCAGCTCGGCCAGCTCGGCGAGGTGCTCGGCCCGCACCTGCTTCTCCACGCAGTCCGCGCCCAGGGATCCGACATTGCCGCGGACGTAGATCCGGGCCTCGTAGATCGAGTCGCCGAGGTCGGCGCCCGCGTCCCCGCAGACCACCAGCCGCCCGGCCTGGGCCATGAACGCCGACATCGGGCCGATGTCCCCACCGACGACGATGTCCACACCCTTCATCGAGATCCCGCAGCGCATCGACGCCGAGCCCTCGACCACCAGCAACCCGCCGTGAGCGGTCGCCCCGGCGGACTGGGAGGCGTCCCCGGTGACCCGCACGGTGCCCGACATCATGTTCTCCGCGACCCCGGTGCCTGCGTTGCCGTGCACCGTGATCCGCGCCCGGGAGTTCATCCCGGCCGCGTAGTAGCCGACGTGCCCGTGCACCTCGACGTCGATGTCCGCGTCCACCCCCGCGGCGACGGCGTGCGCGCCTGCCGGGTTGCGGACCTCATAGGACTTCGACGCGGGCCGGTGCAGCTCCGCGTTCAGTGCGCGGACGGACGAGGCGGCGAGGTCGACGACGGTCGACTCCAGCGCGGCGGTCACAGGCGCACTCCCTCTCGGGTCCAGTGGTAGACGCGCTCGGGCTCGGGCTCGTAGAGCCGCGCGGACTCGGCGCCCGGCAGCTCGGCGAGGGCACGGAACTCACTCGCCATGGCGACCCAACGGTCGGTCTCGGCGATGATCGCCGGCTTGCAGGCGATCGCGTCCCGGACGACGGCGAAGCCGTCCGCGCTGGTCACGAGCAGGGTGTAGAAGCCGTCGAACCGCTCGCACAGCAGGCGCAGCGCCTTGTCCAGGTCCTCGCCGCGGGCGAGCCGGTCGGCGACGAACCGGGCGCCGACCTCGGAGTCGTTCTCCGAGTCGAACACGTGGCCTGCGGCCTGCAGCTCGCGGCGGATCGTGGCGTGGTTGGCGAAGGACCCGTTGTGCACCAGGCACTGGTCGGGGCCGACGGAGAACGGGTGGCAGCCCTCGGGGGTGACCGCGGACTCCGTCGCCATCCGGGTGTGGGCGAGGCCCTGCCACCCGGTCGCGTTCGCCAGGTCGTAGGTGCCCGCGAGGGTCCGCGGGTCTCCGGTGCCCTTGTAGACGGTCAGGTCCGTGCCCGTGCCGACGACGGTGGCGTCGGGCAGCGCGGTGCGCACGGCGAGGACCAGCGCGTCGGGCGGCATCGGGGCGGCGAGGACGGTGGTGTCCCCGGCCTCGGTCACCAGGAGCCCCGGGAGGTCCAGCGCGACGTCTCGCGCCAGCACCGAGATCGCCGCGTAGCCCTCCGGGCAGCGCCTCCGGTCGCCGTAGATCGCGACCCCTGCCGAGTCCGGACCTCGCTCGACGACGCCGCCCACCATGGTCTCCAGCAGGCGTCCGAGCCGTGGGAACAGCTCGGGATCACGCACGTGGAGTCCGACGATCCCACACACGGGTCGCCTCCTTCCGGTAGTCCTCTGCGACGGGGTCCTAGAACGCGGTCAGGTAGCGGTCGTGCTCCCAGGAGCCGACCTGGGCGTGCCAGTCGAGGAACTCCTCGCGCTTGAGGCCGGCGAAGTACTCCGCGACCCCCGGGCCCGCGGCGTCCAGCGCCCCGACGACGACGGGGTCCGCGACCAGGGCGTCGACGGCGTGCAGCAGGGTCGGGGGCAGGTCGGGGCCCACCACGGCGTCCGGGTCGAGGCCGCGGTCGAGCCCGTCCAGCCCGGCGGCGAGTGCGGCGGCGAGGGCGAGGTAGGGGTTGGCCGCGCCGTCCCCGCCCCGCAGCTCGATGCGGTGGTGGTCCGGGACGCGGACGTAGTGGGTGCGGTCGTTGCCGCCGTAGGTCGCGCGGCGGGGGGACCAGGTCGCGCCGGAGCGGGTGGAGGTGGCGCCGGTGCGCTTGTAGGAGTTCACCGTGGGCGCGAGGACGGCCTGCAATCCCGCGGCGTGCGCGAGGATCCCGGCCATGAAGTGGCGGGCCGGCTGCGACAGCCCGCCCCCGCCGGGGAACTCGGCGGAACCGTGGCGCCACAACGAGAGGTGCAGGTGCATGCCGGAGCCGGTGCGGTCGGCGAAGGGCTTGGGCATGAAGGTGGCGGTCATCCCGCGCTGCTCGGCCAGCACCGAGATCAGGTAGCGCGCGGTGATCACGCGGTCCGCGGTGGTCAGCGCGTCGGCGTAGGCGAAGTTCTGTTCGAACTGGCCGTTGGCGTCCTCGTGGTCGTTGGCGTAGTTGCCCCAGCCCAGCGCGTTCATCGCTGCGGAGACGCCGGTCAGGTGGTCGTACATCCGGGTCAGGCCGCGGGCGTCGTAGCAGGGCCGGGCCGCGACGTCCTTGGCGTCCGCGGGCGTGAGCTCCCCGTTCTCGTCGCGGGACACCAGGAAGTACTCCACCTCGGCACCCGCGAACAACGCCAGGTCACCGCCCCGCTCGAGGACCTTCCGCAGGATCACCCGCGGGGCGAAGCGCCACGGCTCGCCCTCGACGTGTGGGTCGCAGTGCACCAGCGCCAGCCCTTCGCGCACCCACGGCAGCGGGGTGTAGGTCGCGAGGTCCGGGATCGCGACCAGGTCGGGATCGCAGGGCTGCTGGCCGATCGCGCCGACGGCGTATCCGGCGAAGCCGACGCCCTCGTGCTCGAGCTCGTCCGCGGCCTCGACCGGCACCAGCTTCGCGCAGGGCTTGCCGGTCAGGTCGACGAACAGCGCGAGCAGGAACCGCACCCCGTCCGCGCGGGCGCGCTCGCCGAGCGAGGGCGCGGCGGCGGGGGCGAGCAGGGGGAGTTCGGAGGTGTCGGCGGCCATGGCGGTCCCTTCGGGCGGGGCGTATCTCACTATGAACCATCGTCTTCTGACAGAAAACCCCGTCGACGTGACGAGATCGGTACCCCCGTGCGTCGATCGTGTTTCGGCTGCGGCGCGCCGCCGGCCGCCGGAGGACGGAACGCTTCCTGAGAAACGGCCGAGAAAAGCTCCCTAACGCGTGATCGGAGTTTGCCGGATTGCATTTCCGCGGCATACTCCCGGCAAGACTGGACAGACGACCGGAGGAAGTGGGACATGGCGCGGGTGACCGAGGTGACACTCGTCGACGATTTGGACGGCGGGAAAGCGGACGAGACCGTCTCCTTCGCGCTCGACGGGAAGTCTTTCGAGATCGACCTGAGCGCGACGCACGCGTCGGAGCTGAGGGACACGATCGCGCTCTACGTCGGCGCGGCCCGCCGCTCCCCGAGCGGCACCCGACGGGCGGTGGTCCGCGAGGGCGGCCGCGCCGCAGGCGCCCCGGCGAAGACCCGCGAGGAGAACGCGGCCATTCGGGAGTGGGCCAAGGCGAACGGTTTCGCCGTTTCCGAGCGGGGCAGGCTGCCGTCCGAGGTGGTGGCGGCCTATGCGGACCGGAACAGCGCGCCCGTCGAGCCGGAGAAGCCGAAGCGGCGTACCCGGAAGAAGGCGACCGACGCCGCCTGACACCCCGATGATCCCCGCGCGGTTGCGGCCGCGGGGGCGCGGGTAGCCGCTCGGACATGAGTTCCGAGTCGGTCGGCGACCACGTCCTGCGGCGGCTGCGCGAATGGGGCGTCGAGCAGGTGTTCGCGTATCCCGGGGACGGGATCAACGGGATCGTGGCGGCGTTCGGCCGCGCGGGGGACCAGCCGCGGTTCGTCCAGTCGCGGCACGAGGAGATGTCGGCGTTCCAGGCCGTGGGCTACGGAGTACCTCGTCGAGGTCGACGTGCCCCAGCAGCCGCCCAACGCGCTGGACCGGGCCTTCCGCACGGCCGTCGCCCGGCGGGCGCCCACCGCGGTGATCATCCCGAGTGACCTGCAGACCGAGCGATGGGAGGCCCCGGCCCACGCGTTCAAGCAGGTCCCGTCCTCGACGCCCGGGCTGCGCACACCGACCGTGGTCCCGGACGAGCGGGGCGTCGCGGCCGCCGCGGAGATCCTGGAGGCGGGGGAGAAGGTCGCGATCCTCGTCGGGCAGGGGGCGCGCGGGGCGGCCGCCGAGGTCGCCGAGATCGCGGACGTGCTCGGCGCGGGCGTGGCGAAGGCGCTGCTGGGCAAGGACGTCGGGTAGCGCATCCCGATCAGCGCGCCGTTTCGCCGACGCGGGCGCGACCCCGCGGCTGACCCGCAAGACCGACCGGGCCTGGCGCGCCACCGTCGAGGGGAACGTCGCGCGCTGGTGGGAGAGCCTGCGGCGGCACGCCATGGTCTCCGCGGACCCGGTCAACCCGATGCGGATCGTGTTGGGAGCTGTCCGAGCGGCTGCCGTCCGACGCGGTCGTCACGGCGGACTCGGGATCGGTCGCGAACTGGTACGCGGCTGCTGCGGGTCCGGGGCTCCGTGCGCGGGTCGCTGTCCGGGACGTCGGCGACCATGGGCCCGGCCGTCCCCTACGCGATCGGGGCCGAGTTCGCGCACCCGCAGCGGCCCGCGATCGCGCTGACCGGGGACGGCGCGATGCAGATGAACGGGCTCGCCGAGCTGCTCACGATCGCGCGCTACCGGTCCCGCTGGAGCGACCAGCGGCTCGTGGTGTGCGTGCTGCACAACAACGACCTCAACCAGGTCACCTGGGAGCTGCGGGCGATGGGTGGGGCGCCGCGGTTCGACGAGTCGCAGCTGCTGCCGGACGTGTCCTCTGCGGACTTCGCCCGCGGGCTCGGCCTCGAGGCGGTCACCGTGCGGGACCCGGACGAGCTCGGCCCCGCCTGGGACCGGGTCCTCGCCGCGGACCGGCCCGCCGTGCTGGACGTGTACTGCGACCCGGACGTCCCGCCGATCCCGCCGCACGCCACGGCGGACCAGGTCCGCTCGCTGGTCGAGTCCGTGGTCAAGGGGGACCCTCCGCGGTGCACCTCGCCGTCGAGGGTGTGCGGACCAAGCTGGCCGAGTTCATGCCCGACCGCAGCGGGTAGCCGGGGGGAATGCCCGGACCGCGAGGAGGAACCGAATGCGCGCACTGACCTGGCACGGCAAACGGGACGTGCGGGTGGACACCGTGCCCGACCCGTCGATCAAGGATCCCGACGACGTCCTCGTGCAGATCACCTCGACCGGGCTGTGCGGCTCGGACCTGCACCTCTACGAGGTCATGGGGCCGTTCCTCGGGGAGGGGGACGTGCTCGGGCACGAGCCGATGGGCGTCGTCGTCGAGAAGGGGCCCGGGGTCACCGCGCTGGACGTGGGGGACCGGGTCGTGGTCCCGTTCAACGTGTCCTGCGGGACGTGCTGGATGTGCTCGCGCGGGCTGCACTCGCAGTGCGAGACCACCCAGAACCGCGAGCAGGGGATGGGCGCCTCGTTGTTCGGCTACACCAAGCTCTACGGGCAGGTGCCGGGCGGGCAGGCCGAGCTGCTGCGGGTGCCGTTCGGGAACACGCTGCCGATCCGAGTCCCCGAGGGCCCGGCGGACGACCGGTTCGTCTACCTCTCCGACGTACTCCCCACGGCCTGGCAGGCGGTCGAGTACGCCGACCCGCCCCGGGACGGGAGCCTGGTCGTGCTCGGGCTCGGTCCCATCGGGGACATGACGTGCCGGATCGCCCGGCACCGCGGCGTCGAGACGGTGATCGGGATCGACCTCGTGCCGGAGCGGCTGGCCCGGGCGGCCGAGCGCGGGATCACCACGATCGACCTGCGGGAGGCGGGGGACGACCTCGTCGACGCCGTGCACGCGATCACGGACGGCCGCGGGGCGGACGCCGTGGTGGACGCGGTCGGGATGGAGGCGCACGGCGCCCCGTTCGGCGCGCTGGCCCACAAGCTCGTCGGGCTGCTGCCGGACGCGCTGGCCGCGCCGCTGATGAAGACCGCGGGCGTCGACCGGATGGCGGCGTTTCGGCTGGCGTTGGCGCTGGTCCGTCGCGGCGGCACGATCTCGCTGTCCGGGGTGTACGGCGGCACGGCGGACCCGATGCCGATGCTGCGGATGTTCGACAAGCAGGTCCAGCTGCGGATGGGGCAGGCCAACGTGCACCGCTGGGTGCCCGACCTGCTGCCGCTGCTCGGCGACGACGACCCGCTCGGCGTCGACGGGTTCGCCACCCATCACCTGCCGCTGGAGTCCGCCCCGGACGCCTACGCGATGTTCCAGGAGAAGCGCGACGGCGCGGTGAAGGTGCTCTTCCGTCCGGGTGGCTGAGGTCTCCTCGCGCGCCCGGGCGGTGACCCGGGCGCCATGGACGTCCTGCTGGTGTGGGACGGCGGAAGCCCGACGGCGAGGCCCGGGACGGCGGGCCACGGCGGTCTGGCTGAGCAGCTACGGGGCCTCGGGCGGGCCCTCGCGGACCGCGGGCACGCCGTCCGGATGCTCGCCCGCGGACCCGGGGACGGCGACCCCGGGTTCGCGGTCCGCCACGTGGACGCGCCCGCCCCGGTGGCGCTGGCCGCGGCCCTCGGCGAGCTGGTCGAGCAGCGCCGACCGGACGTGATCCACGCGCACTCGTGGTCCGCGACGCTCGCGGCGCTGGTCGGCGGGGGTGGCCGCAGGTGGTGGCGGAGGTCGAGGGGCGCTACGCCGCCGCCGAGGCGATGGCCGAACCGGTCCCCTGACGGCACGCCTCAGCCGTTCGCGGCGATATCCTCCAGCAGTGCCGCGAGGGTGCGGACCGGGAAGCCGGTGCCGCCCTTGGGCGTGTAGCCCCACGGCCCGCCGGTGTTGAAGGACGGGCCCGCGATGTCCAGGTGCGCCCAGGGCAGGCCCTCGGCGACGAACTCGCGCAGGAAGATCCCGGCCGCCAGCATGCCGCCGAAACGGGTGCTGGGCTGGTTGGTGATGTCCGCGATCCGGGAGTCCAGGTCCTTGCGCAGGTGCTCGGGCAGCGGCATCGCCCAGGCGTCCTCGCCGACGCCGCGGCCGAGGCCCGCGATCCGGTCCCGCAGGTCCTCGGAGCCCATGACGGCCATGGTCCGGACGCCCAGCGCGACCATCTGCGCGCCGGTGAGGGTGGAGGTCTCGACGAGGTAGTCCGGGCCGTCCTCGGCCGCGCGGACGATCGCGTCCGCCAGGATCAGCCTGCCCTCGGCGTCGGTGTTGAGCACCTCGACGGTCTTGCCGCCGTACATCCGGAGCACGTCACCGGGTCGGTAGGACGAGCCGGACGGCATGTTCTCCGCCATCGGCACCGTCGCGGTGACCGCCACCGGCAGCTCCAGGGTGGCGGCGAGCACCGTGGTCGCGATGACGGCGGCGGCGCCGGACATGTCCGACGTCATGTGGTCCATGCCGGCCGCCGGCTTGATCGAGATGCCGCCGGTGTCGAACGTGATGCCCTTGCCGACCAGCGCGACCCTCTTGACCGGGTGCGCGCCGCCGGACCAGCTCAGCCGGACGAGGCGGGGGAGTCGGGCGGACCCCTTCCCGACCCCGACGATGCCCCCGTACCCGCCTTCGGCGAGCTCGTGCGGCCCGAGGACCTCGACGTGGAGGCCCGCGGCCTCGCCGAGCTCCTTCGCGCGGGCCGCGAAGGTCTCCGGGTAGAGCTCGTTGGGCGGGGTGTTGACCAGGTCGCGCGCGGTGGCGACGGCCTCGGCCACCGCCGTGGCGTGCCGGAGCGCCGCCTCGTCCACCCCCGGCAGCTCGACCAGCCCGACCGGGGCCTTGCCGTGGTCGCTCTTGAACTCGGCGAACCGGTAGGCGCCGAGCAGGACGCCCTCGGCGGCAGCGGCCAGGTCGACTGCGCCGAGGGTGGAGACGACCCGCTCCGAACCGGCCAGGGCCCGCGCGGCCGCGCCGGACGCGCGCCGGACGGCGTCGGCGTCGGGCTCCCTGCCGAGGCCCACGCCGACCACGAGTGGAGCGGCGACCGCGCCGCGGGAGGGCAGCCGGACGATCTCCTCCGCCTTCCCGGTGGCGCCCGTCACAGCGAGCAGCGCGGCGAGCTCACCGCCGAACGCGGCGTCGAGCTCCTCGGCGCCCGGGGCGAGCGCGGGCTCGTCCGCCTGCAGCACCCCGACGAGCACGGCCGCGGCCTCTGCCGCGGCGGGGGAGCCCGCGAGCGTGCCGAGGCGGGTTCCGGACTGGGGCTCGGCGGTGGTCGTCAACGCGGGCGCTCCTTCGACGGTCGAGGCAGGTCACGCGATCATCACGGCGAGACCTCTTCGAGATGCTAATGACACCCTCGCGGGGCCGTTTCGCACAGGGTCGGATGCGATCGTGGAGGGGTGGCCCCCCCAGATACCGTGACCCTCGGCCGTCGGCTGGGCATCGCGGACCTCGTGGTGCTCGGTCTGGTCGCCATGCTCGGGTCCGGGGTGTTCGTGGTCTTCGCGCCCGCGGGGGCGGCGGCCGGGAGGTGGCTCGGGCTGTCCGTGCTGCTCGCCGCGGTCGTGGCCACGCTGTGTGCGTTCGCCACCGCCGAGCTGGCGCCCTCCGCCGGGCTCGGCGCCGGCTACACCGCCGGGTACCAGGCGGCGCGGGACCGGCTGCATCCCGCCGTCGGACGCCTCGCGGGGATCGCGCTGCTGACCGGCGGCATCGGGTCCGCCGCGGCCGCGGCGGGGGTGTTCGGGGCCTATGTGCTGGGCACGTCCCGGCTCGTCACGGGCATCGTGGTGATCGCGATCGCGGCCGCGGTGAACATCGTGGGGGTCCGGGCGACGACACGGGCCTCCTGGCTGCTCGCGGGCGGGACGCTCGTCGTGCTGCTGGTGGTGGTCGTCGTCGGACTGCTGGGTCCGGGGGGCAGCGCGACGCTCTCCGCGGCGGCGACCGCGAGCGAGGCTGCGCGGGGCGTCGCGGTGCCGTCGGTGCAGCCCGCCCAGGGGGTGCTCGGCGTACTGTCCGCCGCCGGACTGGTGTTCTTCGCGTTCATCGGGTTCGCGAACGTCGGCACCCACGGCGAGGAGGTCCGCACCCCCACCCGGACGCTGCGCCGGGCCGTCCCGATCGCGCTCGGGATGTGCACACTGATCTACCTCGCCGTTGCGGGGGCGCTGCTCGTGGGGCTCGGGACGGACCGGCTGGGGAGTGAGCACGCGCCACTCGTCGCGCTCGTCGACACGGGGCAGGCGCCGGCGCTGGGGGTGCTGGTGCGGATCGGCGCCGCCGTCGCGGCGGGGTCCACGCTGCTCGCGGTGCTGGTCGGGGTGAGCCGCACGTCCTCGGCGATGGCGGTGCACTCGGACGTGCCACCCTCCTTCGGGAGGGTGTGCGGATCCGGCGCCCCCTGGCGGTCGGACGTCCTGGGCGCGGCCCTCGCCGTGCTGGTCGCGGTCCTGGCCGGGCCGGTCGCCTCCATCGCGTTGTCCGCCTTCGCGATGTTGGTCCACTTCGCGATCGTGCACGTCGCGGTGCTGCGGACGCCCGGGCGGCGGGTGCCCGCGTGGGTGCCGGTGCTCGGGATGGTCCTCTGCCTGGGGCTGGCGGCGCTGCTGCCTGCCACCTCGGTGCTGATCACCCTCGGAGCGCTCGTCGTGGGGTGGGGGCTCTCGGAGCTCTCGGCGCTGCGGGGGCGGCGGCGGGCGGCGGTGGAGACGGAGGAGCCGCCGGGGGAGCAGGCGGCGTGATCCGCGGTGCGGGTGGCCTAGGCTGCGCGCCGTGGACCTGATCTCCGGCCCCCTGCACGACCGGCACGTCGCGCTCGGCGCGACCCTCGGTGCCTTCGGCGGCTGGTCGATGCCGATCTCCTACCCTGCGGGCACGGTGGCCGAGCACACCGCGGTCCGCGAGGCCGTCGGCGTCTTCGACGTCAGCCACCTCGGGAAGCTGCAGGTCAGCGGGCCGGGGGCGGCGGCGTTCGTGAACTCCTGCCTCACCGCGGACCTGGACCGGATCGGTCCGGGGCAGGCGCAGTACACGCTGTGCTGCACCGACTCCGGCGGGGTCGTGGACGACCTCATCGCCTACCTGGTGAGCCCGGACGACGTGCTCCTGGTCCCCAACGCCGCCAACTCGGCGACCGTCGCGTCCCTGCTGGCCGACGCCGCGCCGTCCGGCGTCACGATCACGGACCGGCACCGGGAGCTGGCCGTGATCGCCGTGCAGGGGCCGCGCTCCGCCGAGCTGTTCACCACGATGTTCGCCGGGTTCGAGGGCATCGGTGGGCTCGACTACATGGCGTTCACGGACGCGGGCGCGGTCCGGGTCTGCCGCACGGGCTACACCGGCGAGCACGGCTACGAGCTGCTGGTGCCCGCGGACCAGGCGGGCGCGATCTGGGACGGGCTGCTGGCAGGCGCCGCGTCCGTCGGGGGGCTGGCCTGTGGGCTCGGCGCGCGGGACACGCTCCGCACCGAGATGGGCTACCCACTGCACGGCCAGGACCTCTCGCCGGACATCACGCCGGTGCAGGCCGGGGCCTCGTGGGCGGTGGGCTGGTCGAAGCCCGCGTTCTGGGGCCGGGAGGCGCTGCTCGCCGAGAAGGAGGCGGGCCCGGTCCGGCGGCTGCGGGGCCTGCGGTCGACCGGGCGCGGTGTGCCGCGGGCCGGGATGACCGTGCTGCGAGGCGGCGCCCCGGTCGGCGTGACGACGTCCGGCACGTTCTCCCCGACGCTGCGGACCGGCATCGCGCTGGCCCTGATCGACACCGCGGCGGGGGTCGCCGTCGACGACGTGCTGTCGGTGGACGTGCGGGGGCGGGGACTGGAGGTCGCCGTGGTCAAGCCGCCGTTCGTCCCGTCGCACGTCCGATGATCTTCACACCCGACCGGCCGGGACCCGCGCTTGCCGGGCGGGTTACCGTTTGGTCATGACCGCGCCGCAGTTCACCGTCGTCCCCCACCCCGCCCCGGTGTCGGAGCAGCGGCGGGCCGAGATCCTGGCCGCGCCCGGGTTCGGGCGGTTCTTCACCGACCACATGGTCTCGATCCGGTGGACGCGCGGCGCGGGCTGGCACGAGGCGAAGGTCGAGCCCTACGGGCCGATCGCGCTGGACCCGGCGACCATGGTGCTGCACTACGGCCAGGAGATCTTCGAGGGGCTCAAGGCCTACTCCCAGCCGGACGGCACGGTCGCCTCCTTCCGCCCGGAGGCGAACGCGGCGCGGTTCCGGCAGTCCGCGGTGCGGCTCGGCATGCCCGAGCTGCCGGACGAGCTGTTCCTCGCCGCGATCGAGGAGCTGGTCCGGGCCGACCGCGCGTGGGTCCCGCCCGCGGGTGGGGAGGAGTCGCTCTACCTGCGGCCCTTCATGATCGCGACCGAGGTGGGGCTGGGCGTCAAGCCCGCGGACGAGTACCTGTTCCTGCTGATCGCCTCGCCGGCGGGCGCGTACTTCCCGGGCGGGGTCAAGCCCGTCGACGTCTGGCTGTGCACGGACTTCACCCGGGCCGCGGTCGGCGGCACGGGCACCGCCAAGTGCGGCGGGAACTACGCCGCCTCGCTGCTCCCGCAGGCCCAGGCCGCGGCGCACGGCTGCGCGCAGGTCGCGTACCTGGACGCCGCCGAGAAGAAGTGGATCGAGGAGATGGGGGGCATGAACATGTTCTTCGTCTTCTCCTCCGGCGAGCTGGTCACACCCGAGCTGTCCGGCTCGATCCTCGAGGGGGTCACCCGCCAGTCGCTGCTGGTGCTGGGCAAGGAGATCGGGTGCGAGGTCGTCGAGCGGCGGATCTCGGCGGACGAGTGGATCCGGGGGTGTGCGGACGGCTCGATCACCGAGGTCTTCGCCTGCGGCACCGCGGCGGTCATCACACCGATAGGGAATCTGAAGTACCAGTCCGGGGACGAGATCCGCACGGTCCGGGTCGCGGACGGGGAGCCCGGGGCGGTCACCACCCGCCTGCGCGACCAGCTCACCGACATCCAGCGGGGCAAGGCCCACGACACCCACGGCTGGATGAAGCCCCTCTGACCCGCGAGTCCCACACCACCGTCCGCGAGTCCCACACCACCGTCCGCGAGTCCCACACCGCCGTCCGCGAGTCCCACACCGCCGTCCGCGAGTCCCACACCGCCGTCCGCGAGTCCCACAGCACCGTCCGCGAGTCCCACGCCACGGGCCGCG
>Ga0207641_10003037_pt1 | contig 15123 bp, 14 predicted proteins | sample KBSSwiS62_FD_184306 | JGI IMG/M metagenome (GOLD analysis project Ga0207641, IMG submission 184306) | Switchgrass rhizosphere microbial communities from Kellogg Biological Station, Michigan, USA - KBS Switchgrass S6-2 (SPAdes) (version 2) | ecosystem: Host-associated > Plants > Roots >... | reverse complement strand
TATTTACAAACTTATACCAGGTAGGTGTTTCTTATCCGTTTGACCGTGTAAGAAGTATTCGTTTAAATGCTGCCTTCCGTTCAGATAAATTTGTAATTCTTGCTGATGATCTGAACCAGCCACCGGTAACATTGGAGATTGAAGACATTAAAAAGCAATATGCCATATTACATGCTGAGTATGTATATGATGATGCCATTAACCCGGCACTGAATATTTGGTATGGCTTGCGCTATAAATTTTATGTCGACTGGAATTCCAAGATTAATAAAACATCTGGCGTCACTGCAGATAATCCATATTCACTCAATTTTGGTGGCGATGGAAGATTGTTTATTCCTATCTATCGTAATTTCATTTGGGCATTGCGTGGAGCTTTTGATCTTTCATGGGGTACACAAAAAATCATTTACTATGCCGGTGGTGTTGACAATGACCTGTTTCCAAAATTTAATGACGCCAACAAACCTGATCCGGATTATGACTATGCATTCCAATCTTTGGCTGTTAACCTGAGAGGATTCAATCAAAATGTGGCCAATGGAAATAATGCGGCTGTGATCAATAGTGAATTACGTTTACCGGTATTCAGTACCTTATTTAATAAGCCGATCAACAATGCATTCCTAAGAAACTTCCAGTTTGTACAATTTTTCGATCTTGGAACTGCATGGAATGGCAAATATGATAAAATAGAAAGGCCCTCAGTGTTATATAGCCAGCCAGGGAATCCTGTTGTGGTGAAAATAAAAGCTGGTGGTATTGGTCCTTTCGCCGGTGGTTATGGATTCGGCGTTCGCAGTACAATACTTGGTTATTTCCTGCGTCTTGATACTGCCTGGGAAATGAATGGTGTCTTTAAAGGAAAACCGCTTTGGTATTTTGCAATGGGATTGGATTTCTAATTTAAAATTTGAGATTTGAAGTTTATACAAGACCTCCCTCTATGGGAGGTTTTTATTTTTATGTACTTAGCAATTGAATAACTATTAAGCTTCTGTTGCGTCGCTCCATTCATCGTTCCATTCTATATTGAGCTTTTTGTTTTACATTTCATAATCAAACCACTAGTATGAAACGATGCACAGGAATTTTTATCTGCGCTTTTATTGCATTACAGGTAACCGCTCAGCAAAATAAAATTGACAGTCTTCAGCAATTATTAGCAATTGCAAAAGAAGATACTACCCAGGTAAATTTATTGAACCAGGTGTCCAGATCTTTTTTTAGTTCGAATACCGATTCTGCATTAATTTATGCTGACCGGGCAAAGGAATTCTCTCAAAAAATTGGTTACGTTAAAGGTGAGGTACGTTCTCTTACTCATATCGGCAGTATAATGATCATGACAGGAAATTTTTCGAAAGCTTTGGAAATTGGATTGGAAGCCCTTACAAAAAGTGAGGCCTCAGGTGATGAGCGATTGATAGCAATTTCTTATCATATTTTGAATGGAGTTTATTCAGAGCAGGGAGATCTCAAGCGGGCAATGCCGTATGGATTAAAAGAAAAAAAGATACTTGAAAAAATTAATGATGAATGGACTTTGTCGAGTAATCTCGTAAACATTGGCAATACCTATAGGCTATTAAATCAATTAGATTCTGCCCGTATTTATTTGAACCAAAGCTTAAACATTGCGTTGAGAATAGGACGTACTGGTGTGATAGCTGCTTCATATCTTAACCTCGGATTGATCCATGCAAAAACAAAACGATACGATATTGCCATAGGTTATCTCAGGCTTGCCATTCCCAATTTCAAAATAGATGATGATAATCTTTATTTACTTATCAGTACTTATGATGCACTTTCGGAGGTATATGATTCTACAAACCAGACGGATTCGGCTTTTTACTACGCAAGGCTGACATATGATCAAGCTAAGGAAATGGATTATATCTGGGGAGTTCTGTCTTCGTCACAAAGGCTTGCTTCGCTTTTTAAAACATCAAAACAGTTAGATAGTTCAGTTGTATACTATGAAATAGCGATGGCTGCCAAAGACAGCTCAACCAACCAGGAAAAACAAAAACAGATACAGGCATTAACCTTTAATGAAGAATTAAGGCAAATCAAAATTGCCAAACAGAAAAGCGAAGAAGTTGCAGCAAGAAAAAGAAATCTTGAGCTAGCAGGCATTGCAATTTTTATTCCTTTGTTTTTATTGGCCGTCCTGTTATTAGGCAGAAGAAAAGTCAAATCAAGAACGATTGAATTTCTCGGTATACTTGGGTTATTGTTTCTTTTTGAATTTATCGTATTATTAGTTCATCCTTATATAGGTCATTGGACACATGAATCACCGTTATGGATGTTATTAATACTAGTAGCAGTAGCTGCTATATTGATACCGCTTCATCATAGATCAGAAGCATGGATCAAAAAGAAACTTGCAACTGCAAAAGCATAATGGATGACATTACTATAAAAATCTCCCTTTCCGGGAGATTTTTTGTTTAAATTCATTTTAATAATCCTTAAACATGAAGAAAGTTACTTGCTTCTCCTTCCTCTTTTTGGTGACATTATTTTTGTCAGCTCAGCAAAATAAAAATGACAGCTTGCACCAGCTATTGTTTGTCGCAAAAGAAGATACAAGCAAAGTGAAATTGCTGAATCAATTATCCCGAAATTTTATTGAGAGTAAACCTGATTCAAATTTATTTTATGGGTTGCAGGCTTTGGAATTATCCAGAAAGATCAATTACAATAAAGGAGAAATTGACGCATTATTAAATACATGTGCTGGCTTTACATTCAGTGGTAATTATTCAAAAGCACTTGAAAATGCACTGGATGCTTTGAAAGAAAGTGAAGCAATTCATAATGACCCCCAGATTGCCCAATCTTTTGTTGCTATTGGGAACGTTTATAGTGTCAAGGAAGATCATAGGATGGGGATACCTTATGAACTAAAAGCGAAAGAGGTTTATGAGAAGATCCACGATTCTCTCAATGTTGGGACGACCCTTTTAAACACAGGCGTAGCATATAACGAACTAAATCAATTAGATTCCGCACGGATATATTTTAATGAAAGCCTTGGAATAGCTCTTCGTTTTAAAAATGATGACCTAATGTCTTCGGTATATCTGAGTTTAGGGATAGTAAATTTAAAAATGAGGCAGTACGATGTTGGGATGTCGTATTGCAGGTTGTCTCTTCCTTATTATAAAAAAACAAATAATCATTTATTTCTTAGCAGCATTTATTATTTTATGAGCAACATATTTGATTCAACTGCCCGGAGGGATTCCGCGTTTTATTATAGTCATTTAGCGCTGCACCATGCCCGGGAAATGGGCTCACCACAACTAATGTTGTTTTCGACAAAGCAACTTTCCGCCCTCTTCAAAGAAAGTAACAAGTTGGATAGTGCATTTATTTATCACGAAATGGCCATGAATGCAAAAGACAGTTTAACCAACCAGGAAAAACAAAGACAGGTACAGGCATTAACTTTTAATGAACAAATGCGTCAAATTGAAATTGCCAAAAAGAAAAGTGAAGAAGTTGCAGCAAGAAAAAGAAATCTTGAGTTAGCAGGGATCGCCATTTTTATTCCTTTGTTTTTGTTTGCTGTCCTGTTATTAGGCAGAAGAAAAGTCAAGTCGAGAACCATTGAGTTTCTTGGCATACTTGGGTTATTGTTCCTTTTTGAATTTATCGTGCTTTTTACCCATCCTTATATCGGGCATTGGACACATGAATCGCCGGTTTGGATGTTATTAATATTAGTAGCAGTAGCTGCTATATTGATACCACTTCATCATAGATCAGAAGCATGGATCAAAAAGAAACTCGCTAGTAAACCCGAAGTGAAACTTCAGCCTGAAACTTTATAACATTGTGAAAAAATGAAAGTCCCGCCGCAACGGGACTTTCCGAACTAAAACCAACTCCAACAAAAGGTTAATGACTATTACTATTTATGAATATTTTTCGTCTCAATTCCTCCGTCGGTTCTTTTAATATCTCATTCCACTTCCAACTATGAATTGAATTGCTTTTCTTTCCCTGGAGAAATGCCTTTTTCATTTTACTCCAATATTCTGGCATTGTAATAAAGCCATAAGCTACTGTTGCCAATACAGGAAATGAAATGCGACCATTGCCAAACATAAAGCTTTGCAAACAAGCTTCTCCTTCTTCTGTTGTATCATAACCGAGTAATACATGCTTCAGATCATGTCGTGCATAATGTTTGAGTAATGGCAGGTTTCTTTGCTTCAAAAAAAGAAACAGGTCATTACCCAATGTTCCTGCCGGAAAAAATCTCAATTCATCTTCACAGTAAGTAAATTCATTCGGTCTACTCACCAACTTTAGCATTGGCAAAGCGATCTTGTGAGTTAAAAGCACGAGAATAGTTTCTCTTATTTTTTTCAACCTGCTTTTCATAAATTATTTTTTACCATTGTAATTTTCTTGAGAAATACATGATAATGCCGAGTGCAAGGAACAGACCGATGCTTCCCATCAGCAATGCATAATCCTGTAATTGTATGATCGTGAAAATATATCCGTACACAACAGTGAGCACAAAACCGATAAAAATTGCAAGCTTCGACGATCTCATAATGCTTCCAACAAACCAGGTCACCAATCCAATGGTAGCGATCCCGGCGATCAGGTAAGCAAGGTTGAAGCCCGTATATTCTGAGATGGATAAAAGCAAAGTGTAAAATAAAACAAGAGCCAATCCTGCCAACCCATATTGAATAAGATGAAGGTTCCTTTTATAGATCGTTTCAATCAGAAAAAAAGCAGCGAATGTAAGAATAATACAAAGCAGTGCATATTTTACCGAACGTTCTGTTTTATTATACTGATCAACCGGTATAATAAGATTAGCTCCCATTGCTGAGGCTTGCAGGTTGTTAAATTGATCATTCCAAACCATCGGAGTGGTGCGATTCAGGTATTTCCATTTTACATCTATTCCGCTATCAGATGCATTGGGCGATTCAGGGATCTTTATACCCGTAAAACTTGGATCGGGCCAACTTCCTGTCAGCTGGATTTTTGTCTCTCTTGCTGCCGGTGCAAACATGAGTTGTTGCGAACCATGCAAAGAAAATTTTAGGGTGAATACATTTTGCGTATCTGCGTCTTCTGCTTTTAACGGAACAGCTGCATACAATGCTTCACCAACTTTTTCATTTGCTTCTGCCCATGGCTGACAAAGAAAACTGCTATCCTTCCATTTTATAAATATCTCTTCATTGATACCCCGACTTAGGTCAGATACCTGCAGCAAAAGTTTTGCTTCTGACCATAAAAGATTTGCAGCCGGTACATTTAATTCCCGAAATTTAATGTCGTTGAATTTTGCAGAAATAGAAATATCTCCTTCGTAAACCGCTATCTCATAAATACCGCGGTGGCGTTTCTGTGGGGATACCGAAGAATTGATATCCAACTGATCGGCAATGAACCATGCATATTTTTTTTGATTAACAAGTCCATTTGCTGTTCCAAGATAAGGGATCATTAAAATTGGCCCGGTGATCGTTTGTCTTCCCGCCCATTTGCTACTCACTTCCTCTATCGCTTCCTTTTGCCTGTTCGCCCTTTCATTGATCACATCGCGAATAAGATTAGTAGGTATCCAAAGAAAAAATGCCATTACAAAAATTATCACTGCTTTAAAAAACAGCTTACCCTTATCAAGCAGGGTATAAACAGGGTTCCTTGACTCAGTTGTTTCCATTTTATTTAAAATTGATTTGGTTTATGATTGATCAAATTCTTTATTGAATAATACATAACATAAAAAAAGCTGCCAAACAAGACAGTAACCGCCCATGTTCCAAAGTGATCAAAGGGATTAAACAGCCTGTCTAGAATATCACCAGCCAGTTCACCTGGGTTAACAATTATATCCCAACTGTTCCAGCGCAGGTACCGGCCCATATAGATCCCAAAGGCGCAGAGAAAAAAAGAACATAGCATTATGATGCCTGAAATTTTTCTTCCATAACGATTGAGTAAAATTTTTTCTACTGTTAACAGTGATAAGAGTCCAAGTAACAAACCATTTAATGCGGCGCTGAACAACAGAAGAATATCATACCAATAAGGAATAGGAGCTCTTTGTTTTAAATGTAAAAAGTCAGTGATGATATAAGGAGCGTTGGGCAAGAACAAAAGCCAAAGAGCAGTTACAAAGAATATTTTCCATTGGTTATTTATGTTGCTGAGTTTTTGACTAAGCGCAAAAGGTATCCAGGCAAGAAATAAATTCCATGCAAGAAAAACATAAGTAAGTTCATTGCTCATTATTATTCTTATGATCAATAAGGATAGTGTAAAGCCTAATGGGATAATGATCCTTTTACTGAAACTCATTTTAAAAAATTTAAAAATTGAACCAATGCGGGAATGAATATGATAAGGCCAATGATGAGGCTTGTGATCGATGCCACTAAAACGGCGCCGGCTGCCACATCCTTGATGATCTTGATAGTCGGATTAAAGTCTGTGGTAACAAGATCACAGTAACTTTCAATAGCAGAGTTGATCATTTCAAGCGAAATGACTAATCCAATACAAAACAACACAAGCAGCCATTGAAAAGATGAAAGAGAAACCACAAACCCAAGTATGATCGCAGTTGTACCGATCACCATTTGAATTTTACCATTCCGGTCACGGGAAAAAAATTGTTTTATTCCCAGCAATGCAAATAGCACTGCGTTAAAAAATGTTTTCATTTGTTACTAGTTTTTTCGGCTACCCATTTCCACCAGAATGCTGTGCAGGTAGCAAATACAAAAATTGAATACAGGTCATCAGACACTGAGTGTCCGTTTCTAACAACAGCCATACATACCGGCACCATAAAAAGAATTGCCAGGATCGTTACTATGAAACCCGCAAGATGAACAGGAATATATATCCATCCCAATTGCTTAAACCATATTGTTTTCATTTTGATATGCTTTTTGTTTTAATATTATTTTCATGACCTATTTTCTAATGATCAAGCGATAAGCAGATCGAACGCCTCCTTTGTTTGAGATTTCTCTTTTTCTTCAGCTTCTAAACGTTTTATATTCTTTAAACAAATGATCAATGGGAACAATCCAATAATTCCAAAAGAACAATCAATTAGTCTCCACCAAAATGGCATGCCTCTAAAATGTCCTGCTATAATTGCGAAGGGAATGATCAAAATGCAGGCAATCACACCAAACTCGATCACCCATTTATTTTTTACGGGGTCTCTTAATGGGCCAATAAAAAGAATGGCCAATACAAAATGTGCAAAGGCAAGCCAATCATAACTGTAAAAGAGAAAAGGATAATCTTTTGATGTGTGCCTTATGCCAATCAAAACTTCATCCAGAAAGCCCTTTATACTTCCTTCAAAAGGAAAATGATTTATGACATAGGTAAGCTCTTGTTCAACGGGGATGGCTGTGAAGCCGCTGACGAAAAGTGCGGCTATAAAAACTCTTAGCCAGTTGCGAACGATCTGTTTTTCTTTATTCATAAAAAGTACTTTGTATTTCAAAGTGTAGCCACAAAAAAAATTATTTAACTCCTTTGATCATATTTTCCAATGCCGCAATATGATCAGCAAATGCTTTTTCACCTGCTTTCGTTACCGAATAAGTTGTATTTGTCTTTTTACCCACAAATCCTTTTTTAATTTTTAAAAAACCATTTTCTTCAAGATTCTGTAAATGAGTGGCGAGATTTCCATCTGTGACTTCCAGCATTTGCTTAAGGTCATTAAAATTTATTTCCTCATTCACCAACAGCACACTCATGATGCCAAGGCGGATGCGATTATCAAAAATTTTATTTAAGCCAGTTATCGGATTCTTCAATTCCTAATTTTTTATTCAGTTAACCTTATCCATTTCTTTCATATTTCCACCACATCACGAAACCATAGATGATATGCAAAACTCCAAATCCTGCCGCCCAAAAATACAAGCCGTAACCCACAAATTGTGTATTGATCAACCCTAACAGGATCTGTGATAATCCAAGATATTTAACGTCTGTAAGTGTATACTTGCTTGCATTTACAAGGGCCAGGCCATAAAAGACCAGGCAAGCCGGCGCTATAAATATCCATTCATTGTATTGATACATCGCAAGGATAAATAAGCCTCCTGCAACTAATGGGATCAGCAAATTGATCGTAAGTCTTTTGGCTGTAAGATCCCAAACAGGTAATTTATTATGTCTCGCTTTTCTCCATGTAAAATAAAATGCAGCCACCCATGCAGCTGCAAGCACCAACATTGAAATTATAAACAGATCAATCTTTAGCTGATGGAAACCACTATCTGTATATCCCCCGTTATTAAAAATTACATAATAATCATCCAGCTTTTGTTTGGCAAACCATGCACCTATCAATGCGCAGATACCTGCTGCGATCCCACTCAAGCCACTTAATGAAATGAAACGGGATGATCGTTCCATAATGCGTTTTATATCCTGGAGCGTGTCGAGAGTTTGCTGGTTTTGTTCGTTCATAAAAAGCACTTTGAAATACAAAGTAAATATTTCGAACCCATAATTCCAAATCTTTTTGACAGTAACACGTCTTTAACTAACACAAAATACGGGCTTCAAGTGCCGCTTTCTTAAATTTGTAAGCTGATGATGAAACCAACAGGTCTGTACATTCTTATATTGTTCCTTTTTTTGCCGGGCATGTTTGCTCTTTCTCAGCGAAAGATACTTGCTGGTGTCATTAAAGACGCTCATAGCGACGAATCGGTGGTTTTTGCTTCTGTAAAATTTATTAATTCATCAATCGGCAAACTTTCTGATTCCTCCGGAACATTTGTATTTGAACTGGCCCATTGGCCATCAGATACATTAGAGATCACCTGCGTTGGGTATCAGCCTTACAAATTATTTATTCCTGCAAGTATTGATTCCTTCGCTGTAGAGATCATGATGGAAAGAGGAACTTTTAATGAAGGGGCTAAAGTTAAAACCAAAGTGAACAAAGGTTTATTTCTCTGGCGAAAGATCGTACAGAATAAAGCCCGCAATGATAAATTCAGATTTAAAAACTTCTCCTATGAGGTTTATAATAAACTGGAACTAGATCTAAAGAATCTTAATTTTCAAAAGCTTTCAAAATTTAAACCGCTGAGGTCGATCAGTGATCTGATCAATGAAAACATTGATAGTTCAGAAGGCAGGCCTTTTTTACCAAGCTATTTTACCGAGGCGATCTCCGATTATTATTATCAACCTAAACCGCTTAAAAGAAGAGAAGTAATAAAAGCCGTAAATACATATGGCGTGGAAAATGAAAGTATACGTCCGTTGCTTGGCAACATGGACCAGAATGTAAGTGTATATGGAAATTTTATCCCGGTTATGGACAAGCAGTTTATAAGTCCTGCCAGCGATAATGGCGATAATTATTATAATTACCGGGTTGTAGATACACAGACAGTAAATCAAAACCGTTTTTATCACCTTGTATTTACCCCAAAACATAGGGGCGAAAATACTTTTGAAGGTGATTGTTGGGTACATGCCGGCACTTATGCAATTCAGAAAATGAACCTTCGACTGGGAAGAGATGCAAATGTCAATTACCTGGAAACATTAAGCTTGATCCAGGAGTACCAATTGCTTGACGATTCCACCACCTGGTTTTTAGCAAGAGATAAATTTGTTGCCGACTATACTCCTCTTGGAAAACAAAAGCTCGCATTCATTGGTCGCAAAAACACCACCTATAAAAACATTGTGGTGAATGACTCTTCAGTGGTGCGTGAACTAAATAAAAACAAACTGCTTGAAGAAGTAATTGTATTACCCGGTGCTGAAGCGAAGGCTAAAGAATATTGGGAAGCGTCCAGGCATGAAGATCTGTCAGATAATGAAAAGGGCATTATTAAAATGATGGACACATTGGGCAATGATCCAAATTTTAAAAAATTCACAAACACAATGGGTTTTATCGGTACAGGCTATCTTAATACCGGAAATTTTCAATTAGGCCCCTGGTATAATTGGATAACACAAACCTCATGGGAAGGTCTCAGGCTTCGCTTTGATCTTGGTACTAATTACAAGTTTGATAGAAAATGGTGGTGGCATACTTATTTAGCGTATGGTTTCAGGGATCAGAAACTGAAGGGTAAAGCTGAACTGCTCTTTTTACCAGCTAAGCATCCACGAACTTATTTGTATGGTTCTTACTCCCATGATATTGATTATGGCCAAAGTTATATTGGCGAATTAACGAATGATAACATTTTTGCATTAGCTGTCCGCAAATCCGGGGTCCCCGTTAAGGTTATGAAAATTGAAGAAACACGATTTGAATATTTTCATGAAACCAAATCTGGATTTTCAGGTTTATTTGCAACGGCCTACAAACAATTCAATCCCCTGCAAAATATACCACCAAAAGATTCATTTCCGGTTTCAAGTGGCAAACCCTTACAAACTTTTGAAATATCACTGCGGCTTCGCTTTGCTTATCTTGAAAAATTCCTGGAGTCAAATTTTTTTCGCAGCAGTTTGGGAAGTCCATATCCTATTCCTGAATTAAAGATCACTCAGGGAATTTCAGATATTGGAAAAAGTGCATACAATTATACCAAGGTTATCGCGGGTGTTCATGATTATATTAAGGTCCCCCCGTTTGGCAGCTTTGAATATGATTTTATTGCAGGTAAAACTTTTGGCACCTTACCTTATACTTTTCTTGAAATTGCTCCCGGCAATGAGTTAAGCTATTATAACAAACATACTTTTAGTTTGATGAACAGGTATGAATATATTCATGACAAATTTGTTGCACTAAGTTTTGAACATAATATCGGCAATGGCATTTTCCGTCTTATACCACAACTTAAATTCCGGCAATTTTATACTATTAAAGCATTATGGGGTGGACTGAGTGATGCAAATAAAACGCTGAACTTTCTACCGGGGTATGATTTTAAATCACTCGACGGCAAAACTTATCTTGAAATAGGAACAGGTATTGATAACATCTTTAAAATTATCCGCCTTGATTTTATATGGAGACTTCTTCCCACCCCTTTACCCAAAGAAGCAAATAAAAGATTTGGCGTCTTTGGAAGTTTCAGGCTTTCGTTTTAATGAGAATGTTTTTATAATGAAGATGAATATTGTTTAACCAGCTGCAGTAATTCTATCATCTTTCGTTGCGCAGTTTACCCAGAGCGAAGCGAAGGGCACTCTTGTACTGCAACAATTCTATTAAACTTTTACTACCTTCCTTTTTGACTTTTATCTTTTGACTTTTTAATTTTTTTCCATGCCTCACTTCATTCTTGCACTCGACCAGGGGACTACCAGCAGCCGCAGTATTATTTTTGATAAACAGGGAAACATCATCAGCGTTGCGCAAAAAGAATTCAAACAAATATTTCCGCAACCGGGCTGGGTGGAACATGATGCCGAAGAGATCTGGAGTACACAATATGGCACAATGGCCGAAGCAGTGGCTAAAGCAGGTATCACAATGAAACAAGTGGCTGGTATCGGCATCACCAATCAACGTGAGACAACAGTGGTATGGGAACGTAGTACCGGTAAACCAATTTATTATGCTATTGTATGGCAGGACAGGAGAACTGCTGCTTATTGTGACGAATTGAAAGCAGCCGGCCATGCAAATATGATACAACAAAAAACCGGGTTGGTGATCGATGCCTATTTTTCTGCAACAAAACTGAAATGGATATTAGATAATGTAAATGGCGCAAGAACAAAAGCCGAAAATGGCGAGCTGGCATTTGGAACAATTGATAGCTGGCTGGTGTGGAAACTAAGTGGTGGAAATATTCATGTCACCGATGTTTCCAATGCATCAAGAACAATGCTGTTGAATATTCATACATGTCAGTGGGATGATGAACTGCTGAAACTTTTTAATATTCCAAGATCAGTTTTACCAGAAGTAAAAGCTTCAAGCAAAATTTATGGAACGACTGCAAGTGCAGTTCCCGAAATAAAGATTCCAATTGCAGGTATCGCCGGCGATCAGCAAGCGGCATTGTTTGGACAAATGTGTACGGCTCCCGGAATGGTAAAGAATACGTATGGCACTGGTTGTTTTATGCTGATGAACACAGGAACAAAAGCAATTGCCTCAAAAAATAATTTATTGACGACGATCGCATGGCAGATCGATGGTAAAACGGAATACGCATTGGAAGGAAGTGTATTTATTGCAGGTGCAGTTGTGCAATGGCTAAGAGATGGCTTAAAGATCATTCGCAAGTCTTTAGAAGTGGAAGCACTTGCTGCTTCAGTAATAGATAGCGAAGGTGTTTATATCGTTCCTGCATTTGCAGGATTGGGCACACCACATTGGAACCAGCATGCCCGTGGAAGTATTTTCGGATTGACAAGAGGAAGCAATAACTCGCATATTGCCAGGGCAGCCATTGATAGCATTGCTTATCAAACCTATGATGTATTGAAAGCTATGGAGGCTGATGCAGGAATATCAATTGCTGAATTAAGAGTGGATGGTGGTGCTACTATTAATAATTCATTGATGCAATTTCAAAGTGATATTCTGAATACAAAAGTCATCCGTCCAAAAATAACGGAGACAACAGCACTTGGTGCCGCTTATCTCGCCGGGCTTGCTGTTGGTTACTGGAAAAATGTTGAAGAGATACAAAAACAATGGCAGGTTGATAAAGAATTTTCTCCATCGATGAATGATAAGAAAAGAAATGAGTTGGTAAATGGATGGCAACGAGCGGTAAAGGCCGCTATTGCATGGGCAGATCAAAAATAATGAACAGGCAAGAACAAATAGACAAACTGAATTCAATTAAAGAATTTGATATCTGCATCATCGGTGGCGGCGCTACAGGCTTGGGTATTGCTGTTGATGCAGCATCAAGAGGATGTAAAACAATTTTACTGGAGAAATATGATTTTGCAAAAGGAACTTCATCACGCAGCACAAAATTGGTACATGGCGGCGTACGTTATTTACAACAGGGAAATATAAAGCTGGTAATGGAAGCATTGAAAGAAAGAGGTTTGTTGAAAAAGAATGCACCGCATCTCGTGAAAAATCAATCCTTTGTTATTCCTAATTATAAATGGTGGGAGAATTCATTCTATGGAGTGGGCCTGAAAGTGTACGATTGGATGGCAGGAAGTTTAGGATTAGGTCCCTCCCAATTATTAAATAAAGAAGAAACACTTGCGCTGGCTCCCAACCTTGATGAAGATGGCTTGCGTGGTGGCGTTCTTTATCATGATGGACAGTTTGATGATGCCCGACTCGCTATTCATCTTGCAATGACGGCAGCAGACCACGGAGCAGTTGTCATTAATTATATGAGTGTGGAAGGATTAATGAAGGAAAATGAAAAAGTCTGTGGGGTAATTGCAAAAGATATGTTGAAAGATGCTTCGCAAAGCTCAGCCTACGAGATAAAAGCCAAAGCAGTTATCAATGCCACAGGGATTTTTTCCGATAGCATTTCCAAAATGGATGATAAAGATGCAGAACCATTGATCTCTCATAGCCAGGGAATTCATCTTGTTTTTGATAAGGAATTTCTTTTATCTGATACTGCGATCATGATCCCGAGAACGGATGATGGCCGTGTATTGTTTGCTGTGCCCTGGCACAATAAAATAATTATTGGCACAACAGATACACCGGTACCCGCAGCAAGTGAAGAGCCTGTTGCATTGAAAGAAGAGATTGATTTTGTGATGCAGCACATTCATCACTATTTAAAAAAAGATCCGTCGTATAATGATGTTCGCAGTGTTTTTGCGGGGTTAAGGCCATTAGTAAAAAGTAATTCTAAAATAACATCTGCCATTTCAAGAGACCATCATATTGCAGTTTCTGATTCGGAACTCATAAGTATTACCGGTGGCAAATGGACCACATATCGTAAAATGGCGGAAGATGTAATGGAAATAGCTATACATAAAGCAGGCATGAGTGAAAAAGAATGTGTAACTAAGAATTTACACATTCATGGTTATAAAGAAAACAACGATTATACAGCGGCATTATATTATTATGGAGCTGATGAGACGGCTATTAAAGCGCTAGTTAAAAAGGATACTTCACTTGCCGAATCGATCCATCCCTCATTGCCTTACATAAAAGCAGAAATTATCTGGGCTTTACAAAATGAAATGTGTATGACTGTAGAAGATGCGCTTGCAAGAAGAACAAGAGCATTGTTGCTTGATGCAAAAGCCGCTATTGAATCAGCTTCGCTTATAGCAAATATGATGGCCAAAGAAATGGGTAAAAATGAAAATTGGATAAAAGAACAAATTGATAGCTTTATTTCTGTTGCGAAGAATTATCTTCCAACATCAAACCCAAAACTTCAAACCTCAAACTGATTGCTTATGTCTCCTTTTCTTGGCGAATTTATCGGTACAATGCTGCTCATCATCATGGGTGATGGCGTAGTAGCAAATGTTGTTTTAAATAAAACCAAAGGTAATAATGGCGGATGGATCGTTATTGTTTTCGGTTGGGCCATGGCCGTATTTCTTGGTGTGTATGTGTCTACAAGCCTTGGCAGTAGTGGTCATTTAAATCCTGCAGTTACAATTGCAATGGTTGCATTCAACAATTTTGATGCGACGCTTTTACCTACTTATATTCTTGCACAATTTGCCGGGGCCATAACAGGGGCTATTATTGTTTGGCTTGCATACAAACAACATTTTGATAGTACCGATGATAAAGATGGAAAACTTGCAGTTTTTTGCAACGCACCGGCTATAAGGGGATATGGATATAATCTTATCACTGAGATCATCGGCACATTTGTTTTAGTATTTGGTGCAATAGCGATGTCAAAACCAGCATCAACTCTTGGAACATTGGATGCATTGCCTGTTGGCTTACTTATATTAGGAATAGGCTTATCACTTGGCGGTCCTACGGGCTATGCTATTAATCCTGCAAGAGACCTGGGTCCTCGTATTGCCCATTTTATTTTACCAATAAAAAATAAAAGAGACAGTGATTGGGGTTATTCGTGGATACCGGTTGTTGGGCCGATCATTGGCGCATTGATTGCCGCTTATCTTTTTAAACTTATATAACATGAATAAGATATTTTTTATTATTACAGCCGT
>Ga0207641_10003036_pt1 | contig 15125 bp, 17 predicted proteins | sample KBSSwiS62_FD_184306 | JGI IMG/M metagenome (GOLD analysis project Ga0207641, IMG submission 184306) | Switchgrass rhizosphere microbial communities from Kellogg Biological Station, Michigan, USA - KBS Switchgrass S6-2 (SPAdes) (version 2) | ecosystem: Host-associated > Plants > Roots >... | reverse complement strand
TCACCCGTTATGCACCGTAGCCCGGGATCGAGATCCACGTGAGAAGGAAGCGAGTCCTGAGAGGAACGATGTCGGTCGTCATCGTCGAGTGAAACGCAGGAGGCAAATCAGGAGGCAGCCATGAGCACCGCAGTCCAGGTCCGCACGGAGAGCGTCGACTCGAAAACCCGCGCCGTCGACATGAAGCTCGAGGTCGTCGAGCTCCCCGTTTCCGACGTCGAGCGCGCCGCAAAGTTCTACGCGAGCCTCGGGTGGAGGCAGGACGTCACGCCGCCAGGCTCGGGCGTCTTCCAGTTCACGCCCCCGGGCTCCGGATGCTCGGTGCAATGGGGCAAGGGCCGCACGACGGCGGCGCCGGGGTCCGCGCAGGGGCTCTGGCTGATCGTCACCGACCTCCAGGCGGCCCTGGACCAGCTGGCCGCCGCAGGGGTCCCCGTCGACGACGTGTTCCACTTCGATGCGAACGGCAAGGCTCCCGGCATCGACCCCGAGCATGGCACTTACCGTTCGTTCGCGTCGTTCCGCGATCCGGACGGGAATCGCTGGCTCTTCCAGGAGATCACGACGCGGCTTCCAGGCCGCATCGACGCGGCCGCGACGACGTTCGCCTCCGCTTCCGACCTCGCGAGCGCCATGCGCCGCGCAGAGGCCGCGCACGGCGAGCACGAGAAGCGCACCGGCCAGAGGGACGCGAACTGGTCCGACTGGTACGCGGAATACATGGTGGCGGACCAGAGCGGCACGAAGCTGCCGTTGTGAGCGCGCGACGGGTGGAGCTCGCTCCGATGAAGGAATCGGACCATGCGCGCTGACATCACGGCCGGCGGGAAGTTTCCCGACTACGAGCTGCCCGATCACACGGGCTCGCCACGCCGGGTGAGCGAGCTGCAGGGCGAGGACCTCCTGATCCTCACCCTGGCGCGCGGCCACTACTGCCCGAAGGAGCACCAGCAGCACCTGCAGCTCGCCGCGTTCTATCCGCAGATCGCCGTCGCGTACACGCAGATCGCCACGATCTCGACCGACGACCACCACACGACCCAGGAGTTCCGCGCGTCGGTCGGCGCCCAGTGGCCCTTCCTTTCCGACCCGGAGCGAACGGTTCAGAGGGACCTCGACATCCAGGAGTACACCGACCCGGAACACAACCCGATGATCCCGCACACGCTCGTGCTCAAGCCGGGCCTCGTGATTCACCGCATCTACAACGGCTACTGGTTCTGGGGCCGCCCATCGGTCGAGGACCTCCGCCAGGACCTGCGAGCGGTGACGCGCGAGATCCGCCCCGACTGGGACCTCGCTACTCCCGGCCTCCGCGCGCGATGGGACGTTGGCGACCATTCGCCTTTTCATGGATGGAACAAGCGCGCCGCTCGGAAGCCGGCCTCGTCTTGAGGAGGCGCGCCTGAGCGAAAAGACGGAGCTCGCCGGCCAGATCGTGGTCGTGATCGGCGGCACGGCGGGGATCGGTCTGGAGACCGCGCGCCTCGCCCGTTCCGAGGGGGCCGAAGTCATCCTGACTGCTCGAGATTCGAATCGGCTCTCGCGCGTTGCGGCCGATCTGGGCGCGCGGAACTCGTCGGCGTTCGACGCGACCGACTTCGAGCGGCTCGCGGGGTTCTTCGATCAGCTGACCGCCCCGATCGATCACGTCCTGGTCACCGGACCCGGTCCCTACTACGGGCCGCTGGCAGAGCTGGACCTCGCCAGGGCGCGCAGAGACATCGAGTCGCATCTGCTGCTGCCGATTCAGGTGGCCCGTGCCGCCGCGCGGAAGGTCCGACCGGGAGGAAGCCTGGCGTTCATGGGCGGCACCGGCGGCCGCCGTGTCTCGCCGGGATTCGCGTTGATCTCGCCTCTGACGGCCGCCGGTCCGGCATTGACGAAGGTCCTCGCGCTCGAGCTCGCGCCCGTCCGCGTGAACCTGATTGCGGCCGGGTTCGTCGACACGCCGCTCTCGGCGGCGATCCTCGGTCCTGAATTGGAGGCCCGTCGCGAGCAGCTCCGCAGGACGCTGCCGATCCGTCGCGTCGTCGGCCCGGCCGACGTCGCCGCGCTGGCCGTCCACCTGATGGTGAACACCGCGCTGACGGGCGCGACCTTCGACATCGACGGTGGCCAGCAGCTCGTGGAGGGGTGATCCGTGTCCGATGAAATCGACCAGGGCCGGCGCCGTTTCCTGGGCGCGGCGGCCATGTCCGTCGCGGCCGCGAAACTCGGCGTGCTTGCGTCGGTCGACGCGAGGGCGAGCGCGGCGGGGCCGATCCCTTCCACGCCTCTCGACGCCACGAAACGGATCGACGCCGGCTCCCTGAGCGTCGGGTACGCGGAAGCCGGTCCGTCCGGCGGCCCGACCGTGATTCTGCTGCACGGCTGGCCCTACGACATCCAGAGCTTCGCGGAGGTCGTGCCGATTCTGGCTTTGGCCGGCTACAGGGTGATCGTCCCGTACCTGCGCGGATACGGCGCGACACGCTTCCGCTCGGGCGAGGCGTTCCGGAACGGTCAGCCGGCGGCCCTGGCCGTGGACGTCATCGACCTGATGGACGCCCTCGAGATCAAGAGCGCCTCGCTCGCCGGCTTCGACTGGGGCGCGCGGTCGGCCGACATCGTGGCGGCACTCTGGCCGGAGCGGTGCAAGGCCCTCGTTTCCGTCAGTGGCTATCTGATCGGCAGCCAGCAGGCCGGGAAGATCCCGCTGCCTCCGGCGGCCGAGCTCCAATGGTGGTACCAGTTCTACTTCGCGACCGAGCGCGGCCGCGCCGGTTACGACAAGAACCGGCACGACTTCGCGAAGCTCATCTGGCAGCTCGCGTCACCGAAGTGGAAGTTCGACGACGCGACGTTCGACCGCAGCGCCGCGTCCTTCGACAACCCGGATCACGTCGCGATCGTGATCCACAACTACCGCTGGCGGCTCGGGCTGGCGGAAGGCGAGCCGAAGTACGACGAGCTCGAGAAGAAGCTCGCGCAGGCCCCGGTCATCACGGTGCCCGCCATCACCCTCGAAGGCGACGCCAACGGCGCGCCGCATCCGGAGCCCGCAGCCTATGCCGCGAAGTTCGCGGGCAAATACCAGCATCGGGCCATCAGTGGGGGCGTGGGCCACAACCTTCCCCAGGAGGCGCCTCAGGCTTTTGCGAAAGCCGTCATCGACGTCGATCGGCTGTGAGTCGGGGGTCGAGAAGGGCCGATCGCGATTCCGTCAGGGGTTCGCCATGCCGCGGCTGCGCTCCAGATCGGGGCGGGGCCAGCCGGCCAGGTCGGCGGCGCGGTCGTAGGTGCTCTGCAGGAAGGACGTCAGAGTCCGTTCGGGCGACGCGGAGGCGCGGACCGATTCATAGGGGAGCACGAACTCGCCGAGCGCCTGGTTGTACGACGCGGACGGCGGGCTCACCACGGCGGTCTTGAGTCCGGCCGGCTCCGGCGCGGCGTAGGCGTAAAACGCGGGTTCCGCGACCGGTCCCCCGACGCTGCCCGGCCAGAATCCGTGACTGATGACCTCGTGCGAATAGGCTTCCCGTGTGATTGGATCCGCGCCCGGGCGTTCCGGCGCGGGCCGGCCCGAGAAGCGGGTCACGGCGACGTCGAAGCTTCCCCAGAAGAAATGGACGGGGCTGCTCTTGCCGACGAAGCCCGCCCGAAACTCCTCGAGCACCGGCTTCATCGAGACGAGCGCCCGCCAGAAGGCGTTCGCCGCCGCCGGGTCGTAGGAGCGGTGCACCGTGTCCGACTCGAACCGGATCGGGTCGGGGACCTCGACCGGCATGGTCCAGATGCGAACGTCGATTCCGAGGCGCTGGAGCGCGTCGATCACGGCCCGGTAGAACTCGGCGACCGGCCGCGGTGCGAGCGGGATGCGCGCGGTGCCGGCGTCGGAGCACTGGAGCACAAGCTCGTGGGCGATGAAGTCGAACGTGATGGTCAGGGCGCGGTTTCCGAAGACGAGGGACGGCGTGGCGAGGCCCCGCGGCGTGATCTGGAACGCGATGTTCCAGAAGTGGTTCACCAGGGGCGTGAGGGCGAGGCAGATCTTGCCCACGACCTGCGTGTACATGTGCAGGGTCGCGTAGGTATCGCGCCACAGCTCCAGGGGCAGGGGAGGCCACGCGCCGTCAGTCGAGTCGGTCAATGCCATGGGAAAATCTCCCTCATCGCCTGAAAGACTACTCCGCCAGCACCTTGTGAACGAGCTGGATGCAGACGGAGCCCTCGCCCACGGCGGCCGCCACGCGCTTGACGCTTCCCGCGCGCACGTCGCCGACCGCGAAGACGCCGGGCCGGCTCGTCTCGAAGAGAAGCGGCGGGCGGTGCAGGGGCCATCCCGCCGCCGCGAGATCGGACGCCGAGAGATCCGGCCCCGCCTTCACGAATCCCTTCTCGTCCAGCGTGATGCAGCCCTCCAGCCAGTCGGTGTTCGGGTTGGCCCCGGTCATCATGAAGACGTGGCGCATGGGTACCGTGGTGCGCTGGCCAGCCGCGTCTTCCCACGTCACGCGCTCGAGGCTGTTCGCGCCCTCGAGCGCGACGATCCGCGTCTGCGTCTTGAGCTCAATGTTGGGCGTCTCCTCGATCCGGCGAATCAGGTAGCGCGACATCGTGTCGGAGAGGCCCGATCCCCGGATGAGCATCGTGACGTGCCGCTTGCTTTCCGAAAGAAAGATCGCGGCCTGGCCGGCGGAGTTCGCCCCGCCGACCACGATGACGTCATCGCCCCGGCAGAGGTTTTCCTCGACCTGCGTGGCGCCGTAGTAGACGCCGACACCCTCGAAACGCGCGAGGTTGGAAATGTCGGGCTTGTTGTAGGTCGCGCCCGTTGCGATCACCACCGTCCGCGCTGCCACGTCGACACCGGGGCCGAGGCCGATCCGGTAGGGCTTGCGGTCGCAGCGCAACGCCGCCGCCGTCCTTGCCACGACGAGCTCCGCGCCGAATTTCTGGGCCTGCAGGAGGGCGCTGTTCGCCAGGTCCTGGCCCGAAACGCCCGTGGGGAATCCGAGGTAGTTCTCGATGCGCGAGCTCGAGCCCGCCTGCCCGCCCGGCGCGGTCGCTTCCAGGACGAGCACGTCCAGACCCTCCGAGGCGCCGTAGACGGCGGCCGCCAGGCCTGCGGGACCGGCGCCGATGACGACGAGGTCGCGCACGACGTCGCGGCTCAGGCGGCTCAGCCCCAGGCAATCCGCGACCTGTTCGATCGTCGGCTTCTTGAGGACGTGGCTGCCGCTGCAGATCAGGACGGGCACGTCGTCCACGCCCATGCCGAATCCCTCGAGCGTCCCCTGCACGCCGGCATCCTGGTCGGCGTCGAGATAGGCGTACGGCTGGTTGTTGCGCGTCAGGAACTCCTGCAGCGTCAGGGTCCCCGCCGAGTGCCGGGACCCGATGAGGACGATGTTCCCCGCGTTGCGCGACATGAGCAGGGTGCGCCGCAGGATGAACGCTCGCAGAAAGATCTGGCTCAGCTCCGGGTCCGTCACGACGAGGCTGCGCACGCGCGGCGCGGGCACTTCCAGTACCCGGCCCGCGGTGCGCCCGCGTGCCCGGACCACCGCGGGATGCCCGGCGATCACGTCGACGTCGCCCGAAAAGTTGCCGGGATGGTGAACCGTGACGACGGTGTCCCGCTCGGAAAGGATCTCGATCTCGCCCTCGAGCACGACCATGAGCGGGCGGTTCATGCCGCCCGCCTCGAACAGGATTTCGCCGGCCGCGAACGGCCGCTCGCGTCCGAGCGGCGCGATCCGCTCGATCTGCGCCGGCGTCAACGTCGGGAAGATCTCCTTCGCCGGGACGCCTGGATCCGGGCCTTCCGCGCTCACGTCGCGGATCCCGTCGCGTCGACGTCGACCCGCCTCACAGGCCGAGGTCCGACAGCTCCGGGTGGTCGTCGGGGCGGCGTCCGGGCGGCCAGTGGAACTTGCGGTCGGCGGTCCCGATCGGCAGGTCGTTGATGCTCGCCAGGCGCCGCCGCATGTAGCCGGCGTCGTCGAACTCCCAGTTTTCGTTGCCGTAAGACCGGTACCACTGCCCGCTGTCGTCGTGGCTTTCGTAGGCGAAGCGCACGGCGATCCGGTTTCCGTCGAACGCCCAGAGCTCCTTGATCAGCCGGTAGTCGAGCTCGCGCGTCCACTTGCGCTGCAGGAACTGCACGATCGCCTCGCGCCCGGCGAGGAACTCGGCCCGATTGCGCCACACGCTGTCGATCGAGTACGCGAGGGACACGCGCGCCGGGTCGCGCGTGTTCCAGGCATCTTCGGCGAGGCGAACCTTCCGGATCGCGCCGTCGCGATCGAACGGGGGCACCGGCGGGCGGGGGGGCTCGGGCGTGGTCATGGCGTTACCTCCGATCCTGTTTGTCGAACGACCGCCGTCAACCGATCGTCAGGCGGCCGCCTCCGAGCGTCACGAAGACGAGGTTGATGGCGACGAGCATCAGGTCGTAATGCCATCCCGAAGACTTCTCTCCCCAGAAACCGGTCTTCCAGACGAAGACCTTCTTCTGGATGGCGCCGAGCATCAGGAGGATCAGGCCGATCGCGGCGGGCTGGATCAGGACGCCGGAAGCCACGCCGAGCGCGCCCGCCATCTCGGCGACGCCGAGAAAGGCCGTGAAGGCCGGGGCCGCGCCGATGCTTGCCCCCCGCTTCTTCGGATCGCGCGCGTGGGCGAGGCCGCTCGTGAAGAAGATCGCCGCCACGAGCAGACGAAGCGCCAGCAGCGCCCAATCTCCGTACATCGCCAGGCCGGGCCAGATCATCGCGACCTCCGCTCGCCGATGCGACGGTGCCGCGCCGGCGTTCGAATCCTACCTCCGCGCCATTAGGATCCGTCCTCAGGGAGGAAACGATGAGGCACCGAAGCAAATCCAGGAAAGCCGCTCTGGGCGGGCTGGCCGTGGCGGCGACGGCGATGGGCTCCGCCGCCGTGGGAGCGCTTGCGATCGGGGCGTTTGCCATTCGGAGGCTGGCGATCGGCCGGGTGGCGATGAAGAGCGCCCGGTTCGGGTCCGTGCACATCGAGGACCTGACGGTGACGCGGCTGCGCGTCGTGGAGCGGGTGACCGCCCCGGCCGAACGGCCGGAGGATTCGCCTCCGGCGACCGGAGCGTGAGCGACCGATCGCGGTAGACTTCCTTCTCCGAACGGAGACGAGACCATGTCGCTGCTGGTCAAGTTCAACCTCATCCTCATCCTCTGCTTCGGCATCGCGCTGGTGCCGGCCCACCTGGTGACCCGGCACCTGCTCCAGAGAAACGCCCGCGCGCAGGTCGCGGAGCAGGCGCGGCTGATGATGCAGACGGCCATGGCCACGCGCGGCTACACGAGCAAGCAGATCAAGCCCCTGCTGGCCGCGCGGCTGGCCGAGGAGTTCCTGCCGCAGACGGTGCCCGCGTATTCCGCGACCGAGATCTTCAACTCGCTGCGCGAGAGCCATCCGGAGTACTCCTACAAGGAGGCGACGCTCAACCCGACCAACCCGCGCGACCGCACGGTGGACTGGGAAGCGGACGTCGTCAACGCGTTCCGGTCGGACGCGAAGCTTCCGGAGATCGTCGGCGAGCGCGATGCGCCGCTCGGCCGCGCGCTCTACCTCGCCCGGCCGATCAGGATCTCCGACCCGAACTGCCTCTCCTGCCACACGACGCCGGAGGCGACGCCCGCCTCCATGGTCAAGTTGTACGGCACCTCCGGCGGCTACGGCTGGAAGATGAACGAAATCATCGGTGCGCAGATCGTGTCCGTGCCGATGGCCGTTCCCCTCCGGGCGGCTGCGGAGGCGCACCGCGCGATGCTCGCCTCGCTCGTGGCGGTGTTCGCGTTCCTGCTCGTGCTCCTGAACGCGATGCTCTGGTTCACGATCATCCGGCCCATCCGCCGGCTCTCGCGCATGGCCGATGCGGTCTCGACAGGCAACCTCGACGTGCCCGAGGTCCGCCTCCACAGCCGCGACGAAGTGGCCGGTCTGGCGGCATCCTTCAACCGGATGCGCATCAGCCTCGTCAAGGCGCTCGAGATGCTGGAAGAGGAATAGCGGATGCGGGGGGGCACGCGCGCGTGACGGAGCTCGGTCTCGCGGGACGGCGCTTCGGCGCGTACGAGGTGCTCGAGGAGCTGGGCGCCGGCGGGATGGGCAGGGTCTATCGCGCGAAGAACGTGACCCTCGAGCGCGTCGTCGCGCTGAAGACCCTGGCGCCGATCTTTTCGGCCGACGAGGCCTTCGTGCAGCGGTTTCTGAAGGAAGCGCGCGCGGCGGCGCGTCTGAACCACCCGAACATCGTCCAGATCTACGACTTCGGCTGCGAGGAAGGCATCTACTACCTCGCGATGGAGTACGTGGACGGGCCCTCCCTGCGCGCCCTTCTCGGCCACGCCCGCCTCGCCGAGCGGGACGCGATCGTGCTGGTCCGCCACGCCGTGGCCGCCCTCGGGGTGGCCCACGCCGCCGGGATCGTTCACCGCGACATCAAGCCCGACAACCTGATGCTCACCGCCAGGAGGGACCGGCTCAAGCTCGTCGATCTCGGCATCGCCAAGCGCATGGACGAGGACAAGGGCCTGACGCAGACCGGCCAGGCCGTCGGGACGCCCCAGTACATTTCGCCCGAGCAGATCCGCGGCGTGAAGGACATCGACGCGCGGGCCGACATCTACTCTCTCGGCGCGACGCTGTTCCAGCTCGTCACCGGGCGTGCTCCGTACGAAGGCTCGTCGGGGGCGCTCGTGATGTCGATGCACCTGACGCATCCGTTGCCCGATCCGCGGAAGTTCGTGCCGGGGCTCTCCGAAGGAATCTGTCGAGTCCTGCGCAAGATGATGGCCAAGGACCGCAACGAGCGCTACCCGGACGTGCTCGCGCTCGACCGGGACCTCTACAAGCTGCAGCTCGGCCAGACGCCGGAGCCGATCGAGCCGAGCGCGAGCGGCATCGAGACCTTCGTGAGCCCCGGGCGCAGCGACGCGCCTGCCGCGGTGCGGACGCCTCCGTCCCGCAGCGCCGCTCCCCGTGCCTCCGAGCCGCGGGCGCAAGTCAAACCGCCGACGGCCACGCCGTCCGTCTCGGCGCCCGCGCCCGCGTTCCGGGAGGAGGACCTCCACTTCGTCGAGGTCGAGCTCGCCCGGCACATCGGCCCGCTCGCCCGGGTCCTGGTCAAGAGGGCGGCGAAGTCCGCGCCGAACCTGGTCGCGCTCGGCGCCGTGCTCGAGAAAAACGTTCCCGACGAGGAGGGGCGCCGCGCGTTTCGCGCACTCGTCCGCGCGAGGGCCAGCTAGGGACGCGGAGGTTCCTCCGCGTCCCTGCCCATCACACCAGCAGGTCCTCGATCTTCACCGGAAGCTCTCGCACGCGGACGCCCGTCGCGTGGTGGACCGCGTCCGTGACGGCCGCCGCGAACCCGGCCAGGCCGATCTCGCCGACCCCGCGCGCGCCGAGGGCATTGAGCTCCATGTCCGGATGGTCGAGAAAGTGCACCTCGATCGGCGGCACGTCGGCGTTGACGGCCATCACATAGTCGGCCAGGTTGCTGTTGATCGGCGCCCCGGTCTGCGGGTCGTAGGTCGTGTGCTCGAACAGCGCCATGCCGATCCCCATCACCACCGCGCCCTCGATCTGGTTGCGCGCGGCCAGCGGATTGAGGATCCGCCCGGCGTCGATGACGGTGACGACCCGGTTGACGCGCAGGCGGGCGATCTCCGGCTGCCACGTGACTTCGACGAAGTGGCATCCGTACGAGTGCATCGAGTATTTCGGCTTGGGATCGCCGAAGGTCCCCTCGGACTTGCCGTTGCCGGTCACGAGGCGCACCTGGGCGCGCCGCAGCACGTCGGCAAACGGGACGCCCCGAGCGGGCCCATCGGCCTTCACGAAGACGAGGCCGTTCTCGAAGGCCAGATCGGCCGCCGCGCGCTTCTCGAAGGGGGAACCGGGCGTGCCGGTCGCGACGCCGAACAGGGACCCGGCCGCGGCGTCGGCCGCCGCATAGACCGCCGGGATCACCGAGGCCGTCACCATCGAGCCGCCCGAGATCGGGCCTTCCGGAAGCGACGTGTCGCCGAGCGCCACCTCGACCTTGTCGAGCGGCACGCCGGTCTTCTGCGAGGCCAGTTGCGCGAGGATCGTGTAGGTGCCCGTTCCGATGTCCTGCGTGCCGCAGGCGACGCGCGTCGTCCCGTCGTCGCGCAGCTGGACGCTGGCCTGGACCGGAAACCGCGCGGCGACCCACGTGCAGCCGGCCATCCCCCAGCCGAGCGTCAGTCCGTCGCGCTTCATCGAGCCGACGGCGGGATTGCGCCGTGACCAGCCGAACTTTTCGCCGCCGAGCTCGAGGCACTCGAGCAGGTGGCGCGAGGAGAACGGAACGCCCATCGACTCGTCGATCTTCGGCTCGTTCAAAACGCGGAGGCGGACCGGATCGAGCTTGAGCTGTTCGGCCAGCTCGTTCATCGCCGATTCGGTGGCGTAGAGCCCGGGCACGGCGCCGGGTCCCCGCATCGCGGTCGGTGAGCCGACGTTGCGCCGCGCGCGGCCGAACGCGACCCAGAGGTTCGGAACGCTGTACTGGAACGCCGTAGCCTCGCCGCAGTCCTCGTGGTAATTGTCGAGGATCGCCTGCGCGTTGACGTAGTCCTGCTGGAGCGAAACGAGCTTCCCGTCGGGCGTCGCGCCGAGGCGCACGCGCTGCTGGACGCGCGGACGATGGCCCACCGTCTGGAACATCATCCGGCGGCTGACGACGAGCTTGACCGGCTTCTTGAGCTGCCGGGCGGCCGCAACCGCGAGCGCGCAGTGCGTCCACGGCCAGAGTTTGCTGCCGAAGCCGGAGCCGACGAACTTCGTGATCACGCGGACGTGCTCTTTCGGCAGCCCGAACATCTGCGCGAGGACGCTGCGCAGGTTGAAGACCCCCTGCGACTCTTCGTAGATGGTCAGCATGTCGCCGTCCCACACCGCCGTCGTCGCCTGCAGCTCGATGGGATTGTGCGTCTCGGTCGGCGTGACGTAGGTCTGGTCGACCCGGACGGGCGCGCCGGCGAAGGCCTTCTCGGCGTCCCCGCGCACGCTCTGCAGCCGTTTGACGGGACCGAACGAGGTCTCGATCTCGTCGGGCTCGTCGTCCGGCTTGAGGTCGGTGGAGACGTTCGGGCGCTCCTTCGCGTAGGTGGCGCGGACGGCGTCGGCGGCGGCGCGGGCGCTCTCGAACGTGTCCCCGACGGCCAGCGCGATGTACTGGCCGTAGTAGCGAACGACGTCGTCCGCGAACGGCGGCCGGCGCTCGTCGACGATGCCTTCGAATCCCTCTCCCAGCGTCGAGCGGAAGATCGGACCGATGTTCGCGCGCTGGAAGATGGCGCGCACGCCGGGCATCTTCTCGGCGGCCGCGGTGTCGAGCGCGGTCACACGCCCGTTGGCAATCGTCGCCTCCACCGGAACGGCGTAGAGCAGCCCGGGGAACTTGAAGTCCGACGCGTATTGCGCCCTCCCCGTGACCTTGAGCGGCCCGTCCACGCGGGGCGTGCGCTGGCCGATCGGGGATTTCGTCGAGTCCGCTTGTGTCGTGGGCATGCTCGCTCCTTCGGCGGAATCAGACCGTGGCGGCCGTCTGCAGCGCGTGCGCGAGGCACCGCTTCGACAGCTCGATCTTGTAGGCGTTTTCGCTCTGCGGCCGGGCGCCGCGCAGGGCCGCCTCCGCCGCCTTCCGGAAGCTGGCCGCGTCGGCCGCCTGTCCGACGAGAGCGGCCTCGGCCTCGGGGGAGCGCCAGGGCTTGGTGCCCACGCCGCCGAGCGCGACGCGGGCCCGTGTGACCTTGCCGCCGGAGACGGTGATGACCACCGCGGCCGAGGCGAGGGCGAACTCGTACGACGCCCGGTCGCGCAGCTTCAGATACACCTGTTTGCTCCCCGCCACCGGCGGCGGGAGGGTGACGAGCGTGATGAGGTCTCCGGGTTCGAGGACCGTCTCGCGCTGCGGGGTGTTTCCGGGCACGACGTGGAAGTCGCCGACCGGGATGGCGCGCGGGCCCTTGGCGCCCTGGACGTGCACGACGGCTTCGAGCGCGACCATCGCGACGTTCATGTCCGACGGGTTGGTCGCGATGCAGGACTCGCTCGTCCCGAGGATCGCGAGCGTCCGGTTGCTCCCGGCGATGGCAGGGCAGCCGGTGCCGGGCTCGCGCTTGTTGCACGGCATCGCGGTGTCGCGAAAGTACGCGCACCGGGTCCGCTGCAGCAGGTTGCCGGCGGTCGTGGCCATGTTGCGCAGTTGGGCCGAAGCGCCCGCGAGGATGGCCTGGGACAGGACGGCGTAGTCCTGCTGCACTCGCGGATGGTGGGCGAGGTCCGAATTGCGGACCGTGGCGCCGATCTTCAATCCGCCATCCGGCGCCGCCTCGACGGTCGAGAGCGGCAGGCGGTTGATGTCGAGCAGGCGCGAAGGGGTCTCGACGTTCAGCTTCATCAGGTCGAGCAGGGTCGTTCCCCCGGCGACGAACCGCACCTGCGCGCCCTGCTGAGCGGTCTTCGTCTGCGCGGCGAGGCCGACCGCCGCCGCGGAATCTTTCGGCCGGACGAATTCGAATGTGTGCATGGGAGTGCTCCGATCTCGCGGTCAGGCGTTTCGGCGGACCTGTTGGATGGCGGCGACGATGTTGGGATAAGCCCCACAGCGGCAGATGTTGCCGCTCATCAGTTCCTTCACGGCCGCGTCTTCGGCGCCGCAGGGCTCCTTGAGCAGCGCGACGGCCGACATGATCTGGCCCGACGTGCAGTACCCGCACTGGTATCCGTCGTGGGCGAGGAAGGCCGCCTGCATCGGGTGCAGCGCGTCGGGCGTGCCGAGGCCCTCGATCGTCGTGATCTCGTCCCCGTCGTGCATCAGCGCCAGGGTGAGGCAGGAGTTCACCCGGCGGCCGTTCACGTGCACTGTGCATGCGCCGCATTGCCCGTGGTCGCAGCCCTTCTTCGTGCCGGTGAGCGCGACCGTCTCGCGGACGCAGTCGAGGAGCGTCGTGCGCGGGTCCACGGAGAGCCGCTGCTCCTTGCCGTTGATGCGCAGGGTGACCGGGACCGCGCCTTCGATGCCGGGCCCTTCCGCGACCGCGCCGGGCGAGCCGCGTTCAGCGGCGCCGGCCGCCGTCGCGCGCCCGATGAGGGCGGCGGCGGCTGCCGAAGAGCCCGCCGTCGAGAGGAACCTGCGGCGCGTCAGTTTCTTCCGGGGTGCTTCCGAGTCGTCTCGCATGCAACCTCCCTGTCGGTGGCCGGTTGAATGGCGCGACTCTACACCGAGGCAAAGAAACGACCACCACCCCGACGAACTACGCGAGGCCTACGCGAACGGGTTCTCGTCGGCGCTCGGGCCGTAGATCGAGGGCAGGGCCACGTCCAGCTCGCGCAGGTACGCGCTCAGCTGGCCCCGGTGGTGGTACCAGTGGTTGAGCATGATCGAGCGCAGAAACGCAACGCGTGGGATGGCGAGCAGCTCCCGGTCGCCCTGCATCAGCCGCCAGGTCGCGGTGAGCGTCGCGTCGTCCATGCGGCCGAGGACGCTCCTCGCTCGGGCGGTGCTCTGCTCGAGCGCGGGCAGCAGCTCGGCGGCGCTCTTCGGGCTGGGGTCCGTAAACTGCGGGACCTGGGCGGGCGAGGGCGCCGCCGCGAGCTCCGCGACCGAGCCGGGCACCGTCGCGACGTGCATGGCGAGCTGCCCGAGGGTCCTCGCCTTTGCGTGCGGCCGCCATTCCAGCTTGTGGTCGGGGACCCGCTCGAGAACGCGGCGGGTCGTCTGCGCTTCCATGTCGAGCTCCTGCAACATTCCGTCGATCATGGCCATGGGTCAGTCCTCCGTTCGTGGTTGGTGATGCGTTACGACTTCTCGACGCGCTGGCGAAGCCGGGCGGACAGGAGCGTCCAGCCCTGGCCGAGGGCGTCGCGATAGCCCTCCGGGAACAGCCCGAGGGCCGTGTGTCGGAAGGTGATGAGCGTTCCTCCGTCGATCTCCTTGAGCCGGTACTGGATGTTCGAGGCCACGGCGAAGGACATCATGAGCGGCCCCGTGATCTCGAGCAGCGTCGGCCGCTTGATCGCCTGGACGTGGCCCCAGAAGTGCCCGTTCTTGTCGCCGAGATCGCGGAACCAGCGTCCTCCCGGCCAGGGCTCGAGGACCATCGGCATGGGGCCGGCCTGGCTCTGATTGGACGGCCCCAACTCCTCGAGCAACGCGGCGAAGGTCGCGGGCAGGGGAGCGCGGACGTGGATGTGCTGCTCGATGGTGAGCGTCATGGTTTCGATGGCGGGAGCGATGGCGGTCGTCATGGTTGCCTCCTCGGTTTCCTGGTTTCCTCACTGCGTTTCGATTCCCGCTCGGCGCGTTCCTTGACGCGAACGAGCTGGTTGTGCCAGTAACGTTCGAACTGGACGGTCCATTCGTGGAGCGGCCGGATGGCCTGCGCGTTCGTGCGATAGAAGACCTGGCGCCCATCCCGGCGCTGGTCCACCAGGCCGACCTCGTGAAGGACCCTGAGGTGCTTGGAAACCGACGGCTGCGCCAGGCGCAGGTCCACGACGATGTCGCCGACGGCGCGCTCGCGCGGCCCGAGGTACTCCAGGATCTCCCGGCGGCGCGGCTGCGCCACGGCGCTGAAGGTGTCGGCGGTCGCAGCGGTGGCGGGCATGGATCGAATCATATTCCCATATAGGAATATGTCAAGCGGTTTCCGCGATGGCCCGGATCCGTTGCCCCGACCCGTCCAAGACGAGGGCGCGTCGGGCTACCGCACGACCAGGCGGCCCCCCGACGTCCGTTCGCGTCACCGTGAACACGGAGCGGCCCTCTTCGTTCTGAAAGAGCGCCTTCTCGTATCTCTGATCGATCGTGTCGGGATCTGCGCCTTCCGGAACGTCCGGCGCTCAGGCCACGACGATCGAGTACCCCCCGATGAGCCGGCCTTCCGCGTCCGTCGCCACGAAACGCAGGAGATGGGCCGCGCCCTTCGCGCCTCCGAGCGCCGCGATGATGGACGAGGCGCGCAGGTCTCCGATGGCGAGCATCTTGCGCACGGCCGCGGGAAGGAGCTCGGCCATTTCTCCGGCGCCTCCGACGAGCGCGATCTGGCGCAGGGCCTTCGGACCGAGGCTGC